>Ga0209777_10002169_pt1 | contig 26490 bp, 23 predicted proteins | sample FrelakmetHBP12HB_FD_187147 | JGI IMG/M metagenome (GOLD analysis project Ga0209777, IMG submission 187147) | Freshwater lake sediment microbial communities from the University of Notre Dame, USA, for methane emissions studies -HBP12 HB (SPAdes)... | ecosystem: Environmental > Aquatic >... | reverse complement strand
TGGGTGACAAGTGACATGTGATAGGGGACTGACCATGACCTTCCGACTTCTCCGCGCGGGCGCCGTGGCGTCCGTGCTCCTTCTCGCCGCCTGCCGGATGGAACACCGACCGATGCCGACCGTCACCGAACGGCCGTTCGGGAAGCTCCCCGACGGCACCGAGGCCCACCTCTTCACGCTCGACAACGGCCGCGGGATGCGCGCCACGATCACGAACTACGGCGGGATCGTCACCTCGCTCGTGGTCCCCGACCGCGCGGGCCGCGGGGCCGACGTGGTCCTCGGCTACGACTCCCTCGCCGGGTATCTGCGCGCCACGCCGTATTTCGGCGCCCTCGTCGGCCGCTACGCGAACCGCATCGCGAAAGCGCGGTTCACGCTCGAGGGCAAGGCGTACACCCTCGCCGCGAACGACAACGGCAACACGCTGCACGGCGGCCTCAAGGGCTTCGACAAGCTCCCGTGGGAGGCCGCGCCGTTCAGTGACTCGTCGCAGGCGGGTTTGCGGCTGCACCTGGTGAGCCCCGACGGCGACGAGGGCTACCCGGGCCAGCTCGACGTGACGGTGACGTACGCCCTCACCGACTCCAACGAACTGCGCATCACATACCTGGCCACGACGGACAAGCCCACGGTGCTGAACCTGACGCACCACGGGTACTTCGACCTCGCGGGCCAAGCGTCGGGCGACATCCTCGGTCACGAGCTGATGCTTGCGGCCGACCGCTTCACGCCGGTGGATTCGACGCTCATCCCGACCGGCGAGCTGCGGAGCGTGGCAGGCACGCCGATGGACTTCCGCACACCGACGGCGATCGGGGCGCGGATCGGCCAGGACGACGAACAGCTCCGCCTCGGGAGGGGCTACGACCACAACTGGGTGGTGGACGGACCCGCCGGCACGCTGCGCCTCGCAGCGCGCGTGCGGGAGCCGCACAGCGGGCGCGTGATGGAGGTCCTCACCACGCAGCCGGGGATCCAGTTCTACACCGGCAACTTCCTCGACGGCACCATCGTCGGGAAGGGCGGCACGCGGTACCAGCGCCGCTCGGGCTTCTGCCTCGAGACCCAGCACTTCCCCGACTCGCCCAACCATCCGGACTTCCCGTCCGCCGTCCTGCGTCCCGGCGAGGAGTTTCACTCGACGACCGTCTACCGCTTCAGCGCGCGGTGACGCGCACGCGGCGCCGTGCCCGCGCGCGGCGCGTCGCCCTCGCGCTCGCGGGCGCGGGCCTGCTCGCCACGTGCTCTCGCGCGCCGGCGTGGCACGCGGCGGCCGGGCCGCTGATGACCCGCTGGGCGTCGCAGGTCTCGCCCTTCAACGCGCGGCCGGAGTACCCCCGGCCCGAGATGGCGCGCGAGCGGTGGCTCACCCTCAACGGCCTGTGGGAGTACGCCCTGGCGCCGCGCGGCCAGCGGCCGCAGGACTACGCCGGCCGCATCCTCGTGCCGTTCGCCATCGAATCGGCGCTCTCCGGCGTCCGGGACACCGTCGGCGCCCAGCGCTCGCTCTGGTACCGGCGCACCTTCACCGTCCCCGCGGCATGGTCGGGGCAGGTGGTGCTGCTGCACTTCGAGGCGGTGGACTGGGAGGCCCACGTCTGGGTCAACGGGCGCCACGTCGGCGAGCATCGGGGCGGCTACGATCCCTTCACCCTCGACATCACCCCGGCGCTGAACCCCGGCGGGGAGCAGGAGATCGTGGTGGCGGTCTGGGACCCGACCGACGGCGGCGGCCAGCCGCGCGGGAAGCAGGTCCGCAAGCCGGGCGGGATCTTCTACACGTCGGTGACGGGCATCTGGCAGACCGTCTGGCTCGAGCCGGTGCCCCAGGTCTCCATCCGCGACTACCTCGCCGTCCCGGACATCGACGCGGGGCGCGTGACGATCGCTGCCGCCCTGGAGGGGGCGCGGCCGGGCGACAGCGTGGTGGCACTGGTGCGCGCGGCCGCCGGGGAGACCGGCACGGCGGGTGCCGCCGCCGACTCCGCCCTGGCCCAGGGTTCCACCGCCGCGGGCCAGACGCTGACGCTCAGCGTCCCGCGGCCGCACCTCTGGTCGCCCGACGACCCGTACCTCTATCGCGCCGAGGTGCGCGTGGTGCGCGGCGGAGCGGTGCTCGACCGCGTCACCGGCGCCTTCGGGATGCGGAAGATCTCCGTCGGCCGGGACGCGCGGGGCGTGACCCGGCTCCTCCTCAACGACCGCTTCGTCTTCCAGACGGGGCCGCTCGACCAGGGGTACTGGCCCGACGGCCTGTACACGGCGCCCACCGAGGAGGCGATGGTCTCCGACCTGCGCGTGCTGAAGGCGATGGGCTTCAACATGCTCCGCAAGCACGTGAAGGTGGAGCCGCGGACCTTCTACTCGTGGTGCGACCGCCTCGGCCTCCTCGTGTGGCAGGACATGCCGAGCGCCTCGATCCCGCTGGCGGGCGACAGCTCCGACCGCGCGACGGACACCTCCGCGACGCGCCAGTTCGAAACCGAGCTGGTGCGGATGATCCGGACGCACTGGAACCACCCCAGCATCGTCATGTGGGTGCCCTTCAACGAGGGGTGGGGGCAGTACGACACGCCGCGGATCGCCCGCCTGGTGAAGGGCACCGACCCGACGCGCCTGGTGGACGAGTCGAGCGGGTGGTACGAGCGCCGCGCCGGCGACGTCGTGGACCGCCACAACTACCCGCCGCCGCTGCCGCCGCGCCCGGAGCCCGGCCGCGCGGCCGTGCAGGGGGAGTACGGCGGCCTCGGCCTCGTGGTGAAGGGGCACACGTGGAAGGAAGGGGGCTGGGGCTACGACCTCTTCGGGAGCCGCGAGTCCCTCGCGGAGCGGTTCGAGGACTTCGTGCGCATCCTCCGGCGCGCGGCGCGGGAGCAGGGGCTGAGCGCGGCGGTGTACACGCAGACGAGCGACGTCGAGACGGAGAACAACGGCCTCCTCACCTACGACCGCGCCGAGGCGAAGATCGCCCCCCAGACGGTGCGCCTCGCGCTCCTCGGCCTGTTCCCGCCCCAGTTGGAGCGCACCGCGCCGATCTTCGTGGACAGCGTCCGCGTCGCCTTCGCACCGGTCGCGCCCGGCGCCGAGATCCGCTACACGACCGACGGCACGCCGCCGCGCCGCTCCTCGGCGCGCTACGCGGGGCCGTTCCTCCTCGACCACACCGCGACGGTGCGCGCGCGGGTCTACTACGCCGACGGCACCCCCAGCCGCGTCAGCAGCCACGGCTTCGCACAGGTGGAGCCGCAGCCGGCGATCGCCGTGGACGGCGCCGTGCCGGGGCTCTTCGCCGACTACGTCGAGCAGGACGGGAGCTGGAAGAAGCTGCCTCCCTTCGACTCGCTTCGCGTGGGCCGGAACAGCGTGGTCTCCCGCATCGGGCTCGATCCCGCGCTCGGCCGCCGCGAGAACTTCGGCCTCCGGTTCCGCGGCTACCTCGGCGTGCCCGCCACCGGCGTCTACGCCTTCCACCTCAGCTCCGACGACGGCAGCCGGCTCCGCATCGACGGCCAGACGATCGTCGAGCACGACGGCATCCACGGCATGTCCGAGCGCACCGGGTGGGTGGCCCTGCAGGCGGGGATGCACGTCTTCGAGCTGGCCTACTTCCAGGGGTGCTGCGGCATCGGCCTCTCGCTCGAGATGGACGCCGTCGGCCGCCCCCGCGGCCCGATACCTCCCTGGTGGCTGTTCCACGACGCGCCCGTGCGCCGTCCCGCCGCGGTCCCGGCTCCGGCTTCCGCGCCGCGCCGGACCCCGTTGAATCGCGCGGCGTGAGCGCGTAGCTTAATTCCTATGAATTCACTCAAGATTGTGGGACGGAGTCGGCCCGAGCAGAGCGGGCGCTACGACGAGCGGATGGTGGCGCCGATGCGCGAGGAGCTGACGCGGATCGGCTTCGCGGAGGCGCGGACGGCGGAGGCGTTGGACGCGCAGGTGAAGGACGCGCCCGGGACGACGCTTGTGGCGGTGAACTCGGTCTGCGGCTGCGCGGCGGGCCGGGCCCGGCCCGGCGTGACGCTGGCGCTGCGGCGGGCGAGGGCGAAGCCCGACCGGCTGGTGACGGTGTTCGCGGGGAACGACGTCGAGGCGACGGCGCGCGCGCGGGAGTACTTCGTCGGCTACGGGCCCTCCTCGCCGCAGATGGGTCTGCTGAAGGACGGCAGGCTCGTCTTCATGCTCGAGCGGCGGGATATCGAGGGGCGGGCGGCGTCGGAGATCGCGGGGGAACTGCTCGCTGCGTTCGAGGAGCACTGCGCGAAGGCGTGAGCACTGCCCAAGGCGTGAGAGGGTGAAAGGTCAGAGGTGACGTGAGACTTGTGACGGGGGCGCAGCCGCGGCGGCCGCGCCCCCCTCCTATACCTATCACCCATCACCCATCACACTCGCCGAGGCCGTCACCGCCAGGCGATCTGCAATCCGACCAGCGTCCCGGACGTTCCAGCCACGATGTATGGCGAGTATGGGATATTCTCCGGCCCCTTCTGCCTCCGCAGCTCCATCACGAAGAGGACGGCGCCGCCGACGAGGGCCACCTGGCCGCCGACCAGCCACGCGCGCGCCGCCCGGTCGCTGGTGCGGACGCGCTGGTACAGCGCCTCGGCCACGGGGTTGGTGTAGCGCCCGTCCGCGCCGATGGGGCAGGGCCCCGTGCCGCTGCAGTAGCCGAGGAGCGCGGCGTAGTCCCGGTCGGCCCGATCGTGCGTCCGCACGCCCAGGATGGTGAAGCCGGCGGCGAGGCCGAGGGCCGCCCACTTGCCGTAGTGGGCGAGGGCGGGCGCTCGCGTGGGCTGGGGCGCGGGGGACTGGGCACTCGCCCCGGCGGCGAGTGCGCAGTAGGCAGTGACCAGCAGTGTGCAGACGCGCAGACGCGCGGTGGTGCGCAGTGCCAAGGCAGCAGTCTCTCCTGTCGCGGGGGCCGTCACCGGAACGCCACCACGACGCCGCGCGCGGCGGCGGCGAGGAAGAAGCGGCCGTCCACCAGCGGTGGCTCCACGAGGGGCGACTGGATCCGCGCCGACCAGCGGCGCGCGCCCGTCGTGGGGTCCACCAGGACGAGCTCGCCGTCCACGTTCGCGACGAACACCCCCGACGCGGTGGGGACCGGGCCCGCGCGCGCGATGACGCCGGCTTCGACGTGCGTGGCCGCGCTCGGGCTCGCGAGGGGGACGCGCCACAGCGTCCCGCGCACCGTCAGGGCGTACGCGGTCCCCTCCAGGACGGCGACGGTGCCGGCCACGGGGCCGCCGAGGTCGAGGTGCCATTGCTGGGCGAGCGAATCGGCGCGGAAGGCCAGCAGCTCCCCGGCGGAGGTTCCCACCACGACCAGGGGGCCCGCCAGGGTGGGCGCCGCGAGCACGCTCCCGCGGATCCCCGCGCGCACGAGGACCCGGCCGGTGCCCGCTTCCAGCAGGAAGAGGGAATCGGTCGTCGTCGCGACCACGAGGCCCGCGGCCGTCGGGAGGGGCGCGGCGCGCACCGCGCCGGCGAGGTGGGTTCGCCAGGCCTTCGTCCCGTCCGCGGTGCGGAGCGCGAGGACGTCCCCCGTCGTCGTCGCCGCGTAGACGGTGCTGTCGTCCATCGCGAGGGGGGCGGCCACATCCCCGGCTGGAGCGCTCCAGATGCGCGCGCCGGTGGCGAATTGCAGCGCGTAGACGCGGCCGTCCTCCTCCTGCGTCGCCACGAGGATGCGGTCGCCGTCCGCGAGTGGGCCCGCGCCCGGCGCGTTGGGCAATCGCCGCCGCCAGATGACGTCCCCCGTGGAACGGTCGAGGAGCGTGACCTGGCGGTCCACCATCGCCACGACGACGAGATCCTCCGTCAGCGCCGGGCTCCCTGTGATGCCACGGCCGACATCGGTGCGCCAGACGGGCCGCGGGTCGGACCCGACCGAGTCGCTCCCGCCGCCCGCGCGCCGATCGGAGCCGAGATAGGTCCGCCACGGCCGGTCCTGGGTCGCGGGCCCGGTGCGCTGGACGCTCGCGCACGCGTTGACGACCACCAGGGCCGCCGCTAGTATGCCCAACGCCCTATGCCCACCACTCTCCGCATCTCCGACCTGCCGGCACACCCCGGCTCCGCCGTCGCCGTGAACGGGTGGGTGATGACCACCCGCTCTTCGGGCAAGATCGGTTTCATCGTGGTCCGCGACGGCAGCGGCTACCTGCAGGCGGTGGTCGGCAAGCGCGACGTTGCGCCGGAGGTGTGGGAGCGCTTCGAGGGACTGACGCAGGAGACCAGCGTGCGGCTCGAGGGCACGGTGTGCGCCGACGCGCGCGCCCCCGGCGGCGTGGAGCTGTCGCTGAGCGACCTCGCCGTCCTCGGGCCGAGCGTGGACTTCCCGATCACCCCGAAGGAGCACGGCACCGCCTTCCTGATGGAGCGCCGCCACCTCTGGCTGCGCAGCCGCCGCCAGGTGGCGCTGATGAAGGTCCGGCACGAGGTCGTCCAGGCGATCCGCGACTTCTTCCACGAGCGCGGCTTCACGCTGGTGGATACGCCCATCCTCACCGGGGCCATCGGCGAGTCGGCCGGCACCCTCTTCGAGACCGACTACTTCGATCTCGGCAAGGCGTACCTCGCGCAGACCGGCCAGCTGTACGTCGAGTCCGCCTGCGCCGCGCTCGGCAAGGTGTACTGCTTCGGGCCCACCTTCCGTGCCGAGAAGTCCAAGACCCGCCGGCACCTCACCGAGTTCTGGATGGTGGAGCCGGAGGTCGCCTTCGCCGACTCCGACGCCAACATGCGGTTGCAGGAGGAGTTCGTCTCCTACATCGTGGCGCGGGTCCTGGAACGGCGCAAGCCGGAGCTGGCTGACCTCGAGCGTGACACCAAGCCCCTCGAGAGCGTGGCGCCCCCCTTCCACCGCATCACCTACGCCGACGCGGTGACGAAGCTCCAGGGGATGGGCTCCGACATCGCGTGGGGGAAGGACCTCGGGGCCGAGGACGAGGCGAAGCTGACCGACGGGCTCGACCGGCCGCTCTTCGTGATGAACTACCCCAAGGAGGCGAAGGCCTTCTACATGAAGGAGAACCCGGCCGATCCGCGGACGGTGCTGTGCGACGACTGCCTGGCGCCGGGCCTCGGGGAGATCATCGGCGGGAGCCAGCGCGAGGACGACTATGACCGCCTCCTGACCGGCATCCGCGCCCAGGGGCTCCCGGAGGAGGCGTACGGCTGGTACCTCGACCTCCGGAGGTACGGCACCTTCGTGCACTCGGGGTTCGGCCTCGGGCTGGAGCGCACCGTGCAGTGGATCACGGGCACCGCGCACATCCGGGAGACGATCGCCTATCCGCGGATGATGTACCGACTCTATCCCTGAGCACTCGCACAGGACGCAGGTCGTCGGTGAGCAGTAGTGTGCAGACGCGCAGTGACCAGTGGTCTGAAGTGAATCGGTAGTCAGTCTCTCTCGAACCGAAGGTGGGCTAGTGTCCAGTGCAGCACTGGGTACTAGCCCACCCTCGCGTCGGAGCGACTGACACCCGTTCCCTTGGCACTGCAGTACCACTGCGCGTCTGCGCGTCTTGACACTACTTGGCACTTCCCTCCTGGGCACTTCGCTCCGTGGTCTTCACCTCATCCCACAGGCGGTCCAGGGCCTGCAGCCCCGCCGTCTCCACGTCGATCCCGCGCTCGGGCGCCAGCCGCTCGACCTCGCGGAACCGCGCCACGAACTTGTTGGTCGCGGCCTCCAGCGCCGCCGACGGATGCACTCCCGCCTTGCGGGCCACGTTCACCGCCGCGAAGAGCACGTCGCCAATCTCGTCCGCCGGGTGCTGCCGCGTCTCCGCGACCTCCTCCTCCAGCTTCGCCAGCGGTCCCTCGAGGTCCGGCCAGTCGAAGCCCACGGAGGCCGCCCGCTCCTGGAACCGGAACGCGGTCTCCAGTTCCTGCAGTGTCGGGGGCAGGTGGCCGAGGACGCTCAGCGCCTTGGCGGTCGCTGACTCCACGCGCCGCTCGCGGATCTTCTGCTTCTCCCACGCATCGGCCGCGCCGCCGCCGTAGAGGTGCGGATGACGGCGCTTCATCTTCGCCGTCAGCGTCCGTGCGACGTCGGCCAGGGTGAACGCGCCGCGTTCCTCGGCAAGGTCCAGCTGGAAGCAGACGTGCAGCAGCAGGTCGCCGAGCTCCCCGGCGATGCGGCCCTCGTCCCCGGCTACCAGCGCCTCCTCGAGCTCGGCCACCTCCTCGCGGAGATAGGGGCGCAGGCTGAGCGGGGTCTGGGCGCGGTCCCAATCGCAGCGGCGCCGCAGGTCCCGGACGAGGGCGTAGACTTCTCCAAACGTCGATTCGTCTTCCATCTAGCCTTCCTCCGACCACCCGGACATAGAAGTAGCAAGAAACACAATCGCGTACCTCTACGCCACTTAGCGCGCCCCCCGCGACGGGGTTACGGCCGCTGTCGGCTGATGGTGTCGGGTAGGACCATTACAGAACCGGCACATATCGGCGCGCACCGTGCGAGGGAAGGCGCGCACGACGTCGCCCTCGCCGTGGTGGGGGTCATGTGCTTGGTGCCGAAGTGGGGCAGCGTCGCGGAAGCCCCCTCCCATCCCACTTGACGACCACATGACGTATCCCGGCTATTCTCTCCGTGCAGCCAGACCATTCTGCATCGGGGGGCCAGATGAACACGGCGGAGTCGGATTTCGGATTCCTCGCTCGACATTCCACGCTGCGCCGGTCGGTGGCGCTGCTCCTGGCCGCCATCCTCTCTGCCGGGTGCGTGTCCTGGCAATCTGGAACCGCCGGCCCCTACTATGCTCTGATCGACCAGCACCCGGAGAAGGCGCGGGTCTCGCTCGAGCATGGCGGACGCATGGTCCTCCATGCGCCGACATTCGCCGGAGACTCTCTCGTGGGCTACCGGCGGCCGGGGGTCGAGGCGTCGCGGATCGCGATCCCGCTGCGGGACGTGACGCGCATCGAGGTGAAGCGCGTGGACGCCAGCCGAACGGCGCTGCTCGCGGGCGCGGTCAGCATCGCGGTCGCCCTCTTCATCATCGGGGGAATAGAGATGCAGGACGCCTTTGGGCACATCTATTGACGGCGGTCGTGGTCCAAAGCGATGCCGCTGGGGGTGTCAGCGGGGGCATCGGTTGGTGTTGCATGCCACGATGACGACGTAGCCCGCCACGGGACATAGCATGGGGCGGTTCGGTTCGATTCCCCGCGCCTGCCTTGGAGGCTAAGCGCCGCATAAGAGCACGGGCCAGCGCGGCGCTCGGCCACGGCCACCCGAGACCTCTGGACGTGACACCGGCGCCACTTGCCACGCTCCATCACCATCGCGGGCATCCGTAAGCAATCCAGTTCTCACCGAGGCGACCACCACTCTGCCCGATCCACATTGGATTGAGGATTCAAGTCGTGCCTCTAACTCGTTGTGGCGCAACCGCCGCGGCGAGGGGCTGTGGGGCGAATCGGCTTCAGCGCGGTGGTGGCATTCCGCCTCCGTGCCGGGTATCCTACCAGACCTTCCCGCATGGGGCACATGACTCCCGAACGCACCTGGATCGAAGTCCGCCTCTCCGCCCTGGTCGCCAACGCGCGCACGGTGGCGGCGCGCAACGCGCACGCGCGGCTCCTGCCGATGGTGAAGGCTAATGGGTACGGACTCGGCGCGGTCCCGGTCGCCCGCGCGCTGGAGGCGCTCGATCCATGGGGGTTCGGGGTCGCCACGGCGGAGGAGGGGGCAGAGCTGCGGCGGGCGGGGATCGGCCGGCCGGTCCTGGTGTTCGCGCCGACGATGGAGGCGCTGGAGACCGTGGCGGCGCAGCGGCTGACGCCCGCGCTCGGCACCTCCGCGCTGGTCGAGCGGTGGCTGCACCTGGCGCCGGCGCTGCCCTTCCACGTCGAGGTGGACACGGGGATGGCTCGCGCCGGCTTCGACTGGCGGGAGTTCGGCGTGGCGGCGGCCGGCTTCGCCTCGGAGCCCGCCTTCGAGGGCGTGTTCACCCACTTCCACTCCGCCGACGAGGCGCCCGCCTCGGTGCGTGAGCAGCGCGAGCGGTTCGCCGCAGCGCTCGCCGCGCTGCCGCGGCGTCCGGCCGTGGTGCACGCGGCGAACAGCGCGGGCGCCCTGAGCGCGCCGGCGGTGGGGGAGGACCTGGTCCGCCCCGGGATCTTCGTGTACGGTGGCGCGGTTCCGGGGTATCAGCCGGAGGTGGTGGTGCAGTGGCGGGCCAGGGTGATCGAGACCCGCTGGCGCGATGCGGGGTACACGGTGAGCTACGGCGCGACGTGGCGCCTGGGCGCGCGGACCTGCCTCGCGACCATCGCGGCGGGATACGCCGACGGCGTGCGCCGCTCTCTCTCCAGCCGCGGCGCGGCGCTCCTCGGCGGGCGGCGGCTCCCGATCGCGGGGCGGGTGACGATGGACATGACGGTGCTCGACGCGGCGGACCGCGAGCCGGCGCCCGGCGCCGTGGCGACGCTCCTCGGGACCGACGGGGACGCGTGCCTGACGCTCGACGAGGTCGCGGCGGCGGCGGGCACCATCAGCTACGAGATCCTGACGGGCCTCTCGGGCCGGGTCGCGAGGGTGTACGTGTGAAACGGGTCTTCCTCATCGTGCTGGACGGCCTCGGCGTCGGCGAGGCGACGGACGCGGCGGCGTACGGCGACGCCGGGAGCGACACGCTCGGCAACTTGGCGCGCGCGGTCGGCGGCCTGACGCTGCCGGTGCTGGAGCGCCTCGGGTTGGGGCGGGTCCTGCCGCTGGAGGGCGTGCGCCCGGTCGAACGGCCGCGGGCGGCGTTCGGGCGGCTGCACCCGGCGAGTGCGGGGAAGGACAGCACGACGGGCCACTGGGAGCTGTGCGGCCTGGTGGTGCCGGAGCCGTTCCCGACGTACCCGGACGGCTTCCCGTCGGCGCTGCTCGAGGAGTTCGCGCGGCGAACGGGCCGTGGCTGGCTGGGAAACCGCGCGGCCTCGGGGACGAAGATCCTCGACGACCTGGGCGCGGAGCACGTGGCGGGCGGGAAGTGGATCGTGTACACCTCCGCCGACTCCGTCTTTCAGGTCGCGGCGCACGAGGACGTGGTGCCGCTCGAGGAGCTCTATGCGGGGTGCGTCACGGCGCGCGCGATGTTGCGGGGGGAGCACGGCGTCTCGCGGGTGATCGCGCGGCCGTTCGCCGGGCGGCCCGGGGCCTTCGTGCGCGACAGCGCGCGGCGGAAGGACTACTCGGTGGCACCGACGGGGCCGACGCTCCTCGACCGCCTGGCGGAGGCGGGTATCCCGCGGGTGGGCGTGGGCAAGGTGGACGACCTCTTCGCGGGACGGAACATCGCCAGCACCCACACGCCGACCAACGCTGACGCGTACCGGCTCCTTCGGGAGGCCCTCTCCGGTGTAGATTGCGGACTGGTGTTCGCCAACGTCATCGAGTTCGACCAGAGCTGGGGCCACCGCAACGACGTGGCGGGGTTCCACGCCGGCTTGCTCGAACTGGACGCCGCCCTGGGGGCGCTGCTCCCACTGGTGCGCGAGGAGGACCTGTTCATCTTGACTGCCGACCACGGCAACGACCCGACCACGCCCTCCACGGACCATTCGCGGGAGATGGTGCCGGTGCTCGTGTACGGACCGCGCGTGCACCCGGCCGATCTCGGGACGCGGCGGACCTTCGCGGACATCGGCCAGACGGTGGCGGCGTACTTCGGCGTCCCGCCGCTTGGCGCGGGAACCTCGTTCCTGGAAGCGATGACGGCGTGAGCGACCGGCTGATCGACGCGGCCAAAGCGGCGCTGTCTCGGGCCTATGCCCCGTACTCGAAGTTCCGCGTGGGGGCGGCGCTCGAGACGACCGATGGCACGATCGTGCCCGGCTGCAACGTGGAGAACGCCTCCTTCGGGGCGGTCATCTGCGCCGAGCGCGCGGCGGTGGCGTCGGCGGTCGTCCAGGGCCACCGGGCCTTCCGCCGGCTCGCGCTGACGAGCGATGCGCCCGACCCCGTGGCCCCCTGTGGCATCTGCCGGCAGGTGCTGGCGGAATTCGGGCTCGACCTCGAGATCATCTCCGTCGGCGCGACGGGTGGCCGCGTCATCTACCGCCTCCGCGACCTCCTGCCGCACGCCTTCACGCGCGACGATCTCCCGGAGGGCGCGTGACGCCCGGCCGCCTCGCCGCCGGCGCCGCGCTGGCGGCGCTCCTCGCCGGCCTCGGCTGCCGCGAGAACGTCACCGCGCCGGGGAGTTGCCCCGCCCTCTGCCCGGCGGCCAACATCGTCGTCGTGGACACCGTGCTCACCGGCATCGTGACTTCCGACACGGCTTATCGGGGGTACGTCGCGCCAGCCGAGGCGCAGACCCTGGTGCTGGCCGATCTCGATTCCCTGCAGTCCGTGGCGCTGGTGCGGTTCGGCGCCCGGGACAGTATCTGGTACCCGACCAGCAACGACACCGCGGTGGGCATCGGACACGTGGACAGCGTGCAGATCTCGCTCACGCTCACGGACCGCGACACCACGCTGAAGAACCTGCGCATCCTCGTGTACCGGCTGCCGGCCCAATTCGACACCGGCATGACCTGGGCGGACGTCCAGCCCTTCCTGGCGGACTCCGAGCTCGTGGACACGATCCCCGTGGCCGACTCGTTGACGGCCGGCACCGTGGTCTGGAACGTCCGGCCCGGCGTGCTCGATACCATCCCGGTGGCGGACGCCAGCGTCGTCGCGCTCGCGTTCGTGGTGCGGGCGTCGGGCAAGACGGGCCTCGGCCTCACGGCGACCGAGAACTCGGCCGGCGGGCCGCACCTGGAGTGGTTCGTCCACGCTCCTGCGCCGCGCGACACCCTCACGCACGCGTTCCTCATCGGCGCGGAGTACGACACCTTCGTCTTCGACCCGCCGCAGCCGACGCCGTCGAACGCGCTGGTCGCGGGGGGCCTCCCCTCCGCGCGGTCCATCCTCCGGCTGCAGCTGCCGTCGCTGGCGATCGACTCGGTGCGCGTGCTCCGGGCGACGCTGATCCTGACACCGACGGCACGGGCGCGGGGGTTGCCGAAAGAGAGTTTCCTGATCTCGGCACGCGGGCTCGTACGGGACCTGGGACCGAAATCGGTGATCTTCAGCGACACGTCGGCCGGCGGAACGACGTCGGTGACGGTCGGCGACTCGTCCGAGATCGACATCGAGGTGGGGCGGCTGCTGCGGGCGTGGGGGACGACGGCCGGGGATTCCCTGCCCAGGGTGATCATGCTGCTCAGTGAGCCGGAAGGGGGCGGTATGGGCGAGGTGTCGGTGGCCCGAGAGAGCGGTGGCGCCGCGGCGCCGCGTCTCCGCGTGACGTTCGTGCGGCCCTATCCGTTCGGTTTGCCATGAGCCGCCGCGCGCTCGTCCTCGCGGTGCTGGCCGGGCTCGCCGCGCTGGCCGTGCCCGCACGGGCCGACTCCGTCTTCGGCATCCGCGGTATCGGACTCCTCGGCCGCCCCCTGTCCGCGCGCGCCTCGGGGGCTGCGGGCGCGTTCGCGCTGTTCGACGGGACCAGCACGTCGAACCCGGCGTCCCTCAGTCAGATCCTCACCACGTCGGGCTGGGGCACGTTCGCCGCGACCGCCCGGACCTTCAGCGACGGGCCGGTCGGGGCCACGCTCGGCAGCACCCGTTTCCCCCTCTTCGGCTTCGCGACGCCGGTCGGCCGGCGCGCCGTGGTCGGGGTGTCGGTCAGCGACTATCTCGACCGGACCTGGTCGGACAGCACCGGTCAGGACACCCTCCTTCGTGACAGCGCGGTCACGGTCGCGGACCTGGCGAGCAGCACCGGCGGCGTGACCGACATCCGGGTGGCCGGCGCCTACCGGCTGAGCGACGCCGTCAGCGTCGGCCTCGGGGTCCATGTCCTCGCGGGCTCGACGCGGCTGACGATCGCGCGCAGCTTCTCGGTGACGTCATTCGCCAACTACAGCGAGGTCGCCACCACCACGTTCTCCGGGCTCGGCGTCTCCGCCGGCGTTCAGGCACGGCTCGGCCCCCGGCTCGCGGCGGCGGCGTCGGTGCGCGTCAACGGGCGGCTCACGGCCTCGGTCCTGGGCGGCGCCTCCACCACGGTCGCGCTTCCTGTCGAAGCCGCGGCTGGTGCGCTGTACGTCCCCGTGAACGGTCTCGGCGTGGCGGTCTCGGCGGGCTATCAGACGTGGTCGCGCGCCGCCGCCGACCTCGCGGCTGCCGGACGGCCCGGCACGCGCAACGTCTGGAACGTCGCCGTCGGAGCGGAGGTCACCGCGGTGCGCTGGCGCGGCGAGACGCTGCCGATCCGCGTCGGGTACCGCTGGCGCCAACTCCCCTTCGGCATCGAGCAGCAGCTCCCGGCGGGGACCGTGCCCCTCACGGTGACGGTGCCCCTCAACGAGCACGCGCTCAGCGCCGGGGTCGGGCTGGTGCTGGCCGGCGACCGCGCCACGCTCGACATCGGCGCCGAGACCGGCTCCCGCGCCGCCGGGAACGCGTCGGAGCGGTTCACCACCGGGTTCCTGGGGCTGACCGTCCGGCCGTGAACGTCCTGCTCCACACCTTCGGGTGCAAAGCCAACCAGTACGACACGGAGGTGGTCCGGCAGCGTCTCGAGGCGGCGGGGTGCCGCATCGTCGAGACGTCGCTCGAGGCCGACGCCGCGGTCGTGAACTCCTGCACCGTGACCCACGTCGGGGAGGCGAAGCTGCGCGGCTTCGTGCGCCGGCTGGCGCGCGCGCGCCCCGGCATCCGGACTGTGGTGATGGGGTGCGCGGCGGCGGTGGACGACGGCCGGCTGGCGATGCTTCCGGGTGTCGCGGCGGTGGTGGGGGGCGCCGCCGACGCGGCGGTGGCCGAGGCGCTCGGGGTGCCGGTGGGCCCCGCGCGTCCGCTGCGGTCCTTCACCGGACACGGCCGGGCGTGGCTGAAGGTGCAGGACGGCTGTGACGAGCACTGCACCTTCTGCGCGACGGTGCTGGCGCGCGGGGCCAACCGCTCGAGCGCGGCCGAGGCCCTCGTCGCCGAGGCGGCGCTGCTCGCCGAGCGGCATCCGGAGATCGTCCTCACCGGGGTGCACCTCGGGTCGTGGGGCCGCGATCTGGACGGCGGCTGGAACCTCGGCCGGCTGGCCCGGCTCCTCGTGGCGTGCGTGCCGGAGGCGCGATTCCGCCTCTCCTCGCTCGAGGCGACGGAGGTGGACGACGCGCTGCTGGATCTGATGGCCGGTTCCCCGGGGCGCCTCGCGCCGCACCTCCACGCGCCGCTGCAGTCCGGGAGCGACCGCGTCCTCCGTCGCATGGGGCGACACTGGTACACGGCGGCGACGTACGCGCGACGGATCGAGGCGATCGTCTCGCGTGTGGCGCCGCTCGGGCTGGGTGCCGACGTCGTGGTGGGCTTCCCCGGCGAGACGGCCGCCGACCATGCGGCCACCGTCGCGCTGGTGCGGGACCTCCCCTTCACCTACCTGCACGTGTTCCCGTACTCGCCCCGCCAGGGCACGGTGGCGCCGCGCCTGGGATCCCCGCCGGCGCCCGAGGCCGTGCACGAGCGGACGGCGGAATTGCGCGCGCTCTCCGAGGCGCGCGAGGTGGCGCATCGAAGCGCGCGTGCGGGCACCGTGGCCGACCTGGTGATCGAGGGTCGCCGCGGCGGCTTCCACGAGGCGGTCAGCGAGGATTACCTCGGCGTGCGGATCCCGTCCGACGCGGCGTGGGCGTCGGGCCGGCGTCGGCTCCGGGGTCGCCTCGTCGCACGCGGCGGCGCGCTGCAGGCGGAGGCCGCGTGAGCGCCGCGCCGCGTTTCTTCATCGAGACCTACGGCTGCCAGATGAACGTGGCCGACGGGGAGCTGATGGCGGGGCTGCTCCGCCGCGAGGGCTACGAGCCGGCCGCGTCGCCGGACGAGGCCCACGTCATCCTCGTCAACACGTGCGCGGTGCGCGACCACGCCGAGCAACGGGTGATCGGGCGCGTGGGGGAGCTCAAGCGCCACAAGCGCCCCGGCGGGGTGCTGGGGGTGGTCGGGTGCATGGGGCAGCGGCTGGGGGAGCGCCTCCTGGAGCGCGCGCCGCACGTGGATTTCGTGGTGGGGCCCGACGGCTATCGCCAACTGCCGCTGCTGATCGCTCGCGCCCACGAGGGCGAGCGCCGGGCCGCGACCGCCTTCGATGCCGCCGAGCACTACGAGGACGTGCTCCCCGAGCGGCACACGGCCGCTTCGGCGTGGATCACGGTGCAGCGCGGCTGCGATTATCGGTGCACGTTCTGCATCGTTCCGATGACGCGGGGGCCGGAGCGGAGCCGCACCTTGGCCGACGTCGTGCGCGAGGCGGAGCAGGTGGCCGCCCGCGGCGTGACGGAGGTGACGCTCCTTGGCCAGACGGTCAACTCGTACCACGACGGCACCCACGACTTCGCCGATCTCCTCCGCGCCGTGGGGGCGGTGGCCGGCATCCGGCGGATGCGGTTCACGAGCCCGCACCCCAACGACTTCTCGGGCCGCGTCATCGCGGCGATTGCGGAGGTCGAAGCGGTGTGCGAGCACGTGCACCTGCCGGCGCAGAGCGGCTCGTCGGGGGTGCTCAAGCGGATGCTGCGCCGCTATACCCGGGAGGAGTATCTCGACGTCGTGGCGCGCCTCCGGGCCGCGGTCCCCGGCCTGGCCCTCACCACCGACCTCATCGTCGGCTTCCCCGGCGAGACGGATGCCGACTTCGCCGAGACGGTGTCGCTCGTCGAGGAGGTGGGGTTCGACGACGCCTTCACGTTCCGCTTCAGCCCCCGCGAGGGGACGGCGGCCACGCGGCTCCCCGACGCGGTCCCCGACGCCCTGGCGGTGGAGCGGCTCGACGTGCTTATTGAGATGGTCCGGCGCATCGCCCGCGCGCGCAACGCCGCACTGGTCGGCACGACGGCCGAGGTGCTGGTCGAGCACGAGGCGAAGCGCGGCGGCCTTCTCCAGGCGCGCACGCGGCAGCACCGGACGGTGCTCGTCGAGGGGCCAGCGTCGTGGATCGGGTCGTACCGCACGGTGCGGCTTGTCGGCACGACCGGCGCGACCTTCACGGGCATGCCGGCGACGCCCACGCTGGAGGTGGTCGGGACATGAAGAACGCCACCGAGCAACTCGTCACCCGCGCCTACCAGGAGCTTCTGCCGAGCGTGCCGGAGCTGTGCCAGTGCGCCGTGTGCCGCGAGGACGTGCTGGTCTACGCGCTCAATCGGCTGCCGCCGCACTACACCTCCACGCTGAAGGGGGAGGTCGTCTCCCAGCTCGAGATGGAGGTGGGGCAGGGCTCGATCGACGTGACGGTCGTGCTGCTCGACGGGATGCGGCGCGTGGCCGACGCCCCCCGCTGCAAGAAGGCGCTGGCGCGCCGGCCCTAGGCCCTCCGGGCCGGCGCTGACGTGCCGGCCATCGTCCTCGCGACAGCGGGATTCGTGGCCGGCGTCCTCGCCGGCCTTTCGTTTCCTCCCGATCTGTGGCCGGCGTGGCCCGCGTGCGCCGCGGCGGCGGCGGCGGTCTGGACGCGCTCCCGCGCCGCCTCGATCCTCTGCCTCGGGCTCGCCGCCGGCGGCGCGTGGGGGGCGTCGGCTGCGTCGCGTGGGGCGGCCTCGTGCGCCGCTGGCTGGCGCGAGGGCGAGCGGGTGGCGCTCATCGCGGAGCCGTGGGACCGGCAGGTCCCTGGCCAGCGATCGCTGGTGCAGGTCCGCTGGCCGGCGGCGTGCCGCGCCGTCCTCGCGGCCCAGTGGCCCCGGGGAGTGCGCGCGCCCCGGGGGATGGCCGCGCTCGTGGGCGAGTGGTACCGCGGGCCGGCCCGTGGCGCCGCGTGGTGGCCCGCGCGACCCGGCGCCGGCGGCTGGATCGTGGTGCGCCGAGTGCGCCCCCTCGCAACCGCGCCGTCGGTCCGCGCGCGGGTGCGGCTGGATGCGCAGGCGCGGCTCGCCGAGCTCTTCGGCGAGGAGCGCTTCCCGCTGGTGAGCGCGCTCACCCTCGGCTCGTCCGGCCAGCTCGGGCGGCCGATGCGCGCCACGTTCGCGCGGGCCGGCCTCGCGCACATCCTGGCCATCTCCGGCCTGCACGTCGCGATCGTGGCCGCCGCCCTCGTAGCCCTCCTCTGCCTCGTCGGCGTCGCGCCGGCCCGCGCGCGGCTTCTCGCCGTTCCCGCCATCGCCGGCTACGTGTGGCTTCTCGGGCTCCCCCCTCCCGCGCTCCGCGCCGCGTGGCTGCTCGCCGTCTGGCAACTTGCCCGCCTGCGCCAGCGCCCGCCGCTGCGCAGCGGCGTCCTCGCCGTGACCGCGCTGGGCGTCACGGTCCTCGACCCCTTCGCCGTGGCGGAGGTCGGGCCGTGGCTCTCCTTCGCCGGGGCCTGGGGAGCGGCGGAAGGCGCGCGCTGGTGGGAGGCGCTTGGCTGGCGCGCGCGCTGGCGCGAGGCGCGCCTCTTCGGCGTCGGGCAGGCGGCCGCGGTGTCCCTCGGTGCCACCCTGGCCACGGCGCCGATCAGCGCCGTGGCGTTCGGCACTGTCGCGACCGCCGCGGTGGTCACGAACCTGATCGCCGTGCCGACTGTCGCCGTGGCCGTGCCGGCGCTCGCGCTCTCGCTCGGCCTCTCGCTCGTGTCCGCGGGGCTCGCCCGGCTTGCGGCGGCGGCCGCCGGCGTCGCGCTCGACCTGCTGGAGGTCGTGGCCGAGCGGGGGAGCGTGCTCCCCTTCGCCACCGTGACGGTCGCGGATCGCGCCGAGGCGGTCGTCGTCTTGGCGGGCATCTTCTGGCTCTGGCGGCGCCTCGCGCTCCCCCGGCGGCGCGCGCCGTATCCGGGGATCGTGCGCTGGCGGGCGGCGACCGCCGCGGCCGTCCTGGGCGCCACGGCGATCTGGTGGCCGGTCATCCCGCGCCCCGGATCGGGTTACAGCCCCGGCCGCCTGGAGATAGATTTTCTCCCGGTCGGGCAGGGGGATGCGGCGGTGCTCCGCACCCCGGGCGGGCAGTGGATCGTTGTGGACGGCGGGCCGCGCGGCGCGGGACACGACGCGGGCGCCAGCATCGTCGTGCCGTACCTGCGCCGCAACGGCGTGCAGCGGCTCGCCGTCGTCGTTGCCTCGCACGGGGACGCGGACCACCTCGGCGGGCTGCCCGCGGTGTTGCGCGCGTTCCCGACCGACCTCGCCCTGGAACCCGGCGAGCCCCGGGCTTCCGGACTGTACCGGGAGTGGCTGTCCACCGTCGTGCGCGCGGGGGCGCGCTGGCGGCCGGCGCGCGCGGGGGACTCGCTCGCCTTGGACGGCGTGGTGCTCCGCGTCCTGCACCCCGACAGCGCGTGGATGGCGGAGGGGCTGCCGGCCAACGAGAACGCGGTGGTGCTGCGGGTCGAGTTCGGCGCGTTCCGGGCGCTGTTCCCGGGAGACGCGGGATCGCTGATGGAGGCGGCCCGCGCGGCGTCGGTGGGTCCGGTCACGCTGCTCAAGGTGGCCCACCACGGCAGCCGCTCGGCGACCGGCCCCGCCTGGCTGGCCGCGCTCGCGCCGCGCGTGTGCGTGGTGTCGGTCGGGGTGAACGGGTTCGGGCAACCCGCGGCCGAGGTGCTCGGTGCGCTCGCCGCGGCGGGGTGCCGCACTCTCCGCACCGACGAGGACGGCGTGATCCGCGTCAGCACCGACGGGCGCGATGCCTGGGTCCGGACGCATGAGGGCACCATCGCGGTGCCGTTGGACCATCAGCAGGGGGCGACGTGAGACCGCTGCACTTCCACCGGATCGTCACGATCGAGCGGTTCATCATGGAGCAGGAGCACCTCCACCCGGAGGCGACGGGGGAGCTGTCGAACCTGCTCTACGACATCGCGCTCGCGGCCAAGGTGATCAACAGCCACGTCCGGATGGCCGGCCTGGCCGACATCCTCGGAGCGGCGGGCCCGGTGAACGTGCAGGGGGAGATCGTCCAGAGGCTCGACCAGTTCGCGAACGAGACCATCAAGGATTCGCTCCTGCACGCCGGCCGGGTGGCGGTGGTGGCGTCGGAGGAGGACCTCGAGCCGGTCGCGCCGCCCGAGGACTCCCCGATCGGCAAGTACGTGGTCCTCTTCGACCCGCTCGACGGGTCGTCGAACATCGACGTCAACATGTCCATCGGCACCATCTTTGCCATCCACCGGCGTGTGACGGAGGGGCGAGGGCCCGGACTCCTTCGCGATTGCCTCCAGCCGGGGAGCGCCCAGGTGGCCGCCGGGTACGTCCTCTACGGATCCAGCACGATGCTGGTGTACACGACGGGCCACGGCGTGCACGGGTTCACCTACGACTCCACCATCGGCGAGTTCCTCCTCTCGCACCGCGACATCCGCACGCCCGCGGTCGGCGCCTGCTACAGCGTGAACGAGGGCAACTTCCCCCACTGGAGCCCCGAGGTGCAGACGCTCGTCCGGCGCTTCAAGGGCCTCGACGAGCGCTACACGGCGAAGACCGCCCGCTACACCGGGTCGCTCGTCGCCGACTTCCACCGCAACCTCCTGGTCGGCGGGGTGTTCTGCTATCCCCCCGATACCAAGAGCCCGCGCGGCAAGCTGCGACTCCTCTACGAGTGCGCCCCCCTCGCCTTCCTCTGCGAGCAGGCGGGCGGCTCCGCGTCCGACGGGACGCGACCGATCCTCGGCATCGTCCCGACCGAGCTGCATCAGCGCTCTCCGCTGTTCGTCGGGAGCCGCGCCGACGTGGCGCTCGCCGAGGCCACGCTCGCCGGCAGGCACGCGTGAGCGATCCCCGGACGACCTCGGGCATCCCCGTCCGCGCCTGCCACACCGCGGCGGACCTGCCCCCCGACCTGGAGGAGCGGCTCGGCGCACCCGGCGCGTACCCGTTCACGCGCGGCGTGCACGAGACGATGTACCGCGGCCGCCTGTGGACGATGCGCCAGTACGCCGGCTTCGGGACGGCCGAGGAGACCAACGCCCGCTTCCGCCAGCTCCTCGCCGCGGGGCAGACGGGGCTCTCGACCGCCTTCGACCTCCCGACCCAGATGGGGTACGACGCCGACCACCCGCTGGCGACCGGGGAGGTGGGCCGCGTCGGGGTCGCGGTCTCCAGCGTCGAGGATCTCGAGCGGCTCTTCGAGGGAATCCCGCTCGATCGGGTCTCCACGTCCATGACCATCAATGCGACCGCCGCGATCCTCCTCGCCATGTACCTCGTCGTCGGCGAGGAGCAGGGGGTGCCCTGGCAGCGGCTCTCCGGCACGATCCAGAACGACGTGCTGAAGGAGTACGTGGCGCGGGGAACGTACATCTTCCCGCCCGATGCGAGCCTCCGGCTCATCACGGACATCCTCCGGTTCGTGGTGGCGCACGACCTCGCGTTCAACCCGATCTCGATCAGCGGCTACCACATGCGTGAGGCGGGCGCCACGGCGGTGCAGGAGCTGGCCTTCACCTTCGCCAACGCGCTGGAGTACCTCGGCGGCGCCGTGCGCGCGGGGCTGGACGTGGACCGGCTCGCGCCCCGCCTCTCGTTCTTCTTCGCCGCCCACAACGACCTCTTCGAGGAAGCCGCCAAGTTCCGCGCGGCGCGGCGCCTCTGGGCGCTGCTCCTCCGGGAGCGGTTCGGGGCGCGGCCCGAGGCGTGCGCCCTCCGCTTCCACACGCAGACCGCCGGCTCGACCCTCACGGCGCAGCAGCCGCTGGTGAACGTGGTCCGGGTGACGGTGCAGGCGCTGGCCGCGGCGCTCGGAGGCACGCAGTCGCTCCACACCAACGCGTACGACGAGGCGTTGGCGCTGCCCACCGAGGCGTCGGCGACCCTTGCGTTGCGCACCCAGCAGGTGCTCGCCCACGAGTCCGGCGCCGCCCGCACGGTGGACCCGCTCGCCGGCAGCTACTACGTGGAGCACCTCACCGCCGACCTCGAGGCGCGTGCCCGGGCCCTCCTCGAGGAGGTGGACCGGCGCGGCGGCGCCGCGAAGGCCATTGCCGCGGGGTTCTTCCAGGACGAGATCGCGGCGGCCGCGTACGCGGCGCAGCGCGCGATCGAAAGCGGCGAGGAGGTGGTCGTCGGCGTCAACCGATTCGCCAGTGGGGAGCGCCCCGAGGCCCCGCCGTCCCCCGACTTCTCGGCGCTTGCCAACAAGCAGGTCGAGCGGCTCGGACGGCTACGGGCCGCCCGGGACGCTGGTCGGGTGCAGGTCACTCTCGAGGGGGTCACGGCGGCCGCCCACCGGGCGCTCGCGCCCCTCATGGAGCCGATCCTCGAGGCGGTGCGCGCGCGGGCCACGGTGGGAGAGGTTACCGCCGCCCTTGAGGTTGCGTGGGGGCGCCACGGACGCTCCTTGACTGGGTGAGACAACAGAAGCTAACTTAATGATTCTCTTGCGATTAGGTGGTTGCTAGCGATGCCTAGGTACGACTACAAGTGCCCGAAGTGCGGGACGCTCTTCGAGGTGGTCCACAAGATGAAGGACCGCCACGTGGCCAAGTGCCCGAAGTGCGGCGCGAAGGCGGAGCGCCAACTGTCAGGGGGCCACGGCATCGTGTTCAAGGGCACCGGGTTCTACGAGACGGACTACAAGCGCAAAGGGGAGAAGCACCCGGAGCAGGAGGGGAGCAAGGACAGCCCGAAGAAGCCGTCCGGGCCGTCCGCGCCGTCCGCGCCGTCGGGGTCCTCCGGGGCCTCCGGGCTTGGCGGGTCGCCGCCCACGTCCGGGTCCAGAGACTAGCCGATGGCCCAGGAGCAGATCCGCGCCGCGCTCGAGGAGGTCGCCGTCCAGCTCGGGGCCACCGCACCGGTGGTCGTGGAGCTGGAGACGCCGCGCGACAGGGGGCACGGCGACCTTTCGACGAACTTGGCGATGCAGCTCGCCAAGCCGCTCCGGGCCGCGCCGCGGAAGATCGCCGAGCAGATCATCGCGGCGCTGCGGCTCGGGCCCGACCTGGTCGAGGCGGTGGAGATCGCGGGGCCGGGGTTCATCAACTTCCGGCTGGCCCCGGGCCAGCTGAACGAGACGGTCCGCACGATCCTCGCCGAGGGGGCGGCGTACGGCCGGCAGCGCGTGGCGCAGCCGCTCCGGGTGAACGTGGAATTCGTCTCGGCGAACCCGACGGGGCCGCTGCACGTGGCGCACGGGAGGGGGGCCGCCCTCGGGGACTGCGTGGCGTCGCTCCTCGCGTGGCTCGGCCACGAGGTGACGCGCGAGTTCTACGTCAACGATGCGGGCGTGCAGATCAACCGGCTGGGCGAGTCGCTCTGGGCGCGGCTGCAGGAGCGCGCCGGGCGCGCGGCCGTGATCCCCGAGCAGGGCTATCACGGGTCGTACCTCGTCGAGCTGGCGGAGCGCGTGGTAGCGGAGCGTGGCGCCGCGTTCGCCGACCAGCCGTCCGAGGCGGGCGTCCCGGCGTGCCGCGACTACGCCGTCGCCGCGCTCAAGGCGGAGCAGCGCGCCGATCTCGTGGCCTTCCGGGTGCGGTTCGACGTCTTCTTCGACGAGAGCCGGCTCTACCAGGCGGCCCCGGCCGGCGGCGGCGCCGGCGCCAGCCCGATCGACCGGGCGTTGGCCGACTTGCGTCAGCACGGCGCGCTCTTCGAGGAGGATGGCGCGCTGTGGCTGCGTACCACGGCGCACGGCGACGACAAGGACCGGGTGCTGCGGAAGTCGGATGGGACCTTCACCTACTTCCTGCCCGACATCGCGTACCACCAGGACAAGGCCGCGCGCGGCTTCGACCGCTCCATTGACGTGTGGGGCGCCGACCACCACGGCTACGTCCCCCGGATGCGGGCCGCGATGCGTGCTCTGGGCCACGGCGAGGGCTTCTTCGACGCCATCATCGTGCAGCTCGTCACCGTGCTGCGGCACGGCGAGGAAGTGAAGATGTCGAAGCGCGCGGGCGACTTCATCACGCTGCGCGAGCTGGTGGACGAGGTCGGGGTGGACGCGGCGCGGTACTTCTTCCTGATGCGGCGCAGCGAGAGTCCGTTCGCCTTCGACGTGGACCTCGCCACGAGGCGGACCGACGAGAACCCGGTCTTCTACGTGCAGATGGCCCACGCCCGGATGTCGGGGATCTTCCGGGTGGGCGGTGTCCGCGCCGAGTCGGTGAGCGCCGACGGGGCCGACGTGGCGGCGCTCCCCGAGCCGACCGAGGCGGATCTGGTGAAGACGCTGGGGCGTTTCCCGCTGGTGGTGCGGCGCGCCGCGGAGGCGCTGGAGCCGCACCGGATCACGACGTACCTCGAGGAGCTGGCGCGCGCGGCGCACCTCTGGTACCACCACTGCCACGTGCTGGGCGAGCCGGAGCCGGTGGAGCGGGCGCGGCTGGCGCTGGCGCGGGCGACGCAGATCGTGCTCGCGAACGGTCTCACCCTCCTCGGGCTGGGCGCGCCCGAGCGGATGTAGGCGGAGGCTCGAATGGGGCTGCTGGTCGTCGGGAGCATCGCGCTCGACTCGGTCGAGACGCCGTTCGGACGCACCGAGGAGGCCCTCGGCGGGTCCGCGGTGTTCTTCTCGGTGGCGGGGTCGCTGCTGCACCCCGTCCAGGTGGTCGGGGTCGTCGGCCGCGACTACCCGATGGAGGAGCTGCAGCGGCTGGCCAAGCGCGGGATCGACCTGCGCGGCGTGACGGTCGCCGACGGCGAGAGCTTCCGCTGGGCGGGGAAGTACGGCTTCGACCTCTCGACCCGGGACACCTTGGAGACCCGGCTCGGCGTCTTCGCGAACTTCCGCCCGGTCATCCCGGAGGCGTTTCGCGATTCGGAGTACGTCTTCCTCGGCAACATCGATCCGGAGCTGCAGCTCGACGTGCTGCGGCAGGTCCACCGCCCGAAGCTGGTGGCGTGCGACACGATGAACTACTGGATCCAGGGGAAACGGACGGCGCTCCTCCGGCTCCTCCAGGACGTGGATGTCCTGCTGGTGAACGACTCAGAGGTGCGGGAGCTCTCGGGGGACTGGCACATCCACCGGGCGGCGCGCTGGGTGCTGGAGCGCGGACCCACGTCCGTCGTGGTCAAGAAGGGAGAGCACGGCGCGCTGCTGGTGGAGCCGGGTCGGACCTTCTACGTCCCGGCGTTCCCGCTGGACGACGTCTTCGACCCGACCGGGGCGGGGGACAGCTTCGCCGGCGGGTTCATGGCGTACCTGGCGCACACCGATGACCTGTCCTCGGGCAACCTCCGCCGGGCGATGGTCTACGGCTCGGCGATGGGGAGCTTCGCCGTCGAGCGGTTCTCCGTCGCGCGCTTCGAGGAGATCACGCTGGCCGACGTGCAAGCGCGGGTGCGCGCCCACCGGGACCTCGTCCACTTCGAGCTTGATGCCGACCTCTGATCCGCAGGCCGACCGCTACCGCGCCGCGGGCGTGGACCTCGGCGCCGCCGCGTCCGCGAAGGCGCGGATAGCCGAGCTGGTGCAGGGCACACGGACCGCCGCGTCGCTGGGGCGCGTGGGCGCGTTCGGCGGCCTGGTGCGCCTCCCCGCCGACGTCCGCGACCCGGTGCTCGTGGCCTCCACCGACGGCGTGGGCACCAAGGTGCTGGTGGCGATCCGCACCGGGCGCCACGACACCGTGGGCGAGGACCTCGTCAACCACTGCGTGAACGACATCCTCGTGCACGGGGCGCGGCCCGTCGGCTTCCTCGACTACTACGCCACCGGCCGCCTCGACCCCGCGATCGCCGCCGACGTGGTGGCCGGCGTCGCGCGCGGCTGCCGCGCGCACGGCATGCCGCTGGTGGGCGGCGAGACGGCGGAGATGCCCGACGTGTATCGCGAGGGCGAGTACGACCTTGCGGGCACGATCATCGGCGTGGTGGCGGAGGCCGATGCCACCCACGGCGAGCGCGTGGCCGAGGGGAACGTCCTCGTGGGCTACGCAGCGAGCGGCTTCCACACCAACGGCTACTCACTGCTGCGCCGCGTGGTGTTCGGGGAGATGGGGCTCGGCCCCGACGACACCTTCCCCGAGACGGACCGCAGCGTGGCCGACGTCCTCCTCGCGGTGCACCGCAGCTACTTCGCGGCGGTGTGGCCGGTGCGCACGCAGGTGACGGGGCTGGCGCACATCACCGGCGGCGGGATCGGCGGGAACCTCTCCCGGGTGCTGCCCAGGGCGGTGGACGCCGTGATCCGCGAGAGCGCGTGGCCGCTCCCGACCGCGTGCCGGGTGGTGCAGCACGCCGGCCGGATCGCGCAGCGCGAGATGCGCCAGGTGTTCAACCTCGGCGTCGGGCTGATCGCGGCGTGCGCCCCCGAGGACGCCGAGGAGGTGCGGTTCGCCGCCTCGGACGCCGGGGTGCAGACGTGGGTGATCGGCGAGGTGGTGCCGGGGAGCGGGCAGGTGCGCTGGGTGGACGCGGGGCGCTGAAGCGTGGACGACCGCTCGGCGATGGAGCGTGCCATCGCGCTCGCGTGGCGCGGATGGGGCCGTACCGGGGCGAACCCGCTGGTGGGCGCCGTGGTGGTGAAGGACGGCGCCGTGGTGGGCGAGGGGTTCCACGCGGAGTACGGCGGCCCGCACGGCGAGGTGGCGGCGCTCGCGGCGGCGG
>Ga0209777_10002168_pt1 | contig 26506 bp, 22 predicted proteins | sample FrelakmetHBP12HB_FD_187147 | JGI IMG/M metagenome (GOLD analysis project Ga0209777, IMG submission 187147) | Freshwater lake sediment microbial communities from the University of Notre Dame, USA, for methane emissions studies -HBP12 HB (SPAdes)... | ecosystem: Environmental > Aquatic >... | reverse complement strand
TCCTACCACTCGCACAAAACTGCTGGCTGCCATCTTGCGCGAGTGGTAGGAAATGAAACGCATCTTAGCCATCTTAATTCTGGCTTGCTTCCTTCTTTCCTCTTGCAATTCCATCACGCCAATTGCCACGCTAACTGCCGCCCCGGAAACCATCGCCGTCCAGTACACCGCGGCGGCCGTTCCCTGGCTGGCAGGCCTATATAACTGCGCGGGCGTAAATGTGGTCACGGCCGAACAGCGTGCCGCAGACTTCCTGGACCCGCAAGCCATTGATCTTGCACTCCGCATCGGGCAACCAGCCAACCTGACCTCCCCAGCCTACCAGATCGGCAGCGAAGATATCCTGGTTATCGTCAACCCCCAGAACCCAACCAGCTCCCTGAATGCTGAACAGGTGCGAGGATTATTTAATGGGCAGATAATGAATTGGCAGGAGATCAACGGCTCCGACGCCCTGGTGCAGGCGTGGGTTTTTTCCTCTGGGGAGGATGTCCAGCAAATCTTCGAACAGACTGTCCTGACTGGCAGTCAAGTTTCCTCCACGGCAAGGCTGGCTGTGGGTCCGGACAAAATGGCGCAGGCCGTCGCCAACGACGTGAATGCCATCGGTATACTGACCAGACATTGGAAAGCCGGTAACGTCTCCGATGTTTTCACCGTCGCCACCGTCCCGGTGCTGGCACTCACCCAGGACAAGCCGCAAGGGGCTGTTCAGGAATTGCTTGCCTGCCTACAGAAGTGAAATCCCATGATCGAAATAATCCTCTTTATCGCCGGTTCGATTTTTATCGTCTGGATTTCCATTTCCTCCCTGCGCCGACCCGGTTCGCATGGCTTTTACCGTCTCTTCGCATTGGAAGCCATCCTGGGCATGTTCCTGGTAAACGTGCACGACTGGTTTGTCCATCCATTCGCCTGGTACCAGATCGTTTCCTGGATCCTTCTTTTCTCCTCACTCGTACCCATCATCGCCGGAGTCTATCTCCTCCGCCATGTCGGGAAGCCGACAGACGCCCTCGAAGCGACCACACAGTTGGTCCAGAGTGGCATTTACCGCTTCATCCGCCACCCATTGTATATTTCGCTGCTCCTCCTGGCCTGGGGCATTTTCTTCAAGTCCCCATCCCTACTGGATGGCTGCCTCGCTGCAATCGCCACGGCTTTTCTGTATGCCACAGCCCGCGCTGACGAGGCCGAGTGCCTGATCAAGTTTGGAGAGGATTATGCAAAGTATATGAAAAAGACAAAGATGTTCATTCCCTTTATGTTCTAAATTTTCGGTCGATAGTTGTGAACTTTCGTCGCTTGCTCAAAGGCGTGACCAGCCTGCAACGCTTTTGCTTCTCCCCAATGCTTTGATACAATTTGCAGTCCGAATGGTAAATTCCCACCTATAAACCCGCAAGGGAGCGAAAGTGCCGGGAGGCCAGTCAGGTTGAAGGGTGAGGTGAAACGCGTCAACTGACGGGCGGCTTTGATGGCGCTCGTCCCTTCGATGAGTGGTGCAGGGATGGGGGTGGTTGGAAGCAGCAACAAATCGTACTTTGAAAAGAACATCTCAAAGCAGCGGTGCCCCTCTGCCTGCGCCCGCCGGGCAAGCACGTAGTCGCTAGAAGTGAGGGCCGCACCTGTCTCGAGCCGCTGGCGCACATCCGCGCCGAACCAGTCGGGGTGGGCGGCCAGGCGTTCTCGATGGAAAGCGGCCGCGTCCGCCTGGGTCATACGAGTATTGGCCTGCGCCAGATCAGCAATCCAGGACAGATCCACTTTCTCAACCTGAGCGCCTAGATCCATAAAGACCTGCGCAGCGGCTTGCACACCTGCCCACACTTCCGGGTCGGAGGCTTCGACGTAATCCCCAACTGCGAGCGCCGTCCGCACTCCTTTGACACCTTCCTCCAAATGGACAAGGTAATTGTCCACCGGCACATCCACCGAAGCAGGGTCGTGCGGGTCGAACCCAGCCAGCACTTGAAGCAAAGTGGCTGCATCCCGGACCGTTCGCGCCAGCGGGCCAACGTGATCGAGGTTCCACGAGAGCGGGACCACCCCGCGCACACTGACCCGTCCATAAGTGGGTTTCAACCCGACCACTCCGCACAACGAGGCTGGGATGCGAATGGAGCCGCCGGTATCGGTCCCCAAAGCAGCCAGGCACATCCCGGAGGCGACAGCCGCCGCTGATCCGCTGGAGGAACCGCCGGTGATGCGAGAGGGTTCCCAGGGATTCCTGACTACCCCAAAGTGCGGATTGACCCCGGTTACCCCCAAGGCGAATTCATGTGTATTCGTCTTTCCGAGAATAACCGCCCCGACCAGTTTGAGTTTCAAGACCGCCACGGCATCTTCACCAGGGATACTGCCTGTAAAAAACCTTGAGCCGGCTGTCGTACGGACTCCGGCTGTTTCGAACAAGTCTTTCAATGCAACTGGAATACCCAGCAGAGCCAGGTCATTTATATTAGACGGCTGCAGGGAAAAAAGCGCGTCTGCTTGAAGAGCCGCTTGAACAGCGAGCTCAGGGGTTGGGGTGATAAGGGCATTAATGGACGGGTTGAGACGCTCGATCTGACGGAGGCAGGCCTCGGTGAGTTCGAGCGATGAGAAATCGCGGTGGCGAAACGCCTCCATGGCGGTAGAAATGGTCAGCGCGGTCGGATCAATGTCCATAAAAGAGCATTAGACACAAAGGGCACGAACCCCCAAATCCCGGGAGCAGGTGCAATTCTTCAGACAAACGTAGGGGCACAGCAACCCTTCGACCACGCTCAGGGTAAGTGCTATGCCCCTATAGGAATGACAGTTAGAACAAGCCAAGCACCTTGCCGGTATCCGGGTCGAGGTCCACGTCGTAGAAAACCGGGCGGGTGGGCAGACCAGGCATGGTACTCATTTTCCCTAATAGCGGATAGAGGAAGCCTGCCCCAACTGAGGCGCGAATGTCACGCACCGGAACGATGAAACCGGTGGGCGCGCCCTTGATAGCGGCATCGTGGGTAAAGGATAAATGGGTTTTGGCCATGCATATCGGCAGTTTATCGAAGCCGAGCCTGGTGTAAAGGTCAATCTTGGCCTGGGCTTCGGGAAGGATCTCGATGCCAGCCGCGCCGTAGATCTCCTTGCAGATGATCTCCATTTTTTCTTTGATAGACAGTTCTAGGGGATACAAGAACTTGAACTGAGTGGGCATCCCAGCCGCCTTGATCACCGCCTCGGCCAACTTTATCGCGCCTGAACCACCCTCCAACCAGTGGGTGGAGACGATTGCGTCCATGGCACCCGCTTCGAGCGCCGCCTGCCGGACAACCTCCACTTCCGCCGGGGTGTCAGTGGAGAAGGAGTTGACCGCCACTACTACGTTGACGCCGTATTTCATCGCATTCTTTATGTGGCGCGCCATGTTGGGTAGACCTTTACGCAACAGGTCAAGGTTTTCATCGGTGTACTCGGGAGCGAGCGGTTTGCCCGCCACCACCTTCGGCCCACCACCGTGCATCTTGAGGGCACGCACCGTGGCAACCAGCACCACCACCTGCGGGATCAAGCCGGAGGCACGGCACTTGATATCAAAAAATTTCTCCATGCCGATATCTGCGCCGAAGCCGGACTCAGTAATCACGAATCCCTCGGGACCAACCAGCTTGAGGGCGATCCGGTCGGCGATGATGGACGACTGCCCGTGAGCAATGTTGGCGAATGGCCCGGCGTGGACAAGAGCTGGCGTGCCCTCCAGAGTCTGCATCAGGTTGGGCTTGATGGCATCCTTCATCAGGACGGTCAGCGCGCCGGCCACGCCCAGATCTTCAGCAGTCACGGCGGAACCCTTACGATCGGTGCCGATGACCATCCGTCCCAGCCGCTCGCGCATATCACGCAGGTCAGTGGTCAGCGCCAGGATGGCCATGATCTCGCTCGCCACGGTGATATCAAACCCGGTCCGGCGGGTGTGACCCTTTTCCTCGGGGCCAAGACCGACTTCAATTTCTCGCAAGAAGCGGTCGTTAGTATCAATAGTCCGGCGCCAAGTGATGGAATCCGAGTCAATATCCAGACGGGAGAAACGGCTGCGCTCCTCGGGGGTCAGTTCGTTCGGGTCAAGTTTTTTAATGCCCAATTTCTCCAAGCGCCGTAACATAGACGGCGAGAATTTGCGTTGACCTTTTTTATCGGGCGGACAGAGGGCGTTAAAGAGTTTTTCATCATCCTGCTCGCTCTCATGGAACATACGAGCGTCGATGGCAGCGGCACACAGGTTGTTAGCGGCGGTGATGGCATGAATGTCGCCGGTGAGATGCAGGTTGAAATCTTCCATCGGGATAATCTGCGAATAGCCGCCACCGGCCGCGCCCCCCTTGATGCCAAAAGTGGGCCCTTGCGAAGGCTGGCGGATGACTGTGAACACTTTCCGGCCAAGATGGGCACCCAGCGCCTGTGAAAGGCCTACGGTGGTGGTGGTCTTGCCCTCTCCCAAAGGGGTGGGCGTGATGGCAGTCACGTCGACATACTTCCCGTTCGGTATATCCTTCAGGCGCTGGAGAATTTCGAGTTTCACTTTGGCTTTATAAGGGCCATAAAATTCCAACTCTTCAGGGAGAATGCCAACTTCCTCAGCCACCTGTGCAATCGGCTTGATATCCGATGCCTGGGCAATATCAATATCCGAAGGAACCGGGCGGATAAGCTTCAACTTTGTAGGCATAAATTGTTTTGTCATAGGGTCTCCTTTTTCAATTTCGCTAATTGTCCATTAATTCACTATTTCGCGCAAGAGGTGGAAAGCGCTATTTTGGCTGGAGAAAAATAAATGAAAGGATTAACCACAAAGTGGACAAAGGTTCGCGATGGTACGAATGAAAGACATTTGAGGGAAAGAGTAAAAGACAAAGAAAGGTAAGTAGAGAGTAGAGAGTAGGGGCAGCCTCAGCCATTGGGACGCATAGGTAGTTAAATAAATTGTCAATACAATGAGGAACAATTCCTCTTCCAATAAAGGTTACCCATATTGAAGTACCGGTGTAGTAGAGATTTAGACGAAAATAAGCATTCGTTTTGGCAAGTGATGGAGATACCGGGAGGTGCCAGAGGTACCAAAGAGGTCATCCCCTGCCAGACCCCGATATTCGATTGTTTCGAGGATCAATCGCATAACAAACGAATCCCCTCCGGGAACGATATTCCGTGTAGGGAAGAGAGTCGAGAGCAGTCTCGGCTAGTTGTCGCCTTTGGAGATGATATCCCGGGAGAGCATCGGGACAATATCCCCTGAAGGGGACAGTTGTTTGTTTCGAGGAACAACGGAGAAACAAACAACCCCTCCCGACTCCCATATTCTTTTCGAGAGCTTCTTCATTGTCAAGTCTATTAGTGGACAGGAAGATCCTGCCAGAGGTTGTTCTTTTACAAAACAAACAACCTCCCTCTCTCTCCCGGAAAAGCACCGGTACGTTCAGCCGGGAGGACGACGGGAAGATAACGGGAGGATGCCCGGGTCTTCGTCTTAGCTTCGCTCCGCTCAGACATCCTCGGCTAGGTTAGACGCCATCACGGTATATACAGGGCAGGAACCTCGCTCGGAATGTTCGATTGTTAAAGTGCGAAAGAAAACGCGGCAAGGATCTACTCTCTTTCCCTTGCCGCGTGATTATTATAAAACATCTGTTCTACTGTGTCAAGTATGAAATCCTTATCTGAAGCAGTCAAAAAGTCTGGAAGAAACGATAATTTGGTATTAAATATTTTAGCAGTACTTTGAAATATGTCAAACAGACAAATTTGCCCGGAGCATCACCCGGTACCAGCCAAGAGAAGGAGGAGTGCCTGGATGTGAACAAGGCCAACCTTTATTGAATCTTCACCATCAGCAAAGAAAATCGTTACCACCCGCCGGTTTTCAAACGGTTCCTTAATTCATCCTGTAAGGATACCAACATTTCTTTAAAGGATTCAGTGTAGGCAGGATTTTGGATCGCCTGTGACTCCAAGCGTGCCAGCAAATAGATCATCCATGATTGCCAGGTACGCGGGTTGGGATACGCTTGCGATATTTCCTGGGCAGCTTTATCAAGGACATCCCGGAGTTCATCTTCATTACTTTTACTCATTTGGTATTCTCCTGAGTTTGTTTAGAAAATAAAGAAAGGCATTATTTAGTTTAAGAATATTTGTTATTGTAGCACCTTTGCTGTTTTCAAGTGAAGAAGGAATTCTAAGAATGTTCATAACATCAGCGGTAGGCGAGTTCATAATAACGGCAAGATAACCGATTCTTCCTCAAAAAGCTGAAATTCAAGGGGAATTGGTGCCCGCCAGCATCAAGGCAGACTGCATGCCGTGCCAAGTCTTGTAACCGCGTACTGTACGACGCGCATATTCACGCCCCCAATGGCTTGTCTTGCACCATTATTTGTTCAATGGATGGCTTAACGAAATCGATCTATAAAATATCCCTGGGACGAACCAACCGGGCGTGGTTCAGGCGTTAAGGAGCACCAAGAAATAGCGGTAACGAATGTACCCGACCCCGCCGCTCACACACCACTCCATATACAGTTCATAGTTGCCGGGAGACAGGCCGAACCCGCTCACGTGGAAACGAGTCTCGTAATTCGGGATGGTTGTCAGAACGACTGTATTTCCAAGGAGAGAAGACTCCCCTCGTTGGTCCTCCCCATGCGTACTATTAATTGGCACCCATCCGTGACCCGGCATTCCACCACCAAATGAACGCTTCTACGATCTGATTGACTGAAACGATTTGTGAGGGAGTGATCTTCAACCCCTGGAAATCGGTGGCTGTTGTGCTGACCTCATCCCTCCCGCCACCGGTATAAACGAAGAGCGGTGTTCGATACTCCGGAAGGATGGGTCGCTGGTAAAAGACCGGCTCGACAGGAGGAGGAGAGGACCATCGAGCCGGTAGGCAAGGAAGAAAAGGTGAAGGGTGCTGCGCACGGAGGTCTCGCGGATCGCGCCTAATACCCCCACAACGTGCGGGTTGTTTCCCACCAGGTTGGGAGGCTGACGGGGGTTTCTGGATAGCCCAGGTAGTGGGTTTTGAGCCGGGTTGAATAGGCGTACAGGTCCTTCATCGTTTGGGTGCTCTGCTCTGAAAAGTCTCCATCTTTGACGCCTGTTTCCAACTGGGTGCAAATGGCTTCCCAGCGCTCGGGTGGCAGGTCAAACTCATAGTTCAGGTTCAGATATTGCTGATCATTCGTCGAAAAGATGATTTTATGCTGGTAGAGAAAATCCAGGTCCTTTCTGGGTAGGTTGTTCACCGGAAAAAGGAAGCCCATCACACTCGCGAATTTGGCTCCCTGGCCTCGGAAGTACCGCAGGTTGTAATCCCACAGGGCCTCGCGGCTGACGTTGCCACGTTCAAGTGCGTTCAGAAGCACCTCGCAGGCAATTTTACTGGCGGTGGTACCACTGGTGATACCTTCGCCAGAAAAGGCTTTGTTCTGGTAGACACAGTCCCCGATACCAGCGAAACCGTTCCCAACCAGTGAGGCTGGGGCGCGTCGGTAAGGCGCAGAGCCGATGCGTTTTCCCACCAGCCTACCGGGGTCTCCGTAAAAGGACTCGCGCCAGGCGCGATGGGCCTTCCAGGCAGCTTCTTGGCTGCCCGAGTTGATGAGTCCCAGGATGGCACCCTCTCCGTAGGAACGGTTCCAGAAGCCGGGGGCTCCTAGGAAGGTGTTGTTCCCGGTCGGGAGGCCAGGGGGCAGTTCGTCACGTAATTCCAATGCGCAGAAGAAGGTCTGTTCAGGCGGAACTGTAGTGTTCTCAATGCCAAAACTGTCCGGTAGGCGCGTCCGCACTGCCCCAACGATACCGGAGGCATCCACAATGATCCTGGCATGGGCTTCGAATCGGATTCCGTTCAGGGTGCCGTGCACACCTTTCACAAAGCTGTCTTCGATGATCACGCCTTCCACACGGGCATGCTCTTCCAGTTTCCCACCCGCCTGAAGCAGGTATCCGTGCAGGCGTTGGATATAGGCGGGCAGGTTGACAATGTAGACGGGGTAATCTACTTCAAAGTAATCCCTACCGTCCACCGACCAGACTTTATAGGCAGGAACAAGGTGGATCAACTCCGACGGCACCGGGTGGGGGATGTCCAGCTCGTCGAAGCAGACCTGATCCATGTGGACTATCTCGATGTGCGCGCCAAGACCCGCCACGGACTTAGCTTCCAGGAGTAGGACCTCACAACCTGCCTTGGCAAGTTTCCAGCCGAGGTAGGAGCCGACCGGGCCGGCTCCAACGATCAGGATTTCTGAATTGAAGGAGTGGGTCATAGAGTACCTCCGTATAGGATGGGATTTGATTATATTGCGTTGGGTAACAAATTCTGCAGTTTACTAAATTATGAAATTCTGGGTGTCTTGTAGAAATTCGACACCCAGAGGACTTTCTAAGAATATTTTCTTGACGAATGCCCCTATATATTAAGGGTTTTTAGCCAGAAAATGCCTAAAAAGCCATATCTGTGGGGCGAGAGGGGGTCGAACCCTCACGGTGTCACCACCGGCGGATTTTAAGTCCGCAGCGTCTGCCAATTCCGCCACCGCCCCTCGGGCGTATTATACAACTTTTTTACGGAGATGAACGCAGTAGGAGAAAAATGGACCTAATCTCATCCTGTTCTTTGCATGCGCGGAACGAACTGGTAGCGGTCGGCATGGAAGACAACCTTGCTATACTCCACCGGCAGCCCCAGCCGGTCAGTAGAGATACGTTTCAGCCGCATCACCGGCGCGCCCTTGTTGATGCCAAGCAATCCCGCTTCCTGGCTGGTTGCTGAACTAGCGGTGATCAGGTCCAGAGCTTCTTGCGGGTGGGCATCATATAATTCCTCCAAAGTAACATACACTGAACAATCATTTAGATCCAAATTGGCCAGCGCCGGGAAACGGTCCCCAGGCAGATACATTTCCTCGATGGCAAAGGGAAGCTGCTTGGCCAGGCGCAGATTATGCAGGTGTATCACCTGCGCACCTTTGGGCAAATTGAGCTCATTCCTGATCTCCTCGATGGCTGGAATCACCTCCTGCACCAGGATCCTGTTCGAAGGTTCCAGGTCATCTGCGGACAGATTCTCGGTCATACTGAACAGAGGCCCGGTCACCATGTAGCTGCGCTTAATTAGAGGAGCCACGAAGGTCCCCTTGGCTCGTTTGCGGATCAGCAGACCTTCGGTGACCAGCTCGCGAAAGGCGCGATGGACAACCAGCCGGCTAATGCCCAACTGTTCACTCAAGGCAAGCTCGCTTGGCAGCATGTCCCCCGGCTTCAATTCGCCGCTGGTGATCAAGGCCTTGACTGCCTCCTTGATCTGGTGGTAATACGGTACGGCGGACTGCTTATTAAAATTTATGTTCAATGCCATCCCTCACCAGAACTGTAGCCGTGACCGGTTATATAAGATGCTCTATTCATATTCATAAGACGCTTCAACGTAACCCTTCAAGCCCTGACGCAGCATTTCACGCCCGTCAGAAGAGGCGCCCAACCCATACAGGAAACCGGTCCTGGGCACTTCGTAAGGTGGATCTTTGGCAAATTTGACCCCGTCTGCAAGGTCCTTGACGAACCTCTCGGCGATACCCGGCTGTGTCTGCGGAAGCGTGATGCAGAAATGGAAACCGGGTGGATTCTGGCAGCCATTCATGCGCCAGCCCTGCTTCTCCAGATAGTCGTTCACGAAATAGGGATTCACCACATCCGATGTCAGGCTAATCAAGAAGGTGGATTTGCCCATGATGCGTAACTCGGGGATCCTGGCAATCCCGAGGCGCATCTTATCCGCCGTGTCCATGATGGCCCTGGCGGCTTTTAGGTAACCCGCCTCGCCCATGCTGACCATGGCAGCCCACATGGCTGCACTCAGTCCAGTCGAGCGGCTACCTTGCACGGTTGGGGAGGCATAGACGCCGCCCGACCAGTCCTCCGATGCGAAGAACATATAGCGGCGCAAATCCTTATTGCGGAAGTTTATGGTCGAGGTGCCCTTGAGGGCATATCCATACTTGTGGGTATCGCAGGAGATGGAGGTGACCCCCGGCAGGCGGAAGTCGAACACAGGCACATCATAGCCCAACTTTTCGATCCAGGGCAAGATAAAGCCACCCAGGCAACCATCAACATGCAAGCCAAGCTTGTACTCCAACGCCAAGTCGGAGAGCTTGCCAATCGGGTCGACCACACCATTGGGATAGGTGCCAGCGGAACCGGCCAGGGCTACCGTGTTGGGGGTGATCTGAGCCCGCATGGCCTCCACATCGGCTTCAAAGTCCGCATTGACCGGTACCCGGATGACCTTCATCCCTAGATAATGAGCAGCCTTCAGGTGGGCGGGGTGAATGGTCGCCGGGGCAACGACCTCCGGTGCTGTGATGTCTTTTTGGGCGCGACCCCACTCGCGATAAACAAACATAGCGTTGTAGATGCTTTCTGTGCCGCCCGAGGTTATGGCGCCAGCTTCCTCGTCTAAACGATTGACCTTGCTCACCTCTTCGCCATGGAGCATCTTACCGACCATGGCCAGCACTTCAGCCTCAAACTTAGTTCCGCTCGGGCACAGGTCCCGCTGCAGGATGTTGATAGAGGAGAACATGCTGAAGACCTTGTTCAAGAAGGCATAGTGTTCCATGCCTCCATGATACATAGTACCGGAACACTGGCCGCCCTGCCATTTCTTGTTTTCTTCTTCCGACATATAGGCGACCTCTTTCAAGACCTCTTCATCATCCAAGCCTGTTTCAGGCAGTTCGGAGAAGACCTTGAAGAGTTTATTGTAGGGATGCATATCGCCAAACAAATCCATTGATTGTTGTTCGTCAGACATGGTTTGCTCCTTTGCAGGGTCCGAAGATCATATTAGTAGTTATTTCTCATGATTTGTTCAAGGCATGAAAGACCGGCCGAATCTTGTTCTTACTTGAAATAAATTGTGCAAACATACGGTCATAAATGGGGCGATTCTTGGGGTCCGGCTCAAAGACCCGGTCGAACTTGATCATATTGGGAATATCTTCCAGATTGACCAGTCCCAGGCGGTTGAAGGCCAGCAAACCCATGCCAATCACATTGTTGTTGCGCGGGTCAGCCTGCCGGTGCATTGGAAGCCCGACCACATCAGCCATGATCTGCGACCAGAGGTCAGAAAGCGCTCCGCCACCGGTCAGCCGCCAGTATTCGAATGGTTTACCGATCAGCTTTTCAGCCGGTCCGCGCAGCCAGCGCCAGTTCATGGCAATGCCTTCGAAGACAGCCCGGGTGAGATGGGCACGGCTGGTCTTGGGAGAAAGGTTCAAAAATCCACCGCGCATGTCCGGATCTTCACCGGGAGCAAAGATACCATTGAACCAGGGCAGGAAGATCACACCTCCGCTACCGGGTGGCACCGATGCGGCAACCTGGCTGGCGCGTTCGTATATGTTATCGGGGATTTCCCCGGTTTCAAAGCCATCCTGGGCATAGACCAGGTTCTTCAGGTAAAATTCCAGGACCTTGCCGGTGTTTAATAGATCGCCCCAGAAGAGGTAACGCCCCTTGATCCCGCTGGGCATTGTGGCCATGGTACTGAAAAGATCGGTCTTTTTAAAAGATACATGTGCGGCCAGGTGCCCCGAAGTGCCCATCACCGCAGCCGCATCAGAATCAGCGATGGCACCCGCGCCAACAGCAGAAGTGCAGTTGTCGTTAACACCACAAACCACCACCGTGTTAGGAGAAAGCCCCAATTCGCCGGCGATGGAGGAGGTGATCGTGCCCAAGATGCCATCGATGGGTAGCAAGTCAGGCAACTTTTCGCGGTCGATACCCCCCATTTTAAGCAACCATGGATCGTAATCCTGTCTATCCAACCGGCGGTTATCCACCATCAGCATGGGCACAACCGTGTTCTGCGTGGCGGCGAATTTGCCCGTCAGGCGCATATTGATGTAATCCATAGGCTCAAAGAACTTGTACGTCCGACGGTAGATCTCCGGGCGTTCATGCTTGATGAAGAGCATGTGCCCCAACGCATCAACCCCTTTGAGCGTAGGAGGAAAACCATGAAGATCGATATACTTTAGCATGGTGCTCAATTTGTATCCCTGAATGTTGGGGAAACCTTTGATGATCGCGCGGTTGTATGGTGCACCCCGCCCATCCATCCATGACATTGCTTTCATCAGGGGCTCGCCGTTCTCATCCACCGGTAGGGTGACTCCCCAAAAACTGGTGACGGCGATGGCAATAATTGTTTCCGGGGAAACACCGGAAGCCTTGATCACCTTCTTCCCGCAGGCTGTGATTGTGGACCACCACTCGGCGGGGTCGTGTTCTGCGCCGCCGCCAGGGAAAAAGAATACCTGCACCGGAGCAAAGGCGCTGCTAGCCACCTGACCCTGCTGATCGACAAGACCAACTTTTGGCCCGCCGGTGCCCAAGTCAATGACCAGGACATATTTCCTCGATCCTTGATCTTCCGACATAGTTGAGTTCTCCATATTAATAATAATTATGGATTCGAATAGGGATGTGATGCCTGCCATTATAAATCATCAATGTATATACGTAAATATATTTATACCTACTTTCTACAGAAGAGAAAAAAAGCACTTGCTTTCGGACTTGTTTTCTTGTATAGTAATCAAGTCCGACAGAAGCGCGCAAGACGAAAATGTAGAAATCGAGGTGGACTATAGAACCCAAGAAATTGAGCCGTCGTAGTTTCCTAAAGTTTTCTGCCATCGTGGGAGGAGCGCTGGTGGCAGGAAGCGCCATCCGGGGGGTACATAACCACATAGGCCGGAATTTCCAACCTACCCGGGCGAAGGCAACCCTAGATAACATCCAACCCAGCCCAACCCCTCAGGCATTGCCCAATATCATCATCATCCTTTGCGACGACCTGGGTTATGGTGACCTAGAGTCTCCGGCAGTGGACATCCCCAACCTAAAACGCATGGCGACCGAGGGCACGAGCCTGACCAGTTTTTACGCCACCGCCTCGGTCTGCAGCCCATCCCGGGCCGGGTTACTGACCGGCCGCTATCCAGTGCGCACACTCATCACCACCCCTTTGCTCTCAACCTACGATGCGATGAACGTGGTCATGGACGTTTTGGGACGCTATTCCTATGATGTGCAAGGTATTCCCAAGGATGAGGTGCTCCTGCCCGAGGTATTGAGCCGCAGAGGATATCGTACCGGCCTGGTTGGGAAATGGCACTTGGGTGGAACGCCCGGCTATCTTCCAAATGATAGAGGCTTTGACTCGTTCTACGGCGCACTATGGAGCAACGACGACCAACCCTACGCCATCTACCGCGATCGACAGGTGGTGGTGCCAGCCCCTGCTGATGAGGACGTCCTGACCCGCGATTTCACCCTTGCCGCACAAGACTTCATCCGGTCGAACAAGGATCATCCGTTCTTCCTATACTTGGCACACGCCATGCCTCACTATCCGGTCCACGCCTCCGAGGATTTCCGGGGGAAGTCAGAAGCAGGTTTGTATGGAGACGCCGTCCAGGAGCTGGATTGGAGCGTAGGCCAGATCTTCAACACTCTCGACACACTTGGACTGGATGACAAGACGCTGGTAATCTTTACCAGCGATAATGGCCCATGGATGCAGGGCAACCCAGGTTACTTGCGCGGCCGAAAGTTGTTATGTTTTGAGGGCGGTTTCCGCGTACCTTTCATGGCCAGGTGGCCCGGCGTCATCCCACCAGCGACGATCAACAATGAGGTGTGCATAAACTTCGACCTCTTTGTGACCTGCCTGCAGTTGGCTAGCGCCTCCCTACCACAAGACCGCATCATCGATGGCAAAGACATCCTGCCGGTTCTAATGGGTGAAGCACCTTCACCGCACGATACTTTCTTTTATTATGACACACGCACGCTGGTTGCCGTCCGGTACCAGCATTGGAAATACCACCGTCGTTACAGAACTGATAATGCCGCATTTTGGCCCCTGGAACAGGGTCCGTTCCTTTTCGATCTTAATACAGATCCGAATGAATCCTACAGCCTGATCGAATCACAGCCCGAGCGGGCGACAGAATTGGCAGCCAAGCTGGAGTCTTTCGAGGCGGAAATGAAAGCAAATCTGCGCGGTTGGTTGTAGGGAACAGAGAAACAGTGCCCACCCACCACCTTCGTAATACACCACCCGCATTCCACCTGTTGGCCAAACCCGTGGGGGCTGTGTGCAACTTGGCCTGCGAATACTGCTTCTATCTGGGCAAGGAGCTACTCTACCCGGGGAGCCGCTTCCGAATGTCGGAAGATGTTCTGAAGGTTTACATTAAGCAGTTACTGAGGTGTCAACAAGCGCCGGAGGTTAACGTGGCCTGGCAAGGCGGCGAACCGACACTGATGGGTCTGGATTTCTTCAAGCGTTCGGTTGAACTGGTTAAGAAGTATAGAAGGCCGAACCAGCAGGTAACCTACACTCTGCAGACCAACGGCACCCGGCTGGACGACGAGTGGTGCGCGTTCTTCAAGGAGCATGCCTTTCTCATTGGCCTAAGCATGGACGGACCACCCGAAATGCAAAACGTCTATCGGGTGAATAAAAAGGGGTTGGGAAGTTTCGACCAGGTAAAACGCGGCTGGGACCTGTTGCAGAAGCACAATGTAGACACGAATATCCTATGCGCAGTGCACGCCGCCAACGCCTCCCATCCACTGGATGTTTATCGCTTCTTCAGAGACCATCTCCAGGCCAGGTTCATCCAGTTCATCCCCATCGTAGAGCGGATGACACCCGAGTCCCGCCTGCGAGCGGAAATGGGCCGGCAGGAGTTTCCGGGCGGAAAGCGCCCCCTTTATATGCAGGTAGGAGCCTTGGTCAGCCAGCGCTCGGTGGAATCCAAGCAGTTTGGCAATTTTCTGATCGATATTTTCGATGAGTGGGTGCATCAGGATGTGGGCACGGTGTTCGTCCAAATGTTTGATTCCGCATTAGCAAGCTGGTATGGTTTGCCAGCGAGCGTGTGCATATTTCAGGAGACGTGCGGCTTGTCGCTTGTCCTGGAGCATAATGGCGACCTGTATTCATGTGACCACTTCGTTGAGCCTGGCCATCGCCTGGGCAATATCCTGGAGATCCCCATGATCGAACTGATAACCTCGTCCAGCCAGCACCAGTTCGGGTTGGACAAGAGTAATCGGCTACCCGCAATCTGCCGGGCGTGTGACGTAAGGTTTGCCTGCCACGGTGAATGCCCTCGCAACCGCTTCCTGAGAACTCAAGAAGGCGAAGAAGGGTTAAATTATCTGTGTGAGGGCTACCGGCGGTTCTTCCAGCATGTCGACCGGCCCATGCGGAGAATGGTTGAGTTGTTGCGCATGGGGCGGACTCCAGCAGAGATCATGCAGATCTGAATATAAAGACACCCGGCACGCTCCACTACGCGTGCCGGGTGCTCTACTCTATTATCTAATGGGGGGGAGTTTAGGCCGTTATGCCTTGCGTTTCAAAAACAGCCAGAGACCAACAAGAGCAACAACCAGGCCTACAACGGCTCCTGCAATTTGGTAAAACCCCAAGCCGGGGTGATGGCCAATTCCAATCACATCCCCCAGTAACGAGACAACCAAGACAAGAACACCTATCACCATCAACACGATAGAAAGCAGTTTATTCGACATATGCACTCCTGAACATAAAGATTGAGGAACGCCGCATATTATACAACGTTCTCTAATCAATAGCAAAAAGAAAGCTCAACGCTTGTCATTTTCCGACAATTTGCGCCAACGGGCAAATCGCGAGGTAAAATGCACCCAGAATGGGGATAATCGCCCCCGAACCTTCCCCTCCCGGATCACTTGCCGCAACTCCTCCGGGCCCGAAAACTGCGGCAGTACCAACACGGCCGCACCCAACTCGAAGGCAGCGTGAGCGTCCGATCCCGCAGTTCCGGGAATGCCGTGCTGGCGTGCAAATTCTGAGGCGAGTTGATTGCTCGCGGGAGCCATGCAACGCGCATTGAAGACCTCGATCGCATCCACCAGCGGAGCAATCTCCAGCAGGTCTTCCATCTCCCATGCTCCACTGCGCCAAGAATCAAATGGATGGGAAACGCTGATGAACGCACCTTGGGACTGCAGACGTTTGATCGTTTCCTGCGGCGTGAGTCCGGGAGGAACTTCTTCTGTCACGAAGGCAGCCAGAATTTCGCCGCAGGTCGTCATGATCTCCTCACCGATGATCACAAGCTCCGGCGCCAAGGCGTGGGCAGCGAGCGCCCCGGCAATGATGTTGTGGTCAGTGACGACTAAGTGGTCCAACCTGCGGCTACGGGAGGCCCGGATAAGTTGCTCGGGAGAAGTAAGGGAATCCTTGGAGGAGGATGTATGGCAGTGGAAATCAACCGATAAGAACATGGGTTATCTGAGAATAATCTGGATAAACTATTTGATGGGTTTCAGGACAGCGACCACTACTCCCCTAATATAAAATCCCTCATCGACCTTTCTAAATACAAATGGCTTATGAACAGGATTACTACTATGGGGTTGCAGAGTGATCGTATCGTTATCTTTGAAATAGCGCTTTAATGTTGCCTGGCTATCAATACCTACGATCTCGGCCATAACAATATCACCATTGGTGGGCACATCCACCCTGTGCAGCAATACAAAGTCCTCCTCAGTGATATTTTCCTGGTTCATGCTGTCGCCTTTGACCTTTACCACGGTGCATTTTTGATCGAGCGGTAGATTTATTATCCTGCGCCCGCGTGTGCTGTGGATCCTGTAAGGGTGGTCGTTAATGGTTAAACGGTCAATTTCAACTGTGCCTATCGGAAAAGGGTCGGTGCCGCTCGGCCCAAAGTCCCCGGCAGGAATCTCTTCAGAAATGGTGAAAAGCTGCAGAATGTCTGAGGTCTGGGTCACAGTTGAATCTGACGTCAAGGGAGTGGCAGAGAACTCCTCTGACGTCGGAGGAAATCCCACCTCAGTTGTCCCGGAGGATTGAACCAGATCCATATAACTACCGACCAGATCCAAGGCTTCAATCAAACTCTGCTCCAAGCGAGCGCACGTTTCCTGATACCAGGTTTGCTGCTCATGAGAGAGGCCCGGCTGCTTGGCCAGCCTTTCAAAATCCGATATACCGTTGCGCCAGGAAATCACTGCTCCCTGTCGGGCAGGCATGGTTCGCCATTGGACACACCCCACCATCCATTGGATCACTGCTCTTCTGTGCAGGTTTGACCACGTCCTGGTGACGGCATCCACAAGGATGGTTTCAGCTTCTTCAAGGCTACCCATCCCATAGGCAACGGTCCCGCATTCAGTCAAAATCTCTGTAACTTCTTCATCGTCCCGCAATTTACAGGCGAGATCCTTTAACTGCTGTAGAAGACCCCTGGCTTCGTCCGAGCGGCCTTCCTTCAGCGCAGTCAGCATCTGGTTGATCAAGCGAACCGAAGAAGGACGAATGTGGCTTGTTCCATACCTGTTCAACCAGGAATACAATTCCTCAAAGGCAATCATTTTTCGTCCTTTTTCGCCTCGACCGGGCCAGGAAGGGGTCGTGCTTCTTTCGGTATGCTTTCACCCATGGCTTCCAGAAGTTGCGCAGTGCGAACCAATATCACGTCACGCAGGCTCTGAGGAGTTCCGCTGCGCAGATTAACATCTGACAGGGCATGCATGATACTGATCAACATCTCGGCTTGGGCTTCAGCACGCCCAATCTCCTGGTATGCAAGGCGCTGAGCTTCTCCATAAGAGCGAGTCAAGCGGGCATCTCCCATCCATTTTGCCTGCCATGTATTAAGACGTTGTTGTTCAACCTGTTTGTTAGGGATTTCAAAGCTGCCGATATCGATCCACAGTAATTTGGTTCCGCGCTGCCGGAGCTTGTTCGTCATCATATTGGAACGAAGTTCACGCTTGATCTCGCCGCGAGGATCCCCGCCAGTACCCTCCGGAGCAGTCAGGTGATCGAGTGTATTACGGTTGATATAACCAGTGAGGGCTTTCCTGATATCGGAAGAAATACCAGAACACCAATCTCCCAGCCCCTGTTCGGAGACAGTGCGATTATAGATCATGTCATAGACCGCCTCTTCAGAGTAAGGATATGGGTTCCGGGGAGATTTTGCATCGCCTTCAGCGAGCAACCGATACCGAAAACGCGTGCGCCCGATCTTCACATCAAATCCATCGCGGGTCATCGCTGAAATTCCTTCCAATTCCCCATACTGGTCTTCCAAGGCAATCGGCTGGATTGTTTCAAAGCGCGGGACAAAGCGGCGGCCATTGGGGTGAATTGCAGACGGGGCATTTTGCCCTTCAAATAGAACAGCATTCCCAGGCTGGACATAAACAAATCCGGGTCCACCGATGACATCCAGTAAATTCACATCCCCATTCCTGTTTACTTTCTTGCCGCCATAGACATTCAAACTTGGGTAATACATGCCAAAGAACGAGGCAAACAGATAACGGAACGCCTGCCAATATTTATTCAGTTCGTAAATATCCTGTATATAACGCGCCCCAGCCATAAAAGCCAACAAACCAGCAAAAAAAGGCGCGATCAAAAAACGCCAGAAACCATGCAAGAAAATTGATGCAACAAACAGAGTGAAAGCCAAAGCCCCAAGGAGGAACAAGCGAAGAATACCCCATCTACGATCACCTGACAGAAAATTCTCCAACACCGCTATCGTTCCGCCTGAAGATTGGCCTTGCGCATTATTCGTCATGTATCTTATCTCGACCCTTCGGGCGGTCGATCATCGGAGGACTGCCCATCCCGATCCTGTGTAAATAAAAGACGCTGAAAGTTCCTGAGCATATCCACGGTATCACGAGGCAAAAGTCTGTTCGTGGCCGGATTCGCAGCGGCAGATTCCAATGCCTGGAATATGCGAATGGCCATGGCATCCTGGGTATAACCAGGCAACTTGAATATCTGGGAGAGGTTGTAAATAATCTCACGTTGTGCCTGGGCCCGGGCATGATTCATTTTCCGCATTACTTCGAGATCAAATTCGGCGTTGGTCAGGTCGGTCTTCTTTTGCCAATGGGAACGCCAATTATCAAACCGTTGTTCCGTAATAGTACTGTCGATCGGTTTGAAATCCGAGAAGCTAACTTCAATCACTTTTATCCCCCGATCCCGCAAGGGCCTGGGATTACGCAATTCCCGGACATCTAGAATTATATATTCATCGGATTTAAACAAATCGCCTTCTGAGGGGACCCTGCCATCTTTCCGTTGCACGAATTGGTATGATAAAACACCAAGATTAGTTACTTTTCGTTTGAATTCCGGCTTGAACAGGTCATAAAGGTAGCACTCCTGCTCGGGTCGATCCAATGAGTACAACTGGTCGTACGATACCCGGGATAATTCATCCAATAGAACCGAGACCGCAACTTGCGCCGGGAGATCTGTCCATTTTTCCAGTTTTCCGTCCCTGGTATTGCGAGGTTGGGATATCAGTGCTGCAATAATGTGGTTCTCATCGAAAGCAAACGGCGGACAATTACTCGAAGGATGTTCGAATGACCACTCGCAGGTGCGAGGCGGCTTTTGATTCTGAATATCTGTGTAGATCTCGTATGCATCTTCTTTATCAATCTGGTCTTTAATCCCGATTATTTTCTTTGTATCACGGTCAATCGTCATGGCACGCAATCCATTGCCTTTTATATCGATTACAGTCATCACCTCTGGTGGCTGACCGAGTGTAAAGGTCACATTTACATTGGTTTCCAATTCAATTCCATCACTCGTAAAGCCACGCACATTTTTTATCATTCGGAACTGTTTGCGCAGATCTACTGAGCCACGAATTCTCTCTCCAGGGTGAAGAAAGCCAATACCTGGACCCAAGGCTCGGATAGGCGAATGACGCCCAATAGTTGATTTAGTCCTGTCTGACAGGTTTATTATTGCAGGGAGCGATCTACTCTCCAAAACAATCGCACTCGACAAATCCACCAATGCAAGAGAAGCAAACCTGGCCTTGACCGACTCGTCCGAAACCTCCTCATCCTTTCGGGTGATCAATTCACCATTCTTGACAAATACTTCCGGCCCATGAAGTTTGGATATATACTCGACCAGACGCTCATAAACCTGCTGCTTTTCATGAGGATTCTGAGCTGGGAGAACGAAGAGAGAGACCCATTTCAAGATGATAAAATAACAAACCAGAAAGACAGTCCCGTTTATTACCAACATAATCAATGCTTTGGGAGTATCCGGGGAAGTTGGAATGAAACGCCGCGTCAATATCAATTGAATAAAGGCTATCAAAAAGCGCAAGACCACCAGAAATTCCGAGTGAAATGAGACCACAAATATGATAAGGAAAATTATCCCGATCAACCTTGGTAAAAAATCAGGCCGTTCATAAAAGCGTTTCTCATCATCCATGTTGCGTCTCAACCTGTTCGCTCGAGTCAAACACTTCTATTACCTTATCATCCACTGTTTCCTGCTAAAATCCATGAACTTTCCTGCATCGAAAGGCTCGAAAATCATTTAATAATGGCTCGGATCTTTTCACTGTCCTCTGTAAAAGAGTATATACTTACTCATTCCTGATTGTCAAGCAGCGTTTTCTGCTTCTTCAGGGCTTTTACAAAGAATGATCGCTTGGTAACCCTCACCCTCTGACCACGACCGCGATTAACCACATGACCAATTCTCATTCTTTTCTCCATATTGCTTCATCCACTATCATCGAGGCGCTGCGTTCATCCTTGCCCATTGTCGCCCTCGAATCGACCGTCATCACACACGGACTGCCGCGCCCGCAAAACCTGGCTCTGGCGCGCGACATGGAACGTACAGTCCGCGAGAATGGCGCAACCCCCGCCACCATTGCCATGCTGGATGGAAAGGTCCATATTGGTCTGACCGATGAGGAACTGGAACGTCTGGCAAATGAGACGAACGTCCGCAAAATCAGCCGCAGGGACTTCGCGATAGCCATCATCAAAAAAGAATGCGGCGGGACGACCGTAGCCGGGACAATGTTCGCCGCACAGCAGGCCGGGATACGTGTTTTTGCCACAGGCGGAATCGGCGGCGTCCATGAGGTGGAGACACTGGATATTTCCACCGATCTGCAAGCCCTGTCCGACACGCCGATGATCGTCGTCTGCGCCGGGGCAAAAGCCATCCTGGATTTACCCGCCACGCTGGAATACCTGGAGACGATGGCTGTCCCGGTCATCGGCTACGAAACCGATGAATTCTCCGCCTTCTACTCCCGCCAGAGCGGACTCCCTGTCAGCGCACGATTGGATTCGCCACAGGAAATCGTCGAGTTTGCCAAAGCTCATTGGGAAGTGGGGATGAAGTCCTCGGTGCTGGTCTGCCAGCCGCTTTCGCCCGAAGAGGAACTTCCCCGCGAGAAAGTGGAGATCGCTATCCAAAAAGCCCGCCAACAAGCCCATAAGGAGGGCATCCACGGACAACCGCTGACCCCCTTCCTGCTGGCAAGGACGGCCGAACTGACCGATGGCGCGTCCTTGAAAGCCAACCTGGCACTCATGCTCAACAATGCCCGGCTGGCAGCGCAAATTGCAAAAGAATTTTCTACTGCGTTTAAAATAAATATCTGAATTGGAATTACCTAAAGGTAAGGGGAAAAATATGGTTTGGAACAAATATCGACGTCGTACCTTGTAAGATATCGGAAAAGAATATCTAGATATATTGGGCGAGGTTAAACAACCTTCCACCATTTCTTATTTCGTCGGCGTTTGGCTTGGCCAGCGCGTATCAGTGGAACGCGGTGTCCAGGAGGGCACCAAGGTAAGGGTTATGCTGGGGGTCAGTGTAGAAGTAGTGGTCAGGGAGGGTGCCGGCGAGACGGTCGCTGTAGGGGGTTCGCCCATCACACGGAACTCACCCAGAACCTTCCAGTCTGTCCCAACAAAAAAGACCAACTGGTATATTCCGGGCAGCCATTGTTCGGCCGGAAGATCCAATTCATCCTGGCCATAGCCGCCGGTACCGCCTGACCAGATATCTGTTTTAGATTTATCGCTCAATATTTGACCGTTCTGGTACCAAATCGAAGTAAACTGAGACCCGTCCGTCATGGAATCATAAGAATAGGTGAAGTAGATGCGGCTAAGCGGATTCTGGAAGACCTTTTGCGGGTTTATCGCCAGTCTATCCTTCACAGACAAAGAAAATACCAGTGGGCTGAAGACTGCCGCAGGGTTGGGCGTGACCACGCTCTTGAACTGCACTTCGATGGCGATTGGCAGGAACGGCGTCCCGGTAGCTGTTGGGGTGTAACTAATTTCTGGGGTCAGCGAGATGGTAGGGGTCAACGAAATGGTCGGGGACAGGCTGATGGTGGGTGTTAGCGAAATAGTCGGGGTTGGCGAAGGCGATGGACTGGGCGGAAAGTAATGGAAAGAGACCGGTTCACCAAATCGACCCAACAAAGAGGCAAATCCAACCAAAACCACTGCAAGGAAGATCGTCCTCCAGCCAGCCGCCACCTGCCTGCGGCGTAAGCGGAAATAAACAACTTTGCGCCCTTTCCGAATGAGGCGAAACCCATTCCAGGCGCTAAGCAGCGCGCCCAGAATGAGGACGATCACCGCCATAACAACTGCCGCGTGAATATTCAGGTTCATCTGGCTGGATTATACCTTCTTGACGCCCGCCGCGGAACGTGCTACATTTTTCCCATGCTTGTATTCCTCAAACTTGGCGGGTCGCTTATTACCGACAAAACCCGCCCTTACACGCCTCGCCTTGATACACTGGACATCTTGGCACTCCAGATAGCTGTCGCGTTGCAGGAAAATATGGACTTGCACCTTGTGCTTGGACACGGTTCCGGCTCTTTCGGCCACCAAGCTGCCAGCCAGTTCGGCACCCGCGGCGGCGTTTCTGGACCTGAAGCATGGCGCGGCTTTGCTGAAGTCTGGTATCAAGCCTCTGCGTTGAACCGCCTCGTCGTGGAGGCTTTGCGCAGCGCCGGTCTTCCTGCTGTTACCCTGGCTCCCGTCTCGGCGGTGATGTCCCGCGAAGGGCAAGTTATCGCCTGGAACCTGGCCCCCCTAAAAGCTGCGCTTGCAAACGGCCTACTGCCGGTCATCCATGGCGACGTGGTTTTCGACGAAGCCCGCGGCGGGACAATCCTTTCCACCGAAGATTTGTTCGCTCACCTAGCACTTCGACTTCAACCCAAACGCATCCTGCTGGCTGGACTGGAAGCCGGGGTATGGGAAGACTTTCCGGCTCGGACGCGTCTCATCGAGGAGATGACACCGCAGATTTTTACACAGCAAGCCCCCGGCCTGGGAGGCAGCACTGGAGCTGACGTTACAGGCGGGATGCAGGCCAAAGTGACCGGGATGCTAAGGCTGGTTGAACAGGTTCCTGGTGTCGAAGTGCTGATCTTTTCCGGGGAAAAACCCGGTAATGTCCGCCTTGCATTGCAAGGGGAAAATCCTGGTACGCGTTTGCATTGTTGACAGTCCATCCAAGCCGCGATAGACTCACGTTCCTCTTGAAAGAGAGCATGCCCGGTTCCACGATCCTTATCTCAAACCTTAGCCGTTTTGCGAGAGATCCATGCCTAAAACACAACCCACTTATCTGACCGCCGATGGAGCGGCTAAACTAAAAACCGAGCTCGAAGAGCTGAAAGGCCCTCAGCGCGAGGCTCTGTCACGCCGCCTGCGCGACGCCATCCAGATGGGGGACCTTTCGGAAAATGCCGACTATCACAAAGCCAAAGAGGACCAGGGTTTTCTTGAAGGCCGCATTCAGGCCCTGGAATTTGCCCTGCGCAACGCTGTCATTGTGGAAGCGACGAGTACTCCGAAGGATTTGGTTGCGGTCGGCGTGCGCGTGACCGTCCAGGAAGACGGTTCCGACCCGGAAGTTTTCCACTTGGTTGGCGCTCAGGAAGCCGATCCGCGGGCCGGGAAGATATCGCACGAATCCCCCATCGGGCGTGCCCTGATGGATCACCGCGTTGGCGAGACGGTCGAGGCAGAAACGCCGGGTGGGAAAATCAAATTGAAAATATTGAAGATTGAATAAAAAAAAACGGGCGACCCATGCGGGTCGCCCGATTGATCCTAGGCCGGTGGTGTCACATTTTTCGGCCAGACTGCAATCTCAAGGGTCAGGCGCTCGAAGTAACTATCCTCCGGCATCGCTCCCTGACCGTATTCCATGTCCGAAACAGTTGCAACCAGTTGCAGAGCGGCTGTCTCAAGCACAACCTGCTTGCTGCGTTCCACCAAGAACGGTTCACCTTTAGCTTGCAGGCGCTGGAAAGTGGCGACATCGTTGAATGCGTGCGGACTCATCAGCACCTTGGTCACAGTTTGGATATCGTTCTTATCAAACAGCCAGACTTCAAAGGCGGTCACTTTTTTAGGTTCGCCAACCCCTATGGTTTCCGAGATGCCAATTCCACACTCGCCTAGGAATTCGCCAGACGGCGAGTCAATGCTGAAGGAGTCGTCAAAAAGGTCGTCGCCAAGGACATAAGTGGTCATGAACTGGGCGATTGGCTGTTCAGCGCCCGAGGCGGAATAATCGGTCATTACGGCTTGGCTGGTAATATCACGAGCACGATTGGCTGGGCTATCAGACGTGGTATGTCTGAAGAGCGGGATCAAGTATTTGAAAATCGCAAATCCAAAAATGGCAAACAGGATTAACGCGCCCAGGATGATCAGAATACTGGTCAATGCACCCGATTTTGCTGGTGCCGGTACACTGCCCGGGGTAGCAGTTGCCATGGGTGTGGCGGCGGTAGTTGCCGTTGGCAGGGTGGCGTGTACCACAGAGGCAAAATTCAGGATGGCGTTCTGGTCCGGATACCCCGCGCTGATCCTGTCCAGAACAGCGGGCCCGTCCGCACCAAGCGCCTGATAGCGCTGAATGGCAAGCTCATTTACTGGATTTTTAACGAACGAATCTATTGTCATGCGCAAATAGTCATCCTGCAAATCGGGGCGCAGGGAGGATGGGGCGGCATTCGTCCAATGCACCGGCCACAATCCCCACCCCAGCACCACCAGGCCGATAAACAGACCGACAATGAATCCAAGCGCAGCAGCCACGAGCGGTTTCTTAAAATAGTCAAGGATTTTCATGGAAAGCTCCTTTGATTGCAATGACTGATATACTTATTATACAGAATCTTTCCAAATAAGCCAACACCTATTTTTCGTTTCATCAAGTGCAACCAGCATTCCGAATCTAATGCTGTGCTGGATGACTGGATTATAACTCAATGACCTTGAGCTGAAAGGATAAACTTCCTGGAGCAAAGTCAGGAAAAAGTAAAATCAAGGCTTACGACTAAGCAGTCTCCGGAACGATATCATCGAGCAGGAAGGTTTCTTCGCAAGCCAGGCATTGCGCTTCGCGTTTATTTGCAACCACCAGCATCCCCTTGCACTTCGGGCACGGTTGGGCCAATGGGCGTTTCCAGGAGGTGAAATCGCAATTGGGATAATTTGCACAGCCGAAGAAAATGCGGCCTTTGCGCGTTTTGCGCGATACTATCTCACCTCCATCCTTCGGACAAATCACGCCGATCTTTTCCAGCCAGGCTTCGGTATGGCGGCATTCCGGGAACCCGGAGCAGGAGATGAATTTCCCATAGCGCCCGTAGCGGATGACCAGCTCCTTGCCGCAATCCGGACAGGCCCGCCCGATTGGCTCCGGGCCGGTCTTGACAACAGGCATATCGGCCTGAGCCTTTGCCACTGAGACAGAGAAAGGCTTGTAGAAAGCATCCATTACTTTGACCCAATCTGCCTGACCCTCGGATATCTTGTCCAAGTCTTCTTCCATGCGGGCAGTAAAGGTCAGGTCAACGATCTCAGGGAAATATTGTCCCATCAAATCGTTGACCAGAATGCCAGTCTCGGTGGGAATGAGCCGCCGATCCACTCGTTCCACATAACCGCGCTGCTGAATTGTCGAAAGTGTGGGGGCGTAAGTAGATGGACGTCCAATGCCATATTCTTCCAGAATCTGTACCAATGAGGCTTCCGAATAACGCGGCGGCGGCTGGGTAAAGTGCTGCTCCGGGATAAGCCGCACCAGATCCTGCTTCTGCCCTTCAGCAATCGAAGCCGGGATGCGAACATTCATCTCGTCTTCTTCCTCAGATCTCTTATCCTCATCCTTTGCTTCTTCATAAACGATCAGGAATCCAGCGAACTTGACCGCCGAACCGGCCGCTCTCAGTGTGTAAACGTGGTCTGATCCCTGGCCAGTCACATCCACTGAGAGAGTATCGTACACCGCGGTTTCCATCTGCGAGGCGACGAAGCGCTGCCAGATGAGTTGATAGAGCTTGAACATAGCCGGATCGAGGAATGGCTTGACCTTGTCCGGATCGCGCAAAACCGAGGTCGGGCGGATAGCTTCGTGGGCCTCCTGCGCACCGGCCACTTTCTTTGTGTATTCCGGAGCTTTTTCAGGCAGGAAATCATTGCCGTAGCGTTGGGCAATATA
>Ga0209777_10002167_pt1 | contig 26507 bp, 15 predicted proteins | sample FrelakmetHBP12HB_FD_187147 | JGI IMG/M metagenome (GOLD analysis project Ga0209777, IMG submission 187147) | Freshwater lake sediment microbial communities from the University of Notre Dame, USA, for methane emissions studies -HBP12 HB (SPAdes)... | ecosystem: Environmental > Aquatic >... | reverse complement strand
GTTTCACGGTATCCGGTTTTCCCTCGGGCATGTCCGCCGCAACAGCCTCTCTTAACCCTGCAAGTCCTTTACCGGTTGCTTTGAGATAGGCCTCTTTTCTTGTCCAGTACGTATAGAAGGCAGTTCTTTGTTCCGGTCCTGCGAGGGTGCTGATGTCCCGATACTCCTGATCGCTAAAAAAGCGTTTGGCAAGAGATGTAAAGTCGAGGTTGTCGCGCATGTATTCTATATCGATGCCGACCGGTTCATGCAGGCGCACGGCAAAGAGAATGGCGTCGCGGGAGTGTGAGAGATTGAAATTCAGTTGCGTCGCGGAACAAGAGGCGGGCAGATATGGCTTCCCCTGCGGGCTGCAGGCGAATTTAATTAATTCCGGTCTGCAGTCAAGATACCTGCCGAGAAGAGCGCGCAGCAGACCCCTGCCGATGATGAACCGCTCTTGCAGTTTCGGCAGGCGCATACGCCCGGCGCGCCGCAGTTCATCGGGAGAGAGGTGCCGGGTGTAGCGCGGGAGTGCCGGTTCATGTTCACTGGCTAGCGCGCACCAGATGTGCAGCGCGTTGTCAGCAAGAGGCAATACCTCACGGGCCGGCCTCCAGTCTATTACTGCATTGCTCATACAAACCTGCTACAGGATTTTGAGGCACTTGTGCCCGGCCAAAGAAACGGTACGCTCAACCGGGCCGCACAGAAAGCTGTGAACGAGCCGGTGCCCGTCATCAAGCTTGAAATCAGAACGTATCAGATCAAACCGCATTGCCCCGATCGGGCATACCCCCATGCCGAATTCCGCCTGGTGATCCATCAGCACCTGCCCGATATAGCCTGACTCCAGTGCGGCAAGATACAGCGACTCGCTGCTGAATACCGGCTGCAGGGTATTCAGCTGGGCAATGAGGAAGATGCTGAATCCCGCCTCTGCATAATAAGAGCGGTTGCCCGGAAGATGGGCGCTCTTTATATCAACAGAGGGTCGGGCACAAATCCGGGAAATGATGTGGCGCTCCGGATCATAATAGTAGATACCTTCCGGCACCTGCTCTGCTGCGCCCTGTTTAATATGCACATAGGTCTGGACAGCGTACATCCCGCCGGCGGATGGATACAGATATTTAGCCCGGCCGTCAACTGTTCCCCGCCTGAGAAGAGACATAAAACCGGAGAAGGTATGCAACGGAACCGGCTTCTGGAGAAAGCTTCTCTGGGTTGACCTCAGCAAATATTCGTTATGCAGATAGGTTATTGGCGGCAGGCAGCCGCTAATCTGCTCCTGCGCGAATTTTCTCAAATGCAGCTGGCGCTGGTGCAGGTCTTCATGTTCAGCGTCCGTGAGGGCATTGAGCGCAGCAAGCCGCGCGACTGAAACAGCTTCAAGACTGGCCCGGTCAAGCGCTGTTCCGACATAGTGACCGGTCAGCCCGTTTCCGGTGCGGCGGATGTACTCGGCAATGGTATCTGTCTGGTTTTCAGAGGAAATGCTCGGCTCCGTGCCGTTAACACTCCCGCCTGCCAGGCAATGAACAAACATATGGCTGTCATCAAGCTTGAACAGCTCGCGCACTTTTTTAGAATCTATACCTGCGACCGGACAGAGGCCGATAGTATAGCTGGCCTGTCTGCCCATCAGCAACTGTCCCATGTAACCGGCATCAAGCGTTACCAGCGCAGCGCTCAAGGTGCTGTACACAGGCTCTATTGCTGCAAGCTGGGCAATAAAAAATATACAGAAACCTGCCTTGTCCAGCATCTCCCGGTTGCCCGGGTGAACAATATCCGGATCAATTGACTGGTTGGCAGCAACGGGGATCAGCGCGTGGCGGATGGGATGGTAATAGTACATACCCTCGTTTAATCCTTCAACGCGGTTTTTCCGTATGTACAGATATGTTTGCACGGCATTGAGACCGCCGGCTGAAGGATACAGGTATTTCTCTTTGCCCTGAACAGTTTCCTGCTTTAATAACCCCAGAAACTGACCGAAAGCTCGCAATGACAGCAGGGCGCTGCTGTAGGTGTGTCTGCTTGAGCGGCTCTGATAGGCCTCATCAGCAAACCTGACCAGATCAAGCTTAATAACATCATGAGCGCCTGCCATCTGCCGCACAGAAGGCGACAGGCATTCTGCTGCTGACTCGGGTGTTCCGTTTCCTGCAGCAGGCAATCCACCGGGCTTCCTGGTGCAGTCTGCAGCCACGGCTGTTCCGGCTTCGATATGTGCCGCAATGTCGCGGATGGTGGCATGGTCAAGAAATACCTCAACGGGAACGGCAATGTTGTTCTGCTGCTGCAGCCGCTCCGCGATCTGTATCAGGTTGAGAGAGGTAACGCCAAGATCAAAGATATCGTTATCAGGCGAGATATCGGGAATGCCGAGCACGGCGATGAAATGTCCGGAAAGCTCTCTGATAAGACCGTTATTATTTTCGCGTGATGATTTAATTGCCGTAATGATGGGATACCTATCCGCAGTGCCGGAAGCAACACTACCGGCTGATTCGCTGCTTATGGCAAACGATGATGCAGCAGCGCTTGAGTGGCCGTTGTTGAGTACCGCAAGCGCCTTCCTGATTTTTGTAATGACTTCCTCGGTGACCTGATGGTCCGCGAAGGCTTCCGCGGGGAGTGTGATCTGGATTTTTTTCAGTATCTCAGCGACAGCGCCATTGCCGCTTTGCAGGGTCTTTTGCCGGCCAGGAGCGGAGATGGATGCAGACGGTAACCGGATAGGCCCGGGTGAGAAATGCAGACTGGGGTCATCCTGCGTAGCGCAGGAAATAATTGCTGGTCTTGCCTGTTCAACGCCTGCATAGTCAAAATCAGCATGAGCGCCCTTAAGAATATGGGCAGCAACAGCACGGATGGTCGGATTATCAAGAAAGGCCTCTACGGAAATATCAATCCCCTGTTTTTGATGAAGCTGTTCCGCCATTTGAATGAGATTGAGCGAAGTGACTCCGAGATCGAAAAAGTCATCGTCCGGTGAAATTGATGTAACATCTAAAACTTCCATAAAACAGCCTGAAAGGAGCGCTATCAGGCTTTCCCCGTCTTGAACGGCGGTGCCGGCAACGTCGGTATGTGCCGCAGCCGGTTTCTGCACCGGCCAGGGGAGCTGTTTGCGGTCAACTTTGCCGTTGGTGCTTAAGGGGAAGCTCTCAAGCCGGGCAAACAGGTTCGGCACCATGTAATCGGGCAGGTAGCGCGCGGCATAGGAGCGCAGCTCCCGCGGCGCGGGCAGAGCGCTGTTACGGGAAATGAGATAGGCAACCAGCTTCTGGTCGCCGCCATGGTCCTGCTGCACGGTCACCACCGCTTCCTTTATCAACTCATGCCTTCTCAGGACCTGCTCAATCTCGCCAAGCTCAATCCGGTAGCCGCGCACTTTTACCTGAAAATCGCTGCGGCCCAGGAATTCAATGGTGCCATCCGGGAAATACCGCGCTACATCACCGGTGCGATACATCCGCCCGCCGTGCTGAGCGGTGAATGGATCAGGCAGGTAGTGTCGGGCAGTGAGTTCAGGCTCTTTGAGGTACCCCTGGCTAAGGCATTCGCCGGCAATGTACAGATCACCGGTAACGCCGGGCGGGCAGACAGCTTGATGCTCATCAAGAATGTAATAACAACAGTTCTGAATCGGCCTGCCATAGGGAATGCTGCGCCAGGAGGGTTCAACCCGGTTCACCGGAAAATAATTAGACCAGACCGTGGCCTCGGTCGCACCGCCAAGACTCATTACCTGAACGCAGGGGAAGATGCCTCTGATGTCGTCGGGCAATGTTACCGGAATCCAGTCCCCGCTCAGAAACACCTGCCGGAATCCGGTGTTTTTTATCGGCTGCGGTTGTGCCTTGAGAGAAGGTATAAGAAGCTGAAGCGCTGCTGGCGCTGAATCCCAGAAGGTTATATTCTCCTCACAGAGAGTTCTGGCGAGATAGCCCGCATCACGGCGCTTGTGTTCTGCCACGATGTATATTTTTCCGCCGCAGCCGAGCATGCCGAAAATATCAAATACAGAAAGGTCAAACCCGAGAGAGGTGATAAAAAGCACGCAGTCTTGTTCGCTGAAGTTGCACGTCCGATAGACCCACTCAAAAAGATTTATTGCCGGCCGGTGCGTCACTGCCACCCCCTTAGGCCTGCCGGTGCTGCCGGAAGTGTATATGACATAGGCCAGATCATCCGGTTGAGCAGCGCGCGGGAGATTCTGTCCATCATCAGCTTGCAGCATGCGCTCCCCATCCTGATCCATGAAGATGGTTTCAACTCCGGGGTGACGTGTCATCCCCGCATATCGTTCCTGGGACAGAACAACGCTAATGCCTGAACTGTCCAGAATAGTTGCGATGCGCTCTGCCGGCATTGATGGTTCAAGAGGCACATACGCGCAGCCTGCCTTAAGGATGCCCAGCAGCCCTGCAATCATATCATGTGAACGATCAAGGCACACACCGACAAGCATCCCCGGCGTAACCCCCCGTTTTTGAAGATGACGGGCTATCCGGTTTGCCCGCGTATTCAGGTCGGCATAGGTCATTTCAGTGCCTTCATAGATCGTAGCGATGGCACTCGGATGGTGCGCAACCTGCTTTTCGAAAAGCTCGTGAATGCATGTGTCCGTATTAAATTCCCGGCGCGTATCGTTCCAGCGAACAATAATTTTCTGTCTCTCTTCTGGTGAAACAAGCGGCAGCCGGGACAGCTGTTCTCCGGGAGCGGTGCCGGCTGCTTTTAAAAAAGCGCTGAACTGGTTTTTCAGGCTGATCGCATACTGCTCATCGACCTGCACGGTATCACATACCAGCAGGCAGCTTTTCCCGTCCTGCGCGACAATGAGGGCAAGCGCGGCATCCTGATGCACGCTGACGGTTTCAATAGCCGCTGCATGCTCTATCACAATGGGGTAGCGGGGCAGGGCCGCTGCGCGCAGCTCCGGGCAACGAAGCGCGAGATCACGGGGGTAGGTTGCATGCTTCTCAGCGGATTGTATCTGAGACGCGAGCAGAAAAAGCTGCTGTGAAGCCGTCTGTTTTGTATCGATCAAGAGATGCAGGGGCAGCATTGAAGCAAATAGGCCCTCGAATCCATTAATCGTCTCCGTGAGCGCCGCAGGCTTATAACCGATATGAAAATCCGCAACCCCGGTGTGGCGTGCGAGAAAGGCGGCAAACAAAGCGCTGATATAATGCTTGCACTCTATCCTGCAAGCGGCTGCGCAATCACCCGCATCCAACACTGCAATGGTAAAGCACCTTGCCTGACGGCTTTCACGAGGTGCTTCTTCCAGGCGCATATCGGGCAGTGACAGGGGCTGCAGACGGCTTAGCTCGCCTCTCCAGTATGATTCATGGCGGCAGGTTTCATTATAGATGCGGGTCAGGCGCTCAGCAGCATGAAGCTCCGGGCCGGTAAAACAATGCCCGCGCTTAATGCCGAAGTTTTCGATAAGCTGCCGCATCGACAGGCACGCGCCGTCGATGCCGGCGGCCACGGTAATGCGCATATCACGACTTCCCGTGGCGACGGTAATGCCCTGGTCGTCTACCGCCACCACGGTCCCCGGTGCAGCCTGTGATGAGGATGGCAGAATATGAACTTTGGGCACGATGATCCACGCGCTGCCCAGCAGGGTTTTGGGAACACCCAGGGGATTGGGGTAGGGGCCGAAATCAAGCGCCCGCGCCAGCGCGTCAATCTCTTCCGCAGGCGCGTCCCAGTTGATGACACACGCAGCCGCGGGGCGCCGGTAGCGCGAGTAGTAGGTCCGGTCAGCAAGATTCTGCCCGGTCTCAACAGCAGTGCCTGATGCCAGCTCCTCTATAAGCTCGGCGAATGCGTCAGCGGCAGCCTGGTAGCATTTGATATTCAGGCTCAGAGCGGTGTCAGTATCTGCAATGGGTACCAGCTTCTGCTTGAGGATGCCGCCGGCATCAATCTTAGGCGCCATGACATGCCAGGTGATGCCGTGCGTGCGCTCACGGTTCATGAGCGCCCAGGAAGTTGCATGCAGTCCGCCGTAACGGGGCAGGGGCGCGTCATGAAAGTTTATTGATTTTTTACGCGCGATGCGCAGGATGTTTTCGGGAAGGACCGCATTATTGACAATGCTGAACAGGTAGTCAAACGGCTTTTGCCGAAGAAAGCCGGCGAGATCATCATCAGGGGTTATATGCGCTATGTTGTTGGCGGCAGCCCATTGTAATAGGTCAGGATTTGGTGAAATAACGCCGTGAATCGTGTGACCGCGGCGCAGCAGCTTTTCGCCGCACTGCACCAGGAGCGTTGTTTCACCAATAACACAGCAGCTGAATTTACCGTTTATATTCATGCGCGGAGTCCCTTTTCAAATCAGTACTGAAAGTCTGTAGCAGGATCATAAGGTACCATGACAGCCATTATGCCGGGTAAAATTATTTACATCAAAAGACGTCTTTGCAGGTTAGGTTCAGTTTCGCCAGGGCCAGATCCATCTGCTTCTCACTGATAGGCGTTTCAATAATTTCGAGTGCCCGCTCGCGCGACATTTCGTTATTTCTTACCAGGGCGCTGATTTCCGCCTCGTGCTGGGAATAGCCGAAATATTCTATTGTGAGCGACTGGGATACGAAGTTGAACAGGCAGTTTGTTGAGCCCTGCGGCCAGCTTATGACGGGGAGAGCGTAGCCCAGCTCTTCGGTGAGGACCCTGAGAATTTCCTGCTCTTCGTAAGCAAGATAGTGAAACGGTGACACCTGTGTGATAGAGCCGAAGTGCTGATGAAAATAGAGCGCCAGGCTTGTAAACATATCCGCCACCAGCTTGAATTCGGGCTGTCCCGCAATCGCCCGCAGCAGGTTAGAGTCAGATGCGCGGTAGATCCAGAAGAGTTCGGTCCCTTTTAAAAAATCCTGCCCTTTGGTAAGCCCGGTGATGAGCAGCGGAATTCCCTGCTGCCGGGCGATTGCGCGCAGGTAGTAATCAATGAGGGCGTTGCATATACGGCAGTAATAGACCCGGCTTTTGCTCAGCAAAAGGTGTTTAAAGAGATTTTTTATAAGCTGCGGAGCGTAGATAACAAGGTCAACGCCCAGCTTATCCGTGGTATTGCGCACATTGCTGTACATCGCCTCAGTGCAGAAGCCATTGTCAATAAAGACAGCAAGCGGCCGGAGTTTAAGCTCTTTAACCGTTACGTAGAGTGCCATGGTGCTGTCCTTGCCTCCGGAAATTGCTACCATTGCATCATAGGCGCTGTCTGCTGCTGCCTTTGATTCCTGAACCTTTTTCCACAGGTCGGCCAGGCCACCGTGAACAGACGGGGAGCCACCTTTTTGCTGCTGGTGCAGGTGCTTGTTGCAGATGTTGCAGATCCCGTTATCATCGAGGGCAATATGGCCATCTGTTTCCGGCATGACACAGTGAGCGCAGCGGGTTATCATGAGGTGAATTCGCCTGAGGTAATAATTATATACAGCACAGATACGTAACTGAAAGGATACTATAATATAACATGAAACAGGGCATTTATAATAGTGAGGCTTTTAAAAAACCGGAATGGGTATGCCCCGTGAGGAACGCGCAGGACTTTTTCAACAACCGGTTAGAACCATAAAAAGAAAGCGGGCTGCTGCGGATGCAACAGCCCTCATATGGATATTTTACTGCATTGCCAGCTCAAGTGCCGGAAGTATTGCTGCCAGGATGGCCCTGAAAACATTTCCCGCCGCCGGGTGCTGTTCGCAGAACGGGATGCACTGTTTACCATATTCATAATAAGCGGTTATCACGCTTCTTCCCACGGCGGAGCCGGCGAGGACTTCGTCGCGAAAACGCCGAGCTGCGGCAAGCCGCGGATCCGAGGCTCCCAGAAGGGAAACGGCAAGGCATGTTTTCTCTTCAGGAGAACCGGTGCGGACGTTATTCCTGCGGAACATGGGCCATGATTCCTGCTCTTCATCAGGAGCTTTCAGGCAGTACAGCTTATTATCAAAACTCCCCACATAAACACGGCCATCTGCGACCGCAGGCGAAGAATAGACCGAGCCGCCGGTCTTGAAATTCCACACCTTGGTGCCGTACTTGGCATCAAGACAGTAAACATTGCTGTCGTTGCTGCCTATATAAACGTAATCGCTGGTTGCAGCGGGAGAAGACTGGACAGGCCCTGAAGTGGTAAACTCCCAGGCCTTGGCGCCTGTTTCCACATCGAGGCAATAAACCTTGTTATCGAGGCTCGCGAAATAGACAAAGCCCCTGGTTGTTATCGCGGGAGAGGAAAAAACAATATCCCCTGTTTTAAAATCCCACAGCTTGTTTCCGGTTTTAGCATCAAGGCAGTAAAAGTAACTGTCCTTGCTGCCGAAGTAGATTTTGCCCTTATATATGGCGGGGGATGGAGGAATGTCCCCATCGGTCGCAAAAGTCCACACCGCGCTCCCGGTTTTCGCATCAAGACAGTACATCTTGTAATCGACGCCGCCCACGTACACATAGCCATTCAGGACCGCCGGGGTGGAATAGACATCATTAGCGGTTTCAAATTCCCATACCTTACTGCCGTCCTGGGCGCTCAAGCAATAGACTTTATTGTCGTAGCTTCCGACATAGACATAGCCGTTTGCCAGAGCAGGGGAGGACTGTACCGCGTCCCCGGTTTTAAACTCCCAGATTTTCGTTCCGCTCTGCGCGTCAAGGCAGTACACCCGGGTGTCGTTGCTCCCGACATATACGCGTCCCGCAGACACTAACGGACATGAAAATACGGCATTCCCGGTTTCAAATTCCCAGACCTTGCTGCCGTCCTGCGCGCTCAGGCAGTAGACCTTGTTATCGGCACTGCCAAAATAGACATAGCCATCATCTACCGCAGGAGATGATGACACGATTGAGCCGGCCTGGAAATCCCACACGATCCGCTCCGGATCACCAACACCGCGCACCTCAAAGCTGCACTGTATTTTTTCTTCCCCGGTCGTTATGGTTACCGGGCATTCGGTATCTTCCGCATCGTCGGAAACGGTAATGGTTGCGACAACCTGCGTGGCGGATGTCACGCTTGCCGAGACAACAGCAACTTCCTTACAATCAAAGGCAACCGTTGTGGAATCATTAAAATGAGTCTCTGTCCCCGAGATGGTTATCTCGACTGCGGCTGCGCCGGCAGCGGCAAAAGAAGGCTGCAGACCGCCGCAGCGGGGGCCGGAAACCCGTTTAGTGCCGCTTGCAATGCCGTAGTCCGTAAACAGCTTACCACTTACAAACGCATCACCTGCACCATTCAACTCCAGAACATGCTTGCCCATGTCCTGGCCGAGCTGGGAAGATTCAGTGTACACGAATCCGGGCATAAAGGTGACTGTGATGATCTGAAACGGGAAGCTGGCTCCGCCGGCCACGGGTGTGCTCGCCCCCTTGGCCTGACAGGGAATGTTTTTTGAAGTGCCGGTGATGATTTCATCGATTACCCAGACATATTCTGACCCATCGTCCTTCACGACATCCCAGGTGCCGAGCCAGACATCGCACTCAGTAGCGGCGAAACCGTAGCCGGAAAACATCAGAAACAAAGTAAAAAAACAGATTGTTTTCTTCATGGCATTTACCTCCTGTAAAGTGTTTTGCGCTTATCTGCCAAGCAGTTTCTTAGTCGTCACACCCAGCGGGCCAGCGAACGTGCTTTTGCCGGAAAAACTGACATAGTTAAATATTATATAAAAATATTTTTTTAAACAACAGGTAATTATCCGTTGACTGCGAGATGCTTTTACAGTGTCCGGTAACCGTACCGGATATAGCCTTCACGACTGCATACTACTTTTTATTATGCGGCCTGCTCAATAGGGGAAGTGCCATATTTTTTATAAGGGAATCCCCTATGTTTCTATATGTTTACAGAGGATGAAGTTTTCTCTTGACATAGCCGGCATGCTTGATTATATATGAGTATACTCACGAAAAAACATACGGGAAATACGGGTTGTTATTTTTAACCATCTCCCTATGACACGTGATATAAGAAAAAACAGCTTTCCGCATGAATGTTACGGAGCATAAAATTCCCCCGGAAGATATTCCATTCTATAGATCAACACCAACAGGTGAAAAAATAGAGAACGCGAGAACACATTAAAACATAAAACACCTTTTTAGATCTGGAGAGCATGTATGAGCACATCTGTTACAACATTGAGCACCATGATTGAGGCGATTGCAGGAGTAGTTGGAAAGGAGAACGCCATTACTGACGGCGCAGCCCTGAAGAAATACTCCAGCGACACGAGCTTAATGACGCCCCGCATGCCTGATATGGTGGTAAAGGTTAAAAACACCGCTCAGGTGCAGGGTGTAATCAAGATTGCCAATGCAAACAATTATCCCGTAGTGCCCCGCAGTTCCGGTACCGGTACCTATGGAATGGGCATTCCGCAAGAAGGAGGGATGATACTCGATCTGTCCGGCATGAAGAGGATACCGCGCACCGACACCCGTAACCGGTGGGTGCTGATCGAGCCCGGAGTTACCTTTGGGGAGCTCAAAGATGAACTGGCGAAACACGGCATGCAGTCCCTGAACACGCTGCTGCCGCGCAAGGACAAGTCGGTTATCACCAGCGTGCTGGAACGGGAGCCGGTTCTTTCAGCTAAAACCGAATGTGATGAGCCGCTCAGGACCATGGAAATTGTGTGGGGAACCGGCGAGCTCTTCAGAACCGGCGCCATGGCTGTTGACAGCATGCCTGCAGAGGAGATTCCTGACAAAACAAAGTCTGATCTGTGCAGCGTCGGCGGTCCGGGCATTGACTGGTGGCGGCTGCTGACCGGGTGTCAGGGCACCTTCGGCGTCATCACAATAATGAATGTTAAGATATTCCACAAGCCGCTCATTGAGAAGCTCGTTTTCCTGCCGTTCAATACGCTGGAAGACGCGGTAATGCCGTTCTACACCATACAGCGGCGCGAAATCGGGCATGAGTGCTTTCTTCTGAACGGATATAATCTGGCAGCGATCCTGGCAGAGAGTGACGACGAAATTCCCGCACTTGCACGCAAGCTTCCTCCGTACTGCATTGTGCTGAACCTCTGGGGCGGACAATTTTTCCCCGAGGACCGCATCGCCTATGAGGAAAAGGCTGTTATTGAAATCGCAGACCAGTACAAATGCGCAGTGACGCAGGGAATCGCTGCGATTCCTGCTGCAAGCGAGCGCCTGCAAGGCATGCTGAACGGTCCCTGGGAGGCAGACGTATACTGGAAAGAACGGCAGATGGGCGGATGCCTGGACGTTGTTTTTGAGAGCGGCATGGATAAAGTCCCCGCCTACTGGGACCTGTTTAAACAGCTGGCCGGAGAGAGCGGATTAGCGACCGGTGACCTCGGTCTGTATATTCAGCCCCGCCAGCGCGCGCGGGTCTGTCACGTTGAATTCAATATCCCCTGCGACCCGGCAGGCGCCGGCCTGGAAAAAGTCAGGACATTTCATAAAACGGCAAGCGAGGCGGTTATGAACGCGGGGGCCTTCTTCTACCGGCCATACTATGACTGGGCCGACATGATTTATTCCCGCTCCGGCTATACCTTTGAGACCATAAAGAAGCTGAAAAAGATTATTGACCCGAACAGAACGCTCAACCCGGGAAGAATTAATCTCTAAATAAAAAGTCACGGCCACAAGGTGAGGCTGTTAAGCAAATTTCAGAAACAAGGAGAAAAAAATGGCTTTTTCAGAAATAGCTCTTAGAGCATTAAAGGATGTGGTTGGAGACGAACATGTGAGCGACGATCCGGTAATCTGTCAGTCCTACTCGCGCGTGCAGTGGACTGCCGACGGATGCATCCAGCGCTCACAGCTCGGGACGCAGATGCGGCCCACCTGCGTGGTGTTGCCAGATTCAACCGAAGAAGTGCAGGCCATCGTCAAGCTGGCGAACCGCTATCAGTTTGTCTTTATTCCCCGCGGCTCAGGAATGATCAACAGCGCGTTCCCCAACCCGGCGCAGGCCATGGCGGGCAAAGGGGTGATCATTGTGGACCCCAAGCGGATGGATAAAATATTAAAGGTCGACAAGAACAACATGTACATGGTTATAGAGCCCTATGTGAGCTTTGCCGCCTGCCAGGCTGAAGCAATGAAAGTAGGATGTACTTTTCCGTCGCCCCCTGCGGGTGCTCAGGTTTCGGCACTGGCAAATATTCAGTGGCACGGCGCCTATGGTAATTCATGGCTGTCGGCCCTCGGTGCAAACCAGCTCCTGTCCTTTGAGGTGGTCCTTCCGAACGGGGAGATACTTCGCAGCGGTTCCATCTCACAGGCAGGTTCTGACGACTGGATCTGGAATGACGGTCCGGGACCAGATTTGCGCGGCTTTTTCCGTGGGGCGCAGTTCGGCCATGCCGGCGGCATGGGAATGGTCACCAAGATTTCCACGCGCCTGTTCCCCTGGCCAGGTCCGGTGGTGTTCCCGACCCAGGGAAACGCAGTTGACAAGGAATCCTTCTTCCCGATGGATAAAGTCAGGTGGTATATGATTGATTTCCCTGCAGCCATTAAAGCCTATCCGGACAAAGAGGAAGAGCAGCTGCGCTGGTCATGTGACCTGCACTATGAAATTGCCCGGGCAGAGCTGGCCATCGTAGTGCAGCACAATGCCAAGCAGTTTATGTGGACCTGGGCAGCCCGCAGCAAGGAAGAATTCCATAAGGGTGCTAATGAGGACTTTTTTCCGCACGGGTATAATATCGTGGCACTCTCGTCTATTACCTCTCTTGAGCAGCTTGAATATGAAGAAAAGGTGCTGCAGCACCTTGTGGAAAAAATGGGCGGGACCTTTCTTTCCGAAGAATCACCCGATCCTAAAGACCGCGAACGGTACAAAGTATGGATGCGTGTTACCAATGACTGGATCAGAACCGCTCACTCCATGCGCCTGAGCCGTCCCACTGACTGTTTTCACCAGGGTACCGCGTGTCTTGATTCCATCGATACGGTGGCAGAGGAAATTCTGCGGGCAAACCGGGCCCAGAGAAAAATGCGCGAGGCAGGAAAGGGCCAGAACCTTCTTCCCATCAGCTTCCATGGCGGATGGATCAGCCCCTTGGAGAAGGGCTATGGCGCTCTGATGACCACTGACCTGTGGCCGGAGCAGGAGCCGGAGAAAGCTGCCGAAGCCATTCAGTTCCTCTTGTCATCGCTGGTGGGCATGCTCGGAGAAAAGTGTGCGGGAGCAACCGTATGTCTTCTCGGGCCGGCCTATGATCTGCTCGGGCCGCAGTTCTTTAACGTGCACCTGCTGGTCAAGGCAATGAAGCGCGAGTTTGACCCGAATAATATTTCCAATCCGCCCTACGCGACAACGCCGGATATAGTAGACCCGATACAACTTGCGGAAATGACCAAGGTTCTGTAACAATAAATAACACAACAAAGGAGAGCGAGCATGTCAGAAGAAAAGGGAACCATAGAAAAATTGCTGGCTGTACAGCCGTTCAAGGTTTTTGACAGCCACGGACATCCAGGTCTGGAGAAAAAGGGAATTACCGATCGCCCCGGATGTATTGATTTCTGGTGCGGCGATTCAGTGGTAGCGCGAAGCATGATGGGTGCCCGCGCCTTCCTTGGCGATCCCAACCCTTTCAAAGTCATTACCAAGCCGGAAGAATGCCCCAACATGACCCCGGAAGTTTTTATCCAGTACATGGATATGGCAGGGGTTGAGGCCATGTGTCTGCAGTGCATTCATGGGATCACTGATCCCTTCCCCGGCAATCCGAAAGGATGGAAGTGGTATGTGCCCAATGAATATGTAAAGAAAGAATTCATCGACGCATTTCCCGGCCGCTTCACCGCTGTTGGTGGTGTACATCAGCGCTACGGCAAGCAGGCTGCGGTTGAGATGGTGATCTCGGCAAAAGAGTGCGGGTTCCCCGGTATCAAGATTCACCCGCCCACGATCGGGTACCCCAATAATCCTGATCTGTATCCTGCCTATGAAAAATGCCAGGAGCTGGGGCTGCATGTCCAGATTCACACCGGAGTGGAAGAGCTGCCGGGCACCCGGGCAAAGTATCAGCACCCGGTCTATGTTGATGACGTGGCCATGGACTTCCCGAAATTGAAGATCCTGCAGCTGCACTGCGGCGTGTTCAACAATCCGATGATGGGCCTGTGGAATGTTATGAAGCATGATAATCTGTACACGGATATAACGATTCCCCATCCCACTCTCATGCAGTTTAAGTATTACTGGGATATGGATCATCTGCGCTTCCTGGAATTCTTCATGCCGAACAAAGTTTTCTATGGAACAGACTTCCCCCTGACGCTGCCGGTCTACCGGGCCATGGTTGACAACATCATGAACCTGCCCCTGAGCATGGAATTCAAGCATAAGCTGATGGGCGATAACTTCAGAACGTTTATTAACTGGCAGAGCAAATAAGAGAGCACGCGGAGAAAAGCATTGAATCAGATACTATCGGAAATTGGTTTGTTACCGGTGCTGCAGCGGAATACAGGTGCTCTGAAATTGATATAAAACATGGATAGAGAAGGGTGTTCGATAACTCCGTCGGACACCCTTCTCCTGTTTTACAGAGCTTTCGGCGCGTGCCGGCCAGGGGCTTAACAATTGAGAAACAATATTTAACAAGGGAGTGTGTGTATGGACGCAAACATTGACAAATGGGAAGCAGTATTGAAGGCTGATCCCGGCCTTCAGGACAGGCTGAAGCGCCTCGATCCAAAGGGCTATCCAGCCACCATTAGAGGCGATCTGCTCTGTCTTGCGGTACAAGGCAAAACCCCGCTGGTGGTCAGCTGGGATGGCGCCGGGATTGCCGTAGCACAGCGCGCGCCTAAAAAACCGTTTTTAACGTGGAACATTACCAGGGATAAATTTGCCGAAGTGTTTTCCGCCAAATGCCCGCCGGTTCTGGTAGCCATGAACAACGACCAGAAAAATATAAAGGCAGGCGCTGAGCATCATAACGGTTCACTGGTGGTGAGTTTTCTGGTTATGCTGCAGGAATGCATGGAGGGAGGTGAAAGCGCATGAGTACTTTTTTTTCAGATTATGCACCGTCAAAGACCGTGCTGCCGACCAGCAGCGAAGAAGTCCGGGAAATTATCAAACACGCAAACCGTAATCGGACACCGATGGTCCCGGTCAGCACCGGAACCAATCTGCAGGACACCCATCTGCCGTCAGTAAAGGGCGCCACGGCAGTTAATCTTTCGCAGCTGGACCGCATCCTCTATTTTGACGCCAAGAACCGCAATGCCGTGATTGAGCCAGGGGTTACCTTTGAGCAGCTTGAAACAGTATGTGCAGGAGAGGGGCTGCGCACCCTGACCGCCATCGATGTTCCCAAAGAAGCATCGGTGCTGGGAACCTATCTTGAGATGATGCCGCTCTACGGATGGCCTAAATACCATCCCTGGGAGATGCTCACCATGCGGGGCTTCCGCGCTGACGGCGAGACGTTTGCCACGGGGCAGATGGCCATGAAGCAGGACCGGCCGGACAAGTACTCCTGGGGCGTATCATTCGCCCAGGTTGCCCGCCTCTTCTGCCAGGCGCAGGGAACGCTGGGAATCATCACCGCCGCTGCCATAACCCTGAAAACCACGACCCCGGAAAACCAGGTGCTGTTCTTCCCCTGTAAGAATATTAATGACGCAACCCGCGCCCTGAAAACCTTCATCGCAACGGAAGAGCCGCACGAGATATTTGCCGCCAACCGGGTCTATTTAGCCGAACTGCTGGGAGACGTCTCTGCCAGAGAGCTGCCGGCATGGACCGTGGTGCTGGTAAACCGTGGTTTTGAGAAGGACGAGGCGTCCTACAAGAAAAAAGATTTAAGCGCTCTGGCAAAAAAGCTGAACGGCGAGATCATGACAAGGCTGACGCGAACCGCTGAGGCCCGGATCCTCGCCGAGATTTCAAGTCCAACCGGCTCCGCGCTGCACGCAAGCGATGATTGCGACTGGGTGCCGTTTGTGACCATCGCAACAGCGCAGCAGATAAAAGACTGCTCTGCGCTGTTTGCAAAAGAGTCCGGCGCTATTCTCATGCCGCTGCAGGCCGGCGCCTGTTTCTACTACCAGCCGGATCTGCGCTATGAGGAAAAGAACCTGAAGAAGGCGCGCGCTGAATATGCCGGAATCTGCGGCAAGCTGCTCAAAGCCGGCGTCATGTTCCCCCGGCCGTCTGCCCTCATCGGCAAGCAGGTGGCAGCCCTTTACCAGGACAATTTCAAACTGCTTAAATCTATCAAGAAGGCAGTTGATCCGAATAACATCATGAATCCAGGGAAACTGGGACTGTGAGGAGGTGATACCAGTGACAAAAGAAGAACTGCTCGCAAAAGCATTATGCTGTAATCGTTGTGGAACATGCCGCGGTGTGGTGCAGGACGCGGTACCCAATGGCGCTTTTTCCACGCAATGTCCTTCAGGGTCGACGCTGCTTGGCGAATATGAGCCGGCAGGGCTCATGTATATGGCACGGGGTATCGCGCAGGGTGAACTGCAGTGGAACAAGAATCTGGCAACAGTCCTCTATTCCTGTACCCTTTGCGGATACTGTGAAGATCTGTGCAGCCGCGGCTACCGGCACACGCCTTCAATTACCATACTTGAGGAGCTGCGAAAAATTATCCCGGATGGCCTGAAACCAAAGAGCCTGCAAAAAGCCGCTGACGGGGTGCAGGTTCCTAAAAACCATAAACTGTCGATCCTTGAAAAGTACGGCGTAAAGGATGTGACTGCGGCAGGCGCTGTTGATACGGTCCTGTTTGCCGATACTACCATGCTCTGCAACACCGCCAGACTGAACGAGATCGGATTTATCGTGAAAAAGAGCGGCAAAAAAATCGGCTGCTTTATCACGAACCCGCTGTCACCGGTAGATGAGACGCTCATCAGCGGAGGGCGCCAGGATGTGCTCGCGAGATGCATACGCGCCATTGACGCGCAGCTTAAAAAATACGGCATCAAGCGGGTGCTCTGCTACAATCCGGAAAGCCTTTCGGTGCTCACGCGGTTCAGCAGAAGCGGCGCACAGTTTGAATCAATTACCCGGCTGTATGCCGAGATGCTGAAAAAGAAGAAAGTGAAAAAGCTGAAGATGCCGGCGGTAACGTATCAGGACCCGTGCCATTTGGGCCGCTATGCCCGGGAATACGTGACGCCGCGGCAGGTTATAGCGGGACTCGGCCTCAACTTCAAGGAAATGTGGCGCTCGGGATATGATTCCCTATGCTGCGGTGCAGGCGGCGGGTTGCTGGCTTCAAACCCCGGCCTTGCCAAACGCTACGCGGCCAACCGCTGGGCAGAGGCTGCAGCAACCGGCGCAAAGATTCTCATTACCGCCTGCCCGTACTGCTCGGCGAACTTCATGCAGAGCAAGCCCAGGGATTTCAAGGTCATGGATTTAACTTCCCTGGTGGCACAGGCTTACGGCTACACGGGAAAGGAGGCTGCCAGATGAATACTATAATTAAAAAATTACAGAAGATCGTCGGCGCTGAATGGGTGCGCAGTGATTCACTGACCCAATATTTTTACGGCTCTGATGTTATGACCTATTTCGGGCAGGGAGCGCTCTACCCGGAAAATCATCCCCTGGCCGTGGTGTACCCCGCCTCGACAAAAGATGTACAGGCGGTGGTGAACCTGGCGCGCAGGGAAAAAATGCCCCTATACGCAATCGGCGGCGGAACCGTGCTTCTCGTCGGCTCCATACCCGGCAAGAATGATGTGGGCATCACCTTTGATTTCCATCGCATGCAGAAAGTCACGGTTGACAAGGAGCGCATGGTGGTGCGCGCCCAGCCGGGCGCGACCGGCCTGCAGGTGAGCCAGGTGGTGCGCGAGATGGATTTCGGCTACCGGCCCTATTTCGGCGGCAGTCCCGGCACCTCGCTGTTTGTGCCCTACCAGGTATTTACCGGGCAGAACAAGATGGCCGGCTACCAGGATGGCATGGGCATTAACTGCGCTGCCGGTTATGAAATGGTGCTGGCAAGCGGCGAGATTCTGAAGGCAGGCTCGATGTCAAACCCGAAAGCACCCGGCTGGCCGCACGGCCCCGGCCCGGCGCTGACCTACCTGCCGTTCTTCTCCAACGCGGGATACGGCATAGTGACTGAAATGGAGTTCAGACTGTTCGCAACGCCCCAGGAGGTTGGCTCTTTATGGGTGACCTACCCGACCCTCTCTTCAGCATGCACTGCCATGTACGAAGTGATGAAGAAGGAATACGCCTGCGGAGCAACCGTGATGGGCCCTGGCTGCTGGACCCACGCGCTCTATTCAAGCCAGCACTGGCAGGAGGGAGCGCATTTCGTGAAAGCAACTCAGGACATCAATTTGATCGGCATGTCCTTCCGCGGATCCCGGGCAAAAGTTGACTTTGAACGCAATGCCTGCATCAGGATTCTTGAGCAGCACGGCGGCGTGGTGATGCCGGGCTGGATGGTTGCAATACTTGACGGCCATGAGGCAAATGCAGCAGGCTGGCAGCAGTGCAACAGCCCGAAAATTTGCGGCACCTTCAACGGCACGTCTGACTCCGGCGGCATCTTTGTTTCTGGCGGTGTGTTTGATTCTCTGGAAAAACTTGAAATCTATATGGACCGGGGGATGCAGGCGTACCAGCAGGTTTGCCGCGACAATCCGGAATTTCTTAATCACCCGCACCCCACGATCAGGCTCTATGCAAGCTGCGGCCAGACCTACCTGTCAATGGGTGGCCATTCAAACGCGGCAGGAGAGGTTATCTTTGTGCTGGACTATGCCAACCGCAAGTTCCTGCCCATGGTGGGTGTTATCAAGGCCCAGTTTGATGTGATGATGCAGGAGATCGGCATGGCGCCTCTGGGCGTTGGCCGTGACAAGCGCACCTGGACTGAATGCCCGGATCATTTTGCCATGGCTAAAATTATTAAGAACGTTATTGACCCGCAGGATCTGCTGGCTCCCGGCGTTGCATTCCCGATGAGCGAATAGAACATAATTCCTTAAACAAGATAAAAACCCCCTTTCACCGTATCGTGATTGGGGGTTTTTTATTTCACCTGGTCTGGTGTTATTGTATCAGCATATTGTGACCAGGGATTATTAAATAAAAGTACAGCATGCGGTAATCAAACTTCATAAATAAAAATTGTTAAGCCTGACCCCAATGCCCACCCGATTCTGCTGTTTCCTTGTCAATCAAAAACTAGTATGGTGTCCCCGGATTATCCCCGGATTATCCAGAGACCACCTGTGGCAAGCGCCTCATCATCCGGGTGAGGGGCAAGAACCATCACCCGGGAATCCTTGGTAAAGTCCAGAGTGGTTATCATATAATTTTATCTATTAAGAGAATGGGGAGAAACCACTCTCCTGTGCCTTTGCCCAAATAAGGGCAAACCTGTCATTTGTTAAAGATACGCGAAACTCGTGATGTCCGCCTTTTAGAAAACAGGCACCAGTATACGGTGTGCCATCCAGCGTGCCTGCAGCAGGGCCGTTTTTGGAAATAATCACATATTGGGCAGGAATTTGGATGTCAAATGAAATAGAGTTGTTTTTTTCAGAAGCTGGTGGAAGGAATTTCCCGGCTACGCGCAGACTGCCAACAGGCAGATAATTGTCCCTAAGGAAGGCACGGGTACGCACTGGAAACTTCTTGCTATCGCGAGATGCAACACAAGTGCGGGTTGCAATGAGGCGTTCAGGTATGTCATCTACCAGCAGCCCGCGTTTAATTCGTTCCCGTGTGATTATTTCCAGAATATAGTAGGTGGAACGTTGGCGAAAAATCATCTCTCCCTTCAAATCAGCAACAAAATCACCGGGTCCTGTAAGCTGGAGCACATCGCTTAGAAGTTGCATTTGCCTGGATGTGCGGTTATGCCAGGGTGCCCCTTCGCCACAACAAAGTATCGAGACAATTTCCAGAAAAATAATCAAAGCAGGTACTGACCATCCGAGAAAACGGTGGTTTAGTTGCTCATTACTCTGAGGCTTCAAAATCCATAGGGGAAGCAGCCTCAAGACCACAGGTGTCAGTATGATAACAAAGAGGGGATAAAACGGAAGATAATGCTGCCATTCCAGCACCGGCCAAAAAGCTTTTAATGCCGAGAAGTAAATGCCGCCAATAAAGCAGATAAAAACCCGCTTGGATCGTTGGCCTTCATGGGCGGTATTTTTACCAATGATTCGTGCAAACCAGTAAAGGATTGCAAGTGACACAGGGAAAATAAGAGCCCGTACATAAAATCTATGCCACAAACCCAGGCCGGGGAAAACGTTATGTTCTATTGTTCCATAGAAAAAAGGTCCAATATCTTTTATGTAGTAAAAGAAAAGTAGCAGTATCAAGGGGACCACAGAGAACCCGGCAAGCATAGAAAATGCATATGTTAAGAGGCGTCTCAAAGCATATCTTGATAAATAACGGTCTGGGGAAAAAAGAATTGTTGCCAGTGCGCCTGCCGCAAGTGAGGTGAGCAATAAGGTCGTCTTCATTGAGACGCCCATAGCCGCACCCAGTAAAAAGCCGACCCAAAAACATTTTTTTACTTTTAAGTTCCCCCCGATGAGTATAGTCACCGCCAGCAGCCAGAGCGCGGTCCAGAGGTTATCAGTGCGAAATTCTACAGAACATAGGAAAAATAAAGGAAATAGACCAGTGAACACCGCTGCCCATAAACCGACTCGGTGAGAAAAAATCTCCCGCCCTATCAAGTACGTACACCATAACACCATTATAAAGAGAGGAAGCATTGCCAGACGCATTGCGAACAAGACATTAAGGTTATCACCGAATATTTTATAAAGAGGAACACACAGCAGGTGGAACAGCGGGGCATGATTATCAACCACATCCCGGTACTGAAGAAGTCCGTGTGCCCAGCCCCACACGACGTGTAGATGCTGGGGTTCGTCAGAATCAAAACGATAGCGGAAAATGTAAACAATACGCAGCAGCACAGCCAGTATCAGTAATAAGTAAGCCGCGGCTCGCTCACCTCGCTGCACCTCTTCCGGCTTGCACGACTTCTGACTAAATTGTTCAAATAAAAAATGTACGTTTTTCATTTTGCGGTGTTAGCCGCTATGTTATTGGGCTGAGCAATCTTGTGTACAATCTTAGTTGCTATACCATCCTGGCTGCCACAAGGTAAGATTCACCTGGCGGACGCCCTTACTCCCTGCGTGGTGGGAGCCAAGATAATGGGATAGTGAAAAATGTCCATCATATGCTTTAATTACCTACCTGAAATCATGATGGCTGCATGACTTCATTGCTTAAGGGCTCATTGAAAAGCATAAATAGAGGTTCACTAAACCTAAATTTCATATGCCAGACCTCTTTGTCTGCATTTTGTTGGATAATTTATTTCAGCTTTCGAGCATTATAAAATTTAATTACTCACCGCTTTTCATCTTCTTTCCTCGGAAATTGATTTCCACGAGAGACATTGCTGTAGTAGTCTTTCAGTCTGTTGAATGTTTGGTTGCAGGAGTTATTGTGTAAGACAGGCTCAGAACAGTGGATATATTTTAATCAACAAATTTATATTTTAAAAGGACCCATATGGCCTGCAATCCATCTATCCAGGTTATCTTTTTACCATTGTAAAATTTTCTCGGATTGTATGACACTGGAACTTCATAAATTTCATATCCAGCCTTGCACACTTTAGCGGTAAATTCCGGACAGAATTCAAACCGCTCACATTTTAATCTAAAAGCATTTAGCACTTCCTTTTTAAATACCTTGTAGCACACAGGCTCGTCGTGAATTCCTGCGCGGTATAAAAGGTTGGTAACGGCTGTCAAGGAACGCCCACCCCAATAATACCGGTTATATGATCTTTTTACCCCTGGAATCACTCGATTACCATAGACCACAGACGCCTTATTATGAAGAATAGGTTCTAATAGTTGGATATACTCTTGAGGGTCATATTCAAGATCAGCATCCTGAATGAGAATGATATCACCACTTGAATCTTCGATTGCCGTACGAATAGCCCTGCCTTTTCCCCTGTTTTGATCATGGAATAGTACTCTTATCTCTTCATCTCTCAGTTGTGATAAAAATTCTCTTGTCCCATCTGTGGAGTAGTCATCGACAATTATTATCTCCCTTTCTATTGGTAGTTTGACTGCCTTTATTCTCTCTATGATTTGACCAATTGTCGCAATCTCATTAAAAGCTGGCACCAGTATGGATACTTTCATGTAAGAAAGAATTGTTAGCGATAACGGCGGGGGTGTTGAAAAAGTGTCATCCTGCAAGGGCTGAAAGATATCTTTAGCGGTTATATTAAGCAATTTCATTTGGTTATATGGCAAATATATATATTATCTATGTGAATGGGGAAAATCCTAATCTAGAAGCTTTTGCCCACAGCAGTGCGAACCTGCAGCTGGGAAAAGCTGGACGGAATTCATGATGTCCGACTTCCAGAAAGCGTTCACCATCATAGGGAATATTATCCAGCAATCCTGAGGGAGCGCAGTCCTGAGACACGAGCACGTAACGCGCAGGAATCTGTATATTAAAGGAAATCGATGACATTGACTCGGAGGTGCCCGGAAGCAATTGTCCTGCTACGCGCAGGCGCCCTACAGAGACATAATTCCGGTTTAAAAAAATCCGGGCACGATCCGGGAACCTTATATCGTCTAATGTTGCAACACAGGTGCGGGTTTTAATAAGGCGTTCAGGGATGTCATCCGGAAGCAGTCCACGCTCGAATCTTTTACGGGTGATTTTCTCCAGTACATAATAAGAAGATCGCGGGCGGAAGATGGTCTCACCTTTAAAATCAGCAACAAAGTCTTCAGGTGATGTAAGGCGCAGGACATCATTCAGCAGGTTTATTTCGGTGCTGCATCCGTTCTTCCATGGTGCGCCACCATCTGCAAACCCAAGTATGGAACCGGTTTCCATGACGGCAAAAAATAAGGGGACAGCAAAGATCAAAAACCGGCAGAAGGCCGGAGAACGTACTATGCAGCGTGCCTGCAAGGTGAACGGTACTTTCAAAATGAGTGGTGTTACGACGATAATAAACAGCGGATAAAATGGCAGATAATGCTCCCATTCCAGCAGAGGCCAGAACGCCTCAAGCGCTGCAATATAAAATCCTCCGGTAAAAAGGACAAAAACGCACCGGGTTATTTTCCGGGTATCTTCTGAGCAGTGCCGGATAATGCCACGTGCAATCAAACAGAGCAGCACCAGAGACCCAGGGAAAATAAAAACCCGCGATTTAAACGATAATAACTGAACTGGAAGTGCATTATATCCTATAGTCTGATAGAGGAAGGGTGCCAGACCACCTTTTAGGTAAAAGAACAGGGTCAGCAGCGCAGGGATTACGGACAGTCCCGCGATCAGGGCAGCCGCACAGCGGGCTAAATGGAAGACAGCATTACGATGCTGGTAACGGTTATAAAAGAAAATTATAACGGCAAAGGCTGCAGCCGCAAGCGCGAACAACAGTAAGCTCGTCTTTATCGACGTACCCATTGCTGCCCCTAATAATAAGCCGGCATAAAAGCACCGCAGGGGCCGAATCTGCTTTTTTATGAGTACGGCAATGGCAAACAACCAGAATACTGTCCACAGATTATCGGGACGATATTGGACGGAACAGAGAAAATTAGACGGATACAGTCCAGTGAATATGGCTGCCCATATGCCTGCTCGATAAGAAATAATTTCACGGCCTATCAAATAGGTGCACCACAACACCGCCGCATAAAGGGGAACCATTGCCAAGCGCATAAAGAACAGAACATTAGGATTATCATCAAAAGCAAAATAAAGCGGTACACTCAGTATGTGAAACAGCGGTGTATGATTATCAAACAGATCCCGGTACTGAAGAAGTCCGTGTGCCCAACCCCACACAATGTGTAGGTGTTGAGATTCATCTGAATCAAATTGATACCGAAAGATAAACACAATTCTCAACAGCAGTGTCAGCGCAATTGCAAAAAAAGCAGTTATACGCTCGTGCTTTGTTATCTCGTAGTGAGGGTCAATGTTATTGAAGTGTAGTTCTGTCAAGGTGGTAATTTCTGTATACTGCCTAACGGTCACTTATTTAATCGATGATGAAAAAGGGCGAGTCATGCGGGCTGTTTCAGACAGGCATGGCACAGAAGTCCTTCAGTGTTACCGCTTAAAAAGCGCCTGCGAATATCTTTTGCTTTCTCTGAATTCCATACAGCTGCAATGCTTGTTTCACTTACATTCCCCAGCACCGTGGTGTACCCGTAGTCAACGCAGCACAACACCATATCCCCGTTGGTGAGAATATTTGCCTGGGCAAACAGCCGTTTGCACCACGAAAATTTTCTCCACGCCTCCGGCGCGAGGCCTTTTCCGCCAATTTCAGGATTTGCCCTGTTCTCAAGCGGCCGTATATGAACCGATACACCCCGCGCCTCCCAGTATGTCTTAATACGGGGGAGTTCCTGCTCGATAAGCTTTGTTTTTAACATCGTCACTGCAACTTTAGGGCGTTTGGAGCCGTTTTTGTTCCGCAGATCCAGAAACCGGTCAATGTTTGCCAGCGTCTTCTCCAGAGAGAGCCCCTGCATGCTTTCCTCATAGGATTCCCTGGAAATGCCGTGGCAGCTGAAATGAATCCGGTCAAGCCCTGACTCAATAAGCGACTGGGCCATTTCCTCATCAAGTAAACTGGCATTGGTGTTTATTTTTATGAGAAAACTGTCCAGCCCTCTGCTTTCGGCGATGTATTTTATTTTTTTGCCAATATCCCGGTCTAAAAGCGGCTCGTTCATCAAGTACGGGCTAATACGCCTGATACTATGGGCTGTGCTCTCATCAATAATTTTCCTGAAAAGCTCCCAATCCATTCTTCCCGGTGGAATTTTGCTTGACCCGTTGCCGTTGGGGCAAAAAACGCATTTTGCATTACAGCCCGCCACGGTCTCCAGAAGAATGTCCAAGGGAAACTTCCTCACGGGCAGCGCGTTGGGCCGAAAAAGATACAAAATTCTTTTTAATAGCGGCGTCTCCGCTGGGTCATAGAAGAAACGTTTAGTCATATTCTTCGATGGTGCTCCGGTACGTTGCGTGTTTGCAAACTGGAAGGCTGTGCCTGTTATCTTCTATTACTATCCGCCGCATTGCTTGCTGCAACAGTTGTTCGCCGGGTTATAGTCGCTATAATCAAGCGGATTTATTTCCAGCCAGAGAAGCAATACGATCAATGTATACATCAGTTTAACTTTAGTCCTTCTTCCGGCCAATACATCCCGCCACAAAGACTTAACCGCCCCTGCATTCAAAAAAGGCGCCAGCAATTCTACCTGTTCAACAGCATGCGCTGCTATATTTTTCCAAGCGCCGCGAAAAAAGCTGTGCAGGGGAACTGAAAATCCGTGTTTGGGACGGTTCCAGACCATTTCCGGTAAGTGCAACCGTGCAAGAGAGCGCAAAATAGCTTTGCCGCCCTGTGTATCAAAATGAACTTTCGATGGCAGATTCAACACCACATCCAGGACAGGATTTCCGAGAATAGGGACACGAACCTCAAGGCTGTGGGCCATGCTTGCCCGATCGGTTCGCGCAAGGCATTTTTCTGATAAAAAAGTCCAAAGCTCAGTCCGCATCAAGCTGGCGGTATCCATGTGGCCGCCAAAACTATTTGCAAGTTCCCGCCAGCGCAACAACGTGTCCTGAGGCCTGCACGCAGCATAAGCACTCGGCGCTAGATAGGTCTTCATACTCTTGTGCGATACTGCCCACGGGCCTACATCCACGTGTCGGTACAGCATCCGTTCCTGCCCGGAGAGAGATAGACGTAAAAATCGTTCAGGCAATAATCCAGCTTCAATCAGGCGTTTTGCCAAGTGTTGTCCGGGATGATGGGGAAAATCCTTTTCTTGTGCTGCATACCGCGAATAGCCGGCGAATACCTCATCCCCTCCGTCCCCGCTGATTGCAACAGTAACTTGTGAACGGGTAAATTTGGAAAGCTCATGGATCATGATATAGGATGGGTCCGCCACCGGCTGATCAAGAGCAGCTATTGATGCAGCCAATGCATCGGCATCCATATCAGGGGCATCTAATACATAGTGTTCACAGCCAAAATTATCAGCTACTGCACGCGCAAAAACAGTCTCATCAAATTTATCTTCAGCAAATCGAACGCTGAATGTTTTTGGACGTCTAACCCCGGCCTTTGCCATATAATAAACCATCAAGCTCGAATCAATCCCCCCGGAAAGAAACGCACCCAGAGGAACATCAGCCACAAGTTGCCTCCTGACACTCTCTTCAAGCGCGGTATCGACACGTTCCAGCAATTCTTCCTGCTCTGGATTGATACTCATTGGCGAAGGTATATCCCAGTATCTCGACACTTCTAAGCGTCCAGTATCCGCATGGAACAAAAGCTTTGAAGCTGGCGGCAACTGATGGACATCGGACAGGAAGCTATGCGGCGACAGCGTCGTTTTATAAGCCAGATAGTCACGAAGGG
>Ga0209777_10002166_pt1 | contig 26513 bp, 20 predicted proteins | sample FrelakmetHBP12HB_FD_187147 | JGI IMG/M metagenome (GOLD analysis project Ga0209777, IMG submission 187147) | Freshwater lake sediment microbial communities from the University of Notre Dame, USA, for methane emissions studies -HBP12 HB (SPAdes)... | ecosystem: Environmental > Aquatic >... | reverse complement strand
CGCTATCGGCAGATCGATTGACGAAACCCTCCGCACACTCAAAGCTCTTCAGACAGGCGAACTCACCGGTTGCGGCTGGCAACCCGGCGAAACGACGCTCGGCAAGGGCTAAGCAGAATGTCAATCCCCCCTTTTCCCCTCTCCCTCTGGGAGAGGGGCCTGGGGGTGAGGGCATGTTCTGAGCAGGGTAGCCCATCTTGGGGACTGTTGAATAAGTCCAGCCGCGTCATTGCGAGGAGTGCTGGGTGCTGATGTGGGGTGGTAGGCACGACGTAGCAATCTCGATTTACGCTCTCCAGTATCCTGAGTCCGTTCGCCCTGAGCTTGTCGAAGGGCAAAAGGCGTCCGTTCATCCTTCGACAAGCTCAGGACGAACGGGGCGCAATGCAAGCGCGCAGATTGCTTCGTCGTCATGCCCATCCACTCTTCCACACACCCTGACTCCTCGCAATGACAATTCTGAGGTTTTCAACAGTCCCCAAGCTGTGGGGTACCGGGTATCGGGTTGTTGGCAGCGTGTAGGAGCGGCTTCAGCCGCGACTTCGTGCTACTTCAACACTGTTTTCGTTAGAAATACACCGATCATCATCAATCCCAATGCCACCTGCAAAATTGTACCGATCAGGAAGGCGATGAAGGTTCCGCAACCGGCGCGCATGGATTCCATCAGGCGTCGGCCAAGCATCATTTCGAACAATGTTGCACCCACCAAGGGGCCAAGAATCATCGCCCAGAGCGACCCCATCGTGATGCCGACGATCATGCCGATAAACGCGCCGATCATCCCCCACTTTGACGCACCCATTTTCTTGGCGCCATAGGCCTTGAAAATGTATTCCAGAATAACCAGTCCACCTGCAGCCAGACCGAAGTTGATTAGATAGGTCTTGTCGATCACCGCGTAGCCGGTGAAATGCGCGTACAAAAACGCGCCGACCCAGACCAGCGGCAGCCCCGGCAGAATTGGTAGAATCACACCGGCAACACCAATCGCCATAACAATCAGCGCTCCCCCCGTGAGCACGATTTCTTTGAATGTCATTCCATCGGTTGAGATGTTCATAGCGGCCTCATCATTTGAGAACCGAAATTGTGAGTTTGAGTAAATGTGCGCAAGGGATTTGTTCGAGACCTATCTGCGACGAAATCACTCACACGACAAATGGGGCGCGGAAGACCGCGCCCCAAAGCATGACTCATTCAGTAGGATAGGCATTCCTGCCTGTCCTAATTAAACCGTCAGTTCTTCTTCTTGAAGTCCGCCATAAAATCAACCAGCTTCTCAACGCCGGCTACGGGTAGCGCGTTGTACATCGACACGCGGATACCGCCGACGGAGCGATGGCCTTTCAGACCGATCATACCTGCCGCTTTGGCCTCCTTCACGAACTTCTCTTCCAACTCTTCCGAGCCGAGCCGCATGGTGGCGTTCATACCCGAACGACTGTCAGGACGTACCGTGCCTTTGTAGTAACCACCGGAATTGTCAACGGCGCCGTACAGCATGTCTTTCTTGGTCTTGTTGCGCTTCTCGACTTCCGCCAGACCACCAATCTGGTCGACCCACTGCAATACCAACTTAATCATGTAGATATTGTAGGCTGGCGGCGTGTTATACAGCGAGTTTTCCTTGATGTGGGTTGCGTAGCTCAGAATCTTGGGCAGACCCGATTTCTGCTTGGCGGCAAAATCCGGATTCATAATGATTACAGTCACGCCGGCAGGACCCATGTTCTTCTGCGCACCGGCATAGATCAGCGCGAATTTGGAGACATCGATCTTGCGCGAAAGAATGTCGGAGGACATATCGCAGATCAGTGGCTTTCCGTGCGGATCCGGCCAGTAAGGGAATTGTGTGCCGAAGATGGTGTTGTTAGAGGTCATGTGCACATAAACGGCATCAGGACTCAGCTTCAGTTCGTTTTGTGCAGGGATGAAGGTAAACTTGGAATCTTCTGACGAGCCGGCAATATTTACTTTCCCGAAAAGTTTCGCCTCGGCAATCGCCTTCTGTGACCAGGCGCCGGTGTTGATATAGTCTGCCGTTTGTTCCGTCGACAGGAAGTTCATCGGGATCATGGCGAACTGCATCGATGCGCCGCCGCCGAGAAAGAGAATGTGGTAGTTGTCGGGAATGCCGAGCTGCTTCTTGAGCAGTGCTTTGGTGTCTTCGAGAATCGCCTCGTAGTCTTTGCTGCGATGGCTCATCTCCAATACGGACATGCCGAGTCCCTTGTAATCGAGGAATTCGTTTTTGGCGACTTCGAGCGCCTCGATCGGAAGTGTGGCCGGACCGGCGTAGAAATTGAATACTCTGTTCATGGTTCACCTACTTCGTTTTATACATCACCGGATGGCTTTAAGGCTCATCCCAACATTGCCTATCTTACGCTCGCAACCACGCCGAGTTGCGACTACTTGCCTGCGACGAACTCGCCGATAATCTGATCGACCTGTTTGCCAATTCGCAGCAGGTTCTCGGTTGTGGAAGCGCCGATATGCGGAGCCATCAACACATTCGGAGCGGTGATCAGTGGCGTATTTTCAGGCGGATCGGAATACCAAACGTCGGTGGCATACGTAGCCATCTGGCCAGACTTGAGAGCGTCCACAACATCCTGCTCGATAATGCACTTGCCGCGACCCGTGTTTACAAACACGACGCCCTTCTTCATCTTGGCAATCGTGCCCTTGTTGATCATCCCTTTGGTCTGATCGTTCACTGGTGTATGCAGCGAGATATAGTCACACAATGGCAGCATCGCATCCAGCGACGGCTTTAATTCGATATAGTCTGACTTGGTCACCACCGGATCATAGCCAACCACCTTCATTCCGAAGGCGAGCGCGCGTTTGGCGACTTCAGCGCCGATACGACCGCAGCCAATCAAACCAAGCGTCTTGCCGTACAGTTCAGTCCGCTTAAGTTCTTTCTTTAGCCACTTCCCTTCCTTCATCGAATTGTGGGCTTCAATCAACCGGTTCGGTACTGCGATCATCATGGCAAATGCCAACTCGGCCACGGCAATACTCGACGCCTCGGGCGTGTTCTTCACGACAATGCCCTTCTCCTTGCAGTAGGGAACATCAACATTGTCAAGACCAACGCCACCACGGATGATGAGCTTCATCTTTGCAGCCTGATCAATGTACTCTTTCGTTGCTTTGGTCTTGCTGCGAATCAGCACGATGTCGGCCTCAGGCAACTGTGCGGCATCCGCAGTCACCTCGCCATGCTTGCGCAACGTTTCGGGTAGAGATGCATCAAACGCGTCGGCTAAGAGTATCTTCATAAGTCACTTCATCCTTTTGTCTAGAGAGTCATAAGACAATTTACAACAAATAAACTACTAAGCCACTGCGAAGTTTCGGCTCGAACCAGGTTGACTTGGGTGGCATGACACCCCCGGAGTCGGCAACATCTTTCAGAGCCTGCATCGATACTGGCGGCATCGAGAATGCTACCTTGAATTTGCCGCTATCAACCAGCTTGACCAATTCGCCGGTACCGCGAATCCCGCCGACAAAATCAATGCGCTTATCGGTACGGGGATTGGTAATGCCGAGAATCGGATCAAGCAGATTGCGTGACAGGATACTGGCGTCCAAGCGTTCGATCGGGTCGAACTTGTTGAAACTGTCAGACAGCGGCATAATGCGGTACCACTTGCCGTCCAGATACATTCCGATCACATGTTCTTGCTCCGACTCCACCGGTTTGCCGCTAGTCTCCGGCTCAACCACAAAACGCGATTTCACTTGCTGGATAAACGCATTCGGTGACATCCCTTTCAAATCGGCCACGACGCGATTGTAAGGCAGAATCCTTAGCTGATCGGATGGGAAAACGGCGGTTAGAAAATGGTTGAAGGGTTCGGTTCCGTCATAGTTCGGATTGGCAAAGCGACGATTCTTGCAGACACTGACTGCCGCTGCACAACGATGATGGCCGTCGGCAATATACGTCGATTCGACTCTGGCAAAACCTTCGACGATGCGCTGGATCGTTTTACTGTCGCTCACCACCCAGAACTGATTGCGAACGTCGTCGGCTTCAAAATCATATTCGGGCATGCCGGCAGCCACTTCGACCAACAATGCATCGAGGTTGGCAGCCGACGGATAGAACAGGAACACTGGTCCGGCCTGCGCGTTCAGAGTCTCTTCAAGACGTGTGCGACCGGCCTCTTTATCGGCGCGAGTGAACTCGTGACGCTTGATATTTCCCTTTAGATAATCGTCCGCCGCCGACAGCAGCATAAATCCCGTCTGCTGGCGTCCGTGCCAGGTCAAGCGATAGACGTAGATGTTTTCCTTGTCATCCTGCACCAGCACCCGTTCATCAATCAGTCGCTGGAGGCTCTTCTTCCCTGCCTGCGCGGCTTCATCGCCATCAGGATCGGCGCCGGGGGGAAGCGAGATTTCCATCTTTTCCACGTACAAGAATGAAATCGGATTGTCGGCTGCAAGAGCACGAGCCTCATCCGCTGAAAGCACGTCATAAGGTGGCGACGCAACCTTCGCTGCCAATTCTTTCGTCGGTCGCAAACCCCTGACCGCTTTTACCATAACCATAAGTCTTGCCTATTGATAGAGAGATGAGTCATCTGAGGTGGGTCCATACACATCGAAGAGGAAAATAACGTCAAAGACAGGGCAAAGGCAAGTGCTTCTTTTCATACGCGGGAGGTCAATGTCAATTTGAAGTTGCGGCAGGTCTTAGCGGTGGAAGTGGGATGTTGTGGGAGCGTGACCTGCCGCGCTCACCTGAAGGGTCCAAAGACAACCAGAGAAAACCGTCACGTCACACGCCGCGAACAGAAGCGAATCCTTACGGCTGACTTTTCATCGCGGCGCAAGACGTGACGGAACGGTGAAATGCGTGCTGGGCGGCATAGAAACCGATCAATCCGCGAAAAAAACTTCTTGCGTTCATTTCGGCTTTGCGTAACATTTCCGTAGATATAAGCCGTTGGGAGTGGCGACGAGAGTCGTCTGAGATTATACCCCCAAAACCTGATCCGGACAATGCCGGCGTAGGGAAACGGCGCGACAGAATAGTTAAGCGCTTCTGACGCCGTGCGCCGCCCGTGATCGGGCGGCATTTTTGTTGTCAGGAAACAACAGGAGGCGTTAGTATGAAGCATCTGCTACTCACTTTGGCCGCGTTGGCCATGATTTGCGCGACGTCGATGGCGGCGCAGCAGGTATTGGGGCTTGTCAGAGATGATCGGGGAAATCCGATTGCGGGAGTCAATATCGCCGTCGATGGCGCCCCAACTGGCGGCGTCACCGACCACCGGGGGGGATTCGGCCTGGATCTCGATCTGACCAGTGCCCATTATGTCACATTTACCCATGTCGCCTATCAACCGGTGATGGTCAAAGTCACTCACGGGGGACCGTATGCCATCACGATGACACTAGCGGTCTATCCGATCCAAGGAATCACCGTTTCTGGCGATCGTGCAACTTTCGGCAAGACGCCGATCGCGTTTACCGACTTCACGAGCAGCGAACTTAAGCGCGATTATCAGATCGGCGAATTCCCTCTGCTTCTGGAAACGACTCCCAACGTTTACGCATACGCCGATGCCGGCGGCGGTCTCGGCTATACCTATCTCAAGATTCGCGGCTTTGATGATAAGCGCGTTTCGGTCTACGTCAACGGTGTTCCACTGAACGATCCCGAGGATCAAGCCACCTATTTCGTTGACATCCCTGACTTCGCCGCCAGTGTCAAGGACATTCAGATACAGCGTGGCATAGGCAAATCACTTTATGGCGACGCCTCCTTTGGAGGTTCGGTCAACATTGTCTCCGGCGGTCTGGAGCAACAGCGGCAAATCACGCTTGCCACGGGCTACGGCGGCTTCTGGCATGACGGCGCCTATATCGGCGACATGCAAAACCAGACGTTGGAATACCGTTCCGGTCTGATCGATGGCAGATGGAATCTGTCCGGTCGCTACTCACGACAACTCTCCGATGGTTACCGCAAGGGTTCATGGTACGATGGCTGGGCTTACTACCTCTCGATTTCGCGGCTTGATCCAAGGGTTACTTCCACCATCAACTTGTATGGTGGCCCCATGAAAATGCACCTGGCATACTACGGCATCTCTCGGGAGCTTGAGCAGCAGGACCGCCGTGCAAACCCTTTAACCTACGACAACGAAACCGACAACTTCAATCAACCTCATTACGAGCTGCACAACGAGATCAAACTTGGATCCAACCTAACCATGCATAGTACCCTATATCATATCCATGGCAACGGCTACTATGAGCAGTATAAAGACGGCCGCAACTTCTCCGACTACAACATTCCGCCGGAGTATGTTGTCAACCAGCTGGGAGACACTATTGATGTCATCACAAGTGGCGATCTCGTACGCCAGCAGTGGGTCAACAAGAACCAATGGGGTTGGAATCCGACTCTGGAGTTCGCCCATGACAGAGGCACACTCCAACTGGGCGGTTCGTTCTACTACTTCAATTCCGAACACTGGGGGCAGGTTGTTTGGGCCGAAGGTATTACCAGCAAGATTAGTCCGCGTCATCGCTACTACGAGTACTTTGGCAAAAAGTATCTGGCGTCACTCTTCGTAGCACAGGATTACCGGCTGACTGACCACTTGAACCTGATGGCAAATTTGCAATTTCGCCATCAAACCTACGATTTCAACCAGCACAAGCTGGGTGCATTCGCGGGCTACAATTACCGCGTCAATTGGGATTTTCTCTCGCCGCGTATTGGCCTCACATACGCAATCACTGAAGAAATGAGTGCCTTGTTCAATTACTCTTTATCGCAGCGGGCGCCGGCCGATTATGAGATTTACGATGCCGGCAACCCAGCGGCTGTGCCATCGCTGCAAATCACTTCGATCAACCGCACTTCTGCTTTGGATTCCACAGTCGTCTTTGGCGATCCCACATCAAAGGCCGAACTTGTGCACGACTTTGAGATAGGACTCAACTATCGTGGTCAGCGGCAATCGCATGTTATCAATTTCTATTGGATGGAATTCCGCAACGAGATCGTGCAAAATGGCGGCATCAACCCCGATCTGGGTCTGCCGATCACGACCAACGTCGACCGCTCGGTGCATGCCGGAGTTGAGCTTTCGTCAACCGTTGAACCCAACAAAAACGTTCGGCTGTCGGGTAACTTCTCCTGCTCTTACAATCGCATCAAGAGTTACTCCGTCGAAGAAGAGGTGTATGACAATGACCAAAGCTGGAATTCCGTCGGCTATCAGAAATTCAGCTATGACGGCAAAACGATCTCGGGTTTCCCAGACTATATAGGGAACGCAATCGCCGAGTACGTCACCGATCGGCTGCATCTAACTTTCCGCGGCAGATTTGTCGGCAGAATCTATGTTGAGAATTCCAATCGTCGCGATTTGTCGATCGCTCCCTTTTTCACCTCTTCCGTTTCTGCTGCGTTTTCAATCGGCCAGTTACTTCATCTCGGCAATCTGGAACTGGCGGCGCGGGTTGACAATCTCTTCAACAAGAGATATGAAGCATCTGGATATGGCGGCGTAACTCGTTTTCGCGATGTGTCGAGTCAATACTGGGCGGAGTATTATCCCGCGGCAGAGCGGTCGTTTTTCACGACGCTGAAACTCGAATTACAGTAGTCCATGTCGGCAATTGATCTCGGCATCATCGGCGCCTACCTGATCGGCATCCTGGTCTTTGGGCACGGCAAGAAGACTGCGGATTCAGGCTCGGCCGTTGACTATATGCTGGGAGGACGGCGACTGACGCTACCGGCCTTTGTCGCCACGTTGGTCGCCACCTGGTATGGTGGTATCCTCGGAGTCGGCGAGTACACTTTCCGCTACGGCATCTCCAACTGGCTTGTCTTTGGTGTGCCCTATTATCTCGCCGCCTTTCTTTTCGCCATGCTGCTGGCCGCCAAAGCTCGCCGCACGCAGTTTATCACGATCCCAGACCGGTTGCATCAGTGCTATGGCAGGCACGTCTCCGGCGTCGGCGCGGTCGTCCTATTCTTTTGGGCGCTGCCGACAGCCTACATCCTGATTCTCGGTGTGCTGGGCAATGCCTTCTTCGGCTGGCCCAAGTTTGTCGGCATCGTTGCAGGCACGGTGATTGTGCTGATCTATTCCTACGTCGGTGGCTTTCGCTCTCTGGCACGAGCCGATATCTGGCACTTCATGTCGATGTATATCGGCTTTGTAGTGACTCTGATCGCCCTAGTGGTTAAGTACGGTGGCTACTCGTTTATCAAGACCCATGTGCCTCCTACACATCTGACTTGGGATGGTGGCAACTCGCCTTGGTTTATCGCTGTCTGGTATGTTATCGCGCTGGCGACGCTTGTTGACACCTCCTTTTTCCAGAACTGCTATGCCGCCAAAAACGAATCCGTGGCGCGTCGCGGTATTCTGGTCTCGATACTTTGCTGGTGTTTCTTCGATTTCCTGACCACTGCCTGCGGTCTATATGCCCGCGCGGTACTTTCTCCCAACATCGATCCCGTGTCGTCGTTTCCGCTGCTCGGCGCGACCGTTTTGCCGGTCGGACTGTATGGTATCTTCGCGGTCGGCATGCTGGCGACAGTGATTTCGACTGCTGATTCATATTTATTCATCGCGGCTTCGACCGTTGGCAAAGACATTCTTTGCGGCTGGATGCGACAGCCCGAAAAGAACGCCAATCTCTACACGAAAATCAGCCTGTTGGTCGGCTCGCTGTTGACAATCGGCATCGCCATGTACTTCGAGTCAGTCGTTACTATCTGGTACAGCTTTGGTTCCATCGGTACACCAATTCTACTTGTGCCGCTGTTCACGAGTTTCTTTGGCAAGCGCAGAATGCGATCTTCGACAGTGATGATTTCGATGATCGCTTCCGGTGCGCTTTCGGCAATCTGGCTTTGGTCCAAGACAGAAACGCTCGGTGGCGGCTATTGGCTGGGGCTTGAGCCGATCTTCCCCGGACTAATCGTTTCGCTCTTGTTTTATTTTCTCGTACCAGCGGTGAGAATTTCGCACGCTGATGTGTAGGGCTGTTGAAAAGCCTCCTAATGGTCATTGCGAGGAGTCATGGTGAGTGGGGCTGTGGGGAGGCTATGACGACGAAGCAATCTGCGCATCTGCATTGCGACCCGTTCGCCCTGAGCTTGTCGAAGGGCAGGAGGCGTCCGTTCATCCTTCGACAAGCTCAGGACGAACGGACTCAGGATACTCGAGAGCTTTAATCGAGATTGCTTCGTCGTGCTCCCCACCCTGCATCACATCTCCGCACTCCTCGCAATGACAAGGTTTGGGCTTCTTCAACGGTCCCATGTATGTGGGAGACCCTTCGACAGGAGAAGAAAGAGGGACACCGGCGTTCCTTTCTTCACATAGCTTGACATCCGAATGCGTATTACACATAATCACGCGGCCCTTAACTACAAAGGATTGATAGTGAAAGCCAGATTCCGTTACGTATCGAACATCGCCATCTACTATCTGGCACTGGCAGTAACGTTGTCATTCTTCTTTGAGACTTGGCGGTTGCTGACTCTGCTTCAACTGCGCGACCGCGCAGCTTCGGTTCCATCTTCGGTCATTTTACAAAGCTGTCTAGTCGGATTACGATTTGATTTCTCGATTGCCTGCTACATCACTCTGCCGCTGTTATTGCTTGGGATGTTACCCTTTATCGACATCAGCCGCTTACGCGCTGCACGCTGGGTTAACAATGCTCTGCTGTTTGCGATTTCCGCTGTCGCATTCTATATCAATCTTTCCGACATCGAGTTCTTCAGGTTCTTCAATACCCGTCTCAACGGAATGGCACTCGATTGGATTGACACGCCCGGGTTTGTCGCAACCATGATTTGGGAAACTTATCCGGTCATTCGTTACCTTCTGCTCTTCGCTGTCATGTACACCGTCTTTGTCATCGTCATCTTGCGAATCCAGCGAATCCTCTTACGAGATCGTCAGCCATCCTCGATCTGGCTCAATCTCGCCTATCTGCCGCTGCTTGCCGCGATCGTTGTGCTGGGCGCACGCGGTCGTATCGAAGAGAAAGCGCCGATTACCTGGGGCGAAGCCTATTTCTCCGATTATAGCTTCGCCAATCTGCTGGCCTTGAATCCGGTCTTTACCTTTGTGCGCGACGCTTTCTACGATGCCGGCACCAAACAGCAAGTTGCCGCTACAATACAGAAAATCTCACGCCCCGATGCCGCCAAGATCACGCGCCAGATGCTCGGTCGACCCGCCGATGACAGCCTGCAAAATCGTCGCATATCGAGGCAAATGCGATTTGACCAAGAGAACGCCAATCCACCAAACGTGATCTTGATCATCATGGAGTCATTTGGCTCGCGCGGCATCGGTTGCCTACGCCCATCGTTTCCGTACGACCTGACACCTCGCTTCGACTCACTGGCGCAAGAAGGTTTACTCTTTACCAACATCTATTCGGCGGGCATTCACACTTACGCAGGCCTCATGGCAACTTTGTATGGCTACCCCGAGCTTCCGGGCGGTTCGGTCATGAAACTCTTCACAAGCGAGAACAGTTTCTGGGGATTACCATCCATCCTGCGTGAGCATGACTACCAGACCCTGTTTTTCTGTACCCATGACCCGCAGTTTGACAACATGCAGGGTTTCCTGATGTCGAACGGCATGATGCGCGTCTACTCGCTGTTCGACTATGCCAGTGATGAGAAACTGAGCACGCTGGGAGTAGCCGATCATGTTATGTTTGATCGTGCCGTGGAGTTTATCAAGAAGAACCATGCCGGGAAACGCTTCTTTGCGACGCTATTGACCGCATCCAATCACGGTCCTTGGAAGATTCCCGACGTTCCCTTTCAGCGTATACCTGCGAGCGATAGACTTGCCGATCCTCTCAATGCTTTCAAGTATTCCGACTGGGCGTTAGGATATTTTGTCCGCAAGATTGAGAACGACCCCGCTTTTGCTCATACACTGATAATCGTCACTGGCGATAACGGCACGCTCGTCAATCCGGTTCATGACCCTGATCTCTCTCAGTACGAAATACCGATTCTGATTTACGACACTGATCATAAGATCGGGGCCGGACAACGCATTAATCGTCTTGGTTCGCAAGTTAATATTCTTGCTACTGTGATGGGTCTGTTGCGACTGAGCTATGACGATCAGTCTTTTGGCAGTGATCTACTCGATACATCAACCGTTAGCGTCGGTGTCACCAACTTTGCGTTAATGTCGGAGGGGTATACAGTCGGCTATGTTGAGAACGGCTATTATCTCATTTCGCGCCTCGGCGGCAAACCCTCGCTGTATTCTCTGGCGGCCGATTCCTTCGATCTCTCCGACTCCCTAAAATCGCTTGCCGCAGACTTCGACCGAAAAGCGCTGTCGTTCTTCCAGACCGCCTACTTTAATCTCAAACGCCCCCTGCCAAGATAGCCTCAGTTTTGGTTCGCGAGACTTCATCGCAATGCGATCTACTTGTTTAGCTTCGCTTTCACTTTCTCATTCTTGGGATCCACACGCAGCGCAGCTTGCCATGCGTCGCGAGCCTCATTCGCATTGCCCAGCGCCATTTGAATGTCGCCCAGGTGTTCGAGCACAGTTGCATCATCCTTGATGAGAGCTTGGGCCTTCTTGATCTGAGTCAGAGCATCATCATAGCTCCCCATTCGATACAAGACCCACGCATAGCTATCGAGATAAGCCCCGTTGGCGGTGTCCGCCGCAACGGCTTTCTGAATCATGTGCAATGATTCGTCCAATCGCACGTTTTTGTCGGCTAACGTGTAACCAAGATAGTTGAGTGCCTGAGCATTGGCGCTGTCAATCGACAGCAACAACTCAAACGTTTCTACCGTCTTATCGAAATTGCCGTCGTGTTCATACTGAACTCCAATCAGAAACAGCGCCCTGATGGTATCGCCACCTTCGGCGATTATCTGCTTGAGAAGTGCCAGTGATGAATCCGACATCTGCTTGCCGGCCAATAGCTGTGCCAGATAGAACTGCACATTGTCGCGATCGGCGGTTACGTGCGCCAATGCCTGCTGCAAAAGATCCATTGACTTGTCAGGTTGTTTCTCCTGCTCATAGATAAACGCAAGATTGATCCAGCCGTCGGGCGTCGTAGAATCAATCCCCACCAATTTGGTGAAATAGGTTTTCGCCGAGTCATATTCTTTCTTGTCCATCGCGATACGACCGAGATAGAACATCGCGTAGCGACTGGTACTGTCAATCGCCAGCGCCTTTTTGAATGACGCCTCAGCCAACGTATCGAGTTTGGCTTTGAGAAGCACTTGGCCGATCCGTTCATAGATGACCTTATCCGTACTGGGCAAATCCACAAACTGCCTTGCTATTATAGCAACAGAATCCAGATTGTCTTCGGAGTTATAGGTCTCGATCAACTGTGCCCGCAGTCTCGCATCATTAGGATAGTTTCGCACTCCTCGATACAACGCGTTCTTGGATTCGAGTTTCTTGCCTCCGGCGTGATAGTAGACTGATAGCCGTGAATAGAGCGATGGATCCTCGGTATTGAGCGTGATTGCCCTCTCCAGCAACACGGTCGCCGAGTCGAACATGCCAATACCGGCGTACATCTCCGCGATCTGTTGAAACAGCTCGGGGTTGCCGGAATAATGCGCTGCCACCTGGAAATACTTGGCGGCTTCATCCAATTTGCGCTGCTTGGCTGCCAGCAATCCGAGATTGTAGTTGAGACTAACGTTATTCGAATCGTCAGCCAGCGCCCGCTTGTAGACCGCCCAGGCTTCGTCATCACGATTGAGTTGTCGATAGCAGTCCCCCAGCAACCTGTAAGTGTCTCCCGTTTTCTCCGGTATCGGCAGCAACGCATCCAGCGCTTGACTCGTGCGGTTTATATTGGAATAGAGCAACCCCAGCGCCATTCGGATATCATACGACAGCGGTTCATACGATAGGGCTACCTCGTACTCTTTGATTGCCTCATCCCAAATCTGCTCCTGTTCGTATATGATCGCATTCGTGTAATGATTGTAGGCATCCGGATTCATCTCTTTCTGGACATCTGCAGCACGAGGCTCCAAAACAGGTTTAGAGGTTGGTTTGCTCGCAGCACAGCCCGAAAGCATGGCTAGACAGAGTCCCACTGCGACAAAAATGAAAGCAGATGATCGACGGATCATTCGGTGCTCCACTTTAGGTAAGAGAAGGAGCGCTTTCCGAATTTGAGAAGGTGTGGCTCATGGTCAACGATGTATGCCTCTCTAGCGTTGTTTACACGTTTGCCATCTAGATACACTGCGCCCCCTTCTATTAGGCGGATCGCCGCACCCGAACTCGTTGTAAGATTGTTGTCTGCCATTACCCTGGGTAGCCACGGATTGGATTCGGATGATTTAAAGACCACCATAGGAATGTCATCCGGCAACCCCTTCTCTACGACAACCCTCTCAAATTCGCCCTGTGCTTCGTCGGCCGCCTGTGCATCGTAGTACATACCGACAATCGTCCGTCCCAGTTCCTTCTTATACACAATCGGATTCTCGCCGGCCTTCATTGCCGCATCGATATTCCCGATCCGTGCTTGCGGGTAGTCGGTAACCAACTGGAAGTACCGCACGATAAGCAGGTCGGGAATCGACATGATCTTACCGAACATTTCTTTGGGAGATTCGGTTACGCCGATGTAGTTGCCTATTGACTTGCTCATCTTCTGGACGCCATCGGTTCCTTCCAACAGCGGCAGAGTTAGCGCAACCTGCGGTTCAACCCCATACGCCTCCTGAATTTGACGTCCCGTAAGAAGATTGAACTTCTGATCAGTGCCTCCGAGTTCGACATCTGCCTTGATTACCACCGAGTCATAAGCCTGCATCAGCGGATAAAGCAGTTCATGTATAGAGATTGGCGCTTCCGCCTTCCAGCGTTTGGTAAAATCCTCGCGTTCCATCATTCGTGCCAGTGTCATTTTCCCTGCCAGGCGCAGGATATCGGCGAAGACCATCGTGGAAAACCATTCCCCATTACGACGGACGGTCACTTTATTAGGGTCCAGAATCCGGAAGAATTGGTCAAGGTAAGTCTGGGCATTGACTTCGACCTGCTCAGTTGTAAGCTGTGGACGTGTGGCAGAGCGTCCGGAAGGATCGCCAACCAACGCGGTATAGTCTCCAACAATGATAACGACCTGGTGTCCCAGATCGGAGAAATCCTTCAGCTTTCGCATCCCGACGGTATGTCCCAAATGAATATCCGGGGCGGTCGGATCAAAACCCTGCTTGACGACCAGCGGAGTGTCTGTGGCGATGGCCTTGGCGAGTTTCTTCTCAAGCTCCCCTTCCGGCAGTATTTCCACCGCATTTTTGCGGATTTTCACCATCTGTTCGTCAACAGACTTCATCGAACCTCCACAGCGACATTGCTTAAGCTATCGTCCGAACTCTAAGTCCGGTTTAGCTAACAAACTATAACTATACGGCAAATCGGCGGGTGCGACAACAATTATCTCCAAGTGGACGTAGCCTATAGATCAATGATGCTTCCACTCTCCTGGGAGTGTTAAGAAAGTCCAGACCGTGTCATTGCGAGGAGTGCGGAGAGGTGATGTAGGGTGTGGAGCACGACGAAGCAATCTCGATTTGCACTCTTGCGATGCAGGCGCGCAGATTGCTTCGTCGTCATTGCCCTTCCCAACTCTCTCCCACCCTGACTCCTCGCAATGACAACTCGGAGGTTTTTCGAAAGTCCCTCCTCGCCAGAGAGCAGCTTCGAATGTGGCAGGAGGGAAGGGAGATCACGCCGGATACACACCAGTAATGTAGTCTTTCAGGTATCGGTTCTCAACCGCCGCCTCCGACACTTCCTCACGGATGATATCGCCGATCGAGACAATTCCGACAAGCTTGCCATCGTTCATGACCGGCAGATGTCGGATGCGGTTCTCGGTAATCATCGCCTTCAGATAGTCGAGGGAGTCAGACCGCAAAGCGACGATCAGATTGGTTGTCATTACGGCACTCACAGGAATATCCATGATCTTCCCCTCATGCTCGTACGTCAATCGGAAGATGTCTCGCTCGGTTATGATGCCGATCACTTCACGCGCTTCGCTCAAAACGACCAACGATCCTACTCGGTTCCTGATCAGTACTCGCATGGCTTCGCGGATACTGGCATCTGGGAAAACCGTGACAACATTGCTGCCTTTTCTCTTGAGTATGGTTGCTGCATTCATTTTGTTCCTCCGGAATTATGGGGAATTACGACCAACAGCGTTACGGATAATAGCATACCATGCAAGATGTATCTAATTACTCTACTCTTAGACATGTTACGTTCTTCTACAAACGATTTCCCGAAAGATTCAGTCTTTTTCCCGATCCACAGCGTTTTCCCCGGTATCGAAGAAGAAAGTCGTTGCGCGCCTATGGGCTATACGGTATCTCAGTATTTCATAGTGAGGTGCCGTGCAATACTTCGGTGAACTGGCTGCATTATCGACAGCCATCTGCTGGTCTTTCGGAACGATCTTGTTTGGCTATGCCGGCAGGCGGGTCGGCTCTTTTGCCATCAACACTATTCGCATTACTCTCGCAGCGCTCCTGCTTGCTGCCGGTAACTTGTTGATAGAAGGGCAGATTCTCCCTGCTTCTTACGATTCTCATCAACTCCTCATCTTAGCGATCAGCGGCATCATTGGACTAACAATCGGCGATGGTTGCTACTTCAAATCTTTGGTCATCCTCGGCCCCCGCATTTCCTCGCTATTGACCGCCTCCTCGCCGATATTTGCCGTAATCGTCGCTTGGGTTTTTGTAGGCCAAAAACTTGGTGCGCTTGATCTGCTTGGAATTACTATCACTCTCGCGGGTATTGGCTGGGTTATCCTTGAGCGCCGTAGCAATTCGTTTGGCGCTCAGCCCGGTTCAAAGGCGCTCGGCTATTTGCTCGGGATCGGCGGATCGCTGGCACAGGCAGTCGCCCTGACAATGGCGAAAGTCGGCATGGGCGACAACATACCCCCACTGAACGCCTCATTCGTCCGGATGGTGAGTGCCGCTATCGCCATCTGGATCATTGTAGTCGCAACCAGACGACTGACGCGCATCCGGGTCGCGCTCCAGGACAGCAAGGCCCTGACCGCCATCGGCTCAGCAGCCGTCATCGGCCCTTTTTTCGGCATCTGGCTTTCTCTGCTTTCAGTCCAGTACACCAAAATCGGCATTGCCTCTACATTGATGGCAACGACACCGTTATTCATCATCCCGCTGGTAATGGTCATTCACAAGGAACGACCCAGCGTCCGCGCGATCTTCGGCACTGCTGCTGCGGTCGGCGGCGTCGCTATCATTTTTCTTTTCTGAAGCGTACCTACAATCTGACTGTTCATTCTGCGGGCAGACCCTAGTCCGACCGCTTATTGACCGAACGCAGCATCGCCAGAAAGTCTTCCTTGGCCTTGTCAACCGTGGTCTTGGGGCCAGTAAACTTGAAAAACACATTCCCTTTGGGTGCCGGCACAATCGCGCCCAGAAGCTCGAATCCCGACTTTTCCGCAGTCGTCTGCATCATCGCCCCGGAGGATGCCAGATAGGTGCCGGCGACTTCAACGGTCGTGATTTGGCAGCACGCCGACTTGACCTTATCTTTTACGGCCTTGTCCTCAGAATCCGAACCATCGGGCTGTTTGACCTGCGAAATCCAGCGGGCGATATTAGCATCCACGTCGCCGCCTTGTCCGGCGCCAAAGAAAAACACGGCGCACTCTGCCGCCGCGTCACTACCTCCCACCGCATAGGTCGCGGCGCGCATCGGCTTCTCAGCGCCAGGGACCCACGCCGACGGCACTTTCCATTCTATTCCCGCTGCTGCGCACGACGCTGTCGCCAAATCTGCCGTGGTCGCTTTACCTGCTGAGTCCCCTTGCTGCTTCCGTTCTGACGAACAGGAAATCAAGAGCAATGTGGTCATTACCAGCGCCAATGCGCCCAATGGTGTCCAACTCAACTTCATATTAGGAAAATCTCCTTTACATTCGAGACATTGTTTCCGAATTCTTCGACCTTCACCACACATGACGAGTATACACTATCAAACTCTATGTCGCGATCAAAAACAGCCAGTAAACTGCGACATGCAAAATGATATGCGGCACGCCGAGCGCAAACTGTAAGAAACTTAGCGAATCACCAGCCAACAGCTTTGCGATCGGTCAAATTCCGAATTGTCACAAGGGAATGTTGCCGTGCTTCTTCGGCGGATTGCTGTCACGCTTGGTAGCCAGCATCGCCAGAGCTCGAATCAAACGCGGCCGTGTCTTCACTGGTTCGATTACATCATCAATGTAGCCCCGCTCCGCGGCTATATAGGGATTGGCGAACTTCTCAGTATACTCGGCAATCTTCTCGTCGAGCATCTTTTGCGGATCGGATGATAATTCGATCTCTTTCTTGAAAATGATTTCCACCGCGCCTTTGGGACCCATCACGGCAATCTCTGCCGTGGGCCAGGCGTAGTTCATATCGCCACGTACGTGTTTGGAATTCATGACATCGTAAGCGCCGCCATACGCCTTACGTGTTATTACCGTGATCTTTGGAACCGTCGCTTCGCAATAGGCATAAAGCAACTTTGCGCCGTGCTTGATGATGCCACCATGCTCCTGCGTGACACCAGGCAAGAAGCCGGGGACATCCTCGAATGTCACAATCGGAATATTGAAAGCGTCGCAGAAACGGATGAAGCGCGCACCCTTGAGAGACGAATCGATATCGAGTACACCGGCGAGGTGTGCCGGTTGGTTCGCCACGATGCCCACCGATCGACCACCGAGTCGCGCAAAGCCGACTGTGATATTGGGGGCATAATCCTGGTGAATTTCAAAATACTCGCCCTCATCGACAATCAGTCTGATCACTTCCGTCATGTCGTAGGGCTTGTTGGGATTATCGGGGATCAGATAACTCAGTCTCTCCTCACAGCGATCGGGTGGGTCGGTTGTCTCTTTAATGGGTGGATCATCCACATTGTTTGAGGGGATATACGACATCAACTTGCGAATACCGATAATTGCCTCCGCCTCGGAGTCGCAGGCGAAATGCGCCACGCCGGACTTGGTTGCATGGGTATCGGCGCCACCCAGTTCCTCCATCGTTACATCCTCATGAGTAACAGTCTTGACGACGTTTGGTCCTGTGACGAACATGTAAGATGACTTTCTAACCATGAAGACGAAGTCGGTGATAGCGGGCGAGTAAACAGCTCCACCGGCACAGGGACCCAGAATGGCCGAGATTTGCGGCACTACGCCGGATGCCAGTGTGTTCAGCAAAAAGATGTTCGCATAACCACCCAGAGACACAACCCCTTCTTGTATACGTGCGCCACCGGAATCGTTGAGCCCGATGATTGGTGCGCCCATCTTCATCGCCGCCTTCATCACTTTGCAGATCTTCTCCGCATGCGCTTCCGACAGCGAGCCGCCGAAGACCGTAAAATCCTGACTGAAAACGAACACAATGCGGTTGTCGATCAGTCCACAACCGGTGACCACGCCGTCGCCGGGTACCCTCTGTTTGTCAAGTCCGAAATCGCTCGAGCGATGTGCAACGAACATATCGAACTCCTCAAACGAGCCGGGGTCAAGCAGCAGCTCCAAGCGTTCGCGAGCCGTTAGCTTATTCTTGGCATGTTGTGCGGCGATCTTCTCCGGACCGCCACCGAGCCTGGCCTTTTCTTGCTTCTTGCGCAGCCGGGCAAGTCTTTCCTCAATCGACATCTTTCACCTTCGTGTTTTCGAACAGATACGAACCTGCACCGCGACTCTGTATGTACGAATTCATTCGCACTCGCTTCGACTCTCCGCCGGACATCCAATCCATGTCGTCGTTCGGATAAATCCGAACCTACACTATGTATTCTCAGGTGCGAGTTTGTTCGCACTCGTGCCTAAATCTCCACCTTCTCACAAATGTACTTCAGCCCGTCGAATTTGACACGTGTAATCTTGTGGTCAAGATCGTGGTCCATCGCCACATACCAGTGATCGTCAACAATTTTGGGCAGTACTTCCCGCTTGCAGCGCTGCGTTTCGAGCGGAAACAGATCTGCCGCAGACACGTATGGTATCTTAAGATGGTGGCAGCTCAGGAAGTTGTCGGCATAATAGATCAACTTGCTTCCCTCTGATTCGATCTCTACTCCAAGCTGTCCTCGCGTGTGCCCGCCGATCTTAACTACCTTCACACCCGGCACGATTTCCCTGTCCTCAGACACCAATTCCAGCAGTCCGGCGTCGCTGATTGCTCGAAGCCGATCAGGCAAATACACTCCGACAGTCCGCTCATCGGGGTGGTTGGCGTCCTCCCACTCCTCCTGATGAATCACATGCCGCGCCTTGGGAAATACAACCTTCGGCTGACCTTCGACCTTCTTTATGCATCCCCCCACATGATCCCAATGTAAGTGCGATAGCACTACATAGTCAATATCGCTTGGCAACAGGCCCAGCGCTGCCAATCCCGGAATCAGGTTAGATGGCTGCTCGCAAGCATAGAGCTTGCGTTGCTTGTCCAACAAGAAATCGCCGAGACCCGAGTCCAGAAGGATTCTTTTGCCATGGCCCCTTATCAAAAAGACGTTGATATCAAACGGCAGCAGATTATCGTCGTCCGCTTGTTGCAGCTTGCTCCAGATCGTTTTGGGAACGATCCCATACACAGAGCCGGCGTCGAGATAGAATCGATTTTCAACAATGCAATCTACTTCAAACTCACCGAGCTTCAACATACTCAACTTTCGTAGCTATGCAGCGACATATGTCAGCGTCTACTTTGAACTTGCTCGACCTCGCAAACAACAGCGCGGCGCACCGCTTGGCACGCCGCGTTGATCAATACGCACATCAACCGCGCAGATAATTGCTGGCGATCACGAGTCGCTGAACTTCGGACGTTCCTTCGTAGATTTCCGACACGCGCTGGTCGCGATAGAGCTTCTCGATCATCGTGAACTCACCGATATAGCCATAACCGCCGTGAATCTGCATAGCGCGATCGCAGCAGAAGTTCGCCGCTTCCGAAGCGAATAACTTCGCCTGCGCCGCTTCCAGACCGAACCGGGTACCCGCATCCTGTAACTGCGCCGATTTGTAGGTCAGCAGACTCGCTGCAGCAACCTTCGTAGCCATATCGGCAATCATCCACTGAATTGCCTGTAACTTGGCTATCGGCGCGCCGAATGCCTGACGGGTCTTGGCGTACTTGATTGACTCATCCAGAGCGCGTCGAGCCATGCCGGTCGATTGCGCCGCGATACCAATACGTGCGCCATCGAGTGTCTGCATGGCATACTTGAACCCTTTGCCAACTTCTCCCATCAGGTTCGACTTCGGCACTCTCACATTCGTGAACCACAGTCTGCCAGTGGTGGCGTATTTCATGCCCATCTTGTTCATCAACGTCGCCTTCTTGAATCCGGGCGCATCGCCGGGAACCAGAATCGCCGACACCTTGTCACGCGAGTCACCTTCTTGAATCTTGCAGAACACGACGGCAAAGTCGCAGACATCACCATGCATGATGAAAATCTTTTCGCCGTTGATCACGAAATGATCGCCATCCACCGTCGCCACCGTCGATTGATTGGCGGCGTCGGAACCGGCATTCGGCTCGGTCAACGCAAACGCCGGAATCCATTTGCCGGAAGCCGATGGCGGAATGTACTTCTTCTTCTGTTCGTCGTTGGCGTGATGGATAATCGGATCACACGCAAGCTGGCTGACGGCAGCCAACAACGAAGAAGGCGCATCGTAGTATGCGATTTCCTCGATCAGAGTCGCATATTCCAACCCCGTATAACCACCGCCTCCCAGTTCCTTGGGCATGGTGTAACCGACCAACCCCTTGCCGGCGATAAATTGAAAGATGTCGTGCGCAAAAGCATCCGGCTGCCGATCATGTACTCGTCCCATCTCCTCCAATTTCGGGCCGATCTCCTTCATCATATCCCGAACCGGCTGCTGAACATTTGAAACGTTGTAAACCATATTGTCTCCCAACAATTAAGCTAAGTTCATTGTCACAAATGTATGGGGAACGCGGAGGAAAATCAACTGCAAAATGGGGGGCCGTCAAGGTCGGATGGGCGCTTTGGGCGCCCACTGTTCCACTTGTCAAGGAGCATCTAAATTAGCATAGATTACTGATTCGATCAGCCGATTATCCAAGGTAAATCCGCCATAGCCGCTGGTGGGTCGACATTCCGCTCGCCTTACACCAGCTTCTCGCCTGCCCGCTTTTTCGCTACCGCGCCCTTGATGTATTCGACGATTTCAATCGTCGAAGTGCCAGGCCCGTATAGCTTGTTTACGCCCTTGCGCCCCAGTTCGGTAATCTCGTCTTCTGACATAATGCCGCCGCCGAACAAAATCATGTCGGCGCAATTACGGTCTTCCATCAGTTTGCGGATCGCCGGAAAAAGTGTCATGTGCGCGCCGGACAGAATCGACACGCCAACAGCATCTACATCCTCTTGTAAGGCGGCATCCACAATCATCTCGGGCGTTTGGCGCAACCCGGTGTATATCACTTCAAATCCGGCATCACGAAACGCCGCCGCTATGACTTTGATACCGCGATCATGACCATCCAGGCCGGCCTTAGCCAACAGAATTCTGATTTTGTCGCTCATATATCTCTCTGCTCAGACAGTTTTATTCCAGCTTCAGCGCACCCACGGGGCGCGGTTTCCGCGCCCTGATCGGCCAACACCTACAAATTCGGCGGTTCAATATACTCTCCATACACATCCTTCATTGCGTCACAAATCTCCCCCATCGTTGTATACTGTCGCACGCAATCGATGATAAACGGCATCGTATTCTTGTTGTCACGACAGGCCTGCCGCAAGTCATTCAGGGTTCGCGTAACTCTATCCTGAACGCGAATCGACTTCGCTTTCTTGATCGACTGCAACTGCGACTCCGCCACTGATTCATCGATCTTTAAGATCGGAATATCGATCCGCTCATTCTCCAGCACGTATTCATTTACGCCGACAATGATCCGCTCTTTGTTGTCGATCTCCCGTTGGTACGTGTATGCCGCCTTGGCGATCTCGCGTTGCAGGAAACCCTCTTCGATACAGCGCAGCACGCCACCGCGTCGGTCGATCTCGGCGAAATACGCTTCGCATTCTGTTTCCATGCGATTGGTCAGCGCCTCGACGTAATATGACCCCGCCAGCGGATCGATCGAGTTAATGACTCCGGTCTCCTCTGCCAGGATTTGTTGCGTGCGTAATGCCAATAGCGCCGCTTTGTCCGATGGCAACGCTAATGTTTCATCCATCGAATTCGTATGCAGCGACTGGGTTCCACCGAGCACCGCCGACATTGCCTCATACGCCGTGCGAATCAGATTCAATTCCGGCTGCTGTGCATTCAGCGAGCATCCGGCGGTCTGCGTGTGGAACCGTAGCATCCACGACCGCTCACTCTTGGCGCCATATTTGTAGCGCATCCGTTTCGCATAAATCCGTCTTGCTGCCCGATATTTGGCTATTTCCTCGAAGAAATCCATGTGTGCGTTGAAGAAGAACGACAGCCGTGGCGCGAATTCGTCAACATCCAGCCCGCGTTCAATCGATTTCTCGATATAGGTGAACCCATCCGCCAGCGTAAAGGCCAACTCTTGTACCGCCGTGGCGCCGGCTTCCCGAATATGATAGCCGGAAATCGAAATCGTATTCCACAACGGCATCTGTTTCGTGCCGAATTCGATCGTGTCGACAATCAGTTTGACCGACGGTTCGGGGGGATAAATCCACTCCTTCTGCGCGATGTATTCCTTCAGAATGTCGTTTTGCAGAGTTCCCCGCAACTTGTCAAGTGGCACTCCCTGTTTTTCGGCGACCACGATATACATCGCCAACAGCACCGATGCAGGAGCGTTAATCGTCATCGACGTCGATATTTTGCCGAGATCAATGCCCTTGAAGATTTTCTCCATATCCAGCAGCGTATCAACCGCCACACCGCACTTGCCGACTTCTCCCAATGATCTTTCATGATCCGAATCGTATCCCATCAACGTGGGCAAGTCAAATGCCACCGACAGCCCGTGCTGTCCCTGGCTTAACAAGAAGTGATAACGCTGATTTGTCTGCTCGGGTGTCCCCATACCGGAAAACTGCCGCATAGTCCAGGGTTTGCCGCGATACATCGACGGATGCACACCGCGTGTGTACGGGTATTCGCCCGGGAATCCTATATCGTGCAGAAAATCAATGCTTTTCGTGTCTAAAGGAGTATACAGGGGATCGACATGCTCCGAGGAGACAGTGACATATTTCTTGTTCTTGTTCGTCGTAGCATCCGCAGCCGCCTTCCATTCTGCGTAGGCCCTTTTCAGCGCCTCGGAAAGCTGCTGCTCAGATATCTCGGCTTGATTTCGGATTTCCGCCATCTGTCGTTTCCTTCCTAAACGGCGACTTGTACGTCAGCGCCTCGCTACGCCTGACTTGATCGGCGCGGCTGCACACAACTACTTGCGAAAGTAGCGATCGTAGATCATATCCGCGGCACTGTACAAATCCAATTCGCCGCTAGCTAATTGCCGGCTGACATGTTCAAATTGGCCGTCGAAATCGATTGTTTCTTCCAACTGTCTCACCACGCGATCACGTACGGCGTGAACAATCTCTGCCTTGAGTTGATTGCCTCTTCGTCGCTCAAGTTCGCCGCCGGTTGTGATCAAACCACGATGTTTCGCGATCGCCTCAGCTAAACTATCTACACCATCTCCGTTCATGCCGTTTGTTCCAACGGCGTGGATTTCCACACTGCTCGCCGTCTGTCGCTCATGAATCATGCTATTGAGGATGCTGAGCAATCGATCGGCGCCGGGACGATCAATCTTGTTCACGCAGAATATATCCGCGATTTCCATCAAACCGGCTTTCATCGTCTGAATCATATCCCCCGATTCCGGAACCAAGACGACAACGACGCTGTCGCAAGCATCCACAATGTCCAACTCAATCTGTCCAATTCCGACGGTCTCGATGATGATCAGATCCATGCCGAAGGCATCGAGCACTTTGGTTACATCGCGTGTCGCCGCCGCCAATCCACCCGATTCGCCACGAGATGCCATACTGCGAATGAAAACACTGTCACGATTGGCCAGATGCTGCATGCGGATGCGATCCCCTAGCAATGCACCACCCGTAAATGGCGAGGACGGATCGATCGCGATCACGCCGACTTTGAGTCCGTGCTGGACATAGCGCAACACCAGCGCATCTACCAGCGTCGACTTGCCGGAGCCCGGTGGACCGGTTATGCCAATACGATACCCCTGGTGTGGTAGTCGCGAGACGGCGGCTAACAACTGCCGATAATTCTCGCGACGATTCTCAATGTGGGTGATAATGCGGGCTAACGCGCGTTTGTCTCGACGCACAAAGTCGTCAAACACGGACATGCCCTAACTCCAACGAATGTCTTTGACTCGAAGCTGAATCTTGGTGACGCCGTTGTGAACGTTCTTCTCAATGACGTATGCCATATCGAAGTCGAGTCCCTGCATCGAAAGCTGTTCTGCGAAATCGCCAAAACCAAAGCCGATAACATCAAAAATTTTCTGTCCGGAACGCACGCGCATCCGCAGATGATTCTTGCCGACAACCTGCGGCTGCCCGACCACCTCCAGATTGCGGGTGACAAAGACCGGCTTCATATTTTCCGGACCGAACGGTGCGAACCGCTCCAGCATCTTGACCATCTCAAAATCGATGTCATCTAGATCAAGCTCTGCGTCAATCTGCAGCTTGCGTACCAAGTCATCTGGCACCAACTTAGCAGCCGCAATCACTTTGAAGCGCTCGCGGAATTTCTGTATATTCTCCGGCGCAATCGACAGCCCGGCAGCATACTTATGTCCGCCGTAGCGCAACAACAAGTCTTCGCAACTCTTCAGCGCATCGTGCAGATGGAACCCGGGTATTGATCTGCCGGAACCTTTGCCTTCGTCCTTGTCGACGGCAATCAGCACTGTCGGCAGATAGAAACGCTCGACCAAGCGCGAAGCCACAATCCCGATTACACCTTGATGCCAGCCGGATGAATTCAGGATGATCGCCTTGTCGTTTTCCACGTCTACCGTCTTCTCGATCTGCTGAAGCGCTTCTTCGAGCGTACTCTCGTCAATCGACTTACGCCGCTGATTCTCAATTTCGAGGAACTTGGCAATACTGCTGGCGGCAGCAGTGTCCTTGGTCGTTAGCAACTTAATCGCTTTTTCGGCGCCCCCTAACCGACCGACGGCATTTATGCGCGGAGCGAGAATAAAGACGATCTGACTTGTAGTGATCTCTTTGCCCATTAGATCGCACTCGAAGACCAGCGACTTCAGCCCCGGCTTGGCTGACCGCAATATCTGGTTGATACCGAAATATGTCAGTACGCGGTTTTCATTCACAAGTGGCACGACGTCCGCCGATGTGCCCAGTGCTACCAAATCGAGATGCTCTTCCAACTCCGATTCATCCTGCCCCAGTTTCCGAAACAGTCCTTGGGCGAATTTGAACGCCACACCGACGCCCGACAACTCCCGCCCGACCGAGTGCTCGCCGGCTATCTTCGGATTTACGACTGCGGCCGCCAGCGGAAGACTTTCACCCGGTTCGTGATGATCGGTTATCACGCAGTCGATGAATTTCTCTTTGGCGTATTCGACTTCGCGGTTAGCGGTAATACCGGTATCGACGGAGATAATCAGCGAAGCCTTTTTCTTTTCCGCCTCCAGAATCCCTTCCTCCGACAACCCATACCCTTCAACCAGTCGATTGGGCAAATAGTAATGCACATTGGCGCCCAGTTTGTTGAGAACCAAGAACATCAATGATGCGGCTGTAATGCCATCAACATCATAGTCGCCATAGATCATAATGGTCTCGTTCTCGCGCAATGCCTGCAAGGTACGTTCCACCGCGGCTTCCATGCCGGGGATAAGAAACGGATCGCAGAGATCGGTCATGCTCGGATTGATGAACTTTTCGATCTCAGCGGCGCCAGTCATGCCCCGATTAACCAATATCTTGACTATCAGTGATGGCAGATTCACTTCTTTCGAAATTTGCTCCACCACCCGATAGTCCGGGTCGGAGGCAACCATCCAGCGCATTTTCACGCGGCTCTTTAAGATCAATCAATACCTCTTCAAGAACAAAAATTCCGAAGCAGTCCGTAAGCCGAGTTCTGTTCAGGCCTAAGGCCCTGCAGCCATTCCTCTGGGATTCGGCTCGCGCCGAACCTCAAGCAACCTACCCGGGAGTAATAACGAGTCTGAGCAGCTCTTCTCCCCTATTTGGTCTTGCTTCGGATAGGGTTTGCCGGTCCGGCGAGATTACTCCCGCCGCCGGTGGTCTCTTACACCACCATTTCACCCTTACCTCGCAGCCGAAGTCGCGAGGCGGTATACTCTCTGTTGCACTTTCCGTCGGATTGCTCCGCCCTCC
>Ga0209777_10002165_pt1 | contig 26513 bp, 20 predicted proteins | sample FrelakmetHBP12HB_FD_187147 | JGI IMG/M metagenome (GOLD analysis project Ga0209777, IMG submission 187147) | Freshwater lake sediment microbial communities from the University of Notre Dame, USA, for methane emissions studies -HBP12 HB (SPAdes)... | ecosystem: Environmental > Aquatic >... | reverse complement strand
AAGCCTGGGTTGATGAGGGCTTCGTTCAGCCGCTCGACGCCTCCCTTCCCGTCGGGCTGACCGAGCTGGTTGGCCGCGAGCTCCACGAATGCGTTGAACCGCGGGGTTGCGAGCCACACGAGGCTCGCGCCCTCGGACCAGGCCCCAAGGCTCTTCCGGACCTCTTTCCCAGAGTCCGTGAGGCTCCTGGCTTTTGGGTAGTAGGTCGCACCGAGGTTGAAGTGGACCGCGAAGGAGGGCGATATGCGCCGGCTGAAAGGCAGCCCCACCTGCCATCCGGTCACGCCGTTCCCGAGGTCCTTGCGCCAGTCGCCCGTGGGCAGGATGAGGCTCAGGCGCGGGGCGACCGCCCATCCGTCCCGCTCCTCCCACAGGACCTGCCGCCTGTAGTTCACGAACGTATCCCCCAGACCCGAGGGGCTCCCGCTGCCGCTCCGCACCTCGCTCACGGCATAGCTGAGCTGGTTCGATTCGTCCGGAACGGGCCATTCGTTGGTGAAGGTGCAGACCCAAGCCCCATCGGGCCTCGTGCGCAGGTAGTTGAAAATGTACTGGACGACTCCCGGCTCCTGGTTGTAGGCCTCCTCGATGAGGAAGGAGTTGTCTTCGATGGCCTCGGGCCACTCGGCCCTGCTCGCGGACGCGGCGGACGGAGGCACCTGGGCCAAGAGGAAGGACGGCGCCGAGAGCGCGACCAGCAGGGCCAGGACGAGGCTAACCGGATCCCGCCACGGCGTCCGCATCCTTAGTCTATCCCGCAGGCTTTCCTGGCTCGCGCGAGCGTCGCTGAAGCGACCTCTCGTGTCCTTCGCGCGCCGTCGCGGAGGATGTCCTCGACGTACCCCGGCCTTTGCGTCAGCTCTTTTCGGCGCTCACGGGCTTCCGAGAAGACCTCGCCGAGGGCGGCGACGAGGCGCTTCTTGGCGTCGCTGTATTTGAGGCCCCCTTTGAGGAAGCGCTCGCGCCATTCCTCGGCCTCCTCAGGCTTGACGAAGAGCTTGAGGAGGTTGAACACGTTGTTGGCGTCGGGGTCCTTGGGGGCCTCCACCGGAGCGGAGTCCGTGACGATGGACATGACGCGCTCCTTGAGCGCCTTTCCTTCCAGGAAAATGGCGATGTCGTTCCCGTAGGACTTGCTCATCTTCTGCCCGTCGATGCCGGGCACCATGCCCGTCTCGGGCAGGATGCGCTCCTCGGGGACGACGAACACCTCGCCGTACTGGCCGTTGAAGCGCTGGGCGATGTCGCGGGTCACTTCCACGTGCTGCTTCTGGTCCTTTCCCACAGGGACTACACCGGCGTCCACGATGAGGATGTCCGCCGCCATGAGCACGGGGTACGCGAAGAGGCCGTGGTCCGAGGAAATGCCCTTGGCGATCTTGTCCTTGTAGGAGTGGCAGCGCTCCAGAAGCCCCATGGGCGTCACAGTGCTCAGAAGCCAGCTCAGCTCGGGGACCTCGGGGATGTCGGACTGGCGGTAGAAGGTGGCCTTCTGCGGATCGAGGCCCAAGGCGAGATAGTCGAGCGCCACGTCCCGGATGTTCTCCCTCAGGAGCTGCGGATCCTTGACCGTGGTGAGGGCGTGCAGATCGGCTATGAAGTAGAAGGCCTCGCCTTGCCGTTGGAGCTCCAGGTGCTGCTTCATGGCGCCCAGGTAGTTCCCGATGTGCAGCTTGCCCGAGGGCTGAATTCCCGAAAGGATGCGCATCCCATGCCTCCCGAAACGCACCAAAGCCTAGCAGAGAGCCCCATCGTCCCACAAGGCCCTCTTTTCCTCTTAGAAATGACGCCGCGCGAAGCCGGATTCATTCCGGCTGGAGCGCAACCAGAAGCGGGGGTATCAGCGACCGAGCTCCGCGAGGGAGCGCAAGAGGGGGGCGCGGCCCCCTTCTTGAAACCTATCCGATCCAGAGCCCTTCGACGCGGACCTGCAGGCCCTGCGCCGTACGGTTGAGGTAATTCACGAGGCCCGAGTGGCGCCACTGGAGCATGCACATGCGGGGCTGGAAGCAGTAGCGCATGCCGATTTTGATGTTTACTTTTTCTTGTAGAACATCGCCTTCTCGGGCTTCCCGACTTCGGCCATCTTCATGTGGGTCGCGTCGATGAAGGTGAAGGTGGCGCGGCCCCCTTTCTGGTCGCCGTCGAGGTCCTCGATGACCACATCGGTGGCCGAAGAGGAGACGACCTTGTAATGGATGGGCGGGGCCTTCTCACCGAGGGCCTCCGCCGTCATGGTATCGCCGGTCACCCAGAGGGTCGTCGTCCGGATCATCTCCAGGGCGACGTCGGCCATCTGCTTGTTGCCTTGGGCCTGCTGCTTGAAGCTGGGCTCCCGTGCGTGCGCATCGGCGTCCCCGGTCCAGGTGCCGATGAGGGCCGTGGCCCCCCCGCCCGATGGCGTGGCAGCCGGAGCCGGTTTCTCTCCGACGGCTGCGCTCACGCCGATCAGGTCCACCACCTGGAGGTTCCCCGTCCCGCCGATCAGGGCCAGCCCCTTCCGTGCCGCGAGGAGAAACCGGGTGTCACCCAGGCCCGATGAGACCACCGGTTTCCAGATACCGGTGGCCGGGTCGGTGGCGTATAGGGCGCCGCTCGCCTCCACCGTGTAGAGCTTGCCGCCCATCCCGACGCCGGCGACGGTGGATTTCCAATCGCCGGGTTTCCCCAGCCTTCTCCAGGTCCCGTCCGAAGCGTTTACGGCATAGAGGCTCCCGTCCTTCTCGAGGGTGTAGAGGCCGCCGCCCACCCCGAACAGGAACGCCGTGTTGCCGAAGTCAGGCTTGCCGATGGGCCTCCAGGCCCCTGTGGCCAGGTCGGTGGCGTACAGGGTGCCTCCCGACTCCACCGTGTAGAGTTTGCCGGCCATCCCCACACCGGCGATAGTCGCCTTCCAATCCCCGGGCTTGCCCAACCTCTTCCAGCTCCCGTCCGAGGGGTTCACGGCGTAGAGGCTCCCGTCCTTCTCGATAGTGTAGAGGCCGCCGCCCGCCTCGAACAGGAACGCGGTGTTGCCGAAGTCGGGCTTGCCGATGGGTTTCCAGGCACCCGTGGCTGAGTCGGTGACGTACAGGACGCCTCCCGGCTCCACCGTGTAGAGCTTGTCGCCCATCCCCACCGCCGCAATGGTGGCGCGCCAATCACCGGCCTTGCCCACCGCCCTTGGCACCGCGGTCTGCGCCAGGGCGCCCACGCTTGCCGCCAAGCCCAAGAGCGCGACCAAACAAAGTGTCCTCTTTATCATCTGGCCCCCACCTCCTCTCTCGTCTCCGGTCTGTGGATGGAACCTTCGCACCTTCTATGGAGATCATACCACGCGCCGCCAGAACAGATTTGCGTTAGGGTGCGTTATCTTCTATTTTGGGTCTTGCCTGAGGGGGTGATCATGAGCGGGAGGGTGGCGCTGGTGACGGGCGGGAGCAGGGGCATCGGCGCCGCCATCGTCAAGTCTTTGGCGGGCCGAGGCTTCAAGGTGGCCGTGAACTGCGTGAAGAACACCGATCTCGCCCAGAAAGTCCTCATGGAGTGCGCCGGTGACGGCGCGGTCTTCCAGGCTGATGCGCGCGACCACGCCCAAGTGGCCGCCATGGTGAAGGCCGTGGGGGAGACGCTCGGCCCAGTGGACGTGGCCGTCCACAACGCAAATATCAGCTTTCCTTTAGGGCCTTTTCACCTCATGCGCTGGGAGGAAGTCATGGCGAAGCTCTCGGGCGAGATGGGCGCCTTCCACGCCCTGTGCGCCGCGACAATCCCCGGCATGATCCAGAGGAAGTGGGGGCGCGTCGTGGCGGTGAGCTCCAGTCTCTCCCGTTTCGCCGGGGAGGCCTTCGGCGCGCACGCCGCGGCCAAGTCCGCTCTGGACGGAGCGTGCCGCGTCCTCTCCCGGGAGCTGGGGCCCAGCGGCATCACCGTGAACGTGGTGGCCCCGGGACTCGTCGAGACCGACGCCACGGCCCACCAACCCGCCGAGATGAAGCAGGCCATCGCCCGCGCGACGCCCCTCAAACGCATCGGGCAACCCGACGACATCGGCGGCGTGGTCGCCTTCCTGTGTTCGGATGAAGCCCGCTGGATCACGGGGCAGTACATCCCCCTGAACGGCGGAATCGACACGGTGTGAGAACAGCTTTTGGCTGACAGCTGACGGCTGATAGCTGACAGCCTTTTAAAGGAGAGCGCATGATCTACGAAAAGCTCGAAGATCTCAAAGAAAACGTGCACAAGGCGATGGAATGCCACGAGGGCCAATCCCACCGGATCAAGGACGCGGCGGCCTGGCGGGGAACCCTCACCGACGACGTGGTCCAGACGGCGGTCTTCGCCGCCGACCCCAGGGTCCGCGGCCGGGCCCGGTTCGTCCTGAAAAACGCGGCCAAAGCCTCCGGCATCGAGCTGGCCTCAATCCACGATCTCTACTCCGCCATGGGGCGAGGCGATGCGGGCTCATTCACGGTCCCCGCCATGAACCTGAGGGGCCTTTCTTATGATACGGCCCGGGCCTTCTTCCGCGCCGCCAAAAAGACCGCGTGCGGCGCCTTCATCTTCGAGATCGCCAAGAGCGAGATGCAGTACACAAGCCAGCGCCCCCACGAGTATGTCACCGTCATGCTCGCCGCTGGACTGCGAGAGGGCTTTGCCGGGCCGCTGTTCATCCAGGGAGACCACTTCCAAGCCTCCGCCAAGGGCTACTTCGCGGACGCCGGCAAGGAGATCGACGGGCTTAAAAAGCTCATCCAGGAGTCTCTCTCCGCTGGCTTCTTCAACATCGACATCGACTCCTCCACCCTCGTGGTCCTCGAGAGGCCTGACGTCCCCTCCCAACAGAGGGACAACGCCGATGTCTGCGCGGCCCTGACGCGATTCATCCGGGAGCATGAGCCCAACGGGACCGTCGTCTCGGTGGGGGGCGAGATCGGCGAGGTCGGCGGCCACAACAGCACCGTGGAGGAGTTCCTGGCCTTCATGGGCGAGTACCAGAAGGACCTCGGCTCCCAGGTTGGCATCCGCAAGATCTCCGTCCAGACGGGGACGAGCCACGGCGGTGTCGTCCTTCCCGACGGTTCCATCGCCAAAGTGAAGCTCGACTTCGAAGTCCTCTCCAAGATCTCCAAGGCCGCGCGGGAGCGCTTCGGCATGGGCGGGACGGTCCAGCACGGCGCCTCGACGCTGCCCGACGAGCTTTTCCACAAGTTTCCCGAAAACGGTGCCTGCGAGGTGCACCTTGCCACGGGTTTCCAGAACATGGTCTTCGATCATCCGGCGCTGCCTGCCGACTTCAAAGAGCACGTCTATGGCCACATCAAGGGCGCCTTCGCGAAGGAGCGCAAGGAGGGGGAGACCGAGGAGCAGTTCCTCTACAAGACCCGCAAGAAGGGCTTCGGGGACCCCATGAAAAAGGACTGGTGGGGCCTGTCCGAGGGCTTGCGGGCCGAGATCGGCGACGCCCTCGAGAAGAAGTTCGTCTTCCTCATCGAGCAGCTCGGCGTTAGGGACTCCAAGGCCGCGGTGGTGAAATTCGTGAAGCCTTCCCCGCCCCAGCCTGACCTCGCCGCCGAAGAGGCCGCGTGCGGAGCCAAGCCGGAGATGAAGGCCGACGATAATCCAAGGGCGGATTGAAGGGACAGAGCCGGGGAATCTGGGAACCGGGTAGCCCGGGAAAGAGAAAGAGTCGGGGAGCCAGGGAGCCGGGGAATTAAAATCTGAGGCTCTGTGCCAAGTCCTTTTCACCGGATCTCCGCCTCTCCGGCTCTATAGCTCGCTTGCTTTCTTACTGTTCGGCCCTTTTCTTCCTACCGGCTCTCCGATTTGCGTCTTCCTGCACCCGCATAAATCCTGCTTAACCGTTGACTGTTAAGCCCATTCCGTGCATAATACGCGGTCGGGACTTCCGGGTTGTCCGGAGGCCCCTCTTTGTGTCCTCGTTAGGAGGCGTTCCATGCCCTGGTTTCTTCTGATGGCGCAGCCGGGCGGCTCGGGGAGCCAGAACCCGCTGGCGGCGTTCATCCCCCTCGTCCTCATCATCGTGGTTTTCTACTTCCTCTTGATCCGGCCCCAGCAAAAGCGCGCCAAGTCCCTCAAGGTCATGCTGGAGCAGCTCAAGACGGGGGACCAGGTGGTCACCATCGGCGGGCTCCGGGGCACCGTGTACTCCGTAGACAAGGACACCGTGGTCCTCAGGGTAGCCGACAACGTCAAACTCACCTTCAACAAGTCCGCCGTCGCTGGACTCGTCCAGCAAGAGTAGGGGGGCAGCATGAAAGACTCCATCAGGTGGCGTCTGATACTCGTACTGGCGGTCACCGCCCTGTGCGTCTTTTTCTTCTTCTTCGACACCAAAACGGGCAGGTTCAGCCCCAAGGGGACCCTCAAGCAGGGCCTGGACCTGCGCGGAGGCGTGCACCTTGTCCTCCTCATGGACCCCGAGCCCGCGGTGAAAAGCCGCGCCCAGACGGACGTGCGGACCGTGGAGGAGACGCTCAAGAACAAGAACGTCCCCTACGAGAAGGTCTATACCAACCCCGAGATCATCAACGCGCTCTTCGTGGAGGGGCATGACCCAAACCTCGGCCTCGCGGTCCGCGACATCGCCGACAAGACGCTCCAGCAGTACGCCTTCTCCTCAATGGGCGAAGGCCGCTACAAGCTGGAACTGAAAAGAGCCGAGGAGCAAGACCTGAGGGACAAGGCCATCCAGCAGTCCGTGGAGGTCATCAGGAACCGGATTGACAAGTACGGCGTATCCGAGACGGCCATCCACCGGCAGGGCCTCGGCTCGAACAAGATCGTGGTGGAACTGCCCGGCGTCGAGGACTCGACGGAGATCAAGGCCCTCATCGGCAAGGCGGCCCTGTTGGAGTGGCACCTGGGCGTAGATCCCAAACAGGGGGCCCCCACAAGAGAGGCCGTCCAGCAGCAGTACGGCGGTAAGCTCCCCGATGACGTCGCCATCTACCCCGGCAGCCGCGAGAAGTTCGGCTCGGAGCTCTACTTCGCCCTCAAGACCACGGCCGTCGTCACGGGCGGCGACCTGCAGGAAGTGCGCGTCGAGGGCAACCAGTACGGACAGCCCGTGGTGGGCTTTCAGCTCTCCGCCACGGCGGGCCAGCGCTTCAAGGAATTCACTCGGGCCCACATCCACGAGCCGCTCTCCATCGTCCTGGACGGGAACGTCATCTCGGCCCCGGTCATCAACGCCGAGATCGGCGACAGGGGCATCATCGAGGGGAACTTCACCCAGCAGGAGGCTCAGGAACTCGTATTCCAGCTCAAGTCCGGCGCCCTCCCCGCCATCCCGCGCTTCGCCGAGGAGCGCACGGTGGGCCCCAGCATGGGCCTCTCCTCCATCCGGAAGGGCACCTTCTCCGGCCTCGTGGGGATCATCGCCATCTTCGCTTTCATGCTGCTCTACTACAGGGCCTCGGGAATCAACGCCAACTTCTGCCTCATTCTCAACGTCGTCATCCTTATCGGCATCATGTCCATCTTCGGCCTAACGCTGACGGTGCCGGGCATCGCGGGGGTCATCCTGACGTTGGGCATGTCCATCGACGCCAACGTCCTCATCTTCGAGCGAATCAAGGACGAGATCATCGAAAAGAAGACCATCCAGACGGCCATCGCCAACGGGTTTTCCAAGGCCTTCATCACCATCTTCGACACGCACGTCACCGACTGGGTCTCGGCCCTCTTCCTCTTGCAGTTCGGCACGGGGCCAGTGAGGGGCTTCGCGGTCACCTTAACGGTGGGCCTCTTGGCCAACATGTTCACGGCGGTCTTCGTTTCGCGGCTCATCTACGACATCGTGATGAACCTCAGGACGAAAGAGGGCGTGCGCCCGACGGATATCTCCATCGGACCCGTCCACTCCTTCCGCGGGACCAAGATCCCCTTCATGAAGTACAAGCTCCACTTCGTCATCGGTTCCGTGATCCTCATCGCCATCGGCGTCTGGAGTGTCGCGACGAAGGGCATCAACTGGGGCATCGACTTCAGGGGCGGGCAGGAGATGCAGGTCCGCTTCAGCCACGCCGTGGAGGCGAGGTCCGTCGAGAGCGCGCTCCAGAAGGGCGCGAAGGGCGCGGTCACCGTGGTCCGCTACGGGAAGCCCGAAGACAACGAGGTCCTGGTTCGCATGGACGCGCGGGACGAAAAGGGCCAGCTCCTGAGCGAGGACGCCATTACCCAGCGCAGCCAGCAGATCTTCGCGAACCTCAGAACCCCCGAAATTGCCGCAGCCATCGCGGCGGGCAAGATGGACTTGAACACGGCCAATTCCAAGAGCATTGAAGAAATGATCCTCTCCGGCATCCAGGCGGGCACCATCTCGGGCAGCGCCGACACGGCCAAGACCGTGGCCCAGGCGCTCCAGGACTACAAGAAGGCCCACGGCGGCATCCTTCCGAGCCTGGATGAACTCAAGGGCGTGCCCGGCGTGTCGGACATCATGGTCAAGTACCTCAAGGACAAAGCCGTGGCCGGGAACTTCGCCATCCAACGCATCGAGAGCGTCGGCCCCACCGTCGGGAAGGAACTGCAGAGCAAGGCCCTCCAGGCGGTTATCGGGTCGCTCATCGGTATCCTGCTGTACGCCTGGTTCCGGTTCCAGTTCCGGTTCTCCGTGGGCGCCATCCTCTCCCTGGTTCATGACACGCTCATGGCCATCGGCTTCGTCTCGCTCTTCAGGGTGGAGGTGAACCTGCCTACCATCGCCGCCCTGCTGACGCTCCTCGGATACTCCATCAACGACACCATCGTGGTCTTCGACCGCATCCGCGAGCACATGAAGCTGACGCGAAGGCAGGAAGACGACGAGCTGTTCGACAAGGCCATCAACGAGACGCTGTCCCGGACCTTGATCACTTCCATGCTCACCTTCTTCGTGGTGCTCGCCATGCTCCTCTTCGGAGGCGAGGTGCTCTTCTCCTTCTCCTTCGTCATGACCATAGGCATCATCGTGGGCACGTATTCCTCCATCTTCGTGGCGGCCCCGTACGTGCTGTGGTGGAACCAGCTCGGCCTGCAGAAATACTTCGCGCGCTCGAAGAAAGGGCGCTAGATTCTGAGCGGGAGGGGAAACCCCTCCCGCTCAACGCTCGGGTCGGCAAAGCCGGCCTTCAAGGGTTCAGCTTCGAAGTGATCTTCAGGCCCCGCCCTCGCTGCTCACCCACCCCTACTTCGAAGAAGTTCGCTGCATAAAAATGTGGTCCGGGGCTTTCATCCCGGGCCTCTTTGTTTTAGGGCCGTAGCCGGATAGGATGTCCGCATGCAGCCCTGGCTTCTCGTGACGCTCAGCGCACTCTTCCTCCTGCTCTCCACGGCTGCGTGGGCCGTATCTGTTTTTCACATCCCCGGAAACTGGCTCATGCTCCTTTTCGCCCTCCTCTACGGCTGGGCTGAAGGGTTCAAAGCCATGAGGCCGTGGGTGCTTGCGATGGGACTCGGCCTGTTCCTCGTCGCGGAATGCATCGAGTGGGCGGCGGGCTACTTCGGGACCAAGAGTTTTGGGGGGAGCCGGTGGGGCGGGCTTTTCGCCATCCTTGGGGCGGCGCTTGGCGCTGTCCTGGGGGCCGGTTTCGGCTATGGCTTGGGCGCCATTCCAGGTACACTCCTCGGCGCCTTCACGGGGGCGGTGGTGCCAGAGCTCATCCGCCAGCGCCACGCAGGGAAGGCCTTGTGGGCTGGGCTCGGCGCCGCCATTGGTCGCGCCATCGGCCTCTCCCTCAAGCTGGGGGCCGGCGGCGTATTTCTTGCGCTCCTCTACCTCAGGGTCATCTGGACGTTCCTCGACGCGGCCCGCCCGCTCCTTTGAGCGCGGCTCCTACTCCTCGCCGCTCGCTTCCTCGAGCGCCATGTGCGCTATGGCGGCCACGTGATCACCGGCGCTCGGCGTGATGACCTTGAAGCCCTGCGTCCTGCGCCCGACACGGGAGATGCCCTTCACGGGAGTCCTTAGGATCTGGCCGCCCGCCGTGATGACCATAATCTCTTCGCCCTCTTTGACGTACATCCCGCCCACGACGGAGCCGTTCTTGGCGGTGATCTGGATGTTGATGATCCCGCTGCCGCCCCGGCCCTGGATGCGGTAGTGCTTGAGGGGCGTCCTCTTGCCGTACCCCTTCTCGGTCACCGTGAGGATGTCGCCTTCCACTTCCACGGCCTTCCCGATCCCCTCCTCGTCCGAAGACTCCACCACGGCGCCCGTGAGGACCTCCATCTCCACGACGTGATCCTCGCCCTTGAGGCGGATGCCGATGACGCCCTGGCTCGTGCGGCCCGTGGGTCTCACATCATCTTCCGGGAAGACGATGCTGTGGCCGTTTCTGGTCGCGAGAAAGACGTGGCTTTTGCCCTCGCTGATGTCCGCGGCGACGAGCTCGTCCCCCTCCTGGAAGGTGATTGCGATCTTCCCTGTGGTCCTGATGGACTCGAACTCCTGCATCACGGTCCGCTTGACCAGGCCGCCCCGGGTGGCGAGGACGAGGAAGTGCTTTTCGTCGAAGCAGCCGCGGGTGGACAGGAGCCCCAAAAGCTTCTCGTCCTGCTCCAGGCTCAAAAGGTTCACGAGCGCCCGTCCCTTGGCGGAGGTCGAGGCTTCCGGAATCTCGTAGACTTTCAGCGCGTATACCTTCCCCTTGTTCGTGAAGAAAAGGAAGGTGTCGTGCGTGGAGGCCACGAAGAGCCTCTCCACGAAGTCGTCCTCCCGCGTGGTCATGCCCGACCGGCCCTTCCCACCGCGAAGCTGGCTGCGGTACTCTGCGAGGGAGGTGCGCTTGACGTAGCCGCCGTGCGTCACCGTGATGACCATCTCTTCTTCGGCGATCAATTCTTCGAGGCTGATGTCCCCCGCCGTCTCGATGATCTCCGTGCGGCGGCGGTTCGAGAAATCTGATTTCAACCCGCGCATCTCGTCGCACATGATGGCCTTCACGCGGGTCTCGCTCCCCAGAATTTCCGTGAGGTCCGCTATCCTTTGCAAGACCTCCTGGTACTCCTGAAGGATCTTCTCTCGCTCGAGTCCGGTGAGGCGCTGGAGGCGCATGTCCAGGATGGCCTTGGCCTGGATCTCCGAAAGCGCGAACTTCTGCTGAAGGCCCTCTCTTGCCGCTTCGGGATTTGCGGCGGCGCGGATGAGGGCGATGACCTCGTCCAGGTGGTCGAGGGCGGTGGTGAGCCCTTCCAAGATGTGCGCCCGCTCCTTGGCCCGGGCCAAGTCGAAGCTCGTCCTCCTGAGGATCGTCTCCTTCCGGTGCTCGATGAAGGAAAGGATCATGCCCCTCAGCGTGAAGAGTCTCGGCTGGTTGTTCGCGATGGCCAAGAGCTGCGCGCCGAAGGTCGTCTCCATGTCCGTGAACTTATAGAGCTGCTTGAGGATGATCTCGCCGATCTCGCCGCGCCCCAGTTCCAGGACGACGCGGATCCCCTCGCGGCTCGACTCGTCCCGGATGTCCGTGATGCCGGTGATTCTCTTGTCGCGGACGAGGTCGGCGATGCGCTCGATGAGGGTGGCCTTGTTGACCTGGTACGGCACCTCCGTGATGACGATGGCCTCCCTGTCCTTTTTGTGCTCCTCCACGTGCGCCCGGGCGCGGACCCGGATGAGCCCCTTGCCCGTCTCGTAGGCCTGGCGGATGCCGTCGCGCCCCAGGATGAGGCCCGCGGTGGGGAAGTCGGGCCCCGGGATGATCTCTGTGAGCTCCCGGGTCGTGATATCCGGGTTCCCGATGGCCGCTATGACCCCGTCGGCCACCTCCGAGAGGTTGTGCGGCGGGATGTTGGTCGCCATGCCCACCGCGATGCCCGAGGAGCCGTTTACGAGGAGGTTCGGGAGGACCGTGGGTAGGACGGTCGGTTCCCTGTCCTCGCCGTCGTAGTTGGGGACGAAGTCCACGGTGTCCTTGTCGATGTCCTGGACCATCAGGTGCGCGAGCTTGGCCATGCGGATTTCGGTGTAGCGCATGGCCGCCGGGGCGTCGCCGTCGATGGAGCCGAAGTTCCCTTGACCGTCCACCAGCGGGTGGCGCATGGAGAAGTCCTGCGCGAGCCGCACGATGGTGTCGTAGATGGCCGCGTCGCCGTGGGGGTGGAACTTCCCCATCACCTCGCCCACGATGCGGGCGGACTTCTTGTAGGCGCGGTTGTAGTGGTTGGCCGCCGCGTGCATCGTATAGAGAACCCGGCGGTGCACGGGCTTCAGCCCGTCCCTCACGTCGGGCAGGGCGCGCCCGATGATGACGCTCATGGCGTAGTCGAGGTAGCTCTTCTTGAGCTCCTCTTCGAGGTTCACCGGGACGGGCCTGTCAAATAGGGTAGGTTCCATGGTCATGTGTTGTCCTTCGCGAGAGGTCCTTTGTATAAGTGATATAGGAATAGAGTGATATAGGGATAAAGGGAGAACACCACCGTATTACCCAATCACCGCATCTTTCTTTCCTGTATCCCCATATCCCCTTATCCCCATTTCCCTTCTGCTTTAAATATCCAAGTTCGTCACGTTGAGCGCGTTGTCTTCGATGAACCGCCGCCTCGGCTCCACGGCGTCACCCATGAGGATCGAGAAGAGGCCATCGGCTTCCACGGCGTCCTCGATGCGGACCTGTAGGAGCCTCCGCTTGGCAGGGTCCATTGTGGTTTCCCAGAGCTGCTCCGGGTTCATTTCGCCCAGGCCTTTGTAGCGCTGGATGTGGTACTTGGCCTTCACGGCGCCCATGAGCATCTCAATGAGGGCCTTTCTATTGGGCGCTTCCTGGATCCCTTCGCCGTTCTGGATTTTGAAGGGCGGGCGGTCGAAGTCCTTGAGCTGCTCGTGGAGGGATTGGACGGTCAAATACTCGCTGGCGTGGTGCAGGGCGTGATTGACGGGGGCTGCGTTGGGCAGCCTCTCGTCCTTTGCCGTGAACTCGTGGAGGCTGTGCTCCGGATCGAACTTCGAGTCGGTCACGTCGAAGCCCTCCCGCCTGAGGAGGTTCTTCAGGTCCTCGACTTTGGCGAGGTCGGCGAAGAGCGCCCGGCTGAGCGCCTGCTCGAAGAGCACGTGCAGGAGTTTCTCGGAATAGCCTTTCCGCTCCATGCGCGAGAGCAGCCTTTCGTAGCGCTGGAGGGTCTCCAGGGCTTTGGCCAGGTCGGGACCCTTGTAGGAATGCTTGGCCGCGGGAATGGAGACGGTGTAAATCTCGACGGCGCGCTGGACGAAAAAGCGCGTGAGTTCATCCTCGGTCCGGATGTAGTGCTCCTCCTTGCCCTTGCCGACCCGGTAAAGGGGCGGCTGTGCGATGTAGATGTGCCCCTTCTCCACCATTTCCGGGAAGTGCCTGTAGAAAAGCGTCAAGAGCAGGGTACGGATGTGGCTCCCGTCCACGTCGGCGTCGGTCATGATGATGGTCTTGTGGTAGCGGAGCTTGGCGAGGTCGCAGTCTTCCTTGCCTATTCCAGCCCCGAGCGCCGTAATGATCGTCCGGATTTCGTTGTTCGAGAGGATTTTGTCCATCCGCGACTTTTCGACGTTCAGGATTTTGCCCCTCAGGGGGAGGATGGCCTGGAACTTGCGGTCTCGGCCCTGCTTGGCCGAGCCGCCCGCGGAGTCCCCCTCCACGAGGAATATCTCGCTCTTGGCCGGGTCCCGTTCCTGGCAGTCGGCGAGCTTGCCCGGCAGGGAGTCTCCCTCCAGGGCGCTCTTGCGCCTCGTGAGCTCTCTTGCTTTCCGGGCGGCCTCGCGGGCTCTGGCGGCCTCGACGACCTTGCCTACGACGGACCGGGCGACGTCGGGCTTCTCCTCAAAATAGCGGCTGAGAAAGTCGTTCAGGGCCGTTTCCACGAGGCCCTTCACTTCGGAGTTGCCGAGCTTGGCCTTGGTTTGCCCCTCGAACTGCGGGTTGGGGATCTTGATGGAGATGACGGCGGTCAAGCCCTCGCGGACGTCGTCGCCCGTGAGGCTCACCTTTAGGTTCTTGCCGATCCCACTCGATGTCACGTAGTTGTTCACGGAGCGCGTGAGCGCCGAGCGGAAGCCGGCGAGGTGCGTGCCCCCCTCCACCGTGTGGATGGAGTTGACGAAGGCGTACACCATCTCGTTGTAGCCCGAGTTCCACTGGATGGCGCACTCGATGAAGACCTTGTCCTTTTCCCCCCGGTAGTAAACGGGCGTGGAATGCAGGAGGCTCTTGCCGCGGTTCAGGTACTCCACGAAGGCCGCGATGCCGCCCTCCGAGTAGTACTCCGTTTTTCGGTCTTCCTCCCTCTCGTCCACGAGCGTGATCCTGAGTCCCGCGTTCAGGAAGGCCAGCTCGCGCATGCGCGTGTTGAGGATGTCCCAGCTGAAGGTGGTCTCCTCAAACACCTCCGAATCGGGCTTGAAGGTTATCTTGGTCCCCTGCTTCGTCTTGGGGGTCGGGGTCCCCGTGCGGGTGAGCGGCCCCCGCGGCGCGCCGCGGCTGTAGCCCTGGATGAAGACCCCGCCGTCCCGCCAGATCTCCACGTCGAGGCGCTCGGAAAGGGCGTTCACCACGGAGACGCCCACGCCGTGCAACCCGCCCGAAACCTTGTAGGCGTCGTTGTCGAACTTCCCACCGGCGTGCAAGAGCGTAAGGACGACTTCGGCGGCCGGTTTCCCCTCCTCGGGGTGCAGGTCCACGGGAATGCCCCGCCCGTTGTCCTCCACGGTGACGGAATCGTCCACGTGGATGGTCACCTTGATCTCGTTGCAGAACCCGGCCTGCGCTTCGTCGATGGCGTTGTCCACGACCTCCCACACGAGGTGGTGCAGGCCCGAACTTCCCGTCGAGCCGATGTACATGGCGGGGCGCTTGCGAACCGCCTCCAGGCCCTCCAGGACCTGGATGGAGGAGGCGTCGTAGCGTTCGGGGTCCTTCTTTCTTTTGTTCTCCGGACTCAAGGAGATCTCCTGATTAGCGAGTGGTCTCTAAAAGGCAGATGGCTTCCAATGAGTTTGTCTTGCCCTGGGCGTCGGCGTCGTAGATTTGGGTGACCGAGGACCCTAAGGCAAGATCTTGAAGCTCCAGGTTTCGAAAGCCATCCACAAAGAGAGAGTTCAGTCTCAATCAAACCTTAGGGGCATCACGATGTACTTATGGATGCCTTCCGCCTCTTCCCTCACCGGCTGCAAAAGCGCCTGGTAGTGATTGTCTCTCATGCTCATCGATACCTGCGCCGCGTTGCTGGCGGACAGGAAGTCCACGAGGTTGTCCACATTGAAGACGATGCTGACGCTCTCTCCTTCGTAGTTCTCGCAGGTCAAGTACTCACGCCCTTCGTCGCCGGTTTCCTGGTTCCTAACGAGAAGCTCCACGCTCCCGCCCGGATCGAACGCCAGGGTCACGGCTCGGGTCTTGCTTTCGGCCACCATGGAAACGCGCTTGAGCCCTTCAAGGAGTTCAGACCTATTCAAGACGGCTCTCTTATCGAGATCCCCGGGCATGACCTTCTCGTAGGCTGGAAAGGTTGTGTCCATGAGGCGGCTGTACAGAAGACGGTTACCCATTTCCAGGAAAATGTTGTTGTCCTTGAACGTGAGGCTCACTTCATCACCCTCCTCGAGTTTCAAGAACTCAACGAGAGTTTTCCTGGGAACAAGGACCCGTAGGGGGTTCTGCACCTCCACGGGGCCCTTCCACTGCGTGTAGGTGAGCCTATGAGAATCTGTGGACACCAGAGTTACCCCATCCGCTTCCAAGACCAACAGGCCGCCCCTCACCGAGAATCGGTTGTCTTCCATTCCCACGGAGACGAGGGCTTCCGCGATGGCCCGCTTGAAGGCTTTGGCGGGGAGTTTGATCCGTTGGGCGTCCTTGAGCTCTAGAAGCGTTGGAAAATCCTCTTCTGGAAGGGTTTGTAGGTGATACTCCTGTTTGCCTCCCATGGGCTGGAGGAAGAGCTTCCCATCGGGCGTGGTCTTTAGTGAGAGGGGTGTCTGCTGGCCCAGAAAAGCCCGCACGATGGAGCCGAATTTCTTCGCGGGAACGGTGATCCCGCCAGGCTCCAGAACCTCAGCCGGGCAATGGGTCCTAAGGGTCACTTCCAGGTCTGTGGCGGCGAGTTCAACGTGCTCTCCATCGGCTCGCAACAGGAGATTGGAGAGGATGGGAATTGTGGCCTTGCTCTCGACAATTCCCAGAGCGAGATTCAGTTCGGTCTGCAACGCGCGAGGTTCAATTCTGATATCCATGAATCTACTCCCTATAAGTAACAGTAGTCGTAGTAGAGCCTGTGAAACGGTGGAAAAGTGGCCACCCCATCCTATCCTCGGGTGAAACTTCGTGCAACGTATTGTGGAAAATGGCCGGTCCTGCTGTGGAGAATCCCCTAGGCCGACAGAAGTGTGATTTATTCACAGTTTTTACACACACCCCTTTCCACAGTTTGGGCCTAACCTCAGCGCAATGAACGGACAAAACTGTTAATTTGCTGTTGAAGGCCAGGGTCCTTTTTTATCCTAGCTTCGACCTTTCGGATCGAATAGAGAACCGTCGTATGGTGCTTGCCACCAAACTTCTGCCCTATCTCCGGCAGTGATGCCTCGGTGAGCTCCCGGCAAAGGTACATGGCGACCTGCCTTGGCATCACGATTTGCGCCACATTTGTTTTGGACTTCAAGTCCTGTACCTTCAACTTATAAGAGGCGGCCACGTGCTTCTGAATGTTTTCGACGGTGACCGTGCGTCCCTCTTCCTTAAAAACGTTCTCGAAGGCCGCCTTCGCCAGATCCAGGGTGATGGGCTTGCCTTTGAAAGAGGAAAAGGCGATGAGTCTCAAGAGGCATCCTTCCAACTCCCGGATATTGCTCTTGATGCGGCTCGCGATAAACAGCGCCACATCGTCAGGAACCTTAACGCCGTGCGCCTCGGCCTTCTTGTAGAGGATGGCCACCTTGGTTTCGAGTTCGGGGGGCTGGATATCCGCGATCAAGCCCCATTCGAAGCGGGAACGCAGCCTCTCCTCGATGCTCTGAAGGTCCCTCGGCGGGCAATCGCTCGATATCACGATCTGCTTTTGAGACTCGTAGAGGGCGTTGAACGTGTGGAAGAGCTCTTCTTGCGTGCCCGTTTTGTTGGCCAGGAATTGAACGTCGTCCAGGAGGAGCACGTCCACGAGGCGATAACGCTCCCTGAACTCGTGCTGCGAGCGGCGGGCGATGGAGCTGATCATCTCATTCATGAACCGCTCGGCAGAGATGTAAGAGACTTTCAAGTGAGGGAAACTGGTCCTGAACTCCTGGCCGATGGAGTGCATGAGGTGCGTCTTGCCAAGGCCCACGCCCCCGTAGATATACAGCGGGTTGTAAGCTTTGGACGGGTTCTGGGCTACGGCCAAGCACGCGGCATGGGCAAAGCGGTTGCTCGGCCCCACGACAAAGGTGTCGAATCGGTAGTTTGGATTGAGCTTGGGGTCTCCGGATGCGGCGGGCTTGGAGGCGGTATGCCCCTTGTCTTTGGAGCCTTTAGGATGGGACGGAGTGAGGACCAACTCCTCCCCCTCTCCATCTACGAGCTCCACGGCGAGGTCAGACAGGCCGAGCTCCTGCCCCACCTCCTGGAAAAGGTCTTCGTAGTTGCCTTGGATCCATTCCCTGAAGAGGGGGTTGGGGACTTGGACGACCAGGCTCCCCCCTTCGGTCCTCACGAACTTGAGGGGCTTGAACCAGGCCGAGTAGCTGTCCGCCGGAACCCGACCCTTAATGCTTTCCAGCACTTTCTTCCAGAGGCTTGATGGCATCAATACTCACAAAAATACTAACAGTTGTGAAAAAGCAGCTTCTATTTCCAGCCCCAAACAAGGATTCTCTGAGAGGTTACTTTAAGGATAGCCACCTCTATTTCGGGGCTCCCAGAGGACCAGCGCCCCCCGCCCCTTGGACGTGTGCTCCCCATCTCGCCCTTCGCTCCAGCCAAAGGTTCAAACCTGGCGGCGCGCGCGCCCCAAAGCGCCTCTTCGCAACTATTTATTATCCCATAAAAGCGCGCTCCCGCCAAGCTCGCCGCGGGACACGCGACCCTCCGGCGGAAGGGGTGATGGACTTTGTAGGGGGACAGGACACCCTGTATAGTAGTAGCCCCCTAGGTGAAAGGGCTCCATGGCAGGCAAAAGCGTCCCTGTGCCCAAGAGAAATGTTCCCGCCCAGAGAGCTCTAGGCGCTGGCTCAAAGCCCCGGTTCCCCTTGCGCGCAGCCGCCGTTGACGTGGGATCCAACGCCATCCGCCTCCTGGTGGCCGAATTCAAGGATCCCCATAGCTACCGCGTCCTCGAGAACGTGAGGGCATCCGTACGCCTGGGGCACGGCGTTTTCCTTACGGGCAAGCTGTCCCCGGAAGTCACCCGAGAAGCCATCCGGACCCTCGCCGCTTTCAAAAAGAGGATGGAGGAGCTGCGGGTCGTGGCATGCCATGCTGTCGCCACGAGCGCCGTCCGGGAAAGCGCCAACGGGGAAGAATTTCTAAAAAGGGTCTGGAGAGAGGCGCGTCTGTACTTGGAAACCATCAACGGCTCCGAAGAGGCCCGCCTGATCCACAGGGCCGTCAAAGAGCGCGTGGAGATGGGGACGGGCCGGTGGCTCTTGGCCGACCTCGGCGGCGGGAGCGTCGAGGTCTCTGTGGCGGATGCGTCCGGAGTCATCTGGACCGAATCCCACACCATGGGGGCCGTCAGGCTGCTTGAAGAGCTTGCGGGGAGCGCGGATGACCCGGGACGCCTCCAGCGCCTCCTCACGGAATACGTAGACACGCTCAGGATCTCATCGGCCATAACGAAGGAGCCCCTGATGGGCTGCATCGCCACGGGCGGCAACATCGAGACCTTGGCCCAGATGGGCCCGCTGCGGCCCGGCCCCGAGCGTGTGGCCCGGCTGCCCCTGAGGTCCCTTGACAAGCTCATCGGGCAGCTCGCCTGCCTGAGCTACCGGGAGCGCGTTGAGGGGCTCGGGCTCAGGGAGGACAGGGCCGATGTCATTTTCCCCGCGGCCATGATCTACGCCAAGCTTGCGCGGTTCGCCAAGGCCGAGGAGATTCTCGTCCCGTTCGTGGGGGTCAAAGAGGGTGTGCTCCTGGACCTCGTGGACGGCTTGGCCGAGGGAAGGGACCAGAGGGACCGGGAGGAGCGGCAGGTGGAGCTGGCCGCCCTGGCGCTCGGCCGCAAGTACCACTTCGACGAGGCCCACGGCCGGCACGTCGCCCGGCTCTCGCTCTCTCTGTTCGACCAACTCGCGACGGTTCACAAACTGGGCGCCCGAGACCGGAGAGCCCTTCACGCCGCGGCGCTCCTTCACGACATCGGAAGCTACGTGAGCTACTCGGGCCACCACAAACACAGCCACTATCTCATCTCCCATTCCAACTTGGCGGGCTTCGGCCAGCGCGAGATGGAAGTGGTGGCCAACGTGGCGCGCTACCACAGGAGGAGCGCGCCCAAAGCCGAGCACGAGGCTTACGCGGTCCTGGATCGGAAGGAGAAGGCCGCCGTTCTGAAGCTCTCCTCGCTCATGAGGCTCGCCGACGCCATGGACAGGGAGCGCCGGCAAAAGGTATACTCCGTCAAAGCGGAGGTTAAAGACGGCCTCCTCAAACTGAGGCTGGAAGGACAGGGAGACCTGCTCCTAGAAGGGTGGTCCCTCAAGAAAAAGGCGGACCTTCTTCTGAGGGCCTTCGGCCTTGGCCTAGAGGTGACCTCTCGCGAGAGGGAGGAGACATGAGGGCGTTTGAGGCCGAAGAGCTTCCAGGCAAGCTCATAGCCGTGGAGGGGCTCGACGGGTCGGGCAAGTCCACCCAGATCCACCTCCTGCACCAGTGGCTCAAGGGCAAGGGGTACCGGGTCTTTTTTACCGAGTGGAACTCTTCGGTCCTAGTGCGGGAAGCCACCAAAAAGGGCAAGAAGCGCCAGCTCCTCACCCCCACCACCTTCAGCCTTATCCACGCCACCGACTTCGCGGACCGCTACGAGAGGCAGATGCTCCCCCTCTTGCGAGCGGGCTACTTGGTCCTCTGTGACCGTTATATGTACACCTCGTTCGCCCGGGATGCCGTACGGGGATGCGACAAAGCCTGGCTCAGGAACCTCTACGGTTTCGCGAGGGTTCCGGACATCACTTTTTTCTTCAGGCTGCCCCTGGACGTGGCCCTGGGCCGCATCCTGGAGGGCCGGCCCCAGCTCAAGTACTTCGAGGCCGGCATGGATTTGGGCCTCAGCCTGGACATCGCGGAGAGCTTCCGCATTTTCCAGGGCCGCGTCTTGGACCAGTACTTGGCCATGGCCGAGGAGTTTGGGTTCACGGTCCTTGATGCCACGCGCTCCGTGCACGCCCAGCAGAAGGAGATGCGGGCCATTTTCCAGAAGCGGATAGACCTGGCCGCCTTCCACAAGAGGTTCGTCCAATGAGCCCGAAGCGCTTCTACGGCATCTCGCCGGCGGGTATCGACGTGGCCAAGCTCTCGGGCCAGCTCATCGTCATCGAGGGCCCCGATTCTTCGGGGCGCTCCACGCACATAGACCTCCTGGCCCAATGGCTGGAAGAGCAGGGGTACGCGGTGGCCCAGGTGGGGCTCAAGCGCTCGACGCTCGTGGGTGCCGAGCTTGAGCGGGCCAAGGAGGGGAACGTCCTGAGCCCCAGGACCCTCAGCCTTTTCTACGCCACGGACTTCTACGACCAGTTCGAGAACCGCATCGTGCCGGCGCTGCGGGCCGGTTTCGTGGTCCTGGCCGACCGGTATATCTATACGCTCATGGCGAGGGACATCGTGAGAGGGGCCGAGCCCGGCTGGGTGGCCTCGGTATACTCCATGGCCCTCGTGCCCGACGCGGTATTCTACCTCGTGGTTTCCCTCAACACGCTCGTGGAGAGAACTTTCCAGTCTCACTTGGAGCTGGGCTACTGGGAGTCGGGCATGGACTGCGGCCTGAGCCGGGACTGGTTCCAGAGCTTCGTCAGGTATCAGAAGAAAATACGCAACGAATTCTTGAAAATGCAGAAGCTATACGGCTTCCAGGCGGTGAACGCCAATCGCGCAATCCCCGCCGTGGATCGGGACTTGAAGGTTCGCATACAGCAGGTCTTGCAGCGGACCGAATGAGCATCGGGGGGAACAGATGAGCATGACTTGGGACGGGGCGGGAGAGATGGAGGGCGACGCGGCGACGGCGCGGCAATTGGCCAAGGCCGGCGGGAGAGCCGAGGGTCCCATCCCGGCCGAGAAAAAGAAGGCCAAGGCGTCGAGCAAAAGGGGCCGGGGCCGGCCCAGCCGTGACGCATTGGCCGCGGAGCTCTCTGCGGAACTCGCCAAGGTGCGGAGCATGCTCAAGGAGTCGGGAGAGAACCTCTTGACGCGCTTGGACGGAGAGCTCGTGACCCTGGCTCGTTACCTGAGCGGACAAGGCCTCCCCGATGAGAAGCCCGTCCTGCCCCCGGCGGAGGCGCTCTCAGAGATGATACTTCAAGCCAGGGCCCTCAAGGTGAAACCCCACAAGGGCCGAGTCAAAGACCTGGCGCGCATCCAAGGCCTCCTGGAAACCCTGGCTTCCGGCATGCCTCCGGGCGCCTGAGGCCGGCCTTTGCGGGAGGAGCACCCGTGAAGGTTGCTTTTATTTCCGACATCCACGCCAACTTTCCCGCCCTCTGCAGGGCGCTCGAAAGCGCGAAGCGCTGCGGCGCTCAAAAGATCGTTTGCGCGGGCGACGTCGTGGGTTTCGGCCCGCATCCCACGGAGGTGGTCCGCCTCCTCATCGAGGAGAAGGTGGCCTGCATCCAGGGAAACATGGACAGGAAAGTTCTGGCCGCGCCCCAAAGCCCGAAGAAGCTCCAGAAGCGCCTCAAAGGCGGGCCCGCGAAAGCCTCCCAAGCCTGGGCCGCCCTGAACCTCGGCGAGGCCGAAAAGGCGTGGCTCGCCGGCCGGCCCGGCGATCTCCGCCTCACGCTGGGGGGGGTGGACGTTTGGGTCGTGCACGGGAGCCCGGTGTCCGACCGGGACTACGTTTTCCCCAGCATCACCAACCGCGCCCTTCTGGCCAAGCTGAGGCAGGAGCGCCCGTCCGTCCTCGTGTGCGGGCACTCTCACATCCCGTTCACGCGCAGGGTGTCGGGCGTCCGCGTGGTGAACTGCGGATCGGTGGGGAGGCCCGTGGACGGCGACCCTCGCGGTTCCTATGCCCTGTGCGAGTTCGCGGGCGGGCGGGCCCGGTGCCGCATCGTGCGTTTCTCCTATCCGGTTCACACTCTCCTCATGGACCTCATCGCACGGAAGGCCCCTTCGGTCCGGAGCGAAGACTACGTCAGGGGCATCAAACCCAAGGAGGAGTAGGTGGAAACGCTCCGGTACCTGGTGCCCCCCGCCAGAACCTGGGGCGACATGCTGGCGGCCCTCTCCCGCGCGTCCTATGGGGTCGAGCCCCAGCAGGGGGAACGCTTTAAAGCCCTTTTTCTGGACACTCACGACGGCCGCCTTCAGAGGGGCGGCGCCAGGCTGGCCCTCGAGACGCGGGGACTCCTGGCGCACTGGCGCCTTCAGGGGCCTCACGAGCAGGGCTCGGCGATTTTCTCCGGGGATCCCGGCGCACGCGTTTTCGCAGCCCCTCCGCTCGGGCTGCCCGAGGAAGCCGCCGCCGCCGTCGGCCAGAGGGCTCTCATACCCGTTGTCGCGGCCCGCGTGTTCCTCCGATCGTGCACGCTGACATGCCCATCGGGCAGCCGCCTAGTCATGGCCCTGGAGTCCTTCGCCCCGAAGCCGGCGAGAGGGCGCGTCGCCGGCCTCCCGCCGCGCTTGAAGCTCCTGACGCTGAGGTTCGCGGACGGAGAGGAAGTCTCCCTCCTGCACGCGGGCTCCTACCTGAGAGACAGGCTGGGGCTGAGACAAGAACCGAAAGACCTCGTCAGCTTGGCGCTCCAGGCTCTTGGGAAACCGGAGCCGGGCGGGCCCGTCCCCGAAGCCCTCCGGGTGCGGGCGGAGGACCCGCTCGCCTTGGCGGGAAGAAAGATCGTAGCCCAGCAGACGCTCAAGATGCGGGCCAACACGGAAGGGACCATCGAGGACCTGGACGCCGAATTCCTCCATGACCTGCGGGTTGCCACGCGCAGGCTCCGCTCGGCCCTCAGGCTGTTCGGAGAAGCCCTCGGCCGAAGACGCGCCGATTCTTTGAGGGCGGAGCTAGCGTGGATCGGCGGACTCTTAGGCGCCGTCAGGGACCTGGACGTCTTCGTGGCCAACTTGAAAGGGCAGTCCGAAAGGCTGGGCGAAGCGGGAGCCATAGCCGGGGTTTTGGCGCACGAGCTCGAGGGGCGGAGGGGCCCGGCGAGGGAACGCCTCGTATCGGCCCTCCAGAGCCGCCGCTACGCCCGCCTTCTCGATCGCCTCAAAGCCCAAGCCTCCGCACCCCTTGCGAAGAGCCTGCGGGGGATGGCCGCCCTGCCCGTGACCGCCGCCGGACCGCTTCTGATTCAGCGGGCTCAGAAAAGGGTCTTGAAGCTCGGCCGGAGCGTGGCGGAAACAACCGAACCGCCCGCCCTGCACAGGCTCCGTATCCTGTTCAAGCGCCTGCGGTACACCTGCGAGTTCTTCCGGGATGCCTTCGGAGATGACATGGAGCCTTACATCCGCGCAATGGTCCGCTTCCAGGATTGCCTGGGAGAGCACCAGGACGCCGTGGTAGCCATGGTCCGGATCCGGGATCTCGCGTCCGACATGGTGGCCCGGGGCCTCATCCCCCAACAGTCCCTCCTCGATCTGGGCTCCCTCCTCCAGGTCCAGCGCGAGATCGCCCAGGACCGCAGGCGCAAGCTCGGCGAGCTCTGGGGCCAATTCGACAGGCCTTCCGTCCGGCGGGTCGTCCGGAAGCTCGCGACGGCCCCCGAAGGCCCGAGCTCTCTGCCTGAAACCATGAGGAAGCTCCTTCCGTAGGAGAGGGCATGAGCGGGGTGCTGTCCTTCAAGGACGTCGCGGTCAGCTATGGGAGCCTGCAGGCGCTCAAAGGGGTCACTTTCGAAGTGGCCGGCGGCGCCGTGGGGCTTCTGGGCCCCAACGGGGCGGGCAAGTCCACCCTGATCAAGGCCATCCTGGGGCTCGTGTCCGTTGACCGCGGCGGCATCTCCGTCCTGGGCCGCGAAAGCCGCGTCCTGGGGCCCGCCGTGCGGGACCGCGTTGGCTACGTGCCCGAGCGCGAGGGTGTCCGCGCGGGCTTGTCGGGCGTCGCCTGGGTCGCCTTCCTGGGGCAGCTTTCGGGCCTGCCCCGGCCTTCGGCCATCGAGAGGGCCCACGAGGTCTTGCAGTACGTGGACCTGGGGGAGAGCCGCTACCGGAACGTGGAGACCTACTCCACGGGCATGCAGCAGCGCCTCAAGCTGGCCGCCGCCCTCGTCCACGACCCCGCCCTCGTCCTCCTGGATGAACCCACGTCGGGCATGGACCCCGTGGGCCGGGAGGAGATGCTCGAACTCTGTGCGGACCTCGTTAAACAGGGAAAGACGGTGCTCCTGTCCACGCACATCCTCAAGGACGTGGAGGCCATCTGCTCGGACGTCGTCATCTTGCACGCGGGCAAAGTCCTGGCCTCAGCCTCCGTGAAAGACTGGACCAAGAGCGAGGCCCAGCACTACCTGGTGCAGTGGGAGGGCGACGCGGAAGCTTTCGTGACCGCCTGCCGGAAAGCGGGCTTCAAGGCCGAAGACGGCGATAAGGGCCTCTTTCGGGTCGTGCTGCCTCCTGGCGTGAGCCCGAGGACTCTCTTCCAGCTGGCCATGGAGGGAGGCGGGTTGATTCAACGCTTGGTGAGGGAGTCCACTTCCCTCGAGGTCCTCTTTTTGGAGGCCCTCCAGAAGAACGGGGTCGCGCAGAATGCCGGTCTTTGAGCAGGGGTACCAGGGCTACGACGGGTCGAGGCGTTCCCTGAAGGTGCGCTGGTGGCCGCTTTTCTTAGAGGAGGTCCTCCCCTACCTCAAGCGCCGCCGGTTCCTTTTCCTCATCATCCTGGCGCTCATCCCGTGGGTATGGGGTATTCTGCTGACCTTCTTCCACACCCAGCTCGGCGACTCGGAGGGCACGCGCCAATTCGTCAAGCAGCTCCCCGTCGTGGACGAGAGCCTCTTCGCCACGCTCTTGACCAACGGCTACGACCTGTTCCTTTTGACCATCGTTCTCATCTGGATGGGGTCGGGCCTCATCGCCAGGGACAGGAAGGAGGGGACGCTCGAGGTCTTCCTCGGCCGGGCCGTCACCCCTCTGCAGTATCTGTGGGCCAAGGGCGCGGCGCTCATGGCCTTTCTCCTCATATTCACGCTGGCCCCGGCGCTGGTGATGGTGGTTTTCCAGGTGGGCCTGACGGGAGACATCGCCTGGCTGTGGGATCATGCCCGCGTGATCTGGGGGACGCTCCTGTACACGGCCGTGGCGCCAGGCACGCTCGTTCTGTCGGTGCTGGCGCTCTCCTCTCTGGGCCGCTCGCCGAGGCTCGTGGGGCTCACTTTCTTCGGCATTGTCTTTCTTGGCAAGAGCGCCTCGGCCATTTTCTACGGCATCACCAGGAACACGGCGGCGTGGTTCTTCTCCATCACGGACGAGATGAAAGTCCTCGCCCACCGCTGCCTGGGGGCCGAGCTGCCGGAGCACCTCGCCATGTCCCCCTACCTCACGGTGACTTTCTTCACCCTTGTGGTGGCGGGAAGCCTCTTCGTTCTCTACTGGCGCTTCTCCAAGCGGGAGGTCCTCAGATGATCCGCGTGGAGAACGTCTCGAAATGGTACGGGCTCGTGGTGGGGGTGAACCGCGTGTCCCTGGCCATAGAACCGGGCGTCACGGGACTCCTGGGCGTCAACGGTGCCGGCAAGAGCACGCTCTTGAACCTCATGGCTGGCCTCCTCAAACCCACGACGGGAAAGATGGACCTCGAAGGCGAGGCGATCTTCGCCAACCCCAAAGCCATCGCGCGCATCGGCTACTGCCCCAGCCCGGACCGGTTTTATGAGGACATGACGGGCCGAGATTTCGTGGCGTACCTGGGGCGACTTTCGGGGCTCACGGCGAAGGCGGCCCGCGAAAACGCCGAGAGGGCCTGCCACGAAGTGGCCATGGGCGAAGAGATGGGCAAGAAGATCAGGGGCATGAGCAAGGGCATGCGCCAGAAAGTGAAAATGGCCCAGGCTCTGGTGCACGACCCGCCGGTGCTGCTCCTGGATGAGCCGCTGAACGGCATGGACCCCCCGAGCCGGGCCCAGACCATCGAAGCCATCCGGAAATGGGGCGACGAGGGGCGGTGCGTCGTGGTGTCCTCCCACATGCTCCACGAGGTCGAAGGCATGACCTCCCGAATCCTTCTTCTGCACTACGGGAAGGTCCTGGCTTCGGGAGAGGTCCCGCAAGTGCGCGAGGCCATCGCCTCCAGGCCGCTCAAGATGTTCGTGCGCTGCGCCGATGGACGCAAGCTGGCCTCGGAGCTCATCGCGTGGCCCATGGTGAAGTCGGTTTCCTTCGGCGCGGATGGAAAGAACTTGACCGCCGAGGTCACGGACGCCCACGAGTTCAGGCAGCGCCTCT
>Ga0209777_10002164_pt1 | contig 26514 bp, 27 predicted proteins | sample FrelakmetHBP12HB_FD_187147 | JGI IMG/M metagenome (GOLD analysis project Ga0209777, IMG submission 187147) | Freshwater lake sediment microbial communities from the University of Notre Dame, USA, for methane emissions studies -HBP12 HB (SPAdes)... | ecosystem: Environmental > Aquatic >... | reverse complement strand
CGGGGATCAGGGGTCGGGGGCGAAGGGTCAGGGGTCAGGGGTCAGCGAGGGTGGACGGGTGAAGGCCTCGCCTGCGGCCCGCAAACTGGCCGCACAAAGGGGAGTCGATCTGGCGGCGATCGGTGGAGGCTCTGGGCCGGGTGGACGCATTCTCAGTAGTGACGTGGCCGGTGCAGGACCTGGCACGCCAGCAGCTCCGAAGGGCGGGGGCCTGTCCAAGATGCGCCAGGCGATTGCCAGGAACCTGCTCTGGTCCAAGCAGAACATCCCGCACTTCTATGCCAAGAGGGTCGTGGAGGCCCAGGCCCTGTTCGCGACCTGTAGCAAGACCAAGGAACGGTTCAAGTGCACGATCAACGATTTCGTGGTCGCCGCGTGCGCAAGGGCGATCCGGGAGTTCCCGGGGTTCCGTAGTCAGTTCGCGGACGGTGCGATCGTGGAACTGCCCTCTGTCAATATTGGTATCGCGGTGGGCACCGATGAAGGGCTGACCGTGCCGGTGGTCCTCAACGCAGATCGGATGGACCTGCAGACGCTCTCGCAGAAGAGCAGGCAGGTGGTGGAGAATGCCAGGGCCGGCAGGCTCGAAGGCGTGGGGCAGGGGGTCTTCACCATCACCAACATGGGCATGCTGGGCATTGAGGAGTTCCTAGCCATCATCAACCCGCCGGAGTCGGCGATCCTGGCCGTGGGGGCGATCCAGGAGACCATCAAGGTGCAAGGGGGTTCCATCCTGCCCACGCGGATCATGACGTTGTGTTTGAGCGTGGACCATCGCGTCATCGATGGTATCATGTCTGCTCAGTTCCTCAATCGGGTCAAGGAACTGCTGGAGAATCCGGAGCAGTTGATCCACCTGTAGGCCGTCTCTGTGAGACGGCAGTTTCTTGGGATTGAAGCCATGAATCCAGGTTTCGACATCGCAATCATCGGCGCTGGCCCAGGCGGCTATGTGGCTGCACTGAAGGCTGCCCAACTCGGGGCCGGGGCCGTGGTCATAGAGAGGCACCTGCTGGGTGGCACGTGCCTGAACTACGGGTGCATCCCCTCCAAGGCATTGCTGGCCTCAGCGGAACTGCTGCACAAGATCCGCAATGCCTCGGATCTTGGGGTCACGGTGGGCGGCGCAGTGGAGTTCGACTGGTCCAAGATCCAGAGACGCAAGGACCGGGTGCTGGCCAAGCTGCGAGGGGGGATCAAGGGGCTGTTCGGGGCCAGGGGCGTGACCTTGATGGAGGGGCAGGCCCGGATCGAGGGTCCTGGCAAGATCACGGTGACCACGAAGGACCGGGGCACACAGGCGGTCTCAGCTCGGAATCTGGTCATTGCCTCAGGCTCCGTGCCTGCGAGTATCCCCGGGTGGCCGACCGACCCACAACAGGTCTGTACCTCCGATGAGGCCCTGCACTGGCAGACGCTGCCGGGGCGACTGCTGATCGTGGGCGGGGGGGTGATCGGTTGCGAATTCGCGTGCATGATGCACGAATACGGCGTGCAGGTGACGGTCGTAGAGATGCTGCCAGGCCTTCTGCCCGAGATGGAAACGGCCTTGGGCGAGGCCTTGGCCCAGGTCTTTGCCCAGCGGGGCATCCGGGTCCTGACCGCATCAAAGGTGGAGGACCTGAAGGTCACAGACAGTCAGATCACTGCCACGGTCAGCGGCGGGCAGGCGGTGGAGGTGGACAAGGTCCTGGTGGCCACGGGCAGGCGGCCTAATACGATGGATCTGGGTCTGGATCGTCTTGGTCTGGCTGTGGATCGGGGCTTTGTGCGGGTCAACGATCGCATGCAGACTCCTGTGCCGGGCGTGTACTGCATCGGGGACGCCAACGGGCGGTGCCTGCTGGCCCATGCCGCCAGTGCCCAGGGCGTCTGCGCAGTGGAGGACGCCTTGGGACACGGCAAGGACCTCACCTTGCCAGTGCCCAGTGCGGTCTACATTTTCCCGGAGATCGGCTCCGTGGGCCTGACTACACGCCAGGCCAGCCAGCAGCAGATCCCGGTCAGCATAGGCCAGTTCCCCATAGGCCACCTCGGCAAGGCGATGGCGGTGGGCGAGGAGTACGGGTTCGTCCGCGTGCTGCGACATCGGGGCGATGGGTCCCTTCTGGGTGTGCATATGATCGGCGCACATGCCACGGAGATCATCGAGGTGGCCACGGCCATGATCGGGACCAGGGCCAAGGCAGCAGACCTGGGAGAGATGATCTTTGCCCACCCGAGCCTTGGCGAGGCAGTCAAGGAGGCCGCCGAAGACAGCTTCCAACGGGCCTTGCACCTGCCTCCGCGCAAGGTCATCAGCATGACCGCGGAGGCCGTGGAGGCGTAGAAGCACGAGGCAAGACACGTAGCACAATGGCGGACGTACTGAGAACCATCAGGCAGATAGGGGACGTGGATCAGATCCTGGCAGATGCCAAGGCCGGGCCGGCCGCGAGTGGGCGTCCCAAGGTCAATACCCACGTGCATCTGCCGCCCAACTTCTCGGCCTTTGAGACGGTCCGCCAGGCCGTGTCCATGGCTGCCCAACAGGAGGTTCGGGTGTTGGGGGCGGGTAACTACTACGACTATCGCCTGTATGCGGAGTTCTCGGAGGCGGCGGGGCAGAACGGCGTCTTTCCCCTATTCGGGACCGAGATCATCTCCTTACAGCGAGACCTCATGGACCGGGGGATTCGGGTCAACGACCCGGGCAATCCGGGCAAGACCTACGTGTGCGGCAAGGGCATCACCCGATTCGAGGCCCTCTCTCCAAGGGCCGGGCAGTTGCTGGAGACCATCCGGGGCAATGACAGCCGGCGCATGGCCCGCATGGCCGAGCGAATGGCCGAGGTCTTCGGCGCACACGGGGTCGTTACGGGCCTCGATGCCGAAAAGGTTGTCGACCGGGTCGCTGCCAGGCACAGTTGTGACCGGGACACCGTGGTGATCCAGGAGCGTCACGTGGCCCAGGCCTTCCAGGAGCGGCTGTTCGACCTGGTGCCTCAGGACCGCCGCCTTGCGGCACTCCGGGCGATCTTCAGTGCAGAACCCAAGGTCAAGGCCACCGATGCGGTGGGCATCCAGAACGAGATCCGCACCCACCTCATGAAGTCCGGCAAGTCGTGTTTCGTGCCCGAGCAGTACGTGAGTCTGGCCGAGGCCCGCGAGCTGATCTGGCAACTGGGCGGGATCGACTGCTATCCGGTGGTGGCGGACATGGTCAGCCCCATGTGTGAGTTTGAGACGCCGATAGACGGCCTGGTCAGGACGCTCAAGGAGATGGGTTTTACGTGTGTGGAGTTCATCACGGTCCGCAACTCCGCCAAGACGCTCACCGAGTACGTCACCCAGCTTCGCAGCGCCGGGCTTGCCGTTACGGCCGGGACCGAGCACAACACCCTGGACCTCATCGGCATCGAACCTGTGTGCAAGGGGGGCGAGCCGATCGCCGAGTCTATCAAGGAGGTCTTTTGGGAGGGGGCCTGTGTGCTCGCGGCCCATCAGTTCATGGTTGCCCAGGGCCGGTGCGGGTTCGTGGATGACCGGGGCCGGCCTAACCCGCAGTACCGATCTGAGGAGCAACGGATCGCGGCTTTCGGACGGATCGGCTCTGTTGTGATCCAAAGGTATCTTGAGAACCACCGCCAGGCGTCCTAGAGGGACTATGAGCTGCTCAATGGATCATCTGATCAATGTCGTGGCCCCTGCCTTGCGGGGGCTGTGCGCACGGGGCACGCAACTGCCGCTGGTGAGATTCAGGGGCCAGGGATCGGGGGTCTGGGGTCGGGGAGTGGAGGTCTCGCTCAGCGGGGCCGAGACACCCGAACAGGTCGTGGCGGCCCTGAGCAAGGCCCTTCAGGGGACAGTGCCTAGGCAACTCGCTGTTCGGGATCTGGGTGTATTCGAGATTGAGGCCTTGCCCCCAGGGCTGGCCGGCTCCATCGCTGGCAAGGTGGCCATGGTCACGGGCGCGGCCCAGGGCTTTGGACTTGAGATCGCCGAGGACCTCGCGGCCCAGGGTGCGTCCGTGGTCCTCACGGACATCAACGAGGCTGGTGTCCAGGCAGCGGCCAGGGCCCTGTGTGGGCGACATGGAGACGATCGTGCCTTGGGCCTGGCCGTGGACGTCACGGACGGTGACTCCGTGGCCGAGGCCGTGGGTCAGACCGTGCGCAGGTTCGGGGGCCTGGATCTGCTGGTTTCCAACGCCGGGGTGCTCAAGGCCGGCAGCGTCAAGACCCAGCCGGTAGATGAGTTCGACTTTGTCACCTCGGTCAATTACAAGGGATTCTTCGTGTGCGTGCAGAAGGCCGCGCCCGTGATGGCCGTACAGCATCTTTCCAACAAGGAGTATCGGAGTGACATCATCCAGATAAACTCCAAGAGCGGCCTGGCGGGCTCCAACCGCAACGGGGCCTACGCGGGCAGCAAGTTCGGCAGCATCGGCCTGGTGCAGTCGTTCGCCCTGGAACTCGTGGAGGACGGGATCAAGGTCAACGCCATCTGCCCGGGCAATTTCTTCGATGGGCCCCTGTGGTCTGACCCCCAGACCGGTCTGTTTGTGCAGTACCTGCGGACCGGCAAGGTCCCTGGGGCCCAGACCATCGAGGACGTGCGCAGGGCCTATGAGGCCAAGGTCCCCATGGGCAGGGGCTGCGCCACACCGGACGTGATGAAGGCCGTCTACTACCTGATCGACCAGCAATACGAGACCGGCCAGGCCCTGCCCGTGACCGGCGGACAGGTGATGCTGCACTAGGCATTTTTGATTTTCGATTTTGGATTTGCGATTCGGTCATGAAGCAGTCGTTGCCAAGTCATCAGCATGCGATACAACTCATCGGGCCGGACCGGCTGCAGCTCAACTGCAACAAGCCCGTGGCCCAGCCTGGACCGTTTCAGATCCTGGCTCGGGTGGAGGCAGTGGGCCTGTGCTTCTCAGACCTGAAGCTGCTCAAGCAGTTCTCCGACCACGTGCGTAAGGGCGAGGTATTGACCGGGATCGACAAGGCCGTCTTGTGCGAGATCCCCAGCTACAGGCCCGGAGACGTGCCCACTGTGCCGGGCCATGAGGCGGTCTGCACGATCGTGGCCGTGGGTGCCAAGGTCCGGCGATACGGCATTGGCCAGCGGGTCCTGGTCGAGACCGATTATCGCTGGCTTCGCACGGCCAGGTCCAATGCCGCCTTTGGCTACAACTTCGAGGGCGGCCTGCAGCAGTACGTATTGATGGATGAGCGGGTCATCGTGGACCCCCAGACGGACGAGGGATTCCTGATCCCGGTGCCGGACGGGCTCAGCGCGTCGGCCGTGGCCCTGGTTGAGCCGTGGGCGTGCGTGGAGAGTTCGTATGTCACGGCAGACCGCAACTGCATCCTGGCAGGCGGGCGCCTATTGGTGGTGGCGGAGGCAGGTCACAAGGTGACGGGCCTGCAGGCGAGCCTCGGCCCGGAAGGCAGGCCAGGCTCCGTGACGGTCTGTTGCAGAGAGCCACGACAGATTGCGGCAGCAAGCCGGTTCGGCCTTCCCGTCCGGGAGGTGACATCCCTCGACCACCTAGCGGATCAGGCCTTTAACGACATCATGTACTTTGGTGCAGACAAGCGGGCGATCGAGGTCCTCAACGACAGGCTCGCCCCCAGTGGGGTCATCAACATCGTGTTGGGCGGCCGGCGGATCGGGGGGCCGGTGTCCGTAGGCGTGGGTCGAGTGCACTATGGCCTGACCCGCTGGATCGGTACCGTGGGTGTGGATGCATCCGAGGGCTACACGTGTGTCCCTGCCAGCGGTGAGATCCGCGACGGGGAGAGGGCGGTCGTACTGGGCGCAGCAGGTCCGATGGGACAGATGCACGTCATACGCCTGGTCTGTGCAGGCAAGAAGGGTGTGTCGGTGCTGGGCACGGATGTGGACCCCGTGCGTCTCGATGCCTTGGCCGCCAAGGCCATGCCTCTGGCCGAGCAGAACGGCGTGACATTGGAGTTGGTGGACACCAAGGCCCGTGGGCTGGAAGGGACCTTTGGCTACTTCGCCATCATGGTGCCCCTGGGGGCCATGGTCGAGCAGGCCGTCCAGCACAGCGGGGATCGCGCCCTGATCAACGTCTTCGCGGGCATCCCGTCGGACGTCCGACAGGACCTGGATCTGGACCGATACATCGCCAACCGCTGCTACATGTTCGGCACCAGCGGCTCGCGTCTGATCGACATGAAGATCGTGCTCGACAAAGTCACCTCAGGCCAACTGGACACCAATGTGTCCGTGGACGCGGTCAGCGGCATGGCCGGCGCGATCGATGGGATCAGGGCCGTGGAGCACCGCACCCTGTCAGGCAAGATCGTCGTGTATCCCAGCCTGCCCGACATGCCGCTGACTCCCCTGGGCCGGTTGGCGCAGGCCTGTCCGACTGCGGCCGCGAAGCTGCACAAAGGCCTGTGGAGCAAGGCCGCGGAAGAGACCTTGCTCGGGTGATCGCGGTTCGGAGATTGTCAATGCACAGCAGTCGGGATCCTCGCGCAGACGGGCCCGGGGCCGCAGACTGCGGCTCAGGCTCGTTGTACGACCGGGGCATTGTCTGTGCGTCTTCCATTGTAGGGATTCGAGCAGAAGGGGGATGGAGCGACCTTGTCTCCTAAGGGCTAACCCTGCCACCCTGAGGCGAGCCAGAAGTCGCAACGATTACGACCAGATCCTGAGACCTTGGGGTTGACAGCGGGGCAATTGGCGATTATCCATTTGCCGATAAGCATAATCCTAGGAGTGAATCCTACTTGCCATAGAGCTAGGAATGAGTCTGTTCGATACTTGGAGATACGTCGCGATGCTTGAGCTTGTACCAATGTCAAGGACGGGTTACAACAGACTCAAGGAGGAGTTGGGCCGGCTTCAGAGAGAGGAACTGCCTGAAGTCATGCAAGCTGTCGCTGAAGCGCGTGAACATGGCGATCTGAGGGAGAACGCCGAGTACATCAGCGGCCGTGAGCGGCAAGGCTATATCATCGGACGGATTGGTGAACTGATGGGAAAACTGAACCGGGCAGACATCATTGATTGTACAAAGGTTGAATGCGATCGGGCTGTGTTTGGCACTGTGGTGACTCTGCTGGATCTGGATACTGGAGAGAAGGTGACCTATCAGCTACTGGGTCCTGACGATGCCGATCATAGCACAGGGAGCATTTCAGTTGACTCACCCATAGGACGCTCCATTCTTGGACACTCGATAGGAGACAAGGTGTCAGCAGAAATCCCTCGCGGCGAGCGTCATTTTGAGGTGATTGACATCGTGAAGTCACAAGTTGATTGAACGAGCGGTAGTTTCTGAACCGGGCAAATGGGGGGCAGGCCTTGGGTCTAGCCAAGCCGCTCTTCTCTGTCGATGGTGTAGAGCCACCATCTTGCCTTGGGCTGCCGATTCGATCTCGCCTGCCGGTCGAAGTAGATCGTCATTCGCGGGCCTTGCTCGGTCAGAACCTTGAACCAGTGCTTGCGAAGATACATCTCGCCGCTGCCATGTCTGCAGGGCCCGTCCTCTTTCCAGACTTCCAGCACGGCCGCGAGGGTGTACTCTGTATCCCTCCACACGAATCGTTGCGGCAGTCCAGGCTCGCCCCGGGTCATTCCGGTCGGATCGAACGTCCCGGCCACCGGCTTGATCGGCTCACTGACGAATTCCTCTGCCATGCTCACGGCCTCCTCTTCCTCTTTCAGCGGTTGAACAACGGATCAAAGACCGCGTTGTTGATGACCTGCAACAACACCAACACCGTCAGGGCCACCACCGACCCAAGGAGCAACCGGCCGGCCAAACGAATGGTGGGGCGTGGGCGGACGCGCCAGAACCAGACGACCGTTGCCATCGCGAACAGGATGACAAAGAGCCAGTCGATGGCGTGGCCCGCATAGTTGAATCCCAGTGCCGCCTGAGCTTCCTGGAATTCAGTGCCGTCGTGACCGCGTCCCGCCAACACGAACCGCAGCACGTAGAAACCGGGCACGGTCATCGTGCCCGCCAGCATCGCAGACCGCCTGGGACCTGGCTGGCGACAGAACCACCACAGTGCTGCTGCCAGGCTGCCGATCGAACCAAGAATGCCGCCGAGCGCGACCTGGTTTTGGAATTCAGGGGGCACCGGCCTGAGAAGGTATTCCTTGGCGGGGGTCGGGATCGCGGGACAGCCCTTCAACCAGGCGACCGAGCAGTGGCCAAGTTCGTGGACGTACAGCGACGCGACAACGGCAACGGCCAGAATCAGCCAGACTCCATGCCGCGCAACGGCAGCCGGCGCAACGGAAGGCGGAGGTGTTCCCGAACCATCTTGACTGGTTGGTGAAGCTGGCATACGTGTCCTTTCCTCCTGCAGGAGGGAGGGCGAGAGACCTCTCTCTCGACAATCCGCATTGGATGGTTCAAGGCCCATACTTGCCAAGATACTGTCTCGCATCGATCAGATCTGCGCTACGGTCCTCTGAATCGGATGAAGAAGCTATCATCGCTCAGGGTCTTCTCGGAATACCCTCCGGAGGAGTCCGTCCCGAGCTTTTGGTACGGCGTTGCCCGGCACCCCAAGACGCAGACGAAGCTGGCAAGAAGAGAGATCATGCCTCTACCCATGTCTCAACCTCCAATGGAGCCCATGTAGATTCATACCCATCCTGAGTGCTGTGATTGTATCAGGGCTGGCCATGAACGACAAGGCGTCTGTGGTCTACGTGATTGATCAGGACGGTCTGTCGGATTAAGATTGGGGCCATGTCTGGTCTGCGAATCATGGGCCTTGTCGCAGGGGTCGTTGCCCTGCTCTGGACAACAGGCGGATCGACCGCTGAATCCCTGGAGATCCGGGTCATGACCTTCAACATCCGGTATGGCACGGCCGATGATGGTCCGGACCATTGGGAGAAGCGTAGAGACCTGCTGTTCCAGACCGTGAAACAGTATGGCCCGGATGTGATCGGCTTGCAGGAGGCCCTGCGTTTCCAGTTGGATGAGATGGAGCAGGCCGTTGGTGGGTACGCGGAGATCGGCACCGGGCGAGAGGGAGGCACAAAGGAGGAGGTCGCCCCCATCCCCCTGATCGACACCTTTCGCGTTTGCCATCCGGATGACCCGAACGTCGGGACCTTCCATACTTACGCCAGTGGCTTGTTGAGATAACGTGACGTCCGTTGAGAAGGAGGTGTGCCTTGGCTCAGACCGAGGCGGCTTGTGTGAGGAAGCGGGGATGTGGGCGGGCGAGATGCTATGGGATGCCAGGAGGGGAGGCACCGCACAGGGATGGGGGATCAGGGGATGGAGAGGATGGTTGTCAGTTGTAGGTGGGGATTGTCACGTGGGGGGCAGGCTGGAGGGGTATGGAGTCAATTCATCTTCTAAGGGCTGCTCCTGCTCCTGCTCCTGCTCCTGCCCCTGCCCTAATCCTGAATTCCATCCTTCCAGGCTGAGCTGAGTATGTACACGGTGAGGGATTGAATGGTGGCGGAACCCCCGGCCGCTTTCACTGACAGGCCGTTTTCCTTCGGCAGGACGAATCTAGTGGATGAAACCTCGCCTCGGTTCACAAATGCCTCAATGGATGTGCGGTCCACTAAGATGTCCACCGTCTTGATCTGGTCTGCGACGGGAGTAGGACGAGTGCCAGACTCGATAGTCTTGGAGGTCAGAATAAGCGGGACGCCACGTATGTTGAATTCAAGATTGGCTCCTTCCGGAATGCCGACCTCAGCCTTGATGTGAAATAACTGTCCCGAAGGCTCCAGAGGCAACACCTCATTAGCCTTCAAAGTGCGATTCGTCCATGTGTCCTGACCCGTGTGAAGGATGGCAATCTCGCGGATTGGCTCGCGGAATAGACGAGGACCATTCGGAGTGCTTCGTAGCGTTAGTTCGCAGGGAAAAGTTACCTGCTGGTTGAACGGCATGTCCGGAAATGATGAGCCTCGCATCCAAGCAGCTTGAATCCTCCGCCCGTCGCCTGTATCGGTGTTACCCCAGGTTTGCGTGGCGTAGAAATGGGGGCCGATGTCACAGGGATACCGCGCGGTTTCCTCTTTGAACTCGGTGCCGTCAAAGGTGCCGATGGAGTATTTTCCGCTGCCCTGAATCAGCACCCACTTCATGTTATTGCGATCCCCGTCCACCGCAAGTTCAAAGAAGTCAGGGCATTCGAAGCTATCCCGGATGGGCTTGTGTTCATCTTTCCAGTTCAACAAATTCGTGGACGTAAAGATATGGTATTGGCTGTCCCCATAGAGCATCATGACCCAATGATTGCCGGGCGCATACCAGAAGACCTTGGGATCGCGTTCCGGGTAAACCATGATCGGATTCTTCTCATAGCGTTTCCAGGTGCGGCCATGATCCAGACTGTAGCAGATGCAATGGGTGCGATTGTCATTGCGCGACCAGAAGGCGACCATCGGCGGACAGGCTTTGTCCAGAGACAAGCCTGAAGTGTTGTTGTAGTCCACGACGCAGGTTCCGGACTGATCGCCGCTTTCCGATGTCTCCTCCCAGAAGGCAGGTTCCAGTTCCGTCCAGTGGACCAGATCACGGCTCACCGCATGAAGCCAGCATTTCCACCAGCGCTGCGCGAAGAGGTGATACTCGCCGTCGTAATAAATCAGGCCATTGAGGTCGTTAAGCCACCCGTCTTCTTTCGGACCGGGATTGAGCCTATCCATTGTCCACTGGCGGGCGGTGAAATGAAACTGTGGGCGCAAGGACTCTCTGTAAAGCGGCTCTGTAACAAGCGGCAACCGCTCCGGGTCATCTGTCTGAACCATATGATCCACGTTGATGTGTCCCCAATCACCGCTCGCCTCATCTACGATCTGCACTTGCGCATCTTGGCCGACGAATTGCCTTACATCCCAACTGGCCGGCACCAAGCGGTCGCTTCTCCAGCCCGTCGCACTTCGCACGACCTTGCCCTTGATGAGCAGGTTAAGGCAGGTGTCTCGCTCGTAGTCGCCGCCGCCAATGAGAAACGAGATGTACTTCCTGGCGATCTTGAACTCTGGCGAGGTGAGGGTCCCCGTTGGTCCGTCACCTTCAATCTCGCTGCTGGCCACTCGATTGTCGCGAGCGTTGTCAATCTCCAACTTAGGGAGAAGTCCATCCGATGCAGGCCCCGAGTTGAATGCCGTTCCCGTTATCGTCCAATCTCCGTAGTCTGTGCTGCTGAAGTGTCCTATTGCCAAATCGGCTCCGCTACAGTTGACAAGGAAACCCGGGTGGGTGGTCAAAGCCAACAAGCTGAAGCCGCAGATTGTTTTCAAGCACGTTCCCATACTCATAGCACTCGGTTCAAGAGAGGAATCCGGCGGAAGACAAAACAACTTGCCATATAGGTAGCCACCGTCGCCAGCACTGTAGCGACGAGGAACTTCACCGGCTTGGGTGCAGTGAAACCGTGCATCACGAGGGTTACAGCGATCAGCACTGGCGTGTGGAATAGATAGACCGCGAAGCTATTGTCCGCCATCCACCTTGCGAACCGGCCTTGGCGACTGAGCTTCTCGCGGAAAAAGACGATCAGGCCCAGACACACGCCGAGGCAGAAAAACGACTCCCAGAAACATACCACCCCGCTCTGCCAACTGAATCCGCCCGAGATGTGCTGCTCTGTATGCGTCGCAACGATCGTGAGTATCGCCGTCATCCAGATCAGACTCCCGCCGATGAGGGCTAGCCGGAACCATCGCATGCCGAAGTCATACGGGAGACGAAGCAGCCAATTCCGCCGCCGGGCCACGATCCCGACCGCGAACAGCAGGACATACTGGGAGAAAAAGCACAACTGCATGTTGAGTATGCTGGTGCCCATCGGCTGCACGATACGGACCAGAAAGGTGCATAGGCCCATGACAAGAATGAGGATGATGACTTGCCCTTGCGACGGCAGCGGGGCGTCAGATGTGCTGGGAGGTGCGCCAGACTTCCCTTTTCGCATCAGAGAGTAGACCAGACAAAACCCGAACAGTGCGACCGTAAACCACATCGGGCCGGAGCTGCCGACGAACTGAAACCTCCGGAGATACGCGATATACGCCGTCGGGAAAGACGCTGTGATCTTGTAGTAGTCGCGCAGCAGCCAGAAGACAGTCACAGGATGCACGACGAGCATGTACAACAGCGATGGAATGCCGAGCCGGATGAACCGATCACGTAGGAATCTACCCCAGCCTTTGCGGTCGTAGGCCTCCGGAACGAAGTATCCCGCGATAAGAAACAGCAGGCCCATGAAGAAGGCCTGCAGCCCCATCTGATAATAGCCGAAAAAGACCCGCATGCCGAGATTGTCCGGCTTCGGATCCTCCATGAAGTACCAGCTTCCCATGTGGCTGTAGGTGACGGCCGCGTGCATGCTCACCACGAACACGATCATCACCCACCGTAGATTGTCGATGAAGCCCAAGCGGTTCTGGGTTGGCGTCGCCATAGCTCAGTTCTCGGATGCGTGTGCTGCCATACCTATTATCATGATGAGGGCAAGGCAAGAAGGGTAAAGGCAAGAAGGGATTAGGTTGGCACCCATTCTGCCGCTGGCGGCTGGCTAATCAAATCTCTGTTTCAGCAACTCCGGTTTATCCCTGTGAAGCTGCAAAATCAACTCGCCGAAGATGGTGTTCGCCCAGGCGAACCAAGCGCGTGAGAAGTCCTTGGGATTGTCCACGTGGAAAGACTCGTGAATGAACCCGGTTCCAGCATGGGTCTTCTTAAGGGTGCTTAAGCAGTAGGTAATCTCGCGGTCATCATGGCTGGTCAGCGCACGCATGACGATACCCAGGGGCCAGACTCGATTCTCGCCGACGTGGGGGCCGCCGATCCCACCGGCATATTTGCCCTCGTGGTACCAGGGATTGCTCTGGCTCAGGGAGAAACGCCGCGTGTTTGTATAGACCGGGTCGTCAACGGAGGCGTAACCGAGATAGGGGATGGACAGAAGGTTCGGTACGTTGGCGTCGTCCATGAACAGCTTATTGCCGAATCCATCGACTTCAAGCGCGTATATCTGGCCGAAATCCAAGTGACGGGCGATGGCGTGATGTTGGATGGCTGCATCGACTTCCGCAGCCAGGGCCTGGCACTCGGCGGCAAACGCGGCATCCTTGACGACAGCGGTGAAGATCTCGCTCAACTGCCGCAACGAGACGACGGCAAACATGTTTGATGAAACAAGGAACGGAAAGAAGGTTGAATCGTCTGACGGCCGGAACATGGAGTGGATGAGGCCGATCTTCCGGGTGGGGTTCCCCCAGCCGCCGCCAAACTGGGTGTCCGTGGGAACCTGGGTGTTCCTTTGGAACTTGTATGAGCCTTTGCCGTCCTTACGCTGTTGGTCCTTGAAGGTCTTCACGATCAGCCGCATCGCCTCCTGCCACTGATCGTCAAAGACCGAGGTGTCGCCCGTGGCCTTCCAATAGCCGTGGGCCAGGCGAATCACGTAACAGAGCGAATCCACCTCCCATTTCCGTTCGTGGACCCCGGGTTTCATCACCGTGTTATCACCCGCCCATTCGCCTTTCTTCTTGGGATCGTCGTAGAACGCGTTGGCATACGGGTCAAGCAGCACGAATTCGGTCTGCTTGTTGATTGCGCCCTGGAGGAGTCTCTTTAGTTTATCATCCTTATTGCAGAGCGGGAGATAGGGCCAGACCTGGGCTGAGGAATCCCGCAGCCACATGGCGTCGATATCGCCCGTGATGATGTAGGTGTAGGGCTTGCCGTTCTTCTCGTAATACGTGACCGTCGTGTCGAGGGTGTTGGGGAAGCAGTTCTCGAACATCCACGCCAATTCGTCGTCACCCATCGCCTGCTTGACCTCAATGATGGCGTCTTCGACGGCTTGACTCGAAAAACGGCGATTCTCCAGAGACGGACGCATGGAGGTGAACCCGGAGCCGGTTGCCGCGCCAACGGACGCCAGTCTGGTGCCAAGGGCGGCGGTCGCCAATCCGGTGACTCTGATAAAATCTCGTCGTGATAGCATGGCAGCAATCTAACCAGTCGGCCTTTTCACTGCAACCAAAAAAGACCCATTGCCGCCCAGGGTGTCCGGGTTCTGCCGATGGGTGCCGGACCAGCCTGGGCGGGACCTCAGCAGACGGGACTTCCGGGGAGACCTTACTGGTTTTGATGAGGAATGGAGTGTGATGTCCCGAGATTCAGCGTACAATACAGCTTTCCGCAGCCGATTGCCTTGTGGGCGGGCTGCGGCGAGATGAAGAATGTGACTGGTTCTTGGAGGCATCGTATGAAGGCATCAAGACCCAATTGGAGTCTTCTCGGGGAGGTGTGTCTCCCTGGTCTTCTGTTCTGCTCGATCGTTTTCCCGCTGTATGCCCACGAGAAAGACCTCAAAGAGGTCGAGATCTACATGACTGCGGAAGACACGCCCTATCGGTTGAGCAGCCGGGGCTTTCGCGCGTTCGAGCCTCTTGACCAACCCGATGAGAACTACCCCACGATCATGATTGACCTCGACAAGACCTTCCAAACAATCGAGGGTTTTGGGGGAGCCTTCACGGATGCAGCCGCCATTACGTTTGGCAAGCTGTCACGCGAAAGGCAGCAGGAGTTCCTGACGGCGTGTTTTGATCCTCGAGAAGGGAATGCCTACACACTGTGCCGCACGACCATTCACAGTTGTGACTATTCCGATGAACAGTACACGTATGCGGATGTACCCGGTGACAAAGAGCTCAAACACTTCAGCATCGACCACGATCGGAAGTACCGCCTCGACTTCATTCAAAGGGCGATGAAGACAGCTAATGGGAGCATCAAGATCTTTGCTTCGCCTTGGAGTCCTCCGGGATGGATGAAGACGAACAACGAGATGCTTCACGGCGGAAAGCTCAAGCCGGAGTATGCCCAGACCTGGGCCGACTATTACGTCAAGTACATCGACGCCTACAGGAAAGAAGGGATTCCGATCTGGGGACTCACCGTTCAAAACGAGGCTATGGCGGTGCAAGTCTGGGAATCGTGCATCTTCACCGCTGCAGAAGAACGTGACTTCGTGCGTGATTACCTGGGACCGACCCTTCACAAGAACGGGTTGTCCGACGTCAAGCTCATGATCTGGGATCACAATCGGGGCATCCTGTACCAGCGTGCCGAAGTCGTATATGACGACCCTGAGGCCGCCAAGTACGTCTGGGGAACAGGATATCACTGGTACGTTGGAAACCATTTTGATAACGTCCGCATGGTCCATGATGCCTTCCCAGACAAGAAGCTGATCTACACGGAAGCCGGCATGGGCGGCGATTGGCAGACAGCCCTCAGACTTGCCAGGAACATGATCATCGACTTGAACAACTGGGCCAATGGCTGGACGTTTTGGAACCTGCTGCTCGATGAGAACCGGGGCCCCCGACATGCCGGCGGTACGGGTGTTGGGATGAGTATCGTTACCGCGGATACGCGTACGGGAGAACTCATCTTCAATCCTCCACATTACTACTTTGGGCACTTTTCGCGATTTGTCAAGCCGGGGGCAAGGCGTATCGCCTGCACCTCCAACAACGATGACTTCATCGCCACCGCCTTTGTGAATCCGGACGGCAAAGTGGCGGTGGTCATTCTCAATTTGAAGGACAGCGAGCAGTTGTTCCAGCTTTGGGTGAGCGGCAAGGCCGCGAAATACACGAGCCCAGCCCGTGCCATCATCACGATGGTTCTGTGAGGTTGCCCAGAGAACCAGGCTGGGATCCAGGGGTCAGTGGGATCTAGGAGTCAGAATCGTGTCCAAGACACCGTTTGAACAAGATGGATATCCGACCGGCTCGGCGGTTCGGCGTCCAAAGACAATCCGGCTTAGCCGTGCATTGCTTTGGCTGGCATCTGCGAGCAGTCTTCTGTGCTGTGATGCAGTGCGAGCTGCGCAAGAGTCGCCGAGCCTCAACGAGTATGTGTACCCAGGAGATGACTTGGGTGCCGTTTACAGTCCCCAGGCCACCACCATCAAGGTGTGGGCACCGTCGGCCAAGAACGTCAGCGTTGTTCTCTTCGGCGATGCAACAGGCCAGGATTCCGCTTCGATCCCGATGTCTCGCGACCCGAATGGCATCTGGTCTGCCAAGCTCGGAGGAGACCAGGATGGAAAGTACTACCTCCTTGAGATCACGCACCAGGGGGCGGTAGCGGACAAGGCGACGGTCTATCGCGTCAATGATCCCTATGCCCGCGGTTGTTCCGCCAATACCGGCAGGACGTTGATCTACGATCCCAGGAAGACCGACCCCGAAGGCTGGGGCGCGGACCGTTTCGTGACGTTGAAGCAGAACGTGGACGCAGTCCTCTATGAAGTGCACGTGCGGGACTTCTCGATCAACAGGAACTCGGGCACCTCGGACGAGCGGCGGGGAAAGTACTTGGGGATGGTTCAGCCGGGAACCCGGACGCCCACCGGCGAGAGCAGCGGCATCGATCATCTGAAGGAGCTGGGCGTTACCCACGTGCACATCCTGCCGACGTTTGACTACGCCAACGGGGATGAGAGGCAGGCCGTGGACCAATACACCTGGTACAACTGGGGATACGACCCGGTTCTCTACAACACACCGGAAGGTTCATATGCCACGCATCCGGACGGGACGGCCAGGCAGCGAGAGTTCAAGCAGATGGTCCAGGCGTTTCACAAGAACAACATCGGGGTCATCTTCGACGCCGTGTACAACCACACCGCCGCCACCGGCGATGGCCCCTTGTCCGTCTTCGACAAGGTCGTTCCCCGGTACTACTACCGCATAGACCCAAATGGCAGGTATGCAAACGGGACATGGTGCGGGAATGAGTTTGCCTCCGAGAGGCCCATGGCGAGGAAGTTCATTGTCGATTCCGTCAAGTATTGGATGACGGAGTATCACATTGATGGCTTTCGGTTCGACTTGATGGGGATTACGGACCGCGAGACGATGCTGGAAGTCTATCGTGAGGCCAAGCGGGTCAACCCCAATGCCATTATCTACGGCGAAGGCTGGGAAATGGAGCGTCTGCTGCCGCGGGAGCGGATGATGACGCAGGCGAATGTCAAAGGGACGGGGATCGCCGCGTTCAATGACGGGATCAGAGACAACATCAAGGGCGCGGTGCAGCGTGGAGAATCGCCGGGATTCGTGCAGGGAGCCGGCCCGCTGGGCGGCCTTGAGCAGTTCCTGCTGAACATCAAGGGCCAGAGCACGGACGGCGGGATCGAGGTCGTTTCGCCGAATGAGACGATCAACTACGACTCTGCGCACGACGATCACTGCTTGTGGGACAAGTTGCTCCTATCCGCGCCGGAAGTGCCCGATGATCTTCGGGGCAACATGGACAAGCTGGCGGCGGGCATCGTGCTGACGTCCCAGGGCATTCCCTTTCTCCACGCGGGAGATGAGTTCCTCCGCTCCAAGAACCGGGAGAAGAACACCTTCAACTCCAATGACCTTCGAGTCAACCCGATCGACTGGGGCCTGAAGTCACGGAAGAAGGACGTGTTCGAATTCTACAAGGGCCTGATTTCCCTCAGACGAGCGCATCCAGCCTTTCGGATGGCGGAGAAGGCCGCTGTGGACCGACACCTGGAGTTCATCCGGGACGTTCCGACCCACGTGGTGGCCTATGTCCTACGAGACAACGCCAATGGAGACTCCTGGAAGGACATTCTGGTGGTCTATAACGGAAACAGGCAGACCAAGGATTTGATGGTTCCCGGCAATTGGATCATCGTGGCCAATGACAAGAGGGCTGGAACGGAATCGCTGGGTTCGACCAGCAACAGAATCCGCGTGGAAGCCTGCTCGCTGGTGGTTGCCCATGCGGAGGCGGAGCGATGAGGATTCTCACGGTCTAGTGTATCCGGGGACGTCACGCAGAATTCTACGCCAAAATCAGCGTGATGCCCCCGGGATTCCAGGCTCGGTGTTCTCTTTGACCCTGAATTCGACGATCCGACGGATCAGGTCGGCAGGCAACGGCGGGCCAAGGGGGAACTGCACCGAGCCCTTCGCGCTCTTGTAGGGTCTGAGTTCGTCCTTGAATGCCTCGATCCCGCTGGAGGTCGGATAGAACCCGATGTGGTGCTTGAAACCGGCGAAGTGCACCAGATGCCTCCCATTCAGGTCGAACGTTGGGATCGCGTAGCTTATCACCTCCGTCGTGCCGGGCGCGGATGCCGCGATGAGTGCGCGCATCTCGTTAAGCATCTTCTGAGTCTCGGTGGGGAATTCTGCAATGTACTCGTCGATGCAGGTGGCAGTCGACCGATTCGCCGACCTGCGCGTCTGCATTTCTTGTCCGAAGTGCTTCAGAAACAACTGCTCCGATTTCTTGAACCCGTCATCCGTCATACGAATGGACAGTGCCTTGCTCCTTGGATCACTGATCCAGCCTTTTTCATGGAGGCGATTCATCGTGTCCCAGTCGAATCCCTTCCATGCCCTGGCGCCGAACCCTTCCTTTCGCTCGGTTGTGACCAGATAGAGGAGCGCCAGGGTCATTTCATCCACTTTGTCCTGATCGTATTTCATTCGATCATCTCCTTGCCGGAATGCCGGTCGCAAGGGAAGCCAGGGGGGAGAAGGGGGCTGGCTTTGATATCTGGGGATACTATACTGAAGACGATCGCCGAAATGAGTAAGATGTCCCCGGAATTCTCGGGACAAAACGGCTGTTTGGACATCCTGAATGCCGATTTGCCCCTCGATTCAACAGCGGCTATCGTGCCATCGGGCATAACTAAGCTGGGATTCCCCAGAAGGGGGTGGTATATTGGGAGTCAGGAGTCCGGCGCTGTTGCCGGGAAGGCCATATGGGAAATGTCGGCTAGACAGTGTTCGGTGATGCGACTATATGAAATTAAGTGAGTTCGGTTTCGACCCATGGTTTGAATCGCATACCACTGAGTTAAGCCTGGATGGTTGCGGCTTTGCTCGCGTATCCGCAGTTGATCGCGGTTCATACCTCATAAAAGATGAATCGAGAGAAGTCCGAGCTGAGCTATCAGGGAAGCTCACTCACCAGATTGATAGTTCCGTCGACCTGCCATGTGTCGGAGATTGGGTGACAGCGCACTATTGCAGCAATGACACCGCAGCTATCATCCACCAGGTGTTTCCGCGAAAGACGTTCTTGCGGCGCAAGACCCCTGGTAAAAGCAGCGATTTCCAGATGATTGCAGCCAACATAGATACCGCTCTTATTGTTCAATCATGCCATTTTGACTTCAATCCAAGTCGGTTGGATCGATACCTGATCATGGCAACGGACGGACATGTTGAACCGATTGTCATCCTGACGAAGACGGACTTGATCACCCAGGATGAACTGGATCAGAGGCTTGCGATCATGAGTTCTGTCACCAAAGCCAGAGTGATTGCACTCAGCAATATCACTGGAATCGGGTTTGATGAGTTTCAACAGACGCTCTCTTCGGGAAAGACATACTGTCTACTTGGTTCATCGGGTGTAGGGAAGACGACTCTCATCAACCGTCTCATAGGCCAGGAAGCCTTTGAAACAAGGGCCGTTAGCAGCACAGGAGAAGGCACCCATACGACCTCACGCCGACAACTCATCGTTCTCAGCCAAGGTGCAATGTTGATTGACACACCTGGTATGCGAGAACTAGGCATTGTAGGTGCTGGCGATGGGGTCAATGCAGGTTTCGAGGAATTTGTCGTGCTTTCCGCAAAATGCCGATATGCAGATTGCAGTCACGAACACGAGCCCGACTGTGCCGTCAGGGCCGCAGTTGAAAAAGGCGAGTTGCATGAGGATCGCTATTCCAACTATATCAAGCTCAAGAAGGAGTCAGAGTACTCCGAGATGTCACATCTGGACAAACGGAGAAAGGACAAGGCCTTCGGGCGATTCATTAAATCGGCAAAAAAACACATGAAGGACTGAAAAACTCACACCGAATAAAAGCATCCACCGGACGGAGAAAGGTCCCTGGCTTTGGATTTAGGTGTTGACCCCTTCCTCCTCCTTCCCGCGGTGCTTCCGTCCTGCTACAGATAACGCCTTACCCGACGGCAGTAGTTCGCGTACTCCTGGCCGAAAGCCTTCTGCAGGTGCTGCTCTTCGGCCAGAACGATCCGATGGTGGACGGCGACCACAAACACGCCGGCCAGAAGGACCACCGGGTTCAGCGTGTAGAGAACGCTGGCCAGGATCGTCGCATAGACGCCCAGGTACATCGGGTTGCGGCTGAACAGAAACAGTCCGTCCACCTTCAGATGGGTGCTCTCCTTGGGCGACCCGATCCGAAAGGAATCCGCCAGTTTCAGCCGCCCGATGAGCAGCAGCAGGAAGCCGCCAACCCACAGGAACAGAGAAGTCCACCGCAGCCATGCCGGTGCGCTCACGAGAGACAGCCGGATGCCCCAGCCCTGCGCCACCATGGCGGCCCACAGACCCAGAATGGCATACTTGCTGGCATAGAAGATCCTCCGCTCGATCGGCGGCTCGCCGTCCATATCAACGTTCCGGCGGCGCAGCCGTGCCCCTGAGCCGAAGAGGATGGCGAGAAAGACAACTGGAAATACCGTCACCACTACGGACTGAACCATCGTCGTCCTCTCTCAAACCAATACTGAGCCGATATGCCGCTTAAGGAACCGCCATTCGTGACTGTCCCCGGAATCCCCCCTTTGGACAAGGCGAACGCCGTCATTGAGACGCGGCCCCTATCGCGGCATCGCGTCCGATGGCTTGTTGTGCGCTGGTTGCAGCGCCTTGGCCACCTGCTGTGACGCTATGGTGAAATCGCGATGAGGGAATGCTTGGTCCATCTCGATATCCAATCGCGTCAGTTCGCAACTTGCATCGACTTCAGTAATCTTCTCATCGCGGAGCCTTCGCCAGATTGCGAGGAGTCGGAGGAAGTACTTGTAGTGCCAATCCGACCGGGCATTGAACTTGCAGGACCGTTCCAGGCCGATGGCTATGGCAGGAACAACCACGATGATCGCCGCTATTTCATTGTCTAGCCAACCGTTGCTAACCACGAGTGTCGCGGCAATGCTCAATACGATAGAGGCGTACAGCAGAACATCGGTCACCCAAAAGGTCAGCCTTGCGCCACGCCACTCTGCCTCAATCGACTCAGACAGTTCTTGTCGCAAATCCAACTCAGTCCACCGTGTCTTGCCCTTCCTCTTCTTCCTTTGCATGCCAAGCCTCCTTCTGGGGTCCTCTTCGTGTGTCATTTCCCCGCACAACTATGCACTATATGGTTCCATATACCGACATGTCCCATTTAGCGATACGTACTGCATCGCGTAGCCTTTCAAGTGCCAGGATAATCCCTCTCTCTTATCTGGGGACATACTCAATTCTGTGCCGAAATCAGTAAGATGTCCCCGGAATTAACAGATCCGGATGGATGACTGCACGAAAGAGACACCTGCCTGCCGGCGGACAGATCTGCCAGCGGCTGGTGGACTCCGAAGGCGATAAATGTAGACCTTCGCAGGAGCGAAGAAGATGAGGCGTCCAGGCTGTTTCGATGCGCTGGTGTCACACTGTAAAGGCAGGCAGGACGCAGCCGCAACGCTTCCGGCTCTTGAAGGAGAGGAATCATTGCGGTCTAGGGGACTGTTTTTTGTTTGACAGGAACCCTATATGGATGACCCCTCGGCCTCGCCTGCATAGCCCACATGGTCTTTCCTTCGCAGCGGAGCAAGGATGAGGTCCCGGGCGCCGGGAAGGTGCGCAAATGCTAATGCTTGATTTGAAGTCTGACCCCCGGCCCTCCCCCCGGCCCTCGCTCACTGTCCTTCACACTGCCGGCCTCAAGGTCAGTCCATAGAGTACACCCAGGATGAGCATCTCACCCAGTCCAGCAACAAGAGAGTAGAGCAAGGCTCCAGACGGTACGTTGAACATGATCCACTGAGATGCTACCCCCATGACTACGCGGAAGAACCACACCAGGAAAGCAAAGCTGACTCCTTTGACAAGTCCGGTCTGGCCCGGCAGGCTCTTGTAGAGAAGCAGAAACACGCCGGCCATGATGAATCCATACACGAGGTCAATCACAACACCTGCGGGGACATTGATCGATGTCCTTGCGATCGGCTTGTAGACCTCATAGAGTCTTTGGGCAAGAGCATTGGCATTGATCACCCCATCCAGGATGCCGAACAGAATTCCACTGACCGCACTGACGAGGATGTATCCAAACATGGTATTGTCTCCTGTTGGCGGCGCGAAGGGGCGACAGGGGAGGGCATCAATCGCTAAAGCAAAGGCCTGCCCCCCTTCCTTTCTGCGGGCGAGGGGTAGCCTGAAAGCGGTGGTTGGCCCTTTCATCTTTGAGGCAATCCGTCTTGGTGTTGTGGGATCGAATCACAGATCTCATGCCATGGCGCTTTCGCGCTCACCCAGATGTGACATTGCGGCTGCATCTGTGGGTCGTCATCCAGAGAACCTGCTCGGACGAAGATCATCCCGGGCCTGTGTTCCGCGCGTGAGAACACATGACAACCGCAGGTTCTGCAGAAGGAACGCTGTTTTCCCGGAGATGACTGGTAGGGGATGAGATTGTCTTCGCCCGAAGTGAGCGTGAACCCTTTGGATTCTGTGACCAGAACCGAGGCGAATGCCGATCCAGTAAACTTCCGGCAATCGGGACAGTGGCAATTCGCGAACATGAGCAATCGGCCGTGTATCTCGTATCTAACCGCGCCGCAGAAACAACTGCCTCTAATCATTCGTCGATCTCCTTTGAATCTGGGGCCGCTCTACGGATTTGACGCCATGTCCCGCAAGCAGGATGGCGCATATCTGGGGACATCTACGAGCAAGCCGGTGTGAAGACGGTCGCGGGATGTTGTCGCGAGCGACGTCGAGGGGGCAGACCCTGTCACAACAAGTAGAGTTCACCTCTGTATGGTCCACGTGGTCTCTCCTTCGCAGTGGAGCAGGGATGATGTCCGGGGTACGGGGAAGGTGTCCAAATGCTTGATTCAAGGTCTGACCCCCTGACCCCCCCGGCCCTCATTCAGGGCTGACCCCGGACTGGGGTAACTGTCTCTGGTTTCTCATGGTTGCCCTAGTTTCCGGGATATTCCGGCCCCAGCAGCCATCACGGCTTCGCGCGGCGAGCCACTCCTTCAGCACACTGATCTCCTGCTTAGGTACCGATGGATAGCCCGCACCGCCGCCTATGACAGAACTGAAGACAAGATCCGAGATCGAGATAGTGAAGCCCGGCCATGATAGTCTATCCTTCAAGGCGTCGATGGCGGTCTGTGTGGCAACGAGTATTGAATCTTGGACACGATTATTGTTCGCTATCCAATTGAGTTCATACATGATGCCGGGCGTAGGTGAATTCAGGATAATAATCAGCAAACTGGCACGTTCGGCGAATGCACAGAAGGCAACGTACCAGTTGTCATCGACGAGAAACGACCGCACATGGGACGAGTGACTGCAATCCGACTGATTCAAGAGGCCAAATACTGGCATATGTTCAGTGATCGGTCCTAGGAGGGCCTCATACAGTTCATCCCGAACGTCGTTGTCTACAAGCACTGCTCCCTCGGGAGACGGGTCGTACGATACAGCGAAACGAGACTCAGGTTGGAATTCTCGCAATAGAAGCGCGAACGGGTCTCCCCGCCGAACAATCCTCTCCAACAGTGTCAAGTTGTCGACAGACTCGAGAATGTGCTTCTTCCTTTGAGCGAAGGACTTGAGCTCGATCCAATGGTATGTGCAGGTCACCCAAAGCAACTCTTGTGCGATGACTCCTGCACCGAACAAAACCGCTAGGGCCACATGCCATGTTCCGAGCAATCTTCTGAAGGGTTCAGACCACTTCCCCAAGTGGGCCGCGTCGTTGCACGTGTATGCAAGCAACAGGAGAGAACCTGTACAGAATATGGATGCAAGAGTGAGCTTCATTACTTTGACAAAGCATCGATGTCTGGCAGTATCTACGGCGTGCGCCAGGCTATCAACACGGTGCCGAAGATAGTCTAGGGGTTTTGAAGAATACGAGGTCACAAGTGCCTGTCCATGCAGTTCGTGGCTCTTAGGAACTATCTCAGAACGCCTTGTAGGCGGTAGAGCCGCCGGTACCACAGCAGGATACAGGCCAGTTTGATTAGGCCAAGGTAGACCGATGACAGCTTGGCGTAACGAACAAGAATCGCACGGCATTTGCTCAACCATCCCAGCGTGCGTTCAACCACCCAACGCCGGGCGGGATACCGTTTGCGGCCTCGCGTGTCCAGTTTCTCTTCGCCAATCCGCCGTATGTGGTCTTGGTAATCATGTCCCTCGGCAGCCTTATGTCCCGTGGGATTGTCATATCCCTTGTCCAGGCACAGGTGCTGTGGCCGCCTCGGTGTCGGCGCAGGCCGTTCCACCACAATCGCGTCCAGCGTGGCCGCCAGAAGCTTGGTATCATGCACGTTGGCACTCGCAACGACGACCGCCAAGGGCCCCCCTTGGGCTTCGACCAGGATACTGCGTTTCATTCCAGGCTTCGCCCGGTCCGTCGGGTTGGGCCCGATCTGGTTCCCCCAAAACGCGCTTTGCTCATGGCCCCATCGGCGGCCTGCCATTGCCAATCGACTCCGCCCAGGTCTTCGCACCGGTCGACGAGCAAGGCCCAGATGTGATCCAGCACGCCCTTCTCGATACACCGCCTGAAAGGAAAAGGTGCCTGGCTTTGGATCTAGGTGTTGATATGATTGCATGCAAACTGGAAAGCGGGCGGGCACTGGCGCTGGCGACTGCTAGATCAAAAGCCTGACCCCTCGCCCCTGTCTGCGACGTCTACTCAAACGGAAACCGCCAAACAGGCGTCCTCTTGCTTGTGCGTACAAGCTCCCCAGCACATTCCATGCAGCATACCCACACATCGGAAGGCGCACGCTTGTTCGTCTCCTGGTCCACCCTCGCGGGCCTAGGTGATCTGTGCCGCGTCGTCTCGGCTCTGCTGTTCCGAGGGTAGCCCAACACGTGATAGGAACGCTGCAAACCTCTGCGATATGTCCTCCCGGTAAAGAGCGGCCACTTTGCAGACAAAGGCAGCCTTCTTCCTCTCCTCCAGGTATACTACGGGCGATGAAAAATAGTGCTTGAAATCGATGACGCAGGCGACAACTCCGACCTCGGTTGGAAGATCAACGTAGTGATACCGGGGATGGCCATTGTGTGTGACACCTGACTTATCCTTGGATCCGAAGCTACGGGATGTGATGTAGATTTCAGATAAGTGCTGTCCCCGGAAGAAGTGCTGCGCATTGTACATGGGTGCAAGAAGCACAGATATGAGCGTCTTGTCCTTTGTCTCTTGCGAGCCCGTGCGGAATGCGAAGTCCCATTTCAGATCGCAATCCTGCGTCAGGACTATGGCTAGGGGAAACAGGATCTTCTGAATCCGAAGAATACCTGCCTGTTCCTGCATACTCTCGAAGTACTCGACATCCCGCAAAATGTCACCCTGATATATTCGGTCTTTGCAGGGATTGGGATCAGGCTTGGTCATGGGCCATTTGGGCAAATATGATTACGAGTCTGGGCTTGGCTTCTGCATAGGGTGACGATGGCTTCTTCGTGTCTGACTGTTGGATATCACTCTCCACGATGCGTGCCGAACTGTCCTTCTTCATTGCCACGGCAGTGGAGGAGCCAAGGTCGTCCAACTGTTGGATCGCTCCTTCGGCAGCACTTGCCAGATCGGGTCTCTTCTGACCAAGAGGCGTAGATGATCCAGTATCATACGTGGGTATAGAAGATGAAGCGTCAACACTCATTCATTCATTTCCTCCCTCGTCCCTTGAGCAATGCTGCGCTCAAAGAGGGCTTGAATGGCGTCGTGATACACATCCAGCATCGCCGGTATCTCCGCCGTTTCGAACAACCCCTGGAGGTATGCGTCAAAGTCCAATACGAACACCTTCTGGCGAATCGGCGCCGGATAGTCTGGGTTGTGGACGCCGAATTGGAACCGCAGATTGAATGTAGGTTCGGCAAACACAAACTCCATATTGTGGAAGATCCTGGACGGTTCCGCCCCTGGCACCTTATATGTGAACGTACCAAGAAGACTGGAGTCTATGCACTGGCTCCACTCCAGTGGAGTGCCATTCCGGGGCTTGACCTCATTGATGTATCGAAGCCCTAGCCGATTGGGTTGTGCCTGATCGCAGTTCGCGAAGAACACTCTGACAATCGCATCGAAGTCGCCCCGCAGTGATTCGTACCGTCCATACTTCTCATATTGGACAAACAGGGTTTGCGTCCCCACCACCAGGTGTCCGCTGCGATCTCGGGAAAAGAAATGCCACTCAGTGGACTCCCTGCCTTCTCTCTTCAATGCTTCTCCGAAAAAAGAGAGTTGCTGCATCACGACGAGACGTGGCTCCATGATTGGAAATCGCCGCAGCGCTTCCCCTCTGTGTCAGAATACATGAGACAGTACCTTGCCATTAATTAAGAATGAGGGCAAGGAGATGAACAGGATGTCTCAGATAACGATGGATCTACCGAAATCAAGGTTGTCATCCCCGCAATGGAGT
>Ga0209777_10002163_pt1 | contig 26516 bp, 25 predicted proteins | sample FrelakmetHBP12HB_FD_187147 | JGI IMG/M metagenome (GOLD analysis project Ga0209777, IMG submission 187147) | Freshwater lake sediment microbial communities from the University of Notre Dame, USA, for methane emissions studies -HBP12 HB (SPAdes)... | ecosystem: Environmental > Aquatic >... | reverse complement strand
GAGCAGGGGCGGCATACCCCTTGTCTTCACAGGCTCAACGTCAAAGGTTGAATACCCTGGCCAGAACTTTGACATAAGGAACATCTACCTCATGCATGCCGCGATAGAAAAGGCTCTCGGCAGCTCCGACAAGGCCAATGAGATAATGGGGCACGTGCTGAGCGACGCGGACACTGTTGACAAAATATCAAGGATAGACTTTTACGAGATAGCGAAGACTCAGGGCAAGCTTTCGTCCAAGTACATGGCTGCGGTTGAGAGGGGGATGCCGGCAGATGACTACGTCGGCGCTGTCTCTTCGTATATAAGGTCCATCACCCAAACCGACGTTGAGCGGGAACAGGTGAAGAGGGGGGCGGTCTGAATGTCAAAAATGATTAGTGCGGCCGAGGCGAGGCAGGTTGTCCTGACGCTGGAAGGCGCGGAAAGGTTCGCGCCTGCCTGGATAGCGTCCGGCTCAAGGAAGAACGTTTCAGGCTTCAGGGACGCATACCAGTTCCTGGCAAAAAGGTTCGCCAAATACCTGGAAGGCAGGTTTGGCGCGGAAAAGATGGAAAAGGAGGCGTTCTCCCGCCTTTTCACCAAATTCCTCATGCCGTTCTGCTCGCCCGAGTTCATGGAAGGGCATGAAAAAAGCCAGTACAAAGCATGGAAGGCCATTGAAAGGATGCTGGACAGCTGCATGGACGGCATGGACCTGGCCTACGCCATAGGGAACGGCGAGTTCGTGGCGGCTTAGGGGGCGCTGACCATGGCCCAATCCGCTTTTGACAAGATGAAGGAGGATACTACACAGCGGAAGGGCGGCCCCCGCGAAAGCAGAAAGCTGATGGAATCCCAGAGCCTTGGCACAGCCGGGATGGAGAAAGGGATAAGGCTTTTCACAGACTATTGGGCATTCACTAATCTTGCATCACGATTCAACGGGGACGTGGTGATGGCGTACGAAGCCGCAAAAAAGGACACGGTCGAAGAGGCAGGCAGGATAGCCGAAAACCTGTTTCCAACAAAGGGCAACAGGGCTACGTTCAGGAAGGCGGTGCGGAAGTTCTGCGACGACTCGTTCTCAATGCTGTTCGCGATGGTACTCATGGAAGGCCAGCTGGACAGGGATTACACGGCCCACGTGGAATCCGCGCTTTCCCAAAGGGCGAAGAACCTGATGAGCTTCATAAGGGATTTTGAGGACATGAAGAGCCCGGAAAGGATGAGGGAAAGGGTGCTTTCAACTATCGGAATATTCAAGGACGAGTTTCCCCCTGTCCTGAGGCAGCAGCTTGAGAAGTTTGAGGCAGGCGTAAGGAAAGGGTCTTATGACGACACGCTTGCGCAGATATCAAAGGCGTACATGGAGACAAAGATAGGGGAGCAGAAGGGGTTTGAGGCGTACTTTTTCATAAATTACAGGGAAAACGCGTTCTTTGACATCATAACGCTTGCGATGGAGAACTCCTCCATGGGCATGATAAAAAAGGACGACATGCTGGCCATGTTCAGGCGCGAAAGCCCGGAGCAGGTATTCCTGTTTCCATCGCTTTTCGTCCCCATATACGGCGCGGACGAGTTCATGAGGCTCAGGGCCGGGAAGGTCGTCGCGGACATCCCGATAGACGAAAGCCTGAGGGCCGTGCTCTCTGAACAGGAGATGTGGAAGGACGTCCCGATAAGGCCGGCAGAGCAGATAATACCGCCGCTGGGCAACGTCGCGCGGCTAATACGGGAGATGCCGTCCGCGAACGTGGACGCAGTCAGCAAGGCGGAGGCCAACACGCTGCCGCCTAACGAGATGAAAAGCTTCATATTCAGGAGGATGGCCGAAAGGAAGATATCGCCCGTGCTTGACGTAATCCCGTCAGGATGCTCCATTGGCGAAAGGGACAGGATAAGGGCCAACGCATCCACAAGGACCGTGCAGTACGGCGTAAACGACACCTTCCCGGAGATGAACATGGGGAGCGGCATAAGCATCATGTTCCACCACCTTTCCGACAGGATGAAATTCGTGAACAAGATGGAAAACGCCCTCGGCTACACGGACGGCGCAGGCATATACCTGTTTCCGTATTACTCGAGGATGCCAACAAGGGACCTCAACGCGTATTTGCTGTTCAACGTGGGCAGGCACGAGTGGGGCCACATATCCATGGGCTCCTTCGAATACACGGCCGGGAAGGTGCCGAAGATAGACCTTTTCGCTCCGCTTGGCAAAGACGCCTCGTATGAAGAGAGATACGAGGAAAAGGGAAAGGAGAACATAGCGCAACTGCAGGAATTCATCAATAACGTGATGCACTCCGTAGACGTTGAGCTTGGCAAGAGGGAGAACGGCAAGGCAACGCTCAGGGAGATATACAAGACGATAGACGACACCATCAAGTCGCATTATAAGAAAGAGGTGCACAGCAAGAACCCGTATATCGAGAAGTTCTACAAATATTTCGGGACTGAGCTGTACAGGCACATAGACAACGTGATAGACGACTACAGGATAGACAGGTCGTTCTACGACGGCAAGGGAAGGGACGATATACTGTACGAGATGGGCGTGGCTGAAACGGACAAGCTGAGGAAGGTTTACAGGGTTTCAACGTATTTGAGGGCCATGAACAGGGCTGTATTGATGCACGAGCAGTTCAAGGAAGACCCCAAGAAATCCAATGCAGTGGAGACGCTTTTCCTCAGGGCGATGCTTGACGAAAAGTCTTTCAGCGAACTGGTTGGCCCAAGCGTGGATCCGCTGTTCAGGGACATTTGCGAGATTGCGATGTCAGAAGTGTACAAGGGGGCGGATACGCCAAGAAGGGCCAACGAGGTCATGTGCGCGTCAATGGAGTTCATGGCGCTTGCGATGATTTTCGACGACGCCATAAAGCCGCCAAAGGTCGTAAGGCAGGGCAAGAAAGGCGAGAAGGGCGAGGGGGGCGGTGGCGGAAAGGAAGAGAAGAATGAGGGAGGACAGCAGGGTGGCACGCCAAAAGAGGACCTTAACGGAGATAACAAAGATAAGAAGGAAGGCGGCGGGAAGGGAGACAAGAAAGGCGACAAAGGAGACAAAGACGAGGATGAAGACGAAAGCCAGGGGGACAGCCCTGTTGACAAGGACCAGAACGGAAACGTCAACATCAACAAGGATGACAAGAAAATAGAAGGAAGGGAAAAGGAAGTTGAGAATTTGAATGCAGCGGAGAAGCACGGATACGAGACGATCGAGGTCCGGGCTGAAAAGGTGGAGATGTTCAAGCAGTTCTTCCGCGACCTGAGGATAGACAGGATGGTCATCAAAGCGGAACTTGGCAAGAGGGGCGCAAGGGTGGACGTTGACGAGCTTGTGAAATTCATGTACAGGAAAGGCGCAAGGGAGCCGACGTTCTTGGAAAAGAAGGTCATGGAAACCGACGTCGGAAGCCATCTTGAGGCAAGGCCCATAGACATATACATAGGCGTGGACACGAGCGGCAGCATGACCGGCGATTCCGGAAGGATGAAAAACTCCAAGATAATATCGCTTGAGATGCTTGCAGGCTACAACGAGGTTGCGGGAGAGATGAGGGCAGCAAACATAAGGCTGCACCTGATATCTGTCGCTACTGAAGGCGACCACATCGCCATAAGGGACTGGGACGCCACAAAGGGCCTCATGGTGGAGAAGAAAGGCGAGTCCTACGCAGTCTCGTACAAGTTCAGCGAGATAAACGGGGCAACGGACCTGCCAGCCATGATAAGCCAGTTCCAGTCGTTCGTTGAGGAAATAAAGAAGAACACGATAGGCGAGATAATCAGGGGAAGGAACGCCCTGAACCCGTCAGTGATGATAATGTACATAACGGATTTCGGGGACAACGCCGGTGACCTGGAAGGCGTGGTTTCTGCCACAAAGCAGTTCGGGACCTTTGCCATGAAATACAGGGCGGATTCCAAGACGGTCAATTACATCTCCAACGACGCGGGCATAGCCACGCTGTTCGTTGTCCCTGACGAGCACAGCGACAGCGACGACATAATGGGAGCCGTTGAAAGGGCGACAAGCGGGGCCGTTGTCAAGTTCACCGGCCAGAACGAGAAGGACGTTCTTGACAAGATGAACGCGCTCAGGCCCGTCCTTGAAGGGCTCAGGGCGAGCAACGTGACCGAGAAGGCTGAAAAGTAGTCCTGGCAGAAGCTTATTTTTGTATTCTAAGCAAAAAAATCCTTCCGTCTAAGCGGAAACTACAGCAAGATTTATAAAACCTATCATGACATCATCATGATTGTATCGTGACTTCGTTGCGACGAAATCATGACACGGTGTAAGCATGGAAGAAAGGGAATTTAAAGGTTCGCCCGATTGGGAGAACGACATAGAGAAGGAAGCCAAGAAAACGCTCACAAGGCTCAGAGAGGACCCAGTGATGCTCGGAGTTCTCATGTCCAAGATCCTGGAGGAACGGGAAAACACCAATAGGCTGCTAAAGAACCTGCTTCAAAGGATAGAGCAGCTTGAATCCAGGACCGTCAAGAACAGCGAGGTACAAGAGATTCGCGAAGCGATGCTGCCGGAAATCGACGAGCAGATTGTGGGATATATAAAGGAAAAGGGAAAGGCGAGCGCGGAGGACGTACGGGTTAGGTTCAATTATAAAGGCACCAATGCGGCCTCCGCGCGGCTGAACAGGCTTTATAGCATCGGCATAGTAGACAAGAAACAGGCGGGCAAAAGGGTTTATTTCTTTTTGCCGTCATGGCAAGGCGACCAACCCCCCGGTTAGTCCCCGCACTATACAGGCCATATACACCCCAAGAGAAATCAGCCGAACTCGCTTCCCTTTTCCATCCTTTTCATTGAGAAATCAGATTGGCCAGCCTTCCACCAGTTCTTGTCGTACCTGTCGAACAATTGTTCTTCTATCGTCTTTGCGTGGTTTATTGCCTCTAAAACGTGCCTTTTCTCTATCAGGCTGCTTCCTTCCCCTACCGCGCTGTCCCCAGAAAGGCGCACGATGCCAGAAAGCTTCCTTAGCCTTAGCGTAAGGGACTTGGGCGCGTTGTCAACACCGTCTGCAATTTTTTTGGCCTCCTTGATTATTTCCTCAACTGCTTCCCTTGTTGCATGCGGTATTCTCTTGTCTCTTGCAACCTCTTGGGCAACGAATTGCACTAGCTTTGCCCTGTTTTCCAGAGTGTCAGGAACCTTGACATCAAGCAAGACCTCGTAGCCGTCCCCCCTTATCCTGCTCCTGAGCGCGGGGTTTATTTCGGATATGTCGGTAACGTTCATTGCCCCTATGAATATGAAGTCGCACGGCACGCCGTCCACTCTCACTATGGCGCCCGTGCTTGTAGTGTTCCTTCCGACTATCGGGAAGTTCTTGTCCTGCATCGCTGTCAGTATGCTCTTCTGCAGCGGGTAGTCTATGGACGTCAGTTCGTCAATGAAAAGCACGCCCTCGTGCGCCGAATGCACGGCTCCTGGGACGACCCTCATGAACGGCGGGATGCCTATCTCAGGATGCCCCCCGTACGGGTCATGCTGTATGTCACCGAGCAGTTCGCTTTCGCTTGCTCCCGTCGCCTGGACGAACGTGCTCCTGTTTATGGGCACAAGGACCTTCTTTTCGTCCTTTATGCTGCTGGACGCCTTCTTCATCTCATCCTGCGTCAGCACCCTTATCTTTCCCTCGAACTGCTCGTAGACGATGATTTCCTTCTTACCCAGCGGATCCCTCTTTTCCGCTTTCACGAACTTTTTCCTTGAAGGCATGTCCTTTTGAGGGGCAATGAGGTCGTTGAACGGGTTTGAGAAGCTGGAATGCTTGGCTGCGCTGCAGTTCGGGCAGATGCCTAATTCGGGGTTGCTCAGTTCCCCGCAGCGCGAGCATCTGAAGCCTAATTCTTCAGCAACGAAGATTGGCGCGTCCTGCGGCTCTATCAGCTTGCCTATTGAGGGCTGCGACGGGGCCTTGGCTGTCACGTCTTCCCTCCTTTCCAGCTTGAGTATGGGCCTTTCCGGCTTGCCGGCATTGTGCAGCACTGATATCTGCATCTTTGGCATCGGAAGGATTGTTGCCACGGCCCTTGCTATCATGCTTTTCCCTGTGCCCGGCGGACCTACGAGAAGGAGGTGCCTTTTCTGCATGGCTGAGACGCGCGCGAACTTTACTGCCCTTTCCTGGCCGATTATGCAGAAGAACGGGTCGTCGGGAATCGGTATCTCAGACGTGTCGTTGTAGCTTTCAACGGATTTCATGAGGTTCTGCTCAACTTTCTCTTTCAGATGGGTTACGGCTGAAAACATATGGCTTTCTTTTGCCTCAATGCATTTATAACGCTTTCCGGTAGCAAAAAAAGAAAAGCGTTTTTAACCTATTGCCTGGAATATAGTTGAGTTGTGGGGGCCTTGGGGTAACCTGGTTAGCCTGTTGGCTTCGGGAGCCAGAGATCCGAGTTCAAATCTCGGAGGCCCCACTTAACTTAATGCCATAATGTGGCGCCCGTGCATTCCCTGAATTGCACAAGGAAGGCGCCAATCGGCTCTTTATTCATTGCACTGCTTAGTACTTCCATATAGAAAAGCAGTTTTGAGGTTTGCTTGTATTCATTTTTAGTATTATACAGCGCATATTCGCGTGCGGTTTTCCTCATGTTGTCGTATGCGGTTGCGTCAACGCCATTTTCAATCAGTAAGAGGCATATCTCCGCATGGCCATATTCTGCCGCCAGCATCAGCGCAGTCTTGTCGTGCCAATCCCTTATTGCCGCGTCCGCGCCCTCTTTTATCAGCAAGTCGCAGGCCTCCGTGAATCCCCTGTACACGGCCCAGTGAAGGGCAGTGAGCCCCGCCGTCCGGTCTTTCACGTCCATGTCTGCGCCGTTCTTTATGAGAAGATCGCAGATTTTGGTATGCCCATAACCAGCGGCAAGGGCCAACGCCGTCCAGCCCTGTACGGTCGTTGAGTCTATTTCAACGCCGATTCCAAGAAACCGCTTCACTTCCCTATAATCCCCTTTTTCGGCTGCATCCCTGAATTTGTCATTCAGGCGCAGTTGGCTTTCCGCCTCGATTTCCGCCCCAAGGGAGAACAAGGTATCACTGCCGATGATGTCCCGCTTTTTATGCCTGGCCGTTTTTGTGGCATGATTTAGCGGCGGCTTATCCTGCTCTTTTTGCGCAGCCATATTTCCTTTAATGGCACAGAATGTTTATAAACTCTTTTCAACATGAATTGAAACGATTGTAATGAAGCTGGCCCAAAGAACAACCAACACTAAAAAGGTCGCTGGCAGCTTAATTTACAGAAAAAACGTCCTTGACCAGGAAACGCTGGACAAAAAGCTTTTTGAGTCAATAGACAACTTTGGCGGAAGGCCTGAAGTCTCATACTGGATAATACAAGGCGCAAATATCGAGGCAAGGAACTCTAAAAAAGAGACGCCGCTATTCATGGCAGTGTACCGCGGCGGGCCGGCAGTAATCAATCTGTTGCTGGAATGCGGCGCAAACATAAATGCGAAGAACAAATGGGGCCGGACGCCGCTCATATCGGCAATTATGCAATCAGAACGCGGCACAGCGGCATGGCTCCTTATAGAAAAGGGGGCGGATGTGCATGCAAGGGACAAAGGGGGCACGCCCGTCATTTGCTTTGCTGCGCTGTACGGCAGGAACCAAATTGTGTATGACCTTGTCAAAAAGGGCGCTAATATAAATTCAACGGACAGGTGGGGCAAGACGCCGCTGATGATTGCACTGAAGAATAACAATACTGACCTCATGGCAATGCTCATAGGGATGGGCGCGGACATAACAATAAAGGACGAGATAGGTTGGACAGCGCTTGACCAAGCCAGAAGGCAGGAAAATGCCAAAGAGTCCGGCACGCTCCAGCTGATGTTTTTAGCGGAATTTGGAAAGGAAACGTTCACGGCATTCAGGGAAAGCTTCAGGGAATGCATCGTCAAGGAAAGGGGATACATTTCCGCATCCCGCTACCTTTTATAAAGGCTTTGCACCCAGAGAGCGATTGCATGAAAATCGGGTTTTTCGTTGACAGGCTTCACCTTACCGACGGCGTAAGCATAGCCCTGGAGCTGCTGAGAAAGGAGCTGGAGGCAAAAGGCCACGAGTCATACGTGTTCTCGCCAGGGGAAAGGAAAAGAAAGGAAGAGAACAAGGACCCGAAGGTGTTCTTCTTCACATCGCCCATATTCAAGGACTATCCGGACTTCAACATCGTAACGTTTCCGAACAACTCGGCCTACGAACTGGCAAAGAAGCTTGACCTGGACGTGATACACTCGTTCGCGATGGGGACGATGGGCGTGGCAGCGTCAAACGTTGCAAGCAAGATGAAAAAACCATCCGTCCTAACTGCATACAGCCTGCCGAACAGGCAGATAGACAGCATGTTCGGAGACGGCCTAGGCAGCATAGTGCACAAGCTTTCCACCAAGTACATGAGATGGTACCTGTCAAGCTTCAGCTGCTTCTGCGTGCCGTCCGAATACGTGAAAAACAGCGTAGAAAAGGAGATGGGGATAAAGGCCAACGAGGTATTGTCCCTGGGCATAGACTACGAGGCGGCGAAGGCAGGCCTGAAGTCAAAAAAGGAGAGGGGCAAGTTCCTCTATGCCGGAAAGATAGCGAAGGAGAAGGACCTTGACCTCCTGGTGTCGTCAATGCCGTCAATATCAAATAGGCTTAATGACGCGGACATCCTCATATACGGCGAAGGCCCGTACAGGGAGACGCTGATAGAAAAAGCCATCTCAACAAAGATAGACGACCACGTTTTTGTCGGCTCTTTCCTCACCAAGAGGAGGCTCATGGCCGAAATTTCCAACGCGTCATTGTTCCTTTTCCCGTCGCAGAGCGACACCCAGAGCCTTTCGCTCATTGAGGCCATGGCGGCCGGCGTAATCCCGATATGCCCGCAGGATTCCTGCGCATACGAACTGGTCAAGGGCACCCCGCTTGAGAGGTTCAGCTTCAACAACAAAAAGGATTTCTCGGAAAAGGTGGTGTCGGCATACAGCGACGTCAACGACAACGACAGGGCGCTTGCGTCCGAAATCGCGTCGCGCTACGACATAAGGGAGATAGCGAAGAGGCACGTGGCGCTTTACGAGTCGCTGTCAAAAAAGTGAAACTAGCCCTTAAGCTGCTTGAGCTTGCTTTCCAGCTCGCTTAGCGTCATAAGCGCGACATCGCCCGTGTCAATGTAGAACTTGAGCGTTGACGAGAGCCTGCTGCCGTCCGATATCGCGTCAAGGAAGTCCCTCTTGGACGCCTCGTCCTCGAAAACTATGAAGACAAGCCCGTTCTTGACAAGGCCCCTGAAGTTGTCCTTTATGTACTTTATCTCCTTTGGCTCGTAGAAATAGACAAAGAACGAGTTCCACATGAGCTTGAGCTCCACGTGGTATCCCTTGGTCCTGCCTATCTCGCTGAACGGGACGGTGTTCTCTATGCACATGTCCCTCAGCGAGCGGAACATGGAAAGCTGCTTTATCGTGAAGCCGGAGTCCTTTTCCCACGACGTAAGGCCGTAGAAGTCGTTTTCCTCCTTGACGTCGCCCTCCTTCTTGAATATGTCCATTATGTATTCTATGTTGAAGTCGCTGGCGTATATCCTGCTTCCCTTGTAGTATATGTTGGAAAGCTGCCTCTTTATGTCCTGTATCGAGACGGGCGTGTAATTCCACTTGTAGAACTCGTTTATGTCCTCGAAAAGCTTCAGGAACGCGTTCCTGCTGAGCGGTATCCTTATGGCCTCTATGGACGGGAAGTCCGGAACGTCTATGCCGAAGACCATCTCCTCCTTCCTTGTCAGGAATGCGCCTGCAAAGTAAATCAGCACCGAGACGATGCCCACGATTATGTTCGTCGTGTTGAACACCCTTCCGAGGCCCGTCGTGTCAGGCCTTGACACGGTGATTACAGTCTTGAAGCCGCCGGCCTCTACCGTGAAGTTGTACTTTCCGACCGGCACCGCGCCGTTGAAGTAGTCGGACATGGATATCTTGAAGTTGGTCCTTCTCCCGGTGAAGGAGTAGGACTTGTTGCCGCACGAGGTGCACGTGACCGTCGCGCTTGCGACGTCCTGCGGCCTGCCCTGCGAGCTGAAATTGAAGACGAACGTGGCATCGTTGAAATTGGGTATTACTTTTACGTCAAGCCCGCCGAACTGCAGGTAAGTCCGTGCGTACCTCTCCGTCCCCGACACGTCAAAGACGTAAGGCGCAGTGCCGAGCTCCTTCCTGACGTATTGGTAGTAAATCGGCGAGTCCAGGTTTGACTGGTCCAGATGGACCTTGTCCTCTTCAGTCCCATTGGCGGCAATCACGGACATGCCCATCGTCGGGTCCGAGACGGCCCCCACCGTGCCGTTGGCGATAAGCTCAAGCCTGGAGCCCTGGCCCGATATGGAATAGGCGAGAAGCTTTGGCGCCTCTGTCTCCTGCGCATACAGGCTTCCGGAATAGTCCTTCAGCGCGGACCTTATCTCAAGCGTTGAAAACGAGACGTTTTTCGGGTTGTAGACGTCAAATTTGACAAGCTCAAACACGTGGCTTCCGAGCCTGAACATGTCCGAGCCGAAGTAGTAGTCCTTGCCAATCGCGGGGTTCGCCGTTGGCGTTGCGCCCTGGGCGAAGCCCGCCCACTTGTCAAACGAGGACGCAACCTTGAAGGCGTCCATCGCTGCGCTCTTGCCGTCGTCCCATCCGTTCTCCAGCGAGTTGGGGATGAACACCATGTTCCAATCCGAGTTTTTTGGCGCTATTATGGACACCGCATCGTAGACCTTCGTTGCGTCGCTGGCCACGTAAAGGGCATTCCTCATCTTCAGGGCCTTTATCTGCATGTCCGTCTGCACCTGGAACGATATGCCCAGGCTGTCCCAGAACGGCATCAGCGGGGCCTGGTTCCCGTCCGGGTTGACCTTGAAGTTCGGCATCACGCCGATGTACATGAGCGTTATGTATTTCATCCTGTTCTGGCCGAACTGCGAAACCAGCTCGTCCGGCAGATAGTCGTAGGGCACCATGACAGTGGAGCCGTCAGGCACCCTTGAAAGGTCAAGGCCGTTGACGACAACCGGATTGAGGCCTGATGCGATTGCGCTCTTGGAGAACTGGAACACGAACTCGTCAAGCCGGGATTCGTTGCTGCCTGGCGGGATGCTTCTCGGCAGGACAAGGTAAACGTCCTTGGACAGCGGCCTGTCCGTGACGTACACCGTGAGCGCGGATGTTGAGTTTTCAGATGCGGAGAGGTTTATCACGTTGACGATTGCATTCTGCTTGTTCTCGTAGCTGCCATAGTCGGAGTACTGGACGCCCTTCATGTCCATCGAGCCGTAGGGCGGCGCAGGCTGCACGTTGAACAGAGCGCTTATCTGCGACGCGAACGAGGACACGAACATCACTATGCCCAGGAAGACCAGCAGCCCGAAGATGAGCGGCACGTAATTCAACAGGTTGATTGGCTTCTTTTTCTCTTCCTCTTCGCCCTTCCTTGAAATGCGCTTGCCGAATATGGACTCCCTGACGGCCTCAAGCAGCGGCTTTTCGACTTTCTTGAGCCTGTACTTGACTTCAAATGGCTTGAGCAACTGCAGCCTTACCTTGTCCTTCATCCGCGTTCATCCTCAGATTGGCTTGACGTAGTCGTTTGATATCATGTCCTGCACGACGTTCATGACCCTTTGCTCGGCTATCTCGTAGCGTGCCGAAAACGCCCCTATGTCAAGCTCGCCGCCATGGTCCTTCAGCCATTCGGATATCTTGAGCTGCAGCACCTCGTCGCTGAACTTCATGAATTTCTCAAGCTTCGCCTCTGTGGAGGAAAGCCTGTTGCCGACAGCGTACAGCTTCTTGGTCATCTCCTCGTTCTCGTGCTTGTAGCTGCTCAGCAGCGCGCTTGTCTCATTCAGCTTGCTCTTGAGCCTGTCCCTCTCGATGTAAACGTCCTTGGAGCCTGCCGGTATCATGGATTCCATGTCTTTCACGAGGTTTCCGATGAGATCCAGCATCACGCCGATGTCCATGTCGTAGTAGGATATGGCCATGTTCAGCAGCGGGAAGGCCTTGTTGAGGACCTCCCATTTCCGGACCGCCTCTATCTTGTCGGATATCGTGTAGCCTATGTCGATGCTCTGGTCCCTGAAGTCTATTATGAAGAATTCCTGCGGGGCGCCCCGTATGTCCTTCGACTCCACGTATGCGAGCGACACCGCATCCTTGGTCTTTACGAGCATGGCTTTCTCGCCGACTGCGGCGAGCGCGTCGTAAACGTCCTTTGTCTTGCCCTTCATGGACGCCGTTATCCTTATGTATCCTGCTCTCATTTTCTACCACCGCGCTGTGCCGGCTTTCTAGGGGTTGGCGCCGGGGCCCGTGCCGTGGCCGTTGCCGCAGGCTGCGGCGCATCCGAGGCCGGCTTGTCCTCTATCGCCGGGACGTATATGAAAATCAGGAAAAGCGGCACCAGCAGTATCAAAAGGACGCCCAACAGGAGCGACCTGAGGATGTCCGCAACGTCCCCGTTCATCAGGTTAACGACGAATATTATGACGAAGAAGACCGCGGCCAGCGCGGAAAGTATGATTACGTTGCGCTCAAAGCCCTTCCTCTTCTTTATGTACTCGTCCTTGTGCTTCTCGCACACGAAGAGCCTGTTGTTCTTCAGCTTCATGCCAAGGCGTTTTTTGGCCGCTTTCATGAGGTTTATGACCCTGTCCTCCTTTATCTTGTATCCGCCCTGCACGACCTCGTGACCGATTATGCATATGTCGGAGTTCTCCGGAACGTCGTCGCTCATTTCCGCTCATCCTCCAAAACGACTTGTGAAAGCGATGACGTAGTCTTGCCTTCCTTCCTGAAGTCCGCTTTCGTGAAGATGTTGATTATTATGGTGTCGTCAATGCCAAGCTCCTTGAGGAACGTGCTCATTATCCTCCTGTTGACGCCCATCCTCTCAAGCGTTATGACGAACGTTATCACGTCCACGTGCCTGCTGCTCTTCTCAAACAGGTTCACGACGTCGTCAATCTTCTGTTCGTCGACGCCTATGGACCTGAGCTTGCTCCTTATGTCTTCTTTCCGTATTGAAATCGTATATGCCATTGCACCACCCTTCGCCTTTTTCTCCATTACCTCCCTGAGGTCAATGAAATATTCCTTAAGGGGCTCCTCGCCCGCTATCTTGCCGATTATGAACGTCATGGGGAAGCTTTCAGGCGTGTAGAACGCCATGTTCACCGCGGCCTGGCCGACGCCGAACTCCCTTATCCTTGACCTTATGTAGTTGCTGAAGTTCAGCGTGCCCTGCAGGTAGTCTAAATATTTTTCAAACTTCACCTTTAGTATAAACGTGGTTCCGACGTTGCTGAAGATGACCTCGCTGATGTCTGTCGGGTTTTGGCTCGCGATTATGAGCGCGAAGTTGTACTTGCGGCCTTCGCGGACAATCATGACCGCGTCGCTGTTCGGGTCGCTGGATATCTTCCATGCCTCGTCCAAAACGGTAATCAGCTTGAGGCCCTTTGTGGCTGACCATCCCTCCAGCCTCATCCTTTCCTTGATGAACTGCAAAATAGTCAAACCGCCCAGCGCCCTCATGGTCTCGTCCGGCAGGCCGCTCAGGTCTATGTCCACAAGGCCGACCGTAGTCAGGCTTGCAAGGTCAACCGTGCTCTTGTTGGCGAAAAAGTCCTCTCCGGGCTTCGTGAACCTTTTGAGCCTGTATATGCAGTTGTCCAGCTCCGCGGGAAACTCGTACGTCCCGAGCTGGGACTTTTCCTCGAGTATGGCAACGACGTCCTTGAGCGTAGGGGCCTCAAGCGCCCTTCCCAGCTCGTCCTTCTGCTCGTTGCTGTCCATCTTGAACTTGGCCTTCATGTAGGCCTGCTCAATAGCCTCCTCTGTGAGCCTTTTCTGCTCCGGATAGCTGTCCATGTCCGTAAGCAGCGCGAGCGTCCTCATGACCTGCTTTATCCTGTCATAGGGCTTCATGCCGCCAAGGTCCAGGAGGTTGAGGTAGTTGGTCCTGCCGAGCTGGATTATCTTTCCGCCGGTCTGCATGACCCAGTCCTTGTATTCCCCTGCCCAGTCTATGATAATGGCGTTGGAGTTCCACACGAAGCTGGCCCTGACGAGCAGCGTCTTGATGAAGTACGATTTTCCGCTTCCTGAAATCCCGACTATGGCTATGTGCGGGTTGGTGATGATGCTGTAGTCCCAGAAGAACGGCACGTTCAGCCCGTCCGTCTTTCCCACGTAAAGGGAATTGAGCGGGTCCCTGAACAGTATGTGCATGGGCGGCTCCGGGGCGTGGGTAAGGATGTTCCGCCTTGAAAGCTCTGTGTTGTTTATGCGGAACATCGTCAGCTGGGTCGCCATGGCCGCACCTCACATGTTGCCTGTCTTCTCGGACTCCGTCTGGTCCTCAAGCTCCTCTATCGTCGTAGGCAGGAATTTCTCCCACTCAAACGCCTTGAGCATCTCGTCGCCGGTAAGGATGTCCGACTCGCAATTGAAAGAATTGGAAAGCAGCGTGCCAAGCTTGTCTGCCGCGTTCTTCACCCTGGCTGTGGCCTCGTCCTTGGTTATCCCTATGTCGGTAACCATCGCGTAAAGCACGACCTTCATGGGCCTGAGGCCCTTGCTGAGCTGGTTCACCATGCCCTCAAAATAGGCGATTTGCCGCTCAAACTGGTTTATCCTCAGCACGTCAGGCTCGCTTTTCTCCCTTTCCTTTTGGAGCTTGAGCTGTGCCTCCGCCTTCTGCGTCTCAAGCTTCTTCCTGTCGTTGGAGATGTCCACTGCGTGCATCGTGTACGAAATTTTGACGACCTTTTTGAACTGCGTCATGGCCATCTCGAACTGCTTGTTGTAGGCTATCATCTCGCCTTCTTCCTTCTCAAGCGCGGACTGGTATATCTTCATGCCAAGGAACGCCGACGCGTAATAAACGCCGTTCTGCGCCCTCTTGATTATGACGTCCTGGGTCGGCGGAATCTCGTATCCCGTGTCCATAATCACTACCGTCTTCGTCTTCTGGGTTATCATGGGCACCACGAGGTAGCCCATCTTTAGGAATATCGCCGCGCCTATCGCGCCCAGGCCTGCCAGTGCGCCGCCTATGAATGAGAATATGCCGCCACCGGTCGCTATTGACGCAAAAAGCCCAACGACGCCGACGCCGATTGATGCGAGCGCAAGGTTCTTGTTTGAGACTTCAACCATTGTATCTCCTCTGTTGGATTATAAATGAGGACTTTTAAATGCTTTCCTATTTTCGCCGGATGCTGGATGGTTTTTAATGAATGGAAATGTTAGTTCGTTCTTTCGGGGCTTTTTGGCTGCTGGGGCTGCCGCGCCCTTGTGTCAACAGCGCCCCTTGCGGCGCCCCTCACTGCCGCCTCTTCGTCTTCCGCCTCCCTGTCCGCGTCAATCTTCCCTTTCAGCAGCATCATGCCAATCGTGTTAACCAATATCGTAATCAATATGACGTCTATGGCTATGTCCGGGAACAGGGAGAACTGCCCGAGCGCGGATGCCACGCTCCCCGAAGGCCCGAGCTTGGTTATGAGGATGAACGGCAAAAACGCCATTACGGCAAAGTCTATGCCCCTGGCCTGCATGACCGTTATGACTGCCGCGTGCCTGGAAAGGTCGCTCTTCAGCGTCGTAAGGTATGCCGCGACCATCCTTGCAGCGAAAAGCGCCCCGGCCGCCGCAGCCGCAATCATGAGGACCCTAACGCTGGACACCGAGACGATTGTGCCCATGTATATGAAGAAAAAGGTGGTGATGAAAAAGGATATCTCGGCCTGGAAGCGGGCCGTCGCCTCGTCGTCCTCTATCTTGCCGAGGCGCAGCATGTCCCCTATGTTCTTCCTGTTGCCGAGCATTATGCCATAAACGAGCGCCGAAATGACCCCGCTGCCGCCCAGGTAGTCCGAGGCGAGGTACAGCACCAGCAGGATTGCCATTGTCAGCATGTAAGGGTAGTCAAGGCCGTTCTTGGCCTTTGAAAGGAAAACGACAGTCAATGCGCCAACGATTGCGCCCAGCACTATGCCTATGGAAAACGAGGACATCAGCATCTTGCCTGCGTTCTGCAGGTCAAACGAGTGGGAAAGAAACGAGGTTATGAGGATTATGGCCAGGACTATGCAAACGCCGTCATTGGACGACGACTCTATGATGAAGAATTGCCTGAGCCTGCTGCTTAGGTTGAATCCTTTTGCGATTGGCATGATTATCTGCGACGCCGTGTTGGCTGCGATTGCGCCGAAGACCGCGCCTACCCAGAGGTCAAAGCCGAACATGTAGTTGAGGGCAAGCGCGCAGGCTGCTGCAGACAGAATCGCGGAAACCAGCGACATCAGCAGCGCCCTGCCTGACTTGTGGATCACCTCAAATATGTCGAGCTCCAAGCCGGACTGGAAAAGGACGAAGACGATTGTAAGCGTGCCCAAAAACAGCTTAAGGTCGTCGTAATGCGAAAAATCAACGTATCCGAACGCTGAAGGCCCAATCGCAAACCCTATGGCAAGCAGGATGATGACATGCGGGAGGCCAAGCCTCTTGAATATCATGTCAGCTACGAAACCGAGGAATATTATGCCGGACACCGCCAGAAGGATCGTCGTTGTCAGGTCCATGAAAACAAATCAGGATAAAGCGTTTAAAAAAGGATGAGTCCGCCCTAATTTTTCCGGGTGCGGGCGCCGGATTTTTAAAAGATTGGCATGAAATTAAAACGGGTGTTTGGCATGGCATATGAACAGAAGAATTTTGACTTGTTGCTGGGCATGGAAGGCTTCAGCGAAACGCTGCTGAAAAACCACTTCACGCTTTACAGTGGATACGTCGCCAACGCCAACAAGTCGGCTGATTTGCTTTCTTCCATGATGAAGGAAGGGAAAACAGCAACGCCGGAATATGCCGAAGTAAAACGGCGCTTTGGCTGGGAGTTCAACGGCATGAGGCTTCACGAATACTATTTTGGCAACATGAAAAAAGGCGGGGCAGCCATGTCTGCGGATTCAGGCCTAGCAAAGGCCATCGCTATAGAGTTCGGCTCTGTTGAGAATTGGGAAAAGGACTTCAGGGCAACAGGGGCCATGAGGGGCATCGGCTGGGTTGTGTTGTATTACGACACGGTCGGCAAAAGGCTCTTCAACTGCTGGATAAACGAGCATGACGTTGGCCACCTGTCCGGGGCTGCGCCAATCCTTGTTATGGACGTTTTCGAGCACGCGTACATGATTGATTACGGGCTGAAAAAAGCGGACTACATATCCGCGTTCTTCAAAAACATAAACTGGAAGGAAGCTGAATCACGGCTCCAAAAATAGGCTCAGGCCCTCTTATATATATGGACTACTGAGGTTGCCCCGCTGCCGCCGACGTTCTGGCTAAGGCCGTATGTTAAGTCTTTGACCTGCCTCTTGCCTGCGTCTCCCCTCAGCTGCATGCTTATCTCAACTGCCTGCTTTATGCCCGTTGCGCCGACAGGATGGCCTGCTGCCTTTAGTCCGCCGCTGCTGTTTATGACCAGGTCTCCGCCGAACGTGGTCTTTCCTGCCGCTGCCGCCTTTGCGCCCTCGCCTGGCTTGAAAAATCCTAAATCCTCTGTCGCGATGACTTCCGCAATAGTGAAGCAGTCGTGGACCTCCGCAAGCTGGATGTCCTTTGGCGAGACGCCTGCCTCCTTGTATGCCAGCCTTGAGGCGACCTTCGTTGCGTTTATGCTTGTCAGCGACTCCCTGTCAGCTAATCCTATTGTGTCTGATGCCTGTTCCGAGGCGACTATCTCTATCGGCTTCTTTGTGTAGCTTTCAGCCATGTCCAACGGGCATAAAATGAGGTTTGCAGCCCCGTCCGTTATTGGAGACGCGTCAAAAACCTTTATCGGAGATGCCACGACCTTTGATTTCATGACCGTTTCAATCGTTATCTCGTTCTGGTACTGGGCATAGGGATTCATGCTGCCGTGCCTGTGGTTCTTGACAGCGACTGCCGCAAAGTCCTCCTCTTTTGCGCCGTATTCCATCATGTATTTCCTCATCATCAGCGCGTACAATGAAGGGAACGTCGCGCCCATGAAAAGCTCCCATTCCTGGTCCCCTGCGCCGCCCAGTATTTCTGTCACGTCGGCAGTTGAAAGGTCGGTCATCTTTTCAACGCCGCCCACTACTACGATGTCATGTATGCCTGATGCGACTGATATGAATCCTTGCCTGAGGGCAAGCCCTCCGGATGCGCATGCGCCTTCCACCCTTGTGATTGGAATGGGAAGCAGGCCCATGTAGTCTGCAAGAAGCGCGCCAAGGTGCTCCTGGCCCGCGAAGTTTCCGCCTGCCATGTTTCCTACATATCCTGCGTCAATCTGCTCGCCGCGGATGCCTGCGTCTGCCACTGCCTTGAGCCCGGCCTCCAGAGCGAGGTCCCTGAGGCCCTGCTCCCAGTGCTCGCCGAACCTGGTTATGCCGACACCTATTATGGCTACCTTCCTATGGGCTTTCATGATGCACATTGTCGGACGTCTTGTTTTTAAATGTTTTTCAAAGGACTACGGCAATTGGCTAACTGCGTCAGGCGGCGATGCACTCGCTGAAGGCCGGCATGAACCTGTTTTCTGTCGTATTTGCAAGCCAGCCCATGCGCTTGACAACATTTTCAAGGAAATGCGCGGTTTCGAACTGCTCATTGTGCTCAGCATTGCGCAGGACTGACATGGAATTGTATCCCTCTGCATCAATCAGCTCCGCTATATCGTATCCGCCTGCCCTTATATATTGCCTTACCATAAAGTCGCAGGCTTTTGTGTATCCAAACTGCGCGGCAAGGTGCAGGGCGGTCATGCCATTGCCATCCTTTTCTGCAATCAGCTGTTTCACGCTGCCTTTTGCATTTGAATATTCCCTTATCAAAATGGCATAGGTTCCAATGCGGTTGTGCAGTGCGGCATGGTGCAAGGGCGTCCATCCGTTTTTGTCCTTTGCGGCGATGTCAGCGCCGTCCTTGATAAGCTGCATCATCCTGTTGTTGTCGCAGGACCCTGCGGCCCTCCAAAGCTCAAGGTTGAGCTGTTTCTGCTTTTCCGTAATCAATGCCGGCATCTCGCTTGGCAGTATGTCGGGCTTTTTCTTTTTCAGCATTGTTCTCTCGAGTATCCGCCTTATCAGGGATTTCCTTTCCTGCATGATTTTATTGTGCGGCAAAGCAATTAAAAACACAACCACCCATGATATAGGTCATGGCTAAGGAAAAAACTAAGATGTGTGCTTTCGTAACAGGCTCATCGGAAGCATCATTGAAAGACAGAAAAAGACTCGGCGTGCCGGATAAATGCCGGGAAAGGGGATGCATAGGCGTTTTCAAGATTGACGAGGACCCAAAATGTAGCTTTTTCATGGACAGGGAACAGACCTTGGCAAAAGCCAGGATAAAGCGAAGGATGTTCCAGAAGGCCGAAAGCGGCAAAAAAGAATAGCGTTTAAATCCGTTCGCTGCATGACAGGAGCATGGCAGTCAAAGCACCAACAAAAAAGAAAACAAGCAGCGGAAAGCAGGCGGAGCTGGACGAAGCGCTCTTGGCGGCGGCCAGCGCGGGCAAAACCGCGGATGCCAAAAAACTGATCGGCTCAGGCGCGGACGTCAATGCCAAGGACGGCGAAAAATGGGCTGCGCTCATGTACGCGGCGTCAAACGGCCATACGGATACTTGTGCTTTACTAATTGAAAAAGGCGCGGATATTGATGCAAAGAACGAAACCAACAAGACTGCGCTCATGTATGCCGCAGCAGGCGGGCATACCAAGACATGCGAATTATTGGTGAAAAAAGGCGCGAAAACGGAGGAAAGGAGCATCTGCGACATGACTGCGCTCATGTTTGCCGAATCATCCAACAAACAGGAAACTGCGGCATTCCTGAGGTCAGCGGAAGCCAAAACCGGACAAGGCAAAAAACGCAAGGATTAGCGCGGACAAAGGCAACGTTATTAAACCTTAAGAGGGAACGGTTCAGCATGAGGCTCAAGGAAATCATCTTCATAGGCGTCGGCGGAGGAAGGGGCGCGGTCATAAGGCAGCCAAAGGACTTCGGGACCGGCGGATTCAGGATAAACGGCGATTTGAACATCTACGTGGATCCTGGGCCCGGGGCTGCGGCGCACTCTGCGCGGCTCGGACATTCCATAGAAGACGTTGACGTCCTAATAATAAGCCACAACCACCTTGACCACATGGGAGACGCCGAGGTTTTCGCAGAGGCCATGAACGGCTTCGGGTTCGAGAAAAAAGGCATGCTGATAGCTTCTGACGCCTGCATAAACGGCTCTAAAAGGGACAAGTGCGACAAGGTGATGGACAGCTACCACATGGGCCTTTTCAAAGACGTGTTGATAGGCAGGCCCGGGGAGAAGATGAAGATAGAAAAGGACGGAAAATCGTTCAGCATAGAGTTCACCCCGGTCAACCACGAGGACGAAACGGGGTTCGGGTTCGTCATAAGGTCGGAAAACGCGGCAATAGGGTACACGTCCGACACCGAATACATCAAAGGCATGGAAAAGCCGTTCATGGGAGTGGACGTGCTGATAATGAACGCGATAAAGGAGAGGCTGGACGAGATAGGCAGGAACGGCAAACCATACAGGGGGCACCTCGCGTTCTACCCGGACGCAGAAAGGCTGATAAGCAGGATAAAGCCGGACATCTCGATTTTGACGCACATCGGATACAAGCTGGCACTGGACGGAAGGCTGGAGGAGCTGAGGTACGACTTAAACGCAAAAACCGGCGAGCAGGTCATGATACCGAGGCAGGGCTACAGGATAAACCTTTCCAATCCGCTGATGTTTCCAAAGAAATTCAAATTGCTGAAAAAGGGGAAAAGCCAATAGCTTTTTAGCCCTTCGTAAGGGAACCAAGGTCCCCTTGGAGCTTTTTAGGAAAAAGCTCCAGCAAAAAACGACGTAACGCTCAACCTTCCTTTTATTTGGCGCTGCGGCGCTGTTTTTAATTTGTTTGCTACGCAATGAAAACATGGCCCAGGAACGGAAAGAGTCAAAAATCTCCAAAGGCATGCGCAAAATACGGGAGTTGTTCCACAAGCCCAAATCCGAAAAGGCAAAGAGGATAAGCGGCTTGGAGCAGGCCACGCTCAATACCAGCCTTTATTACGCTGTGCTAGACAAAAAACCGGATGAAATCCGCAGGCTGGCCAAGGCAGGCGCGGATGTTGACGCAACTTGGGAATATGGAGTTCCGCTTCTGATGATTATAGAGGATGCTAAATCCTGCAAGGCGCTCTTGGAGGGCGGGGCTGACGTCAATGCAAAGGACAAGGACGGAAGGACTGCGCTAATATGTGCAGCAAGAAGGGAAAATCTCGAAGTCTGCGCATTGCTGGCTGAAAGAGGGGCGGACGTCAACATAAGGGACAAAGACGGCATTAGCGTATTAGAGGAGGCAACTATCAGGAATAAACCGGAGATATGCAAGCTGCTCATCCTGACCGGGGCAGATGCCAGTTCTGTCATTAAGGCATTTGATGAATTATCATATAAATGGCATGATATGAAAGGGGATGGAGCATGGATTGGCCGTGCGGAACAAACTCAGAAATTGCTTTGGACCGCACTTAACCTGGCAATGCTTTTTGCCGGTGTGAATGATCTGGACTCATTGCGCCAACGCCCGCGCAAGGCAGACAAGGCATACTTGCCTTTCATGAAAGAATTCAGGGATTGCGTCTCGGGGAAATGAAAAAATCAGGGCGCATCCTTGACCAGGTAAAGCAGCACGTACGCGGACGCGAAGTTTATGGCGAAGCCGACCACCATCGCGAGCAGCGTCATGATGGAGCCTATGCACGGAATAAGGCTCAATACAATCACTACTACGGCAAAGGCGATGGAAATCACGAACATCACCAGCATGTAAGCCAGTATGTCCCATATCTTCGACCTTGCAAACGCGATGCAATAGAGCAGGCTGCCAATCAGCCCCTTTTCAAGCCTCTGCCTTGAGAAAATGTACGGGACGTAGAGCGAAGTAAGCAGAGAAAGCGCGACAAAGACGACAATGGAAACGACTATCGCGATGAATACCATGGCCGCCATCAATACAAAGGCAAGGGACTTGCCAGCAAGCAGGTAGATGGCATAGCCGATGCCGCCCAGCACCAGGCAAAGCAGCGCCAACACCGCCAACGAAATCAGACCCAACAGGATATGGGCAAGGAACAGGCGCACGTATTTGTCCTTGACAGAGGCGATGTAATCCTTCAATCCCATCTCCCTGCCTTCCAGGGATGCCTTTGCGTACAGCATGCTGGCGACCGTCTGCAGCGGGCCTGCGAACAAGGCGACCAATATTATGAAACCGTACATCAACGCAATTGTCCCAATCATGGCTGAAAGGTTTCCGCCTGTGGACATGCCAGCGGCAGCGAAAGAAGCAAAGAAGAACGCAAAATAGAACGCCATGAAGATTGCCAGGAACGCGATGGACAGCGCAAACGACCAGAGCGCGCTGCATATGAAGTTATGGGGCTTCTCCCTTATTGTCATGAAAGCCTGCCTTATGACCGGAATCATGTCTGCCATAAAGGCCTGTTGCATGCGACGGTTTTAAAACGTTCTGTGACAATTGCTGTTGTATGAAACCAGGATACTATCATTGGGCGTACAGGCTCGCGAACGAGGTTGTTGAGCGGAACCCAGGCAAGCCCGAGTATGTCATAATGTCAGGCGCCACGACCTCAGGAACACCTCACCTCGGCACTGTCTGCGAATTCCTTTTCCCCTATGCGATAAAGAAGGCGCTGGACGACATGGGGAAGAAGTCTAAAATGTATTTTGTGCTTGACATACTTGACGCCTTTGACAAAATCCCGTCTTCGGTAAAGCAGTACGAAAAAGAGCTGGCTCCGCATCTCGGCAAGCCGCTGGAAAACACGCCGGATCCGACAGGCACCGCGCCAAGCCTCGGGGAATACTTTTACCTGCAGATGAAGGAAATCATGGACAAAATGGGCGTTGAGGCGGAGGTGCTAAGGGCGTCCGGGCTGTACAAGAAGGGCCTTCCTGTGCCGTATGCCAAGATGGCGCTTGACAAGATTGAGCTGCTTAAGCAGATAGTCCAGGAAACAAGCGGCAGGGAGCTGAAAAAAGGCTGGACCCCGATAATGCCGATATGCGAACTGTGCGGCAGGATAGCGACGACAAGGGTCACGTCGTTTGACAAGGACTACAATTGCGAATACGCATGCGACGCGAAACTGGACTATGTTGAAGGCTGCGGTAACGTTGGAAAATTCAATCTGGACGAGCCGACCAGATACAAGATATTCTGGAGGCTGGAGTGGCCTGCGCGCCAGGCATACATGGACGCTGACATAGAGGGCGGCGGGGTTGACCATTTCACGAAAGGCGGAAGCTGGGACACCGCAGTCGCAATCCACAAAAAGATGTTCCAAAGGGAGCCTCCGGTAGGCTACAAATACGGCTTCGTGCTGCTTGAGGGAAAGAAGTTCTCAAAAAGCAAGGGCAACGGCATGTCCATGCCGGAAATGATAAAGCTCATACCCCCAAAAGTGATTGCATACCATCTACTGAAGTTCGACCTTGAGCAGAACATCGACTTCGACCCGCAGAAGGAGAGCATACTCGCGATAATAGAGGATTACGAGGCGGCAAGCAAGATAAGCGGAAATCCGGACGACATGAGCAAGGCGGACGTGAAAAAGCATTTCGCGTACAAACTGGCAGGCAAGCGGGAATGGGACTGCCTGTTCAGGGACGCGCTGATGTACTACCAAGTATCGAAAAACTGGAAAACCGTTGTTTCGCATTACGGCATAAGCGAAAGCGACGCAAAGGCGATTGCCCCGTACGTTGAGGAATGGATAGCAAAGGGGTTCGTGCCTGACGATTACGACTTCAGCTACAAGCCTGCAAAGGCGGAAGGCGCTGCAAGGGGGTTCTTTGAGGCGCTGGACGTTTCCAAGGACGCAGAGGGCATCCACAACGCCATATACGACTTTGCCAAGGCAAAGGGCATGCCAGGCGGCGAGCTTTTCAGGGCGCTGTACAAGGCCATGCTCGGCAAGGAAAGGGGCCCAAGGCTCGGAAAGCTGATTTACGCGATAGGCGCGGAAAAGGTCAGGCGTGACGTGTTATGATGATATCGCTGGCTGACGACTGGGACAGGGCGCTGAGCGAATGCGTGAAGGCCGTAAAGGCGGGAAAGCTCATCGTGTACCCGACCGACACCGTTTACGGCATAGGGGGGAACGCGCTTGACCCAAAGGCCGTGGAAAAGATATGCCGCGCCAAGAGGAAGGAAACCACGATGTTTTCTGTAATAGTGGCCAACCTTGAAATGCTGAACAGTTATTTCAATGTGAGCGAGGCCGAGATAAGCGCGATAATGGCGAGCCTGCCCGGGCCTTTCACGTTCATACTCGAACCTAAAGACAGGTCAAAATGGCTCGTGGGCGGCGGAGTCAGGATACCCAATCACGTGTTCATGAGGCAGGTGTGCCACGAGTCCAACGTCCCTATAATAACGACGTCAGCCAACCTCCATGGCCAGCCTGCGCCCGTACGTTTTTCAGACATACCGAAGGAGATACTGGATGCGGCCGAAGTCGCAGTGGACGGGGGCGAGACCATGCACAAGGGGCCGTCAACGATAGTCAGCCTCCGCGATAAAAAAATCGAGAGGCAGGGCGTTGCGGATTTCACGTTCTGATTCGTTATTTAATCAGCTTGGTCCCGCAGACCGCGTCTTCTGTCACATACCCAACCAGGAAAAGCTTGTAATAACCGATGTATGGAATCCTAAAAAGGACCCTTCCCCTTACCTGGTCCGGGCTGGTGGGCGTGTTGTACATGCCGCTGATTGCGTCCGAATAGAACTGGATGTCAAAGATGTTGTTGTTGTCGCCTTTCGTAAGGATGTAAGTGACGTTCCCTGCAATGACTTTGACGACAGACCTGTGGACGATGTCGCCGTAAAGCGAGAACAGGTCATTTTTTTTCGGAGCATAGACGACGGTGTCGCTTGACCTGTCGCTTTGGACGTTGACTGTCTGCGTGCCGTAAGAGACGGATGTGACGCAGGGCTCCTGCATCAGTATGTTGGCATCCGAAGTGCCTACCCTGTAGCATTTGCCGTAAGTGAAGACAAAGGGCCCCCTGCGCTCGTAAAACATCTCCGGATTATTGTAGAACAGGCTGCATGTTTGCGTGTCGTTCACGTTCTGGCAATAGCTGAACATGGAGCCGTTGACCTCCATCGTCTTCTCGTTGAACGTCACCAGCGGGTTGCGGAACAGCGCCTGCGCGTCAGCCTGGCTTGCGGTTATCTCGTTTCCTGCGTAGTTGGTCTCGCCTTTCACGATTATCATGTCGCCCCTGTTAAGCTCAGGGACCATGGAGCATGAAACGACTGCGCTTATGGGCGTTGAGGTTGAAAGCAAGGCCTGCAATGCGAACCATGCGGCAAGAGCGGCTATAACCGTGACTGCTATGTCCCACAGCTCGCTCTTCCACCCGTTGTTCCTTATGCCTTCCGAAAGCTCCAGCAGCACCATGGCCACTATTGCCAGCGCGGTCAGCAGCCCGAAAAACGGGCTCTTGGTGATTACGTAAAGCAAAAGCAGCGCAACTGCCACGCCTACCTGAAAATAGGAGTTCTGAAGAAGCAGCCTCGTCCGCTCATCCGGGAACATCTCATTCAGCTTTTTTCACCGCTTCCTTAAGCGAGCCGATGTCCTTCCTTATGTCGTCTATCGCATCCAGGAGCGCAGTCATCGCCTTGTGCTCCCCGGACGTCCTCAACACGACCTTGGGATAGCTCGCAAGCGGATGCTCCCAGTTGTACCCGGCGAATTCCACGTCGTCCCTCTGGTTGAGGTAATGGACCAGCATCTCCGGGACCGTGGGGTCTTTCCTCTTTATGAGCAGTTCAATCTCGTTCTTAGTGCTGCTGACGATACTTATCTCCATCATTTCCACCTTTTCAGATTGAAGTGATATGGAAGTGTTTATAAACATTTTAGGTCAAAACCGGATTGTGAAGAAGTTAATCATCGTAATAGACATAGATGACGACCTTGGCACCAAGGGAAAGGTGGCCGGCCCCGTCATAGGCAGGGAGGAGAACCTCAACTCCGCAATCAGCCTTGCCATAGCAGACCCGGAAGACCCGGATTCCAACGTCATATTCAAGGCAATCTCTGTCTACGACAGGATGAAGAAGGAGAACGAGGACGTTGAAATCGTTACGCTGACGGGCGACCAGAAACTTGGCATAACGGCAACTTCAAAAATATCCAGGCAATTGGACAGGGTGCTTGCAGACCTGCCGGCCTCATCGTGCTTTCTAATTACCGATGGCGCGAGTGACGAGAGCGTGCTTCCGGTCATCCAGTCAAGGCTGAAGGTTGACGGCATACACAATATTTACATGAAGCAGGCAAGGGAGCTGGAGAAGACGTATTTCGTGATAATA
>Ga0209777_10002162_pt1 | contig 26538 bp, 28 predicted proteins | sample FrelakmetHBP12HB_FD_187147 | JGI IMG/M metagenome (GOLD analysis project Ga0209777, IMG submission 187147) | Freshwater lake sediment microbial communities from the University of Notre Dame, USA, for methane emissions studies -HBP12 HB (SPAdes)... | ecosystem: Environmental > Aquatic >... | reverse complement strand
AACCTTGATCATCTCGTCGTAAATGTCGTCATGGGTGATCGGCTCCGCGCTGACCCGGTTCATGCGCATGAACTCCCGGGGGAAGTGCATGCCCATCCAATGCGCGAACTGGCCGCCGCGGTTCAGTTCCGGCACCAGCACCTGCCGGCAGTCGTCCAGGAACCGGGCCACCGGCTCGCGGTGGAAGGGGTTCATCACGATTTGTTTGAGATAGGCCACCTTCTGGCCTTGGGCCTGACACAGCCCCGCTATGTGCGAGTGGCCAGGACGCATTCAGCCGTGGCGGCAGCCGTTGCCTCCGGACGGGCGGAGGTGGGCTTTGCAGAACGCCGGGCCGCAGCCCAGGCGGGCCTGGGATTTAAGCCCCTAGGACACGATGAGATTAGACTGCTGGTAAGGCAGGAGAATGTTGGTGATGCCCGGCTCAAGTCCCTTGTTTTTGCTCTTTCTCAGGCGGAAGGGGCTTGAAGGTCCTCGTTCTTCGCTCATAGTAGCTGAGGGGATGCCTTATCCTGCGGCAAAGCTCGTCCTCGCCGGGACAGTTGCCGTAGGTGGCCATGGTAGCACAGGCCGGTGGCTTGTAATGAGTGCCGGAGGCTCCCGCGATGTGCCCCACCTGGTATCTTGTCCTCTCCTCATCAAAGTCCGGACTGGTGTTGAAGAGAGATACGACCTCGTCGGCTGTCATATTGATCTGCAAAAGAAAGCTGACCAGAGCAAAGCGCGCACTGTGGGCCAGGTTGGTGCCTTTGGCAACCTCGGATAGCATCTTCTTGATGCAGGGCGGAAAGGCCCCCTCCTCCACCTTGCCCAGGTCCACCTTGTCGCGGGCTCTTATAATATCGAGCTGTTCTTTGAGCGGCCCCAGGTATTCCTGGAGAGTGGCACAAATCTTTTCGTCTACGGGCAAAGGCAGCCCTTTTAAGATCTTCTCACGAACAGCTTCTTCCATGATTCTTTTCAGCTCCTCTTCCGTAACTGTGAGGTAGCCCTGCTGAAGATCGCGGTTCGTCAGCTTCCATTTGGGACTATGCATGCTGTGCGCCGCCCGAATATACTCGGAAAAATGAATCTTGTAAGGGCCCGGTCCCTGGGGATGAAGCCCCAGGTCGTCTGCGATGGCCGCCAGCCCTTCCTTCTCATTTTGCATCCTTCGATAGGCCAGCTTTGCCTCGGCCAGAGCATAGCGGCGCAGCAAAATGGAGTCGCCCAAGCAGGAGACCATGACTCTGGCCAGGGGATAAGAGAGAAGCTCAGCCAATAGCTCAGCTTCCGTATTGGCTGAGCTTTCCGAAATAGTGCCGCTCATAGACTCTGCTACCCTTTCTGCGGCCCGGCCCCGCACCGTCTTAAAAGAGGTTTTGCAGAGAAGGTTTTCTAAAGAGTAGCCGACCTTTCGCACCAGGCTAGCAGATTCTTCTGTAAAAGGGTAATCGGAGATCCTCATTCCTGTTCGATTCGGGGAGCTAAGAGGTAATTGATCTCCACATGCTGGCCCAGCTTGAGGTGAATGCGCAGCGGGTAGTCTATGCCCATCTCCAGTGTGACCTCGCCCGCCTTGCTGATGGATTTGGACATGTCTTCCAGATAGTCCAGAGAGAAGAGACTCCTGGCCTCGCCGGGCTTCATGCCCAAGAGCTCAGTGCTGGGGATCTTTAGCTTGAGCGAATCTATGTCTCCTTTGGCTTCCATGTAAAAGCCCTCATCAGAGACGCCCAGTATTACATGATCGCTGACCTTTTCTGCGGCCTTAACCGCCCGGCGTAGCTCCACTCCAGGGAGTGTTACGTGGGCCGGCAGATCCAGTTCGGGTATGCGCGGCTCTTTCCTGATGGCGGTGGGATCGATCAGGCTTAAGGTGTAGGAGAGGGACCCCACCCCAATCATCAGCTTGTGGCTCTCTTCTTCCAGCTCCAGTTGCACATTTTCGCCTTTATCGGCCATGCTCAGTACATCACTGAGCCGAACCAAGTCAATGCCGATTTCACAAGTATCGGCTTTGAAGTATTCGAAGGCCTCATTGCCGATCTGAAGTGATACCATAGCCACGTTCGCAGGGTCTACAGCCTTCAGTTCCAGGCCATTTTCCGATATGGAGAACTTAACTTCATCCACCAGAGAAGAGACTGAATCGATTGCATCGCGCAGAGTTTCTGCGTTGATTACTGCCTTGAACATTCCTTGAGCCTCCTCCTTCAGAACCGTTTAATATTTAATATAGTTGATGCTTAGTCATACTCTCGCCAGGTTCTGCCACATTTGGTGCAGCGGAAGAAGCGAACCTCGCTCTCATCAGCGGAACGAAGCTGGCGAAGCCACCAGTATGCGATATTGTTGCCGCACTCCGGACACCTGGAATTGGTCGTAGGCAGGCCCGACGACTCCTGCTCTAAGACCGGCACTACGCGATCCAGTTGCTTGGTCTTGCTGACCATGGATTCGCCTGCGGTTTTCGGTATCATGTGGCCGCACTTTCTGCAGACCATCATGCCGTCCTTGGGCATCATCATGCTCTTACATTGGGGACAAAAATCCATCGGTATAAAGTAAACCACTAGTCATATTAAAGTTTCCCAGAACCATTTGGTGGTAATGAGGCACGATTATGAGCACAGCGATTAATGTGATATGTTTGGATCGTCCGGGAATGCTGCGCGACATCGCCGGCGCGGTGGCCAAAAGGGGCGGCAACATCGTCTACACCCAACAGTTTGTTGTGGAAAGAGGCCTGAATCATGGCAAAGCCTCGGTTTACATGGAGATAGACTGCCCGGAAGATGATATTTTAGGGGTTGTAGAAGAATTGACATCCTTTGATTCCATCTTCGAGGTCTCCATCCACGAGCCTTTCGAGAAGATCTACGGCTCCCGGGTGATCATTATAGGCGGTGGCGCCCAGGTAGCTCAGGTCGCGGTAGGTGCGGTGAGCGAGGCCGACCGGCATAATCTGCGAGGCGAGCGCATCAGCGTGGATACCATTCCCCTGGTGGGAGAAGATGCTATTGCCGATGCCGTGAGCGCTGTCTGCCGGCTGCCGCGCGCCTCTATCCTGGTATTGGCCGGAGCTCTCATGGGCGGACGCATCACGAAAGAGGTGAAAAGGCTACAGGCGGAAGGGATACCGGTTATTGCCCTGAAGATGGCCGGCTCGGTTCCTCTGCAGGCGGATCTGGTAGTAACTGATCCCATTCAAGCAGGCACCTTCGCGGTAATGCATGTAGCCAGCACCGCAGTCTTCGATATAAGTCGCGTGCGGGGCCGGGAGTTTTAGCTCTTGAGGATCTCGGCCAGATCCACAAGCTTCTCGCCGGAGAAAAGCTCCTCTACGGTGTAGAACTTATCATCCACCTCAAGCACGGGCGCAGAAAGGGTGAATACCCCGTTTATGCGTAGCTCCGTGAGGGCTTCGGGGGTGCTCATATCCTGATTCTCAAAAGATATGCCAGCCTTTCCCAGTGCCGCTTTGAGCTGTTCGCATTTGGGGCAGGACTGTGTGGAATATACTCTGTACTTCAAAGGGATACCTCTTTGTTTTTAGCGCAGTGCTCGCGGGTAAGATTTCGTGGCATAGGTCGCATACCCGCTCTCTATTGCCTTCTCTGCACACTCCGAGCAGCAAGAGAAGTTGGCCATGTATTCTGTGCCTTCCATCTCATGCTCAAAGACCTGGTTGCAGGTAAATCCCGAGGTTCGCCTGAAATCAAAGCCTTTGCAAAATTCGTCATACTCCGCCCGAGGTGGGCGCTCCACTACGACCCAGTCCCGGGGAAGAAGTACGGGCAATGTGGCCAGGTTCATGCCGCATCCACAGGGGCCATAAACATCTTCTAAATCTTTATAGATAATAGCCTTACATACCAGCTCGCTCATCGTTTGCTCCTCTCTTGCTAATGTTATTCGCGGCGGCAACCTAAATAACATTTTCCATCTGCTTTTTGGATTTTCCCCCTCTTCTGGCTTTATTTTTCAAATAAACCCTAATAATGAAAACCTTTGCCCAACAAAAATTATATATGGAATTGCAGGTGAATAGACGGCTATATTCTGGCTTGTAGCTCTCGAAGATTTAAATTTTGTCTTTTCTGGCTGCAAAATCCGGATTTATGAGGTGTATGACAAATGCCGATACTTCCTGTTGCCCCGGTGAGCAGACTCATCCGCGAGGCGGGAGCTAAGAGAGTGAGCGAAGGCGCGAGGGATGCGCTGGCAGAGGTTCTAGAAGGCTATGGCTTGGAGGTAGCCCGGGAAGCGGTCGGCTGGGCCAATCATGCCAAGAGAAAGACGGTCAAGTCCGAGGATATCAGAGAGGCAGTCAAAAGAGTTAAACCTCCCCTGGTCTCAGAAAGGTAGATCGATGGCATTAGATTACCATGCTCTAGGCCTGATATGCGGCATTGAGATTCACCAGCAGCTTGACACGGCTTGTAAGCTCTTCTGCGGCTGCCCCACCAAACATCGGGAGGTAGAAGAGTCCAATTTCGAGTTCTTCCGGTACCTTCGACCTTCCCGAAGCGAGCTTGGCGAGATCGATCGCGCCGCTCTAGAAGAGGTCTTGGTTACGCGAAGGTTCCATTACAAGTCCTATGACAGCACCTGTCTGGTAGAAGCGGATGAGGAGCCGCCCCGGAAGATAAATGCCGAGGCCCTCGAGATATCCCTGGTCATTGCCCGGCTGCTCAACATGAAAATCGTAGATGAGCTGGAGACCATGCGTAAAATGGTGATAGACGGCTCCAATACATCCGGTTTCCAGCGCACCGGCTACGTCGGCTCGGACGGCAGCATCGAGACCTCCTCTGGAGCTGTCGGCATAAGCATCCTCAGCCTGGAGGAGGAGGCGGCGCGCATCATCGAGGACCGAGGAGACAGCGTAGTCTACTCATTAGATCGGTTGGGAATACCGCTGGTGGAGATCGGCACGGCTCCGGATATCGTCTCTCCCGCGCACGCCCGTGAGGTTGCCTCTTATCTGGGAATGATCCTGCGCTCTACCGGTCGCGTGAAAAGGGGTCTAGGTACCATTCGCCAGGATGTAAATGTCTCCATTAAAGGCGGAGCGCGGGTGGAAGTTAAAGGTGTTCAGGCCCTCAACCTGGTCGATAAGGTGGTGGAGTTTGAGGCACTACGCCAGGTGCGGCTACTGGAGATTAAAGAGGAGCTGGTCTGTCGCAGGGCTTCGGTTGATGCCACGGTTTGGGATGTCTCTGATATCTTCGCGAATACCGGCTCCAAGGTGCTGGCTCGCTCCATCAAAAGTGGCGGGGTGGTCCTGGCCTGCCGGCTGGCGGGCTTTGCCGGACTGGTGGGCCGGGAGATTCAGCCAGACCGCCGGCTGGGCTCCGAGATGTCGGACCGAGCCAAGCGGGCAGGTGTGGGCGGCATATTTCATAGCGATGAGCTTCCCGCTTACGGCGTAAGCGCCGAGGAGGTTGAAGCCGTGCGCGGCCTTCTGGCAGCAGGCGAGAGCGATGCCGTGATCATGGTCACCGGACCGCGGGACAGAGCGGAAAAGGCGCTACAAGCTGTGCTGGTTCGAGCTCGTGAAGCGTTGGCCTTCGTGCCGGAGGAGACGCGCCGGGCTCTGCCCAACGGCTGCTCGGAGTACATGCGGCCTCTGCCCGGTTCCGCCCGCATGTACCCGGAGACGGATGTGCCGGCGGTGGTGATCACGGAGGAGATGCTTCGTCAGTTGCAACTGCCTGAGCTCTTTAGAGAGCGCGCCAAACGTTTCGAGCGCGAATATGGCTTGAATGCCGAGCAGGCTAAAGTTATGGCTGCCTCCCCCAGCTATCCGCTCTTTGAAGAGATTGTAAAAAATTATCCGGTTTCTCCTTCCATTGTGGTCCGGACCCTGGAGACTATCCCCATCGAGTTGGCCCGGGCGGCTGTGCCCGTCTCCAATCTGATCGACCGGCATTATGTAGAGAGCTTTGCCGTCATGGCCCAGGGCCGCGTGGCCAAAGAGGGCATGACGGATCTGCTGCGCGCCCTGGCCGAGCATCCGGAAATGACGGCTGATGAAGCGGCGGCTGCGGCGGGCCTGGCGGGCGTGGATGAGACAGAAGTGGAGTTGGCCGTGCGGATAATTGTGGCGAGCAAGGCCGATCTGGTGCGCTCTCGGGGAGAGAGGGCCGCAGCACCACTTATGGGCCTGGTGATGAAGGAATTGAGGGGTAAAGCCGATGGCGGCATGGTGAGCGCCATATTGAAGAAGGAAATACAAAATATACTCAATGAGTGAAAGCCGAAAAATCTGATATGCTCCTCTGGGAGGAGACGCTCTTCAAAGACAGGGATCTGTTGGAGTTAGATCACCTGCCCGAGCACTTCCTGCACCGGGAAGATCAGATGAACAGCCTCAAATTCTGCATACGTCCGGCATTGCAAGGTGCCCGTCCCGTCAATGCCCTCTGCCTGGGCCCACCCGGCACGGGCAAGACCACGGCTCTTTTCAAGCTCTTCGAGGAAATTGAGGAGCATTCGGCAAAGGTCATTCCCGTGCATGTCAACTGCCAGATGGACTCCACCAAATATTCCGTTTTCTATCAGATCTACAAAAAGGTTTTCGATCATGCTCCACCCTCCAGCGGCATATCCTTCAAACGCATCTTCGAGAAGGTAGCCTTGGCCGTAGCAGACCAGGATAAGGTGCTGATGGTAGCTTTAGACGATATAAATTACCTCTTCCACGAAAAGGAGGTGGATCACGTCTTGTACTCCCTCTTGCGGGCCCATGAGACCTGTCCCGGTGCCAGGATGGGTGTGATCGGAGTGATGAGTGAATTGGCCTTGAATTATGTTCTCGACCCACGCGTGGTCTCCGTCTTTCAGCCGGAAGAAATTATCTTTCCTCTCTATGCCCGATCAGAGATACGCGACATCTTAAGCCGCCGGGTGCAGATGGGTTTTTATCCCAGCGTGATGAATGATGATGTTCTGGAGGCGGTTGTGGACTGCACCGAGAGGTCCGGGGACCTGCGGGTGGGAATTGACCTTCTCAAGAGGTCCGGCCTATCTGCGGAAAAGCGTGCCTCCAAAAGCATATCGCTTGTTGATGTGGCCGGCTCTTGCGATCGTTCCCGCCTGGTTCACCTCACCTATGCCTTGAAAACCCTGAAAGACGATGAACTGGTTGTGCTACGTCTGGCAGCGGAGCAAAAAAGCTGGCACGCGGGCGAACTATTTGCTCGCTTTCATGAGCAGACAGATGCTGGATACACTCGTTTTCATGAGATTCTCAATAAGCTCGATTCTATCCGGCTGATAAATGCTGATTTTACCGGGACGGGGGAGCGGGGCCGAAGCCGCATCATCAGCGTGCGCTATGAGCCAGAGGAGATATTGAGCCGGCTGGGTCCATAAATAATTATTTGTAAAAGATGCCTATATAAAAACCGTGTTTTGTATCGCCACTATATAGATAATATAGACAAGGGCTTTAACCCGTTAATGCGTTCCACCATGGCGTATGGATCGGCCCAGAATTAGGATGCCTCGCAAATATGGGGAGATGTTCGTAGAGGCTCTGCTGTTCATGTCTGCCATCGCCTCCATCCTCATTATGCTTCTCATCTTTTACTTCCTCATTCATGAAAGCCTCCCTGCTTTTTCACAACTTGGCATCTTCTCTCTGTTATCCGGATCGAAATGGCATCCTGCCGGCGATATTTATGGATTTCTGCCCCTGATTGCCGCCTCAATGGTCATAACTCTTCTGGCTCTCTTTATCAATATCATCATTGGTTTTCCTCTGGCCATTTACCTGGCGGAGCTAGCCGGGCCCAAGAGCAAGGCCGTATTGAAGCCGGCCATTGAGCTATTGGCCGGTGTCCCTTCCATTGTCTACGGCTTTTTAGGAGTGATAATTCTCGTAACATACCTGCAGGACAGCTTTGATATGCTCACCGGCAGGTCGATCCTGGCCGGATCGATTCTCTTAGGCGTTATGTTCATTCCCTACCTCACCACCATCTGCGAGGATGCTCTGCGGGCTGTGCCCAGCGAATTCAAGGAGGGATCACTTGCGCTGGGGGCCAATCGCTGGCAGACGCTTCGAAATGTGACCATACCGGCGGCGTCCTCTGGAATTACGGCAGCCGTTCTCCTCAACATAGGAAGCATAATCGGAGAGACCATGGCCGTGCTCTTGGTGGTAGGAAACGTTGCCAGACTGGCCTCCCCTCCGTACGACATATTTGATCAGGGAGCAACATTCACCTCGGTCATCGCCGGGGAGATGGGCGAGGTGGCCAGAGGTTCAATGCATTACCATGTTCTCTTTGCGGTTGGATTTGTTCTTCTCATCGTGGTCTCCATCCTCAGTTTGGTTGCAGATTATGCCCGAGCTCGCATCAGACGAAAATTCGGAGGATACTAAATGAAGATCAAGCCCGCCCCAGCGGCCTCTCTTGTCATATCGGCGTTTTTATTCGTCTCCTCGCTTACATGTCTTTTCCTTCAGCCCGACCTGGAAAAGCTGACGCCTCTCTGGCAGATCGGCCTTTTCGTAAGCCTTCTGCTGATTATTGTGTCCTACGTATTCTCGCGGGCCGTTTCCCTGAAGACTGCTCCCTTCTTAGCTCTGGACGTTCTCATCTGTTCCGCCATCCTCTCAATGATGTATTTCGGGACCCTTCATGCCGGATTTGTCATCCGCCGGCCACTTGGGGTGGGCGCATCCTTTGATTATTCATTTATTCTCTCACTTCTGATACTTTTTGCCAGCATGCTGTGCATGAAGGACGCTTTTAATATCATCTACGGATACAGCGCCCTGGGTCGAGAGGCCCTGGTATTTCTGGCCGTCAGATTGTCTGCAGTGCTCTCGCTTTTGCTCTTAGGCGCGATACTCTTCATAATAATCTACAAAGGAATTGGGATCATCAGCTGGGAGTTTTTAACCACGCCCCACAGGCGCCTGGGCCAGGCGGGCGGGATCAGCACTGCCATATTGGGCTCTTTATGGATGGTTCTGGGTGCCATGATTGTCTCTTCTCCCCTGGGCATCGGCGCTGCCATCTATCTTCATGAATACTCCAAGAGCCAGAGGCTCAACCGTCTCATCACCATTGCTGTAAGCTGCTTAAACGGCGTTCCTTCTGTGGTCTTCGGCCTCTTTGGTCTGGCCTTTCTGGTGACCTACGTTGGAGTGTCTCTCTTATCCGGCTCCATAATTCTGGGGCTCATAAATATCCCCACCATAATCCTGACCTGCCAGGAGGCCCTAAAGAGCGTCCCCAACTCCCTGCGAGAGGGAAGCATGGCTTTAGGGGCTACCAAGTGGCAGACGATAAGCAAGGTAGTCTTGCCCACTGCCATGCCCGGCATACTCACAGGCGTGATCATGGGGGTGGCCAAGGCCTCAGGAGAGACGGCGCCCATCATGTGGACGGCAGTGACCTTTACGGCCACGCCCGTGCAGATGATTTACGGCGTTATCCCCAATGTATTTCAGCCGGTCAACAACCTGGATTACCATCTCTTGAATCTGATCTACTTCCTGGGGGCATGGGATGTGGAGGCCAGGGCCTGGGGCACGGCTTTGGTGTTGATCGCTTTAGTGCTGGGCACCAATATGCTGGCCATAGTGGTGCGAAATCACTATCGAAAGAAGATTTCCTGGTAGGACGATCGGTTCACAGCAAAAGCCTCGTGTTGTGCATGTCCAATTAACTCATTCGAATGTGTGAATTATCCATTCTCTGATCTCGTCTCTGACCCGCCGGAAGACCTTGAGCGGCTCTTCCTCCGAGCCACCGGCTTGTGCAGGGTCCTCAAAGCTTTTGTGAATGACTTCTCTTGCTTGGGGAGATTTGGCTGGAAGCTCAAGTTGCGTGCTGAAGATCGGGCAGGCCTGTTTTGCTCTGTCGCAGACCGTGACTGCCAGGTCAAATATTGTATCATGAAATTCTTCGGCTGATTTGGAGTATTGACCAGAGATATCAATACCGATTTCCTTCATGACCAACACAGAGCGAGGATCGACGTAAGTGGCCGTTACGCCAGCGCTGTACGCATCGTATCTTCCGCCATAAATAGCTCTCAAGAGTCCTTCCGCCATCTGCGAGCGAGCTGAGTTATGGGTGCAAAGAAAAAGAACTTCCTTCTTGCCCTGGGTTTTTATGCTCATTATCATCCTGCCTTTATGCGCATAATTAATCAGCATTTTGGTCGCTCTTGTATACAGGAGCAGGATAACAGGACGCTACTACGATACAGAATATATGTTGTATTTACGCTATTGTTTTTTAAACCTGGTATGATGTCTATTGCGTTTATATATTCTATTTTGAAAAGATTTCTCAACAAGGTCGAATAATTAGGTTTCTGTGATATGTCTAGTCTAAGTCTAATTAAAAAATTTGAGGTGAAGTGATTGGCTATAGGAATTACCATGCTTAAGGTCTTGCCGGGAATGGAGCACAGAGTCTACCATGCTTTAAGGTGCAAAGATGGCATTTTGTACATATGCGCTGTTTTTGGCGAGTACGATTTCATGCTAGTGTTGCAGGCAGAGGGCTTGAATGAGCTCAGAGGTCTGATCGGCGGCATCGATGATACCAAGGATGTTATCGCGACTCAGATGATACTGGTGAACAATCAAAATGAGATGCTTGCCCAGGCGTGCTGAAGAATGCATGCCGAATAGTAGGTGTGTTTCATGATTGAATACGGGAATATCAAACGGAATAAGGGCTCCCCTCTGCAAGCAGATTTAAGCTACGAAATGAGATTTGTGGATGAAAGCAATCTCCATGAGATGATGGATTTACAGGAAATTGTGATTCATCATCTTGCCGATAAGGAGATATTCAGATCGCATTCTGCCGATTACTTCCAAGAACATCTGCAGATGGAAAAATCGGCAGTAGGCGTCTTTTGCCAAGATGGACTAATCGCCTACAATATACTCTCTTTTCCAGGAGAGGGCAAAGACAATTTTGGCCTCGACATAAACCTTCCCAAAGAAGATCTGGCAAATGTTGTCCATCTGGCAACAATCGCCGTTCATCCCGATTTTCGAGGCAACTCGCTGCAGAGCAAGATGCAGAATGCTCACCTAAAAATGATAGCAAATTTAGGATATAATCATGTCTGTTGCATGGTATCGCCCAAGAACCGACCCAGCCTTCAGAATATCCTCTCACTGGGTCTGATCATAAAAGCCTTGAAGATCAAGTTTGAATGGCGTTTGAGGTATATCATGCATAAGAATCTCTTAAACCCATGCTTAATTGGTCCTGATGTGGTTAGGATGGATAGCAAAGATATTCCGGGTCAAATCAATCTACTTAATCGAGGATTTCAGGGATTTCATTTGTCGAAGCATTCGGACAGCTTTGAGATACACTATGCAAAGCCCACCTGAATCCGGATTCTTTTCATATAAACGAAATCAACAACCTCGAATTTTTTAATATAAGTGGTGCAAGCATAATATTAATAGAATTATCTTGGTGTCAAATTAGTATTATCGCAGCCTATCTATCAAAAATCCATCCTTTACATCTAAAAATTGATGTGCGACCCATACCCCTATTGTCTTCATCTAATGTATTTGCAAAAAGATTATAGAGTATCCTTTCGTTAGATGTAGTGGGGCGTTACAGGGCCCCAAGAGCACCCCATATTTCACCGTCTGTGAGAACCTAGATAAGCTCCTGCATTGGAGGATAACAAAGGCGGCGCAGGGGGTGCATTCCCGGCTGGCAGATTGCACTCGAGCTAAAGCTCTACGTCAGGATACCTGGCTTTTTACCTCTCGGGCCCTGCCAGCATCCTCAATAACTGCTAGATCAAAACACAAGCCCAGTTATGCTACCACCTAGTTCTCTAAAACGGCATTATGCAAGTTTATCGACAGCTCTGCGATATTTATTATGAGGTCAAGCATGCGTTCCATGCTGCTGGCCAGCACCAGTCTGATTAAAATCTCGTCATCGCCCCTCTCCCAGAAGGAGCCGGTCATAATCATTGATTGCTTCATTATCTGCCTAGTCTTATCGATAAGCTGGTTGGCCTTATCTGTGTCCGGTTTGAGAAGCACGGATATGGAATCATCAATTAAGGTGGTAAAGGTAGAGCTCAGCCTGGCGATCTCATCTGTCATCTCTCTAGGAAGCTCGTTATCATTCTGAGAGGATATCTCGGCGATCTTTGAGGCATGATCTGCCATACGCTCCAGGTTTGTGGCGGCTTGCATGTAATTAAAGGCACTGATGGGGCAGAGTGACTCCTGCTTTATGGAACCAGATCTAAGGATATCTATGAATTGACGGGCTATAAGCAGATTAAGACGATCCACGTCATTATCTCTTTGAATGACGTCCATTGCAAGATCTTTATTCCTTTTTACAAGGGAGGATAGAGCGTCCTGGATCATGGACCGGGTAATATTCTTCATTCTTTTCAGGGCGCGATCTGACGGTAGTTCTTCCGCGCTGAGAAGGTCATGTATAACCACTTTATTGATAGTCTCTTCCAGGATCTCCGGTCCGATGAGTTTGTTTACGATAGAGTGCAGATCTCTTTTTTGCATTGCGGTCAGTTGAGGAGACGATATCTCGACCGTCTTGTAACCTGCGAGATAGCAGGCGATCACATCTCGAAACAAAGGCGCTCCGCATTTGCTTCCGATGTCAAGCTTGACTATCTGGTCCGGCTCAGATCTATCACTGGATAGTAATAGGTCACCATTCTGTTTTTGCGAAATAAATAATAAAGAACCGCTGACGATTGCGTTTTCGTTTGCCCATTTTTTGGGAAGGGAAACAATCAACGTTGACTTTCCCGTCTTCTGCACTTTTCTCGTTTCCATATTTATTTTTAATTTTATAGACGATGTGATATTCCTTGCATATAAAGATGATATAGTATGAGCATAGAAAATATTATTATTACTATCATATATCTAACTATGTTTATCTTTGTCTCCTTATCCATTGCTTTTAGAATAGTACAAACGACATATATATTTTTCCTATATAATATGAATACTACGCTTATCTCTATTGAATCTATATAGGTTGAATTGAGTGCCGCAATACAATGATTCGTCCCAAATTCAATGAGTGTGAATGCCGAGCATCTGCTCTATTTCAGAGAGTTTAGAGCTTTCCTTTCTTATGTAAAGCGCGGCAGGCAGTCCTGAGTTGGCTATTTTGTACGTAGCTGCCAGAGCGGCGCGATATACTCGGGGAAAATCTCTAAGCGAATTGCCAGCAAGGATGGCTATAAACTTGTCCAGATGGCTTATTCCAGTGGAGATCTTCTTGCTTTTCAGGATCATATCCTGGCTGGAGATCAGATCTAACCAAATGTTCATCTCCTGCATGAGGTCCTGCTTCGTCAGATCTCTTACGACAATGTATGATTTTCCCTGGCAGATATTGTTGTAGAATTCTCTAAAGGTTTTTCCTCTGGAAAGAGTGTACGCCTGTCCTATCCTTCCTGAATGAGTATCTGTGGACGCGATCAGTCCTTTTCCATACCTTCGGGCTAATTCCATAATCATCTCGTTTTTTCTCCTGACGCGATGCATATTGTATTCTATGGCTGGAAAGAGCTTGATCAGATCCGGTATGACGGCTAGATTGGGTCTTTCTCCCGGCTCGAACCAGAGGGGATGGTTATAAACGAAGGGCAGTTTTTCTTTTTTAAGGAAATACAGGAAGCTATGCAGGTCTCCCGCTGCGGCGATCTCTTCAAGTTTTTGAAACTGCTTATTGCCCAGGTCATAAACATTGATATGAATGGTATGTCCAACGGATTTCATATCCTTGATTTTTATCTCTACGCCTCTGATCAGACCATCCATCTCGGGGCTCAAGATGTCGTATGCTGCCATAGTGTCGTGATCAGTGAACGTCACATAGTCCATTCCATTCTCTTTTGCCGTCTGATATAATCTCTCTGGGTGCAAAGACCTAACCGAAATCACGTCTGGGGAGAAAAGGGTATGCACATGGAGATCTGCGGCCTGCCAACCATGTTTCCGAAAGACTTCAGCATCCCTCGCTGAGAGGATCTTTGTAGCTGCATTATTATCTTTCATCAGGGGAAATGATCACCATATCAATCATATGTTTTGTGCATTTAAACTATATAGCATATATCACTTATTCTTTGTATTGGTTTTTGACCGACTCATTTAAAAGGGAAAAAATTTGGCGAATCATGCTGTAATGCGTGTGCCGGGTGGAAAATCTGATTCCATGCGGTCATGTATCAGAGCTTGACCATGAGGTAGGCAAGGGAAAACCATGTTTAATCATTATAATATTATATATTCATTAGCAAGGAGCAAAACCCTTTTCCTTCCTCTCTGCAAAGTCTTCCATTACCTGGTTGAGCAGGTCGCGAATTTTTGGCACCTCATCATTTTTGAGGTCGCGAAGCATCAGCGGCAAGGCAAACATCACCGCAACATCCAGTTGTATCAGGTTGATTGGATTACAATTGTGCAGCGCCATTTGGGCATTTTTTCGAACGGCTGCAATGCAGCTGCCCATTGTCTTTATCTCTTCTTGGCCTTCCTCTGATGTCTTGCCGTTGCCGTTCATCTCCCAGGCACTCACCACAGAAGTGATCAAATTGGCCTTCAGGTCCTCCGCGATATTTACCATCTTCAATAGATCCAAGATCAAGCCCAGTTTGAGGGATCTAATTTCGCCTATCCTGGTTACCAGCCCTTTTCGCTCCAAAATTGCCTCGTAGTATCCCAGAAGGCCAAGCAGACACTCGCCTTTTCGAGAATCCTCACAGCCGATAACTTCAAACATCCTTTTTCCTCCCATTTTCAAAAATAGATATTACAGGTGAACTCTTGAGCCCTCTTTGAGGTCGAGAAATTATAGGCGATCTAAATTCATTGCCCTTTCCCAGAGATAAAGCGGTTAACACCATTTCATATCATTTGAATTCGTCCATATATTCCTTCTCTCATTAAAATATATACCTCTATTTTGTGAATATATTCTATATACAATTCTATCTATCATCGGGAAGATTTGCGCTGCACCTGCGACCACCTTATCCTATCGTCTCATACGGTTTAGACATATTTTAAAAAAACTATTATTGATTGATGCCGGCGATGTTCTCGATAGAGGTAGAGTGACACCCCCAGCATCAATGGACCGTTTTTATCATTGCAAAAAATTGTGAGTCACTTCTCAGTAGACTCTCGGGAACTGAGCCTGAGTCGGTGCCTTGAAGCAGGTGCAGTCGAAGATGCCCTTCACAGATTTAAGTTTCGCGTCTCCAATATAGCTCGCAGGCATGGTGAGGTAGCCTCCTGAGCAGCAGGGCAGCCAGTCGTCACTTGATGTCTTCTTATAATAGGGCACCTCAAGTGTCATGTTCTTCTCGATGTGGGAGGTTCCCCAGTAGTCCTCATCGATCTCAATGGAGGGGTTCTTCCAGGCACTGCTGAGGATACCAGACCCCAATCCTTTTAATGAAGTAAAGCCTGACAAAGGCGTCTTTCCGTCTTTGGCGAGTTTTCCTGCATAGTCTGTATTGGCTTGCAGGACGCCGATATGAGCTTTGCCGTCCGTCACATCTTCTTTGATCTTCATCTCGGTAAAGCCCACGCCTTCCCAAACGGGATCATAGGTATAGTTGAATTTCTCTTTGCCAACGATTTCCAATTCCTTATCAAGGGCATGAGCATACTCGACTTCGTGATGCATGCTTGTGCCAGCACGATAATTCTTTACCCAGGTCTTCTCTTTCAGCAGGGAATTGTAATCCAGCGGATTTGCGGCATAATATCCAGTTCCGACGGCTATTTTCATGGGTGCATACACCATGGAGACATCTTCCTTGAATTGGATGCAGTTCTGAGTGAAATCGTTGTAATCAGTGTATAGCGGATGATTTTGCTTATTCAATTGTTGATAGGTCAGAGTGGACTCACTGTTTAAGGAGCCGCTGCCATGAGCATAATTCTTGACTTCGACATTACCAGACTTAGCATACAGGTAGGTCATGGAATAACCATTACTCTGCACACTCTGCTCCATGTTGAATGTTATATTCTTCTCTTCGTAAGATCCTGGACCAACTAAAGAGCCTGTGGTGGCCGCCATTGAACCGCCAATGAGAGCTATCAATATAAGAGCAAATGACAATGCTAGCACAGATCTTTCTGGACCAATCCGCTCACAATAAGCAGAAAGTTTTTCGCAGATCCCTTTTATCATCCTACATCACCTTAATCCTTAACTAATCCCTGCCGCTGGGTTTTCTGAGATAAATAGGATGTCTTTATAGAAAACGCAGGATATATTCCACCACATTCAATCGATATTGTATGCAATAGCATTTCGAATATGATAATCTCTTACCGGAATAGAGATCTATTTTCCAGGTATTTTTAATATGACAGTTTGATAAGGTCGTATTACTATATTCTTTATTTTGACAAACTTTACATATCTTGCTAAGCCCTGGTCGCTGCGGTGAGAATATGAGAAGACTTGCGACTATATTGCTTATTGCCCTATTTGTTGGGTCGTTTGCTACAGCGTTAGCAGCAGAGAAGGTGACCGTTACTGGATCGACGACGGTATTGCCTCTTGCAGAGCTAGAAGCTGAATCATTTAATGGTCAACAGGCCGATTGTCAGATAACGGTTACTGGCGGCGGCACCGGTGCGGGCATAACTGCAGCTGGTGAAGGCCGTTCAGATATCGCCATGGCCTCCAGAGAGATCAAAGACACGGAGAGGAGCAAATATAGCAAAAACAATTTCCAGCAATTCTTCATCGGCTATGATGGTATCTGTATCATTGTAAGCAAACCCATCTATGATGCCGGTGTCAAGGCCATAACCAAGGACCAGCTCAAGAACATCTATGCAGGAAAGATCACAAATTGGAAGGAATTGAAGGGGCCTGATGCGGAGATCTATGCGATTGCCAGAGAGGATGGCTCCGGAACCAGAGACACTTTCAATGAGTTGATTATGGGATCTACGACAGCCGAGACGCCTGGGGTAAAGACTGTCGGCCAGGGTAGTGCTGAAGTTAAGACAGCAGTAACTGGCAGCGATAAGGCAATCGGCTATGCCGGCTTTAGCTATGCAGAGAGTGGAGATGTGGGTGTATTGACATATGAGGGCGTTAATCCAAATGTATCTAACATAAAGAGCGGCTCTTATCCCCTGGCCCGTCACCTTTACTTCTACACCTGGGGACAGCCTACACCCTGTGCCCAAAAGTTCATTGATTTCGTGCTCAGTTCCGCTGGACAGAAAATTGCGGACGAAAATGGATTCATACCGATCTGAGTGATTCTCAGGTCTTTCCTTTCTCTTTTCCTTATGCGAGTTGTCCTTTGGGTATATACTCTATATAGTAACAAGTTCAGTAATGTAGATAATGGACGATATATATTTTATATTGGTTAACTTTACATATCATTCCCGCCTCCCAGTCTCTTGGTGAAATCTCAGTGAGAAAGTTATTTAGTGCTCTAATAATCGCCTTGATCGTGGGCGCAATCGGCACCTCTATGGTCATGGCCAAGGAGACGGTTCGTGTCTCTGGATCGACGACGGTATTGCCTCTGGCGGAAGCCGGAGCTGAGGCCTTCAATGGTGAGCAGTCCGATTACCAGGCACTGGTGACCGGTGGCGGCACCGGTGTGGGTATCAAGAATGTTGCCGAGGGCAACTCTGAGATAGGAATGGCTTCGCGCGAGGTTACTGCCGATGAGAAGAGTAATTTCGGCGACAAGTTCAAGGAAAACATGGTGGGCTATGACGGCATAGTCATTGCTGTGAGCAAGCAGATCTATGATGCAGGCGTTACCTCCCTGACCAAGGATCAGGTCAAGAAGATCTACTCAGGAGAGACCACCAACTGGAAGGATCTGGGAGGCCCGGATTCGGAAATACTGGTCGTTGCCAGGGAGCAGGGCTCCGGCACCAGAGACACCTTCAATGAAGATATCATGAATGACAAGAAAGCCGAGACACCCGGAGTGAACACCGTAGCCGGCAGCAATGCCGAGATCAGGACAGCATTAACCGGCAGCGATAAAGCTATTGGATATCTGGGATTCAGCTATGCAGAGGATGGAGCAGTTGGAGCCATAACTCTGGACGGCGTGAAGGCAACGGCTGAGACCATCAAGGATGGAAGCTACGAGCTTGCTCGCAAGTTGTACTTCTACACCTTTGGCGATGCCAAGCCTGGCGCGCAGGCCTTTATAGATTTCATGGTAGGGCCAAAAGGTCAGAAGGTAGCGGTGGAGTACGGGTTCGTACCAATGTAAAATCATCTCTTAATCTCCTTTTTTTCTTTTTTCCTAATTCCTGATATTGAGACTTTCATTTATTATTTTGCCACTAAAAACGTGCACCTATGGCAATTGCATGAGAAAGGCGCACAGTATCCCGAAAGGTATTTATATTAACCTATTACTATTAACATTATATACTCAAAATATTTCTGTTTGCGGGATGGATAAAATGAGAAAGCCTATTTGCGTTCTACTTATTGCTCTGCTCATAGGGGCTGTTGGCCCCGTTACGGTTACTGCGAAGGAGACCGTCCTTATCTCAGGATCAACTACAGTTTTGCCATTGGCTGAGGCCGGCGCAGAGGCCTTTAATGGGGGGCAGTCGAACTACACAGTGCTTGTAACCGGGGGCGGTACTTATGCAGGAATAGAGAACATCGCAAAGGGCAAATCCGATGTAGCGATGGCCTCCAGCAAGGTTGCTGAATTGGCTATTATCAGCTCAGGCTATAAATTCAAGGAAAGACTGATCGGCCATGACGGCATAGTTATTGTCGTGAGTAAGGATCTCTACGATGCAGGCGTAACCTCCATGACCAAAGATCAGGTCAAGAGAATCTACTCGGGAGAGATCAACAACTGGAAAGATCTGGGCGGCCCGGATTCGGAAATGCAGGTCGTTGCCAGAGAGAACGGGTCTGGTACCCGGGATGTCTTCAATGAATATGTCCTGGGCAGAAAAATAAAGGATATGCCAAGTACGTGTATTGTGGCCGATAGCAATGAAAAAATGAAAAGGCTCATAAATGAAAGCAAGACCGCAATAGGATATCTTGGGTTTAGTTATTCAGAAGATGGTTCTGTGGGCGTGATCACCCTGGACGGTGTCAAGCCGACGGCGGAGACCATCAAGAATGCAAGCTATGAGCTTGCTCGCGAACTATACTTCTATACCTATGGCGATGTCAAACCGAGAGCCAAGGCCTTTATAGATTTCATGGTAGGGCCCGAAGGTCAGAAGATCGCGAAGGTGCATGGGTTCGTACCACTATAGATTCTATTTGTTATTTATTTTTAAAAGCGATGCCCCGCAACTTGTTGTACGGTGTGCCACCGCCGTTTCACTTTAATTTTATATTAAGATATCACTCATCTTTTGCTATTATGAGTGTTTTTCATTGCAGTCCCTTACCATTTTGATCGATTTATCTGTCAAATATATATTCTATTTGGATAAGGGATAAATAATACAAAAGCAAAGCCACGTATGGAGAACGAAGAATGATATCTCTTGCTGCATTAGCTAACCGTCCCCCTAGTGGACTGCTCTCTCAGGAGACGATTGCGTTGAAGAAATCTGCATCATTTAAGCGGGTCTTGAGGGTCCTCCTGGCAGAGGACAATCTCATGGATCAGGAAATTACAGGAAGGATGCTCAGAATGCTTGGACACGATGTAGATACCGTTGAAAATGGTGCTGAGGCTGTACTAGCAGTCGAAAATGTAGCCTATGATCTGTTGATAACGGATGTTCAGATGCCCAAAATGGACGGTATACAAGCAGTAAGGCGCATTCGAAGTCTTTTTGGTGGCGCTCTTAAGGTAGTATTTGCAACTGGATCTACTCCGAGTATCTATCGCGACCTGTGTTTCGATGCAGGAGGAAACGAATTTGTCTGCAAGCCCTTAAGGATCAATGAACTGGATGCGGCGATCGAGCGAGCAATGGGGTAGTATCGTTGTGGCAATTATTATCGATATTGTTGGTCGGCACAATTCATTGATCAAAAACAACATCTATCGGGAGATTATGGAGAGCTAACCACGTATGCTATCTTCAATCCGAGAATATTGTTTATCGATCCATATCACTATATTCTCAGAATATTCTATTTGCAAAATGAATGTATCTTATTAGCATTTTATGTTCTGTTGGGCAGCATTGAGGCCCCTCGAAAAGCTTGGTCTCTTTGGTTGTAGAAATGTTGGATCTCCTATCAGCAAAACCACCTGACGACCACCCAAGCTGCCCCTAAAAAATTTCGTGCTGGCAGTCAGCCCTTACACTCCATGGCCCTAGTTCGTTGGGCAAAATAATGCTCAGGCCCTGCCAGCTTCCCTCTTAATATGGCCTCAGTGGATTTAAGAAGATTTTTTATTGCAAATAGCAGATGGTCAAACCAATATCATTTTGCATCTCCTCAACTCCCTAGACCTCAAGCTACTCCGAAGTGCCTCCAGGCATCCTCGATGTGCATGGCTTTCATGCCGATGCCGCGAGAGGGATTAATATCGTTATCCCAGGAATCTCCGATGTAAAGAATCTCATGATGTGGCAATCCCAGATTACCTGCTCCTGCCATAAAAATCCTGGAATCTGGCTTCCTATATCCGAAATCTGATGAGAAGATAACGAAGTTGAAGTAGCCGTAAAGGCCAAGATGTCTTAGCTCCTGCTCGGAGAAGACCCTCTGGCCGTTTGAGACTATGCCCAACGGATAACCCTTCAGCTTTTCCAAGAGCTGCACGCTCTGGGGAAAAGGCCGCAGCCGCCTTACGGAGGCCGCCCTGAAGAGGCGCGCCGCCTCGATGCCAACAGTAATATCATTTATGGGCCTGGAGGTATGCCGCCGGCAGATCTTGCTGAAGACATCCTCCACCTTCAGCTCACCGTGCCGCTCACAACGCCTCTCTAATTCTTTCTTGCATCTCCAACGGTACTCGTTCATCAAATCCTGAGGAGATATATTGACGCCATGGTACATGAGCCACCTGCTCACAGGCTCATATGTCTTCAAGTCCCTCTCATCGGTCTTAATGTCAATGAGTGTTTTGTAGCAGTCGAACATCACACCCTTTACGCCATAAAGTCCATTACTGCTGAACATCATATCCCTCCTTAATTAGTGAAAACAAAGAAAGATCCAATTTCTCATATCGAGAAGGTGGAATGAAATTAAATATATAGTTTTGCTACTTAAAAACAGTACCTCTATTCGATGTAAATAAACTATATAGAATTGCTTATATAATAAATTATCATATCCAATCTATATTCTATTTCGATCAAACATTTATAAGCTGCGGATAACCCCTCCGCAGAGGTAATGAAATGAAAACTAAGTCATTTTCGGCGGGGCTTCTTTTGTCCCTTGCCATCATCGCTTGCTTGATTCCTTCAGGCATGGCAGATGATGCAGCTGGGGCGAATGCATCGGCAAAGAATGTAATTCTCTTGATTGGGGACGGTATGGGATTTCCTCAATTGACTTTGGCCAGGATCGAGAAAGCCGGCGAAAATCTCTCGAATTATACCTCTGTTGAGCTCTTTATGGACGGCATGGAGCAAACCGGCTATGTCAGCACCTTTAGCGCCAATTCCTTCGTAACCGACTCAGCTCCGGCGTCAACTGCCATGGCTACCGGCCACAAAACCAATAATGGCGTGATCGGCCAGGATGCTACGGCCATCCCGAAAAAGATGGATGGCAAGAATCTGACTACCATTTTGGAGCTGGCAGAGAAAGCAGGCCTTTCTACGGGCCTTATCACTACTACCAGGATCACTCATGCCACTCCGGCCGGCTTCTATGCTCAAGTGGATAACAGGGACAATGAGAGTGAGATCGCAGATCAGCTCTCGAAGAGCAATGTGGAGGTAATCTTGGGAGGTGGACTGCAATACTTTGTAGGCAAGAACGATTCCGTTCCCACCGGCAAAGAGAGCAAGAGGAACGATGATCGCAATCTACTTGCAGATTTTGCATCGCAGGGTTACGCTCTTGTTTATAACGGGACTGCTTTCCAGAAGGTAGATGCTAAAAAGACGGAAAAGCTTCTCGGTCTCTTTGAGAACTCTCACCTGCAATATGAACTGGAGAGGCAATCTGCAAAGGAGATGGACCCAAGCCTTGCCGAGATGACTGAGAAGGCTATAGGTATTCTTTCCAAGAACCCCAAAGGTTTCTTCCTCATGGTAGAGGGCGGACGGATCGACCATGCCGGGCATGAGAGAAATCTGAGCAAGATGGTCGCGGACACCCTGGCCTTTGATGAGGCCGTCAAAACTGCTTTGGATTTTGCCGCCAAGAACAACAATACTCTGGTCATAGTAACCGCTGATCATGAATGCGGCGGCCTGGTCTTGCAGCCAGAGAATCTGTCCGAATATGAGAGTGGAGTTATTGATCCATTCTTCGCTTCAGGGACTGCCAGGACCCCTGGACCAAGGTACGATTTTATTACGGAGATGGATGAGGCCACTCATACCGCTGTTGACGTTCCGGTCATGGCCTCGGGCCCTGGCGCCGAAAAGGTGAGCCATGGCAAACTGGATAATACTCAGATATTCGAGATAATGAAGGTGGCCTTGGGCCTCTGACTCCATTTTCTGGGCAAATAAATATATGGAGGAATTGCATGATTCTTGATCGGAAATGGATTGTTTATAACACAACTGAAGACGATTTCATCGAACTTGAAAGGTGTACCGAGCGGCTGAGAGATTTCGGCTTTACCCCGGATGTGATTGATGCGATGGCTCTTTGCTGCCATGCTTGCCTTCTATCGGGGAATTGTCTTGTTACGAGGGATAATGTCTTCCTGGGAGCCAGAACATGTTGATTCGATATGCTTTTTGCAGTCCGAGGTGAATGCATATGTTTGCGAGATAAAAAATCCTGCCTGCCCCGCCGTCTGAGTGCCGGTGGGTTTAGTATCGTTACTTGGCTATTTGCATTACCCCTCGTACAGATATCCATCCAGTGCGTCCGTTGTTATGGTCATCAGGAAGTAGGCCAGGCAATCACTCTGAAAGGCGTTCTCCTCGGGAGGGAAACTGACCCCAGTGATGCTACAGATGAGCTCTGCTTCCTCTGTTTCCCCCATCATGCGACGCAGCCAAACAAAGAGCAATATCTTCAGGGCTTGCAGCCTCTTCTCCTGCCTGGTGAGGCTCTCTATGTCCTTTTGAACCTCTGGATCGCCTCTCTTTTCCCGCAGCATTTTTACGAATTTTGCCGTCCCCAGGCAGTCAGAGTAGAAGCATATCAATTCCTCACCCTTTGTATCGAGATCGAGCATGGGAAATGTCCGGCAGATGCGGGGCCTATGGCTGTAGATCATGCACCTTTTTGCCAACACATCAAAAAGGCAGCAGCTTCTATCCGGCCCAATGGTCTTTAGGGTCCTGCATCCTGGATTTTTTTCCGGGTCAGGATCCGTAAACCTGGTCCTCGCCTCGGATGGACTAATGCCCTGACTAGAGGCCATCTCCTGCAGATCCGCCTCATCTACCAGCGCGTAGCCTTCCTCTCGGCAGCATTCCCCGCAATTCTCGCAGCGGAAGAGGACCTGGGCGGCAATCTGAGGGAAAAGTGTTTCGGGAATTTCGCTAGAAAACCACTGCAGAAATGATTCTTTATCCATCATCATGCTCCTGACAATGCCCGATATAAGTTCCAGACCCCGGTAGCCACAAAGCTCACTGCCACTCCTCCTAAAATCAGCCCCATAATCCTGGTCATGACCATTATCCCTGTAATTCCCAGGGCCTTATCTATGTACTGCGAGAATTTGAGGATAAAGAATGTGGCCAGGAATGTCAGACTGATGGCCAACAGCACCAGGCCCTTTTTCGTCAGGCTGTCTGCCGCGCCCATCAAAACCACCACGGTGGTTATGGCCCCGGGACCTGTAAGCAGCGGTATGGCCAGAGGAAATATGGAGACATCCTCTCGCTGATTCGCATCCAGAAGCTCCGCCTCAGTGACCTTGTTTTGCCGGCGTATGCCCTGCAGCATGTCTATGGCCACCAGGAAAAGCAGTATGCCACCGGCCACGCGCAAGCTGTCCACGGTGATGCCGAAGATGCGCAAAACTGCGTCCCCGGCCAGGGAGAAGAGAATGGCAATGGCGAAGGCAACCAGAGTGGTGCGCCTGTAGATATGCCTCCTCTCTTTTAAGTTCAGAGTGGTAGTGAGGGTGACATAGACCAGTGTGGCCTCGATGGGGTTGACTATGATGAATATCGTGGTAAAGGCATACACAAAGTAGAGCAGCAATTCGCTTATTTCCATAACATTTCCTTTTTAGCTGAGTATTTCACTGATGACCATTGCTTGTCAGGATTATGTCATTCTTCTTTAATAAACACCCTGATGAGATGGCAAGGAATGGCATTTTATACCGCCGAGTAAGTTATAAGGTTCGTATGAAGTGCACGTCAGAAAAGCCGCATGGATTCCTCGTCGTAATGTTTGCGTTCATCCTGTTGGCCAATTGCGCGAATGCAGTCGTCTCTGTCAAGCCGGGTGAGCGAATCCAGGCGGCCATAGATGCCGCCCCCCTGGGAGGGACGATTGAGGTTTCCAGCGGCACCTACCAGGAGAGTCTGGTCATCGATCGATCGCTCATCCTCAAAGGCATAAGCTCCGGGGGGACCCGGCCTCGTGTGGAATCGGAAAACGGCCCGGCCATAACCATCAAAGCGAACGGAGTTATCTTGGAAGGCCTATGGGCTATGAGCAGAAGCGGCTGGACGGGAGATGCCGGCATATTGGTGCTCTCCAATGACAATATCATCCGAAATAGTATGGCCAGCGGCAGCGGTAATGCCGGGATTCTTCTTCAGAAGTGCAGCAACAACACCGTCTTTGGCAATGTTATTCAGGGAAACGGCAACGAGGGGCTTTTGCTGGAGAACGCCAGTTTCAATCGGCTGGAAAAAAATGAGGTAAGAGATAACCGCGACGGATGCAAACTGGTTGGCAGCCGGGAAAACGTGATTTTGGGAAATAAGTTCTTGCAGAACAGATTTGATGCCATCAATTTAGAGGAAAGCAACGCCAATCTCATAGATGGAAATTATGTAGCAGGAAGCGACAGTGCACTGGTTCTGGATAGCAGCCGCGACAACATCGTGCAGAGGAACGATTTTCTTGGAAACGAAAAAGGCATCTATCTTTCATACCTGGAAGAGGGCAAAGATGTGCAGTCCAAGGGAAAGGGCGTGGTCATATCCTATAACAGCATGCCCTCACAGGAGAGCGTCTCCACCAATAATTCCATTTATTTGAACAATCTCTCCAACAAGAAAAATGCCCGTGATGATAGCCTCAATAACTGGGATAATGGTATTGTGGGCAACAATTACAGCGATTTCAATGATCCGGCCGAAGGCTGCAAGGGCATCAAGATTTGCGACGCTGAGATGTCGGTCCCCGGGGGGGCCAGCGTGGACCGCTACCCAAAGGCTACTCCCGTCCCGGTTCTCGGTCGATCCACTGGCGCGGGAGGAGCGGCTCTGCAGCTTTCCGGCAAGAGCTATCTTCCCGGTGGCAGGATGGATTTGAACTTCACAGCACCCGTGGGAGCGGAGGTTTGGGTGGGGCGGGCCGCGGCCTCGGACCAGAAGGATGGGCAAGAAGATCTCTATTTAGGGCAGAATATCTCAGGGGATGCCTGGCTCACCGCCCCAGAAGAGGAGGGCTCCTATCTGCTGGCCATGCACGATCGGAACGGCACAAAGGTTCTGTCCCTGCCCTTCAATGTGACTGTGCCAGTGCTTTCTGCGAGCCCTGCATCGGTGTACACTTGCGAGAAGATCATCGTCACCTTCCGGGGGGCTTTGGGCAGGAAGGATGACTGGATCGGCATGTACAAAGAAGGCTCCTCGAATGCTGCCGTGCGGCAGACGCTAGGTAGTCGAGATAGGGGAAACGCCACATTCTCCACACCTGATGCGGGCAGCTACCTATTCAAGATGTTTGCAAGCGGAGCCGATACCCCTCTGGCCTCAAGCAATACCGTTGAGGTGAAGCCGAATGCCGGCCATAAGGTGATTGCAGAGCCATCCCGGGTAGCTCCGGGTGGTTTGGTTACCATCACCTTCTGGGGCGCGGCTCCGGCCAGCGTGATCGGCATGTATGGCATGACCCGGCCGGACAGGTTCGACTTGGGAAAAATATCTACAGGTGGGCGAAGCTGCGGCACCATGGTCAGGCGGCTTCCAGCAGCGCCCGGCCAGTACGACTTCCGCTTGTTCCAGGATGACATCAACCGGCCGCTCCTGGCCCAGAGCAATGTGGTGACGGTGTCATAAGGTCCACCCACACGAAAGAAGGATTATGGCTTTAAGGCAAGAGTGCGAATGAGTGGCCATGGATCTTGAGACCAAGGCGCTTCTCCTTTCCGTGGGGACAGTGCAGCTGGCAGAGCCCCGCCGGGAAGGCCGCGCCTCCACGGCGGGGCCGGGGGCGGGCGGCCAGTCCGTCTTTTTCCAGTCCGGGC
>Ga0209777_10002161_pt1 | contig 26545 bp, 15 predicted proteins | sample FrelakmetHBP12HB_FD_187147 | JGI IMG/M metagenome (GOLD analysis project Ga0209777, IMG submission 187147) | Freshwater lake sediment microbial communities from the University of Notre Dame, USA, for methane emissions studies -HBP12 HB (SPAdes)... | ecosystem: Environmental > Aquatic >... | reverse complement strand
TCTCCGTGACAGAACCACCAGGTGTTGAAATCCCGATAAATTGGGAGACCGATAGCGCGCGGCGCTATCAGTGCCACCCGAGTAGCTACCGCTCCCTCACGGTCGCGGCTCGGACTTAACGGTTACGCCGAAAGATGATATGATTACCTTGGGAGGGTGGAAAATGCAGGTTGCTGACCTTGAGACAGAAATCCAAGCCTACGGCGTGGAATTGTGGAAACGCATTGCCGGCGTTGCGCCCGGGCTGTTCAACAGGGACTATTGGCAGGGCCTGATTCTCGAATGGGCCATGCGGGACCCTTCTTTCAAGATAGACATGTTCCGCCTGGTAGATGCACTGCCCTCTTTAGAGTCAACCGCACAAGTCTCCGCACACGTCCGCGAATTGCTCCTGCGCGACGGGCGCGAGCTGCCTGCGGCCCTCGCGACGGCCGTCAAACTGGCATCCAGCGGGCTCACGGCCGGTGTGGGTGCGCGGGCCATACGCAGCAATGTCAAGGCCCTGGCCGAACGATTCATTATCGGCAAGGACGCGCAGGGCGCCATTCCCCTGCTGCGCAGGCTGCGCAAGGAAGGTCTGGCCTTCACCGTGGACCTGCTGGGCGAGATGACACTCAGCGACGCCGAAGCCAAGGCTTACCAGGACCAGTACTTTGACTTGGTCGAGCGGCTCAGTGAAGAGACGCAGACCTGGCCCGCCTCACAGGTGCTGGATTCCGACCACGCCGGCCCGATACCGCGCGCCAACGTCTCGCTGAAAGTTTCGGCCCTGGCGCCTTTCCTCAACGCCGTTGACCCGTTGGGCAGCGTGGAGCGCCTGCGCCAGAGGGTGCTGCCTCTTTTCCTGCGCGCCAAGGAGAAGGGCGTCTTTATCGGACTCGACATTGAACAGTGGGCGATTCACGGGATCACTTACGATCTCTTCGAGTCGCTCGCAATGGAGCCGGCCTTGCGGGGTTGGCCGCACATGGGCGTGGCTGTGCAAGCGTACCTGAAGGACAGCCGCCGCGACGTTGAGCGGCTCAATGCCCTGGCCCGCAAGCGCGGCGCGCCCATCACCGTGCGGCTGGTGAGGGGCGCTTACTGGGAATATGAGGTCGCGCAGGCCCGCCAGTTCGGCTACGGCTGCCCGGTGTTCACTGAGAAAGCCGCTACCGACGCCAACTACGAAGCACTGACCGCTCTGCTCCTGGAGAACGCCGAGTACCTGCGGCCCGCCATCGGCAGCCACAACCTGCGTTCCCTCACGCACGCTCTGGTTCTCGCCCGCAGGTGCGGGCCAAAGCTCGCGCCAGGCGCGCTTGAGATTCAGATGCTCAACGGCATGGCGGAACCGGAGCAGAAAGCGTTCTGCGATGCCGGGCAGCGCGTGCGCGTGTATTGTCCCGTCGGCGAGTTGCTGCCTGGGGTGGCCTATCTTGTGCGGCGGCTTCTCGAAAACACTTCCAACAGCGGCTTCCTGCGCCTTAGCCACCGCGACCAGGTGGACATCCACGCGCTGCTCAAGGCCCCGCAGCCCAGCGCCGCCCCTCCCCCAACCCCCTCCCGCAGCGGCGAGGGGGTCGAGGAACGTACCCCAGGCGTCTCGCCTGCACGGACGGATGCGGGCGGGACGCCCGCGGTACTCACCTCGCCTTACGCCTGCTGCGCGCTGACGGACTTCACGGACACCGCGGCCCAGCGGGCCTTCGCCGAAGCCGTCGCCAGGGTGCGCGGCGCCTTGCCTCTGTCCGTGCCGGTGGTGGTACAGGGACATAGGCCCCTCACCCCAACCCTCTCCCCCAAGGGGAGAGGGAAGGGTGAGGGGGAGCGCCTCAGCCCCAATGATGCGCAGACTCTCGTCGCGCGCGTGGCCCTGGCTTCGGTGGAAGAGGCCGACAGCGCCGCCGAGTCCGCCTTCAAAGCCTGGCCCGCGTGGCGCGACCGCTCTTTGCGCGAACGTGCCGTGCTGCTGGATCGCCTGGCCGATGAACTGGAGCGGGAGCGGCACGAACTGGCGGCGCTGGAGGTCTGGGAAGTGGGCAAACCCTGGCGTGAGGCTGACGCCGACGTGGCGGAGGCCATTGATTTCTGCCGCTACTATGCCCGCCAGGCGCTGCTTGAGCTCAGCGCGCGGAAAATGATGTGCCCCACCGGGGAAGACAACACGCTGGTCTACGAAGGCCGCGGGCCGACGGTGGTCATTGCCCCCTGGAACTTTCCGCTGGCGATACTCACCGGCATGGCTACGGCGGCGCTCGCCGCGGGCAACACAGTGATCCTGAAACCCTCGGGCCTGTCGTCCGCGGTGGCCTACGGGCTTTATCAGCGCATGATACGGGCCGGCATACCCGAGGACGCCGTCCACTTCGTGCCGGGCGCGGGCGCCCAGGTGGGCATGCGGCTGGTCGAGCATCCGCTGATAGCTCAAATCGCGTTCACCGGGGGCAAGGACGTGGGCCTGGAGATCCTGGAACGCGCCGCCAGGGTCAAGCCAGGCCAGCGGCAAGTGAAGCGCGTAGTCTGCGAGATGGGCGGGAAGAACGCGATCATCGTGGACGAAGACGCGGACCTCGACGAGGCCGTGACAGGCGTCATCAAGAGCGCGTTCGGTTATGCCGGCCAGAAGTGTTCCGCCTGCTCAAGGGTGCTGGTTGTCGGCACGGCCTATGAGCCGTTCGTGCGGCGCTTAGTGGAGGCCTGCCGCGGCCTGATCGTGGCGCCCGCAAATGAGCCTTCGTGCCAGGTTCCACCAGTGATAGATGCCAAGGCTCAGCAGCGGCTTCTGCGTATTATCGAGTCTCCGCCTCCTGGAGCGACGCTGCTCTGCACGGGCCAGGCGCCACAGGGCGGCTGGTTCGTGCCGCCGGCGATCTTCAAGGTCGAAAGCGAACGCCATGCGCTGATGCAAGAGGAACTCTTCGGCCCCATCCTGACACTGATGAAAACGGACACCTTCAGCCGCGCGATTGATGTGGCCATGAGCACTGAGTTCTTCCTCACCGGCGGGGTTTACTCGCGCCTTCCCAGCCACCTGGAGGAAGCGCGGGCGCGCTTCCGCGTGGGCAACCTGTATCTTAACCGCGGCTGCACGGGCGCCGTAGTGGGGCGCCAGCCCTTCGGCGGTTCCGGCATGAGCGGACTGGGCACGAAAGCGGGCGGCCCGGGGTATCTGCTCTTCTTTGCCGACCCGCGCGTCGTGTGCGAGAACACCATGCGCCGCGGCATGACGCCGGAACTGCTTTGAAACCGCGGATGGACGCGGAGGCGCGCAGTGCGGCGAAACCGCAACCAAGACCGATGGTGAAGAGGTGAGGGATCGTCCGGCGTTTCTTTTGCCTTTTTACTTTTTACTTTTTACTTTTGTTTCCGCGGTCATCTGCGGTTCCGTCAGTTTCGCAAGGAGTTCCTTGCCGCCAAGCGTGAGGAATGCGCGCGCCACTTTCCGCCCCAACTCGCGCGCCTTGGCAAGCGGCATTGAACCTTCCGTGCGGAGCAGCTCTGTCCCGTCCGGCAGGCCGAGCACCGCACGCAGGTGGAGAAGCCTGGCGCAATCCTCTGGCTTGCGCAGCAAGCCGGGTCGTGGCGCCACGACTGTCGCCAACGCGCCAAGCGGCAGACGGCAGCCGCCACCCAGGGCCTGCAGGGCGGCCCGCTCCGCGCTCACGCAGGCGGACACTCCAGCGTTATGGACGGTTTGAAGAAACCGGCGCACGCGTTTGTCGGCGGCGCGGCATTCGATGGCCAGCGCTCCCTGGCCCGGAGCGGGAAGCATGAGCGAATGGGGCAGCACTTGCACGGTCAACTCTGGAGTGGGGTGACTCGTCACCCCCTTGACGGCGGCGCCAAGGTGCCGCGCTCCGGACAGCAGCCCCAGCCGCTTCAGCCCGGCTCGCGCCAGGATCGTCCCGGCGTATTGGCCCTCCTGGACTTTTCGCAGGCGCGTCTCGACATTGCCGCGTATCTCGGCGAACTCCAAGTGCGGATAATAAGCCTTCAACTGCGCTCTGCGCCGCGGACTGCCTGTGCCGATGACGCTTCCCGCCGGCAGGCCTTCCAGTCTTCTGCAGCCGCGGATGGCCGCGACATCGCGCGTGTCTTCGCGGCCCACAATCGCGCCAATGGCCAGGCCGCGCGGCTGGCGCGTGGGCAGGTCCTTCAGACTATGGACCGCAAGGTCAATGCGCCGGCCGAGCAGCGCGTTTTCGAGTTCCTTCACGAAGACGCCACGGCCGCCAAACTCATGCAGCGGCTTATTGCGCACCTTGTCGCCCGTGGTGGTGATCTCAACCAGTTCAACGCTCAACCCAGGGTTGGCCTGCTGCAGCAGCCTGGATATGGACCGGGATTGGATCAGAGCCAGTGGGCTGGTGCGCGTGCCCAAACGCAGCAGGCATTTTCGATCTTCGATTGTCGATTTTCGATTGGTCTGCAAACGCACGCCCCTGGTCCTCCGTGGAGATATTGTCTAACCTTCCCAAGCCCGCAGCACCCGCGGGGCTATTGTCTCCGGCAGCTCGTCCGGCGCAACATCCACAAAGTTGAGTTTGGGCAGCCGCCTGAACCAACCCAGTTGGCGGCGCGCGAAATGATGCGTATCGAAACAGATCCGCTCGCGCGCCTGAGCCGGCGTCAGCTCGCCGTGAAGCTGCTTGAAAAGCGTGTTATAGCCGAGCGCCTGGGAAGCTTCGCGCGACAGCGGACGCGGCAAAGCCAACAGCCGCCTGCATTCCTCGACCCAACCGGCGGCGAGCATGCCATCCACGCGCCGGTCAATCCGGGAGTAGAGAAGCCGGCGCGGCAGGCGCAGGCAGGCCAGGCGCACGTCGAGGTCCGTGCGCGGAACACCCCATTGGGATTGCTGGCGGCTTATAGGCACGCCCGTCAAGGCGTGGACCTCCAGCGCGCGAACAATGCGCCGCAGGTCGGTGGGCAGGATTTTCCGCGCCGCCTGCGGGTCAATCCCGGCAAGCCGCTCGTGGAGCTTCGGCGTGCCTATCTCCGCCGCTTCGTTCTCCAGCGCGGCGCGCAGCCTCTGGTCGCGCCCAGGACCGGCGAACAACCCTTCGCTCAAGGCCTTCAGATACAACGCCGTCCCGCCTTCGGCGATAAGGCGCACGCCGCGCCCGGCGCAAGCCACGATGAGGGCTTCAGCGTTCTGGAGAAACTCGGCCACAGAGAAGCTCTCCCACGGCTCGCGAATGTTCACCAGGTGATGCTGCACCGCGGCGAGTACTTCGGGCGGCGGTTTGCAGGTGCCGATGTCGAGGCCGCGGTAGAGTTTCATGCTGTCCACAGACAGGATTTCGGCGCCCAGTTTGCGCGCAAGGCAAAGCGCCACGGCGGACTTGCCGCAGGCGGTAGGACCGCAAAGCACGCGCGCCGTGTTCATCACGCATCCAAGGCAGGCAACATGGCTTCAGTGAGCGCGTGTTGCAGCGGCCGGCCGGCAAGGTGCGCCTCCAGGTCATCCGTGAGTTGGCCCAGGATGCGCTCCACCGAGGCGAGGATGCCTCCGGCGCGGTGCGGCGTCAGGAAGGCGTTGGGCAGCGCGCGCAGAGGAGCGTCCGCCGCGAGTGGCTCCTTATCAAAAACGTCAATCGCGGCATACATGTCGCCCAGCCTCAAGCGCGCAAGCAGCGCCTCGGTATCAACCAGCGCGGCGCGCGCGACGTTGACGAACACGGCGCCCTTGCGAAAGGCCGCGATCTCGGCGGGACCGAGCAGGTGCCTGGTGCCGGGATTGCAGGCGGCGCAAAGCACCACGACATCGGAGAATTCGAGCAGCTCGAGGATGGGGACCTTGTCAGCGCGGAACTGTCTGGCAAGGTCATTGGGGAGGAACGGATCGTGAACGCGCAGGGGGCATTGGAACGGCGCCAACAGTTCCGCCAGGCGGCGGCCCACGGCCCCAAAACCGACAATGCCCACTGGCCGCCCGGTAAGCTGGCGCTCATCCGGGTCTACGCCAATGGGGAAGTCGCGCACCCAACCTTCAGTTCCTGCGCGCATGGCGGCATGATACAGGCTGATCTTGCGCAGGGTGGACAGGATCAGGCCCAGCGCCATCTCGGCGACAGCGGGAGACCAGCCGCGGTGGGCGTCCGAGACGGGAAACTTGCGCTCCAACGCGATGCGCGCGGCGGCCTGGGAAACGCCCATTTGCGCGGCGAACTTCAAGCGCGGGGCTTTGTCGAGCAACTCGTGTGTGAGGGCAGGCCAGGACCACATCAGCACCGCGTCAGCCCAAGCCAGGTCGGTTTCGATCTCCGCCGCGGTGTTGTGGGACGTCTTGCGGAGAACAGCGCTCTTCTCCAGACGGGCGAAAACGCCTGCAAGCCGGGGCTCCGCGAAGAAGGCTGCGGGCAGGTTGACAAGCAAGTTGATCTTCTGCATCAGCACCCCGATTCCTCACATACCCAGCAGCAGAAGCGATGGTTCCTCAATGCACTCCTTGATGCGCTTGAGGAACGTAACCGCCTCGCGGCCGTCAATGAGCCGGTGATCGTAAGTCAGGGCCACGTACATCATGGGCCGGATGACCACCTGGCCGTCACGCGCGACGGGCCGTTCCTGGATCACGTGCATGCCCAGAATGCCGCTCTGCGGCGGGTTGACGATGGGCGTGGAGAGCAACGAGCCGAAGACGCCGCCGTTGGTAATGGTGAAGGTGCCGCCTTGCAGTTCCTCCAAGCCAATCTTGTTCTCGGCCGCGCGCTGGGCAAAGCCGGCGATGGCGCGCTCAATCTCCGCGAAGCTCATGCGCTCCGCGTTGCGCAGCACCGGCACCACCAGTCCTTTGCCTCCCGAGACCGCAATCCCGATGTCGTAGTGCTTGTAGTAGAGAATGTCCTCCCCGCTGATCTCGGCGTTGACCTGCGGCACGAGTCTCAACGCGTCCACCACCGCTTTGACTAAGAAGGACATGAAGCCCAGCTTGGCCTTGTGGCGTTCCTGGAAAGTGTCCTTGTGTTTCTGGCGCAAGGCGATGACCGCGGACATGTCAACTTCGTTGAACGTCGTCAGCAGCGCGGCGGCGCTCTTGGCCTGCACCAGGCGCTCGGCGATGCGCAGGCGTATGGGGCTCATGCGCACAACTACCGGTTTCAGGTTTCCGGTTTCAGGTTTCAGGTTGCCGGCGTGGCCGGGCGGCACGGGGGTCTCTTGTGGCACGGGCTGTCCTGCCAGTGAGGAAGAGGGATGCAGGCTGGAAGCCTGCGCTACGGCCGTAGCAGGTTCCGCGGCGGGGCCTTCCTCGATGAGGGCGATTACCTCGCCTACACCTGCTTTCTCGCCAGGCTGTCTGAGGACTTGCGCGATCGTGCCGGAAACTGGCGCGCACAATTCCAGCGTGGCCTTGTCGGTCTCGATCGTCACCACCACCTGGTCACGCTCGACATGCTCACCGGCCTGTTTCAGCCATTGGCCGATCTGCACTTCCTTGATGGACTCACCGGCAGTGGGCACTTTCAGTTCGACTGGCATGTGTCCCCCTCAGCTTAACAAGGATGAAGGCTGAAGGCTGAAGGATGAAGAACAGCAACACCGCGCTCCAGCCTTGATCCCGTGTCATTCATCCTTCATCCCTCCTCCTTCATCCTTCATCTTTAGCCGAAGGCCTGCTCAACCAGCCGCTGCTGCTCCAGTTTGTGGCTGCTGGCCGAGCCCGTCGCCGGACTGGCGGATGCCGGCCGGCTGATGGCCGCGAACGGGAACTCCTCGAAAGGCCGCTCGCCCAGCGTCACGCGGAGGAAGCGCCAGGCCCCCATGTTCTCAGGCTCCTCCTGCACCCAGAAGACGGGTGTGCCGACGGGATACTCGTAGAGCATCATCTGGATCAGTTTAAGCGGCACGGGATAAAGCTGCTCGACGCGGATTATCGCGATATCGCTGCGCTTGCGCTCGCGGCGCGCGGCCGCCAGTTCGTAGTAGACCTTGCCGGAGCACAACAGCACTCGTGAGGGGGTGCTCACGCCGCTCGTATCCGGGAGGACGCGCAGGAACCAACCGCAGGAGAGTTCATCTAGTGTCGAGAGCGCTTGCGGGTGCCGCAGCAAGCTCTTGGGCGTAAGGACCAGCAGCGGCTTGCGCCAGCGCCGCAACACCTGGCGCCGCAGCAAGTGGAAGAACTGGGCGGGCGTGGTGGGATTGACGACTTGGATGTTGTCCTCCGCCGCCAGCAGCAGCAGCCGCTCCAGCCGCGCACTGGAATGTTCCGGCCCCATGCCCTCGAAGCCGTGCGGCAGCAGCAACACCAGGCCGCTCAGCCGATTCCATTTTTCCTCAGCGCTGGCGATGAACTGGTCGGCGATAACCTGGGCGGCATTGAGGAAGTCACCAAATTGCGCTTCCCACAACACCAGGCCATCGGGGCATTCCAGACTGTACCCGTAGTCGAAGCCCAGCACGGCGGCTTCCGACAGCGGGCTATTGTAGATCTCGACCGGCGCCTGCTTGCTATCCAGGTGCTGCAGCGGCATGCAGGTGTGGCCGTCCTGGCAATCGTGCAGCACCGCGTGGCGCTGGCTGAAAGTGCCGCGGCAGGAATCCTGCCCGCTCATGCGCACCCGATGGCCCTCGGCGGCCAGGCTGGCGAAGGCGAGCGCCTCGGCCGCGGCCCAGTCCAGTGGCTTCTTGCCGCGCGCCATGAGCTGGCGGTTTTCCATAAAGCGCGCGAGCTTGGGGTGGAGATGGAAATCGGGCGGCAACTTAGTCAAGGCGTTCAGGAGCCTCACCAGTTGGCCGCGTGGCATTCCGGTCTCGATTTCCGGCCCATACTTCTCCGGTCCGCCTTGGTAGCCTTCCCAGACGCCTCTCAAGGGCGGGAGCTCTGCCTGTTGGGGCAGGAGCGGCTCCTTCATGTTCTGCTCCAGACGCTGCCGCCGTACAAGAGCGATGCCCTCCGCCTCTTCCTTCGTAACCTGCCCAAGCTTCAGGAGGTGCTCGACGAAGCTCTCACGGATCGGTTTGTGCTTCTCGATCTGGCGGTACAACAGCGGTTGTGTGTAGGAGGGTTCGTCGCTCTCGTTGTGCCCGTGCCGGCGATAACAGTACATATCAATGATGACGTCACGCCTGAAGGTCCTGCGGAAGTCCATGCTCAGGTTGACCGCCTGCGCGACCGCGGCGGGGTCCTCGCCGTTGACGTGGAAGATAGGCACTTGCAGCATCTTGGCCGCATCAGTGGCGTAGGCCTGGGAGCGCCCTTCCAGGGGCAGCGTGGTGAAGCCGATCTGGTTGTTGACCACGACGTGCAGCGTGCCGCCGGTGAAGTAACCTTCAAGGGCGCTCAGGTTCAACGACTCCTGCACGATGCCTTCGCCGGCAAAAGCCGCGTCGCCGTGCAACAGCAGTACCATGCCACGCACGCGCGCGGGGTCGGTGCAACGGTCCTGTTTGGCGCGCATGCGGCCCATGGCCACGGGGTTGACGAACTCAAGGTGGCTGGGGTTAAAGCACAGGGAGACGTGGATCTTGTGCCCTGTGGAGGTGATCCAATCGGTGCTGTGGCCGAGGTGGTACTTCACGTCGCCGCGGCCCAGGTGTTGTTCCGGCTCCACGTCCTCAAACTCGCGGAGTATCTGGCGCGGGCTCTTGCCCAGAATGTTGACCAGGACGTTCAGGCGTCCGCGATGCGGCATGGCCAGGACGATTTCAACCTGGCCCTCGTTGCCCGCCTTTTCCACGGCCAGGTCCAGCAGCGGGATCAGGCTCTCCGCGCCCTCCAGCGAGAAGCTGTGCGCGCCCGGAAAGCGGCGGTGTATGACTTCCTCGAAAGCGACAGCGTCGGTGAGGCGGGTCAGGATGCGAAGCTGTTCCTCGCGGCTCATGCGCGTCCGGCTGCGCGCGCCCTCCATGCGCTGCTGCAGCCACTGGCGGGCCTTGAGGTCGTCAATGTGCATGAACTCCGCGCCGATGGAGCCGCAATAGGTCTCGCGCAGCCGCCCCAGGATACCCCGCAACGGCAAGCGCTCGCCATTGCCCAATTCCCCGGCCACGAAGGGAATCTCGAGCTCGTTCTCAGTCAGGCCGTGCCAGGCCGGTTGCAGTTCCGGCTCCTCGGCCCGTGGCATCTCCAGCGGGTTAAAGCCGGCGGCCCAATGCCCGCGCGCACGATAGCTCTGGATCAGGTTGTCCACGCGCTGCTGCAAGCGCGCCAGACGCGACTCAGAGAAGCCCTCCGTCACGGACACTGCACCGGCGGGCGAGGCCGAAATGGCCGTAACACGTTCCTGCTGCGGAGGCGTCTCGAACGAGGCCACGGCCGGGACGGCCGTGGTACGGGGAGCAGGCAGCCCTGTGCCGTCGCCGCGAATCCGCTCGAAATAAGCCCGCCAGTCCGGGGGTACGGAGGCAGGCGAACGAAGAAAATCCACATACAGCCCTTCAATGAAGGGCAGACTCAAGACATCAGGCAGATCAGTCTTCCGCACCATAACCCCCCTACTTAAGTTTACCCTATGACAGCAGGATTAGAAAGTTGAAACGGGACCCCATTATTCACCACCGAGACACAGAGACGCAGAGAACAACATGGGAATTGAGTGGTCTTGTCCTCAAGTCCATCAGCTCACTCTGTGCCTCTGTGTCTCTGTGGTGAATAGTCCAGGTTGGGCTTTGGGCCTAACTTCGAAGATCCGTGTCCTGGAATCGCCTTGAAGGGCGGGTATTCTTCTGCCGTCAAAAGTTAGGTTCCTGGCCAGTGAGAACAGGGGCATGAGCCCCTAGCACGGAGGCAGGTTTGTACCACGAGCGTCTCGCTCGTGAGGTGGGAAGCATGAGCCCCAAGCACGAAGGCAGGTCCGTCAAGACTGAACGGTTGGTGCACCTCGGCGTCGTCACGGCGCCGGCAGCGAGTGCGCACGTTTTGGCCAGTGTCCCCGTTCCGGAGCAGGCGGCAGTAGAAAGCGCCATGGTGGCGGCGCGGGAATGGCTGCTGGCCCGCCAGAGTCCGGAGGGCTGGTGGTGCGCCGAACTGGAAGCCGACACCACGCTCGAAAGCTACTTCATCCTCTTCAAATGGCTCTTCGGCCATGCCGCTGACCCCAAGATTCCGAAATATGCGCGCGTGCTGCGCGAGGCCATGCTGCCGGAAGGCGGCTGGAACAACTATCATGGCGGGCCGCCGGAGCTTTCGATCTCGGTGCTCAGCTACTTCGCGCTCAAGCTGGCCGGCATTTCAGCCGACGCTCCGGACATGCGCCGCTCGCGCGAATGCATCCTCAAGCTGGGCGGCGCTACCAGGGCCAACTCCTATACCAAGTACTACCTCGCTTTCTTCGGCCAGTATGACTGGCAGCACGTGCCCTCCATTCCGCCGGAGATGATGCTCGTCCCCATGGCCAGCCCGCTGCACATCTACGACATGTCAAGCTGGTCCCGGGCCATCTTCGTACCGCTCTCAGTGATCTACGCCAGTAAGCCCACGGTGCAGATTCCCCGGGAACGCGGCGTGGATGAGCTTTTCGTGGGCGGGCGCGCGCGGGCCAACCTGGCCCTGCAGCGCGACCAGCAAACCGTCACCTGGCGGAACTTTTTCCTGTTCGCCGACCGCGCCTTGAAGTTTGCTGAGAAGTTTCCTGTGGCCGCGGCCCGCACCATGGCTCTGCAACGCGCCGAGAAATGGATCATAGACCGTTCTCCCAAGTCCGGCGGACTGGCAGCCATTCTGCCCGCAATGATGGACTCGGTCATCGCGCTGAAGTGCCTGGGTTACGCTGAAGACCATCCGCTGATGAAGTCCGGCATACATGAACTGGAGATGCTGGAGATTGAGCGGGACACCGAGCGCATCGAGATCCAGCCGTGCGTCTCCGCCGTCTGGGACACCTGCATCTGCGTCTACGCGCTGGGCCAGACGGGCCTGCCGCCGGAGCACCCCGCCATGAAACATGGCGCGGCCTGGCTTTTGTCCAAGCAAACCACCGAGGCCGGCGACTGGCAGGCCAACAACCCCGCGCCGCCGGGCGGCTGGTACTTCGAGTTTCTCAATGAGTTCTACCCGGACGTGGACGACACCTGCATGACGTTGATGGCGCTGCGCTTCGCTCACGGCTGGGGCAGGCTGCCTGGCATCCCCCCGCGCCCTCTGCCCAGCCCGCTCAAGCGCGGGTTCAACGGCTCTGAAGCCCCGCCGCATGAATACTGGCCGGGAGACCAGCGCGCGGCCATCGAGAGAGGCGTGCTCTGGATGCTGGGCATGCAGAACGACGACGGCGGCTGGGGCAGCTTCGACCGCGGCAACAACAAGGCCTTCCTGACCAAGGTACCTTTCGCGGACCACAACGCCATGATTGATCCCAGCACGGCCGACATCACCTCGCGCGTGCTGGAAAGCCTGAGCTACATCTCCGAGTACCATTTGCAGCGCTGCCACAGCGTCGCCGACAAGGACGCGGTCGAGAAGGCGCAACGGGTGGTGCACCGCGCGCTCTCTTTCATCCGTAAAGACCAATGCGCAGACGGCTCGTGGTTCGGGCGCTGGGGAGTCAACTACGTCTACGGCACCTGGCAGGTGCTGCGCGGTTTGAATCTAATCGGCGAGGACATGAACAAGGGCTACGTGCGCCGGGCCGTCGAGTGGCTCAAGCGCCACCAGAACGCGGACGGCGGCTGGGGCGAGAGCATCGCCAGTTACGCGGATCCGAAGCTGAAGGGCAAAGGTGAAACCACCAAGAGCCAGACGGCGTGGGCGCTGATGGGCCTGCTTTCCGCCAATCAGGGCCACAGCCAGGCCGTGCGGCGCGGCATCCAGTACCTGCTGGACACCCAGACGCCGGAAGGCACCTGGGAGGAAGAACCCTGGACGGGCACGGGCTTCCCAAAGGTGTTCTATCTGAAGTACCATTACTACAGGCACTATTTCCCCATGATGGCGCTGGCGCAGTATAGGAGCTTCCTTCAAGGAGGAAGGATGAAGGATGAAGGATGAATGATAAACGAAGAACGATGAACGATGAATGATGAAGGTTTTACTGTGCGAAAGCCGACATTGAAAGAACGTGTTGCGGCGCTTGAGGCCGAGGTGCGCGACCTAGAGAGAAAGGTTGACAACCTCGAACACCCCGGCAGGCCTTGGTGGCTGAAGATTGCCGGCACTTTTGAGGACGACCCCGTCTACGACAAGGCCATGATGCTGGGCCGGAAATACAGAGAGTCATTGCGTCCCAAATACTGCACCCGCCGGGCAAGCCGTGGCCAACGTAGTTTACGTAAGCCTGTCAGTTGACCCTGTAGTTTCCCCAAGCGGGGCTTTGCAATGGAACTCTGGCTCAGGCGTCTCTTCTGGCGCGCCGCGTTTGTCATAGGGGGGGAACTCTGCTTTTCGGGCTCCTTTTCATAACGAAGGGCCCGCCGTCAGGCCGGGAAGCAATCCTATATGTCTGGCCTTGCACCACAATCGCCCTTGCCGCCATCGCATTTAGAGGAGTGCGTCACGCCTGGCGCGAAAGCCCTGCTGACCTGCGCGGGCTGCTTCAGTGGCGGCTAAGTGATCTGCTCACCTCTTCACTTCTCACAGGCGCTCTGATGACGGTGCTATCAGCCTTGCGGCCACGGACCCTTCCCGCTTTCGACATTCCCCTTTCAATGGTTTGCGGCTTCGGATTCGCGGTTGGCCTGCTGGTCTCTGCGCGAATGGGCCTGAGCGATTGGAAAGCAAGGCATCTCTATGCCACTGGTTTTAGTCTGCAAATCCTTGGCCTGATGGCTTTGGCTCTGATTCTATCGGTGTTCCTATTGGCATTTCTGGGTGGGGACCCGCACCCTTCCTTTGACTTCCTTTGGAAAGCTCTGGGGCTTCTTGATGATCCCCTATACGTAGTGCTGGCGTTTTTCGTAACGCCTTTTGCTTTGTTCGTCGTGGGACATACGCTCTGCTGTGTTGCCGCGCGTAACAAGCCCGGCCCGCCGGAGCAGCCACGGCCTGCGCCTCCATCTTCCAGGCCAGAGGCCTGGAGACCTTCCTAGCGGGAACGTCCCAATAGCCCCGGCCCAGGATGCCCAATCCGGCGCGCGATTGAATCCAGATACGTTGCACTTGGATATCCAAGCTCTGCCCGCACGAGCTTCCTGATCTGAGCATATCTCTTGAGGGGATATGCCCTGAGAAGCTCCTCCACATCCCGCTCATCCTTTGGCTCATGCATTACCAATTTCATTGCCACCAGATACGGCAGAGGCACGACAGGCACACTATGTGAACCGATCTTCACTCTGGCACGGCCTGCATTTGCTGCGCGCACGGCATTAGCGAAAAGAGCGGACAACTCCGGGTGCCGGTCAATCAGGTCCACCGCTATCCCTCGAGCCGTCAAACCGCAGCCGCCAATGGAAAGAGCGTGCACCTTCAAGCCTCGTCCCTCGGCTGCCTGCGCGATTGCAGGCCGGTATCCATAAGGCACAGCCAAATCCGCGTCTTTCGTCAGCCTTTGGGCTTTCAGAGGCACGTACGACCAGACCGCCAGCGCGCCTATGAGAGCGTACGGCACATGCGCCTCCTCCGCGATGGCGACGCCGAGCGCCGCTGATTCTAGCGGGTCGGCGCGCAGCAGACCCGCGGTTCGCATGCGCTTTTCGGGACTGAGCATGTGCCTTTCCCTCTGTGGTGCATGATGGAAGCTAATCCTTCCGCAGCGTCCCCACCAGTTCCCCTATCGAGGACAGCTTCTCCTGCGCCAGCCACTCATCCAACTCCCCCGGCAGGCGGTTGAGGAAATCGGGATCGAAGTAGTTCGTGGTGCCAATCTGCACGGCGCAGGCGCCGGCGATGAAGAACTCCAGTGCGTCCTTCACTGTGCGGATGCCGCCGATGCCGACAATCGGCGTGCGCGGGCAGGCCTGCGCGACCTGGTACACGCAGCGCACCGCGACGGGCCGGATGGCCGGGCCGGAGAGGCCGCCGGTGAGGTTGGCCAGGCGCGGGCGGCGGGTCTTGGTATCCACCGCCATGCCCAGAATCGTGTTGATCAAGGAAAGCGTGTCGGCGCCGCCTTCCACCGCGGCGCGCGCCACAGCGGCAATGTCGGTGACGTTGGGGGAAAGCTTGACCATAAGCAGCTTGCTGGTCAGCGGACGCAGCAGGCGCAGCAGGGCGCGGCAGTCATGGGCGTCGCTGGCGAAGCGGCAGCCGTGCTTGACGTTGGGACAAGAGATATTGATCTCGAAGCCATCCACAGCCTCTTCCTTGTCCAGCCGCGTGCAGATGGCGGCATACTCCTCGGCGCTGTTGCCCACGACATTCACCAGCACCAGCGTGGGCAGCCGCGCCAGTTCCGGAAGGCGCTCGGCGACGAAGGATTCGAGGCCGCAGTTTTCGAGGCCGATGGCGTTGAGCATGCCGGCGGGCGTTTCCCAGATGCGCGGCGAAGGGTTGCCTTCGCGCGGCAGGACGCTCAGACTTTTCGTGATGACCGCGCCCAGCCGTGACAGATCCACAATCGGGCTATACTCGCCGCCGTAACCAAATGTACCCGAAGCTGTGAGCACGGGAGTCTTCAGTCTGAGCGAACCAAGCTGTACGGACAAGTCGGGCATGCAAGCCTCCACGCCAGAGGCAAAGTAAGAAGGCAAAAGGGGAAAGTCAAAAGTCAAAACCAAGGGCTCGTGAGGAGATGCAGGCTGGAAGCCTGCGCTACAATGGCCAATCCAGGCAAACGCGAGTATGAATAAGCATCCGTGCCCTTGTTTCTCCAGAATGTCACACACTGCCTATCTTGGTTGCGGCTAGGGAGAGAAGAGCCACCTGAGGAATCCGGAGAAGAAGCCTATGAACAAGGCCGCGCTTACCAAAACGCCCGCGATGGCCCACATGTCCGCCCGTTTGATCACGAAACCGACGATCCCAAGCACCAGCGCGACCAATCCAAGGAATAAGGCTGGCCCGCCGAAGAACAGGAGGGCCCAAGGCGCCATCTCCTTTGCAGAAAAGATAATGTACACTAGAGAGGCAGCCCCAAGAGCCGCCAGAAAGGAAATCAAGCCCCACCCGGACGACGCGCGCCCCATGAGCTTTCCCTCCTATTCTGAACTGCCCATGCAGAACCCGCGCACCTATAATCCTCGAATGAATGGCCCTACCATAGCAGGAGCGAGCGTAACTGCAATGACTGTCAGGAGCGCCAATGACTGAAGGCGGCGCTGCCGGTTCATCGCACGGAGGGATTGGGCCAGCAGGGACTGACTCTGTATCCCGCCGGCCGCGTCCTCTGTTTGCGGCAGCCGCGATAGGCTTCGCGGCCGCCTTTCTGCTGTGCGGCTATGAATTTGTCCGCAGCACCTCCAATACGCTCTTTACCGAAGCCTACGGCGCAGACAGGCTGGCCGATGTCATGGCTTTGGTTCCGCCCGGTGTTCTCTTGGCGCTGTACCTCTACGGGCGGCTGCTTTCCTGGCTGGGGCCGCGCAGGACGCTCCTGGCTACCACGCTGGGGTCCGGCCTGGGGATCGCCGCTTGCTACCTGGCCATAGCAGAAGGCAGCAAAGCGGCAACCAGCGTGCTCTTCGTCTGGCGCGAGGCCTACATCGTGCTGCTGATTGAACAGTATTGGTCGTTCCTCAACAGCACGTTCGGCACGGCCACGGCCAAGAAGCTGAATGGGCCTGTCTGCGGCGTGGCTTCCCTGGGCGCAGTGCTGGGCGGGTGGTCGCTGGGCGTCCTTTCGCGCCCGCCGGGACCCGAGGAGATCCCGCTCTTTTCGCGCCCCGAGGAGATGTTGCTTTTTGGCGCCGCGCTGTGCCTGCCTGCGGCTTTGGCTTCCGAGCTGGCCTACCGGCGCTGCGGGGAGCCTGCGCGCGAAGCGGACGCAGGGCCGCACCAGTCCGGCGATCTGGGGCTGGGTTTGTTCCGCACGCAGCGCATATTGATTTTTATCCTTCTGGCGATAGTCGCCACGCAGGTGCTTTCGACGGTCCTGGATCTGGGATTTCAGAAGACGCTGAAAGAAAGCATCCCGGCGCCGCAAGCACGGAACGCTTATTCCGGGAACTTTTACGCCCGGCTCAATATGGCCGCGGCGTGCGGCCAGTTCATCCTTGCGCCTGTGTTGCTGCGTTGGCTGCCGCTTGGCGCGGTACACGTGGCGCTGCCGTTCCTGAACATCGCCGCCTGCACGTGGCTGTTCTCGGCGCCTTCGCTGGCGAGCGCGGGCGGGGCCTACATGGTCTTCAAGTCGGTGGACTATTCGCTTTTCCGTGCGGCCAAGGAAGTGTTGTATATCCCCTTCTCCTTTGACGTGCGCTATCGGGCCAAGGAGATCATTGACGTCTTCGGCTACCGCTTCGGCAAAGGTGGCACGTCGCTGCTAATCACGCTGCTGCAAGGCGGGAAAGTGGGCCGGATTGTGCTGTCCCCGATAGTGGTCTTCAGCACTTCAGTCTATGCGCTGATCGCGATCTGCGCGGCCGGCGTATGGCTGGCGATGATCGTGCCGGCGCTGTGGGGGTATGCGCGGTTGACGAAGAAGGAATGACAGAAGCAGCCTCGTCCTCCGCCACGGCCTCGTTTTCGTTTTGGTCCTCATAATGTCTGATGACCCGGCGTACTCTGGACTCATTCCAACCTGGTGGAAAACGGCTCGCCTTCATTGCTGTCTCCTACCCTATTCGTCCCCAAGCGGGTTAGGCGCACGTACGGTGCTCGCAGAAGAAAAGTATGGGATGGCTTCCAGGTCGGAGACGATACGGGAGAAAAGGTAGGGATCCTTAAGAAAGTCGTCCAGTTGCACATAGCAACCTTGCCATATCTTCGGCCCTACGCTTTTCGCTCTCGCGTCTTTGGAGTTCATAAGGCAGACTCCACGATCCTTGGAATCATGCCACACTCCCTCGCTATCACCGTCATACTGAAATACCAGCCCGCCTGCGCGGAAACTCTGGGGAGGGTCAAGGCATTCGCCCTGTTCATCAGTCTTGGCTTGAGACGCGGCGAGCCCTGGCGAGGGAAATTGTTCTTGCTCTTGCGGTTCTGGATGCCGGTCTTCATCAGAGCGTTGTCCCGGTCCTAACTGCTTGATCTCGAGTGTGTTCAACGTGGGCAAAGTCCCGCCCATTATCGCCTCCATGTCGCCGATCATTCCCACTGTGTTTATATTCACCAGCTCAAGTTGCTTCTCCCGCTTTGTCCAGGCCTTTAGCATGTACGTCTTTTCTTTGTCCAAGTCCTGCTTCATCTGGAGGAAGTGATCCACGGTGGCTTCGACGCGCTGCCTGAATTGGGGGCTGTACAAATAGTGATACATCTGTTCCATTTTGCTTTGTTTGCCGTCCAGAGCTGTTCTCGCTCCGGCCACCCGAACCAGTCCGGCGCGCAACACCGCCGCCAGGCCAACGAGCGAGGCGAGGTTGGCGACCCAGACGCCGTTGATTTCCCCGAGGTTAGAGAAGTCCTTCGGAAGAGCCAAGGACAGCAGGGCCGCAATGTCGGCCTTGGCTGCAAGTTGATCCTCCTTGAGCTTGGCAATCCACCCGTCGCTCCAGTTGCTGGTGCGCTTGGATTCCCAGATGATTGTGCCGCACTGCTGGCCCACATCGTTGTAGACCTTTTGCAGCACGTCGGCCCCTTTGACCCCCTTAGGCACCGGCTCGATGCGGTCCATCGGGAACTCGGCCTTGAGGGTGGTTTCCAGTTCGAGTTCCAGCACTTCGCCCTGCAACTGCTGGGAGCCCTGCTCCAGCTTGCGCTTCATGTCGTCAACCTGTTTGTTCAAGTCGGAGATTTTCTTCTCCTTCTCCATTTCCCTGAGCTTGTATTCCTCTTGCGTGCGTGTCCGAGCCTGCGCCTCGATGCCTTCCCGCTCGTCCGCCAGTTTGCGCTCCATCTCCAGCTCGAGTTTCTTCCCCTGTTCCTCCATCTCGCGCTGCTTCTTGAGTGACTCGAGTTCCCTCTTTTCGGCTTCCTTCCGTTTATTCTTGTTCTCGACGGCCTCGTTGCGCGCGTTCTGCAGTTCCAGCGCCGAGTCCTCTCGGGCTTTCTGAGTGGCCTGTTGTTCAAGCTGCTTTTTGGCCGCCTCCAACCCCTGTTCAACCTGCCGCTTGACCTGCTCCTCTATCGCTTTTTTCTCTTTCTTGTTGCGTTCGGCTTCGGCCTGCAAGGCTGATTCCCTGCGCGCGAACTCCTCTTCCTTCGCGCGCTCTTTCTCCTCAAACTCACCGCGCACCTCCTCGCGGATATCCTGGGCAGCAAGAGTCGCCGTGAACGGGAACTCCTTCTTGCAGTGCGGGCACTTTATCATCAGCTCGGACATGGTTCTTTCTCCGTGGTTTTATGGCGGCATTGTTCCAGGGGGGACCCAATCTGCAATCGCCGAACCTCATCTTGGACAACTCCACTTTACAGCGCGGCGCAGTTTTCGATAATCCCGGCACTGTCCGAAGCGGGAGGTACATTGACAGCAGGCGTCTATTCCAACGGTTTGCCACACCCGTCGCCGGCGTTGCGGCTGCGCATCGTCGTGGAACTGGCGGTGATAGCACTCGGGGCCACATTGCTGCTGGTCTACCTGCCGCGCGGAATGCGCAACACCGCAACTTATGTGGGACTGGCGTTGGCGGGCCTGGGTTTGATCGGCTTCACGGCGCGTGAGACGAGGGAGCGCATCTGGGGGCCGCCGGAGTCGGCCGACTTCGACCGCGTGCGCCGTTGCGCCATCGGCATGACGCTTTTCACCTTTCCGCCGCTCTTTCTCTTCCTCGTCGTCGGGGCGGCGATGCGCTATTGGAGTTTCTGGCTGCCGCCGGAGCACTGCCGAATGGTGAGCCTGGACTTCATCCTGGCGCTGGTGTGTTATCTGCCTTGGGCTTTGCTGCAACAGACGCTATTCCAGTTTTACCTGCTGGGGCGGCTGCGGGCGCTCTTGCCGTTCGCCTCGCCGCTGCTGCTCTCCGTCCTCAACGGCCTGTTCTACGGGCTGGTCCATCTGCCCAACGTGCCCGTGACCCTGGTAACGATCCTCGGGGGCATGTTCTGGAGTTACTCTTACCACCGCGACCGCTACGTGCTGCCGATCGCCATCTCCCATGCCCTGCTGGGCTGCACCTTCTACTACTGGATTCTGGGCCAGGACCTGGTGGCCGAGATGGCGCAAAAATTTGGGCGCTAACGGCAATTGACGAAAAGCCGCGGCTCTGTAAGGTGGCAATCACGTCACGCTGATAATGGGGGTTTGGAGCTGCCTGCAGCTTGCTTTTTTGGGGAGGGGGGAAAATGACACGACCTGTAACGCTTTTCACCGGTCAATGGGCTGACCTGAAGCTCGAACAAATCTGCGAAAAAGCCAAGAGCTTCGGCTACGACGGCGTAGAACTGGCCTGTTGGGGCGACCACGTGGACGTGGTGAAAGCCGCCAACGACAAGGCCTACGCCAAGTCTCGCAGGGACATCCCGGCCAAATACGGCCTGAAGGTTTTCGCGATCTCCGCGCATTTGGTTGGCCAGGCGGTGTGCGACCTCATTGATGGACGGCACAAGGCAATCCTGCCTGACCGCGTCTGGGGCGACGGCAACCCCGAAGGCGTGCGGCAGCGCGCCGCCGCGGAGATGAAGCTGGCCGCGCAGGCCGCCAGGAACATCGGCGTGAGCGTGGTCAACGGTTTCACCGGCTCTTCCATCTGGCACCTGCTCTACAGTTTCCCGCCGGTCTCGCCGGAGATGATTGAGGCCGGTTACGCAGACTTCGCCAAGCGCTGGCGGCCCATTCTGAACGAGTTTGACAAGTGCGGAGTCAATTTCGGGCTGGAAGTGCATCCAACCGAGATCGCCTTCGACATTGCTTCGGCCGAGCGGGCGCTGAAGGCCGTCCGGAACCACAAGCGCTTTGGTTTCAACTTTGATCCGAGCCACCTGGTCTATCAGAACGTGGGCTATGTGGCCTTCATCCGCAAGTTCGGCGCGCGCATCTTCCACGTGCACATGAAGGATGCCTACATGTCCAAGCTGCCCTGTGAAGCGGGCGTCTTCGGGGGGCACATAAACTTCGGCGATCCGCGGCGCACGTGGGACTTCCGCAGCCTGGGGCGAGGCAGCATCAAGTTCGAGGAGATTATCCGAGCGCTCAACGACGTGGGCTACCAAGGCCCGCTCTCCGTCGAATGGGAAGACGGCAAGATGGACCGCGAGCACGGCGCGCGCGAGGCCTGCCAGTTTGTGCGCTGCGTGGACTTCCCGCCCAGCGCCATCGCCTTCGACGCCCAGTTCGATAAGAAGAAGCAGGCGAAGTAAGGAAGGCAAAAGTAAGAAGGAAAAAGGAAAAAGGAAAAAGTAACGGCGCGGGCCGGGGGGTGACCTCGGCCCGTGCCTTGAGGGTAGGCCTGAACAGGTGAGGAGGTGAAGAGGTGATGAGGTGACATCCGTTCGCCTGTTCACCTGTTCACCTCTTTCTTCATTCCTTTCTTGGCGTCTTGGCGGTTCACTTGTTTGGTTGCGGCCTCCCATCCAATCCAAAATCCAAATTGACCATATTGAACTTCGGCCACCCGCGGTTAGAAGTTAGCTCATTATTATGGAGGGAAGACTCTTATGGAACGAAGCCCCGATCCGTGCATAATTGTAATCTTCGGCCCAACAGGCGACCTGGCGCATCGCAAGCTCTTCCCGGCGCTCTACAACCTGCACTGTGACAAGCTGCTGCCGGAGAAGTTCGCCGTGTGCGCCTACGGGCGCAAGGAGAAGGATGACGCCGCGTTCCGCGGCGAAGTCCGGGAGGATCTGGCCACGTATTCGCGCCGCCCGCCGCAGGGCGATTGGGAGCAGCTTGCCAGCCGCCTCGTCTATGTCAGAGGCGAATTCGACGACGACGCAGGCTTCGCACGGCTCAAAGCGCGCCTGGAGCAACTCGACGCCCAGCTTGGCACCGCGGGCAACAGGCTCTTCTATCTCGCGGTCTCCTCCGAATATTTTACCGCGCTGGCCCAGCGCCTGGCCCGCAACGGGCTGCTTGCGGCGCAGACTGTCAGCCTGCGCGGGGCCGGGAGCGTGGCAGCACAAACGCCTTGGGCCCGCATCGTCCTCGAAAAACCCATCGGCCACGACTCGCAGTCCGCACGCGAGCTGCTGACGCGGATTGCCGAGCACGCCAACGAAAACCAGGTCTTCCGCATTGACCATTACCTGGGCAAGGAGACCGTCCAGAACATACTGGCGTTGCGCTTCGCGAACTGCATCATTGAACCGCTGTGGAATCGCAATTACGTCTCGCACGTGGAAATCTCCATGGCGGAGGAGGAGGGCATCGGCACACGCGCGGGCTATTATGAGAAGGCGGGCGCGCTGCGCGATGTCGTGCAAAACCATCTGCTCCAGCTTTTGTGCCTGGTGGCCATGGAATCCCCCGGCACGATGCACGCCGACGACATCCGCAATGAGAAGGTCAAGGTGCTGCGCAACCTGCGCAAGATGACATTCAGGCAGGCGCCCGAGAACACCGTGCGCGGCCAGTATGGGCCCAGCCCCGACGGAAAACTCGGCGGCTACAGGCAGGAGCCGGGCGTGGCGGCCTCTTCGCTCACCGAGACCTTTGTGGGGCTGCGTTGCTTCGTGGACACCTGGCGCTGGGCGGATGTGCCGTTTCTGCTCCGCGCAGGCAAGCGCCTGCCGCGGCGCCAGACAGAAATTTCGATCCATTTCCGCGTCCCGCCGCTGCAACTCTTCGAGCACACGGAGGTCCCACGCAGTGGGGAAGCGCCGCGCTGCCTGCACCCGGCGTTTCGCCAGGAAGGAAACATACACCCGGCCTGCCTGGCGCACACGGGCAGGTTCGCGCCGCGTTGTGTGGGCAACATTTTGCGCCTCGGGATTCAGCCGGATGAGGGCTTAAGCCTGGAGTTGGCCGCGAAAGTCCCCGGCGCGGGAATGCGGATCAAGAACGTGGCGCTGGGCTTCAGTTACGCGCAGGGGTTCCAGAAGCCGACTCCGGAGGCCTACGAGCGGCTTTTGCTGGACGCCATCAGCGGCGACGCCACGCTCTTCCCGCGCGAAGACGAAGTCCAGGCGCAGTGGGAGTTCGTTGACAGCGTCCTGGCGGGCTGGCAGAAACTGCCTCCGCCGCCTTTCCCGAACTACCCCGCGGGCACGTGGGGCCCGGAGGACGCGGCCAAGCTGGCGCCGGCGTGTGTCCAGGGCTGGCACATGGAATCCGCGCGGACATAGCAGGCCAATGGGCATTAGGCTTTGGGCATCAGGCTTTGCCACCGCACACTGCGCCCTCAGAGCCCAAGGCCTAAAGCCCGGAAGGAGGCGCCATGCGGCAACGTGACTTCATCGCCTGCATTCTTGGACTGCTGATAAGCGCGTCATTGGCGCGAGGCGGCGAGCTGGAGGAAGGCTTTGCCGCGCCGCCGGACTGGGCGCGGCCTTGGGTCTACTGGTTCTGGCTGGACGGCAACATAACCCGCGTGGGCATCAGCGCCGATCTGGAAGCGATGAAGCGCGCCGGTATTGGCGGAGTGCTTATCATGGAAGTGGACCAGGGCGCGCCCAAGGGGCCAGCGCGCTTTGGCAGTCCGCAGTGGCGAGAGCTGTTCCAGTTCGTTTGCTCGGAAGCCCACCGGCTGGGCCTGGAAGTGAACATGAACAACGATGCCGGCTGGTGCGGCAGCGGCGGGCCCTGGATCACTCCCGAGCTTTCCATGCAGAAAGTGGTCTGGAGCGAGACTCGCCTGGAAGGCGGCAAACGTTTTGATGGAACGCTGCCCAAGCCACAAGCCGTGCGGGGCTTCTACCGCGACATTGCGGTATTGGCGGTCCCCGTGCCTGCGGGGGCGGAATCGAAAATTCCGGACATCCAGGGCAAGGCTTCGTTTGAGACCAAGCACTATCCGACGCGCGCCGACTGGCCGGCCACGGCACCGGAGACGGCCATACCGCGGCAAGGCATCATGGATGTGACCGGCCAAATGGACAGTGAGGGCAAGCTTGGCTGGGAGGCCCCGCCGGGCAAGTGGCTGGTGTTGCGCTTCGGCCACACCACTACCGGAAAGGAGAACTCACCCGCCCCGCAGGCCGGCCGCGGCTTGGAGTGCGACAAGTTCAGCAAGGAAGCAGCCGAGGCAATGTTCAAGGGTCTGATGGGCAACCTTATCAGCGACTCAAAGCCGCTGGCGGGCACCGGCAAGACTTTGGTTTCAACGCACATAGACAGTTGGGAGGTCGGCTCGCAGAACTGGACGCCGCTCATGCGCAAGGAATTCCAGAAGCTGCGCGGTTACGACATCCTGCCCTTCCTGCCCGTGCTGACCGGCAGGGTTGTGGACAGCATGGAGATTTCCGAGCGTTTCCTGTGGGACCTGCGGCAAACCGTTTCAGACCTGATCGTCAGCAACTACGCAGGCCATTTCCGCGAGCTGGCTCACCAGCACGGCCTCAGGCTGTCTATCGAAGCCTACGATGGCGTGCCCTGCGACGAGATGACCTACGCAGGACAGGCCGATGAGCCGATGGCGGAATTCTGGTCCTGGGACAAGTACAGCGCGGCCTATAGTTGCACGGAAATGTCTTCGGCGGCCCACGTCTACGGCAAGCCCATTCTGGGCGCCGAGGCCTTCACCGCTACCGACGCCGAAAAATGGCTCGGCCACCCCGCAATCGTCAAGGACCTCGGCGATTGGGCTTTTTGCGAAGGCATCAACCGCTTCGTCTTCCATCGCTACGCACTGCAGCCCTGGCCAGACCGCCGGCCGGGCATGTCCATGGGCCCATGGGGCCTCCATTATGAGCGCACCCAAACGTGGTGGGGGCAAGCGAAGGCTTGGCATGAGTACCTGGCGCGCTGCCAGTACCTGTTGCAGCAGGGCCTCTTCGTGGCGGACGTCTGCTACCTCCAGGCGGAAGGGGCGCCGCGCCGGTTCGCCCCCCCGGCGGGTGCATCCACCCAGGCATTCTACCGGTCCGGCTACAACTTCGACGGCTGTACCCCGGAAGTTGTGCTAACGCGAATGAAAGTCCAGGACGGTTTGATCGTGCTGCCCGATGGCATGAGTTACCGTGTTCTCGTGTTGCCGGAAGCGGAGACGATGACGCCCACGCTGCTGCGGAAGATCAGGGATTTGGTGCGCGACGGCGCCACGGTGATCGGGGCGGGGAAAATGCCTCCGCGCAAGGCTCCCGGCCTCTCCGATTTCCCGCACTGCGACCAGGAGGTCGCGGAGTTGGCGCGGGACTTGTGGGAGGGCGGGAAGCTCCTGACGGGGAAGACCGCCGCGCAGGTGCTCAGCGCCCGCGGCGTGCCGCCGGACTTCGCCGCCAGCCGCCCGCTGCGCTACATCCATCGCCGTCTCGCTAAGGCGGACGTCTACTTCGTGGCCAACGGCGGCGGGCAGAGCTTTGAGGTCGCCTGCACCTTCCGGGCCGGGGAAAAGCGGCCGGAACTATGGCACCCGGAGACAGGAAGCATTACGCCGCTTACTGTCTTTGACCAGGCGGAAGGCTGCACGCGGATACCGCTGCGCTTCGGGCCGACTGAAGCGGTTTTCGTGGTCTTCCGGAAGGAGGCCAAGGAGTCCGAGCGCGTGGTCTCGATCACACGGGATGGCGCGGAACTGTTGCCTGCCGCCCTCCCCCCTTCCCCCTCCCGGCCGCGGGAGGGGGTGGTCAGTGGGACTTTCAGCATGACCGTATGGGTGAACCCTGAAACGGATACGCCTCTGCCTCCGGAAAGCAACAGTGGCGCAACGGCGTACATGATCGAGCGCAATGACGCGCTCTACCCGGCCCCCGGGCATGAAGTCTGGACCGATGCCGACGCCGGCGCCGGCATCGCCGCCGGCCGCAACGGGGTTTGCGTTCACGAACATGGCGCGAACTACTTTCCCGCCCCGCTGGTCTTCGCGGCGGAGATCAAGGGCTGGACGCATTTGGCCGTGGTCTACCGCGATAACCAGCCAAGCCTCTATGTGAATGGAAAGTTTGCCAAGACGGGGCTGAAGAGCGCTCTCGTCGTACACCCAAGCGTGGGGGCCCCCCATCAGCGGGCCGTGGCGGCGTTCCGCGGCCAGATGAGCGGCCTGCAACAGTTCGCCCGCGCGCTTAGCGAGGCGGAAATCGAGAAGCTGGCGCAGGCGGCTCCGCCCCCACCGGCATCCGACGTGCCGGCGCTGGATTTCGTGCGCTACGAAGCCACCTCGCCGGGCAACTATGTCATCAAGACCGGCGACGGGCGCAGCCGCCAACAGTCCGTGGAGGCCTTGCCCGCGCCCATTGAGATCGCCGGAGCATGGGAGGTGAGCTTCGCGCCGGGCGCAGGCGCACCGGAGAAGATCACGCTTGAGAAGCTGCTCTCATGGAGCGAACACAGCGACGCGGGCGTGAAGTACTACTCAGGTCCCGCTGTCTACCGCAAGTCGTTTGCATTGCCGGCAAAGCTGCTGGCCAGCTCGCGGCGCTGGCACCTCGACCTTGGCCGGGTTGCCGTGATGGCTGAGGTGAAAGTGAACGGGAAGGAGTTCGGAGTTCTTTGGAAGGCGCCGTTCCGCGTGGACGTGACCGAGGCGCTCAAAGAAGGCGATAACGCGCTTGAGGTGCGGGTCGTCAACCTCTGGATCAGCCGCATGATCGGAGACGAACAACTGCCGGAAGACA
>Ga0209777_10002160_pt1 | contig 26565 bp, 25 predicted proteins | sample FrelakmetHBP12HB_FD_187147 | JGI IMG/M metagenome (GOLD analysis project Ga0209777, IMG submission 187147) | Freshwater lake sediment microbial communities from the University of Notre Dame, USA, for methane emissions studies -HBP12 HB (SPAdes)... | ecosystem: Environmental > Aquatic >... | reverse complement strand
TCGAATTCTCAGTCGTAGTAGTGTGGCCCGGCACAAAACTACTGAGCACCACTCCCGTTAGATCTGCCGCCCCCCGATTCGTCACCGTGTACCTGTACGTAATCCACTCCCCGGGCTTCACCGGATCCGGAAAGGCATCTACCCCCAGTGCGAGAAAAGGACGAACATCAATAGTATTTTGATACAACGCATCCTGGGCCTCACCAGCATTGATTCCACTAATCTTCAGAGCGCCCCAGTACTCACAGAATGTATTATCGTTTTGGTCAAACACAGTACGCCAAATGTGTGTAATCCCGTCGGAAATTTGGTCATACCCATCATTAACGGAGTCGAAGATATCCCAAAGTGAACCTGCCACGCGGCCTTCGACCCTGTCCCCATCATCCCACGCTGGAGTGCCCCATGTTGGCGTTTCGAGGTTTAATGAAACGCCAGAGGGCCAAGTGAACGACCCGTGTCCATTGACAACTAACGCATAAAAATCTGCCCATCCCTCGCTCCAAGCGCATACGGCACCACTTTTCTTATTGATATAATGAGATTGGGGGCAATCATTGGGAGATGGAAATGTACCCCCATAAATATTATACATGACGTTATGTCCCATTTCGTGAATGATAGCATCTGCAGATTTCCGGTCATCACCAAGCAGATGGATATGCCCCCCTAACGTATAATAAGTTCCAACCGTGCTGTCAAATTGCCACTCAACTATGCAATCGCCCACTTGGTCTGGCAGAGGGAATCTGTACCCTCGGTCAATATCATCTTTTATGTACCACGCATGAGCGTTAGGATTTGTCCCCTCAGGCGAGTCTCTAACAATTTCAATGTTACCCACGCTGTTCGTACCATCGGCGAAAACGAAGGTGCCAGTTTCGCTCCAATACGTGTTTGTCCAAACGCCGGTTCTGCTATTCGGCATAACCATAAGCTCATCGCCGGTTGGGTCGGACGAATCATACTTAACATATGTCCAGATTCTAACTCTTACTCCATTACTGCCAGGATTCGCAACGGGCCCTAAGGTGAAATTACCATTTCCATCAGTGTAGGCAGAGGCCAACTGAGATCCATCAGATGACTGCCGTAATTGTACTAAGAAGAACCTAGACGGAATACGATTACCGTCTCGGTCATAGTGGGACCAAGTTCCAGTTACGGTAAGGCTACCAGGGCTGCCGGCGTCCCCTGGAAACTTATTTTCACTGAATAGGGGAGATAAATAAGGTGGTTCTGGCTTCTCTATTCTTTCTTTGGTCTCCGCCAAGGCCTTTTGAGGAAGCCTTTCGCCAGTGGACAGCGAATCAGTTGCTATCGCTGTGGTTTGTGCAATATCGGGAATCTCTTCTGGCAAGTAGATCCCCATATAACTGCGATCAGAACCAATATTGAGATAAATGGTATCCATGTCACCCCACGAATTATCATTGTCAATAATATGCTTAGCCACAGCTCGAATTACCTTTTTCCCTTCCTTATTGAAGGCAATTGTTATGGAAAACGAAATAGGATAGTCTGGGTATAAATCCCCTTCCCAGTTTTTGTTGCCAGAGATCAAAACAGCATCATCTGGTAGTAGAATAGAGGCGAAGGTGTTAGGAGCCTCCTCAATACTCGTTATTGTACAAATGATCTCTGAGGGCTCATTAAGTTTTGGCAGTTCCGCCATTGACAAACGAATTGTGATTGGAGTCCGAGGAGAAGTTTGTTCCGATTTCCCCCGAATTTTTGTCTGGCCTGTTGCCTCCGAAATTGAGAACGATAATCCCGATGCGACAGGGAAATATAGCAGGATTATTCCCACAAAACAAACGAAGGGTATTAAAAAGCTATTTGACGTAGGTTTTTCAAACATGGCTGTCCTCCTTAGTTTGTCCTCTTCGCAACTCACTCTCCGTCTCCTGAAGGCATCTGGTTAACCCATTCGTCGCAAACATCAAAAGGAATTATTAAGTGAACTAGCTAGCTATCCGTTCTCGTTCCTCCAAGCAGGTCCCGGTACTATAGGAGGAATCAACTTGAGCAGAATCGAGCTCGTCGCTGGAGCTTGAAAAAGAAAGCCCCACCTTAAGCTTAAAGAACCAGGCCCTCTGAATCTCTTTCGGGTAGTTTAAGGTCAGGCAATCGTAATAAAGTATTCCTTCTTGGGTAGCTATTTCGAGATAGCAAGTGAGGCATTCCCTGAAAAGGTTCTCTTGGTTTTTTCCATTTGAAAGCCTCAGCGCCTCAAAAAAGAAAAGCCCGGCGTCACCATTTCGAATGCCGGGTTTCTATTCATTCTTCTTCCCACCTTTCCCCCTGCGAGGTGCCATTATCGTACATCCATCAGGTCCCCCTCCTGACCGCCGTTTAACAGGCAAGCGTTGTCATTAAACGACAAACGTGAGCCTTTGTCAAGAGAAAAATCTTAAGCGGCTGAAATCTCTGAGCCTTCTTTGATTGGATGCTTGGAGGGATTCGAATATTTCGGCTGGTATTCCAGAGGCATCATCGAAACTGCTTTTGGGAAAGGTGGATTCGCTGCGCCCGTCGGCAGGCTCAGGCCAGGCTTAATCCATCCTACAGGGTTTGTTGCTAGGTCTGATTTTTAGACGTTTTATTGGGAACGATCCCTTCTTGATCCAGGAAACCAGGCGGCCATCTTAAAACTGCTTCCAAATGGATTAACGAATCGCACTCCTTCAACAACCGCTTCATCACCAAAATCCTCACTGAACACAACTGGAATCTGGTTCATCTTGGCCGATGCCCATACCTGAGCGTCCCAGTAAGCCATCTGGTGAGTGCGGACCCCTCGGACAGCCTCCAAAACGATCGCCCCGGTTATGTCTCGGGTCTCCCACGATAGAAGGTAGTTCTGGATACAAACATAGGCTTCTTCAACGGTCAGGGGTGGACGGAGTTTCCTCGTCGCATTGACGAAGAATTCGGCCAATATTTGTGATGTCAGGACCCCAAGACCATTGACTGCAAGACCGTCCAGAACGGCTAACGCGTGAGGCTGCTTTGCCGGCTCGCCACGGTCATAGGCATAGAGCAGTATATTTGTGTCCACAAGGACTCTATCGGGCATAGCGCCCCAGCCTTTCCTCATAAGCATCTTCCCGGTTCCATTGACGGCCCCCAGGGGCACGCCCTTTAGCCGTGCGTTTGGTGATGAATGCCCTTTCCCGTTCCCACGCCTTTAGATCTCGGACGCTAAATCGAACAGAAGTCATCTGGCGATCGAGGGCCTGCCGTATCACTTCAGCTTCTGTAATACCTGAATCACGTGCCTGCTTTTTTAGACTCCTATCCTGGCGCGATTCAATATATATCTGTTTACGAACCATGGGAGGCATCTGTATCGCTCCTTTCCTATGTTAAGCTGTATCGGAGATCTACATCGCATTATACATCGTGAAAAAGGTCTTGTCAATCTGATTGCCGGACGGTTGTGATTGCCGGACGGTCGTTTACAGCGGCAGGAAGGGAAGGAGGTATAGACTCTCCGCGGAAAATGCAGGGGCAGGCAATCGTAATAAAGGACACTCGGGCGGGCGCAAGACCCACCCCTACAGCCCGGACTTCTGCCCTGTCATCACGGGGAGGCGAAGACGAAAGATCTCTCGGTCATCGCCATTTTACCCTATTTCTTGCGATACCTCGCTCGGGCTTCTCGAACAACATAGGTAGATTCAGGCTTTAGGCGGAGTGGCTTAAACACTTAGAAAACTATCAGAGGCCAGGCTGGTTCCCAGCATCACGCTATTGATATCACGATGGGCGATCCAGCTTTCGCCTTCCCTGTTCGGGCGATGAAGCCAGAACCTCTCGATGCTCTCCTTTAACCCTACATAACGGCTCAGGGTCTTAAGCAACGAATGGAGTGAATCTTTCTTCCATAGAGGCCTCGATTTTTGCTCGATCAATTCCTCTACCTTTTCGATGGCCCGTAATCCAATGGACAGTCCGAGCTCCCGAAAGGCGAGACGGTAATCCGCAGGGAGCTTCAACGAATTTTCTCGCACAAAAGAATCCAAACCGATCACGGAAGACTCCAATAAAGTCTCAAGCAGCCCAGTTTCTTCAAGATTTCCGCTGATAAGCAATTGTGCGACCCTGCAGGCATCGAACAAAAGCCCCCCGATACCGAGAGGGTCATCTGTGGCCCAGCTTTTTCCTTCACAAATCTCGGTCATGTCGGAAATCTCGGAACGGAGATCCCTGCCCGTTGATTTTTCGGGGCCGTTCTCTGCGGTCGCCTGAAGTTCGCTGTAGGTAACAAATCCGTCGAGAGGGTCATGATGTCCCATGGACGGCACGAGAGGACGGGAGAGGTCGACACTCATTTTCCAGTACATGCGTTTCGGACCGCTGGAGGACGAGGCATAGACAAACCTGGCATGGGCCTTTTTCGCGAGCTCTATCGCCCAGGTATTGTACGTAAGATCCCCTGTGACCCTGCTTACGCAACTGAGGGCATGCATCCATTTCGTCAGGTAATGATAGTACTGCCCATCCCGATCCCACTCCAGGCGTTCATCAAAGGGATCATGAAGCCCCCGTTCGTTCAATTCCTTACCGATCCTCAATCCGCCCCGGGTGGGGTGCTTCCTGCCCTGCTCTTCACCGAGGCCGCTGATCCAGCCGGCCTGCGAGTCGTTTTCGCGGTGCCGGCCGAGTGTGTGATGAACCTGGTCGACGAGTTGGAGCGCCAGATGCAGGTATGTTTCTTCGCCTGTTTGATCATAGAGCCCGAGAAAGTTACAGACTCCGAAAGCGTCCGTCCATAGGTAGCGCCGCGGGGATTTCCGGGCCGGTGAAAGCCCGGTTTCCCTGGCAAATTCCATCATGATTTCCCGGACCGTGGAGTGAGATTCGCTCTGTTTCACCGGCATATTGTAGTTATCTATCCGGATCTGTAAGTATAGGAAGATTATGCTCTCCTACTCAACCGGCTGAGCCTCTTTCGATTTTCGAATCTCTTCCTCCCGGAGCGCACGCCTGAGGATTTTGCCGATCATGCTTTTGGGAAGTTCCGTGCGAAACTCCACCTCGGACGGGACTTTGTAGGGAGTGAGCCGTTCCTTGAGGTAGGCGATGAATTCTTCCGGCGTCCCGGTCTCGCCATCCTTGAGGACGATGTAGACCTTGATGCGCTCGCCCTTGCGCGGATCGGGGATGCCGACGGTGATGCCCTCTTTGACCTTGGGGTGCTGATAGATCAGCTCGTCAATCTCGCGCGGAAAGACGTTGAACCCGCCGACGATGATCAGTTCCTTCTTGCGGTCGGTGATGTAGAAGTAACCGTCCTCGTCGACATAGCCGATATCGCCCGTGTAAAGCCAGCCATCCACGATTGCCTTTTGAGTTTCTTCTTCATTTTTGTAATAGCCAAGCATCACAGTGGGACTTCTGAGAACGATCTCACCCAGCTCGCCCGGGGGAAGATCGTGGCCGTCGTCGAGGCTGACGATTTTGACGTCCACATCGGGAAACGGGATGCCGATGCTGCCGACCCTATGCACTCCCTGGTAGGGATTAGCCATGATGGCCGTCACCGCTTCCGTGAGGCCGTAGCCTTCGATCATCCGTCCACCTGTTTTGCCTGCGGCCTTTAGCTTTGCCTCGAAGCCATCCTTAATGGCGCGGGTCAAAGGTGCAGCTCCTACAAAGATTCCCTGGAGGCTGCTGAAATCATAGCGGTGAATGTCCGGCAAGTTGCTCAATTGCACAAACATCGTGGGCACGCCGATAAAGAAGGTAGGTTTGTACTTCTGGATGGTCTTGGCCACTTTTTTTGCGTTAAAACGGGGGACGAGGACGATCTCTTCCCCGGCAAGAACTGGCGCGTTCATGGTGACGCTCATGCCAAAGCCATGAAACAAGGGCAGGACAGCCAGCATCTTTTGCCTGTCGGTGAGTCCCCCCCAGGCGACGACCTGATGGGCATTTGCCACAAAATTGAAGTGAGAAAGCATGATGCCCTTGGCAATGCCCGTGGTGCCGCCGCTATAGATGAGCACGGCCATATCGCCCGGCTCAACCGGCTCCGGATGCCAATCCGGCGGGACCTCTCGCTTCAGCAATTCTTTGAAATCTACCAAACCTGCACTGTTTACCCCGCGCATCAGTCTTTGCTCCTGGAAACGGGAGACGAGGTTCAGCGGGAACGGAAGAAAGTCAGAGAGGCGGCTGTAGACAACGTGCTTTAGACGAGCCTTCTCTCTAAGTGACGCTACCTTATTCAAAAAGAGTGGAATCGTGATGGCGGCCACTGCCTTCGAGTCCGTCAGGTAGAATTCGAGTTCACGCTCAGAGGAGAGAGGGTTTAGAGGAACGATCACGGCCCCGGCCTTCAAAAGGCCATAATAGGCGACGAGAAACTGCGGGGAATTAGGAAGGAGCAGAACCACCCGGTCCCCTTTTCGGATGCCCAGGCTGCGGATGCTCGCAGCAAAACGGTCAGACAGTCCTTTGACCTCCCGGTAGGTGAGGCGCCTGCCAAAAAAGCTTGTGCACGGATTGGCGGGATACCTGGCAGCAGTCTTTTCCAGCAGGTCATAGAGCGGAATGCCGGGATAATTCAGACGCTGAGGAACTTGCGGGTCATAGTACTTGAACCAGGGGCGAGCTTCAGGGACATCGGAAGGCCGTCCGGAAGTGTGGGGCACCATTGTCTGGTCTCCTTTCACCGGGATTGCAGGGAGAACGAGGACGGTTTCATCATATTATAAAACGTTATGCACCACAAGTATCCATTCCTGCGGAAGGGGGGGCAGACGACCTGGAAGAAAGATTGAACGGATGGAAAATGCCGGGCTTCTATTGAAATAACCCGGCCCTCTGGGTTAGATTCAGACCAATTCCTCTCAAAAATTAGGAACTTTTGTGGACCGACAGACTTCCCTCTTAAGAGTAAGGAGAGAGATCGAAAGGATCAGCTCTTTGGGGTACAAGGAACTGGCTTCCCAGCTTCCCAAGGACCGCAGGCCTATCGGCTTCTTCTGTCCCTATGTCCCTGAGGAACTGATCCATGCAGCCGGAGGCCTTCCACTGCGCCTCATGGGCATACCGACGAAGATATCCCGTGCCACACTCCATCTTCCTCCCTACTGCTGTCACCTGACAAAATCCTCTTTCGAAAGCCTGCTGCAGGGGGAACTCGATTTTCTGCAGGGAGTGATCTTCAGCCACACCTGCGATTCCATGCAGGGACTGTCTGACATCTGGGCTCACCAGAAACGTCTCCCCATGCATTTCAACCTGATGATTCCCACAAATCTGGATTCGGAGCATTCCCGTCCGTACTTGAAAGCGGAGATGGAGCGATTCAAGGAGTTTCTTGAATCTCACTTAGGAGAGATCACCCCTCAAAAGCTGAAGGACTCTATCCATCTTTTTAATCGCATACGAGAAAGACTTGGGGAGATCTATACCCGCAGGCGAGGAGGGCTCAACGAGCTGCCCGGCGGTTTTTTTGCCCAGACGATTCGAGCAGGATACCTGATGGACCGCGTTCGGTATCTTGAACTCCTTGAAGAGATGCTGAATGCTTTGCCAGATGGAACAGATGATGGTGAGGACCTGGTTCCAGTTTACGTCTCGGGGAATATGGCTCATTTCGCACTGTATTTCTCCATCATCGAGGAGGCCGGGGCAATCGTCGCCCGGGATGATCTCTGTACCGGAGCACGGACTCTGCGACTCATGGTCCAGGAAGGTCTCGATCCCATAGAAGGCCTGACCCAGCGCTACTTTACATCCTTTTTCTGCCCCACCAAGCATAAAGGGCATCGAGCCCATATGGAAACCCTCCTGGAGGATGTCGAGAAATCCGGAGCCCGAGGGGTTATCTTTCTCCTTTACAAATATTGCGAAGCGCATTACTTCGATTATCCGGACCTGAAAGCTGCTCTTGAATCGAAGGGGATCCCAAGCCTGCTTCTGGACGTGGAGGATCCGTCCTATTCCCTGGAACAGCTAAAGCTTCGTATCCAAGCCTTTGTGGAAATGCTTCGACCAATATGAGATGGCGGATGGCAGATAGGCCATGACGGATCATGTAACTCCAGATAACCCCTACCGGAAGATAAACTCTACCAGCGCCTATCGTCGCCTGATGACGGCGTATTATTTCATGGTGAAGCATCCAAAATGGTTTGGTAAGAAAGTGGCATGGATCACGAGTGGCGGACCCGTGGAACCTCTCTATGCAATGGGAGTCCTCCCTTTCTATCCGGAGAATTATGGGGCCATGTGTGGAGCCTCCCGGATGTCGGTATCCCTTTGTGAGGCCGCGGAACAGAAGGGATACTCCCGCGACCTCTGTTCTTATGCCTTGACCGACATCGGGTCTTCTTTCACAGGCAAAGGGCCGCTGGGACCTCTCCCCAAACCGGACTTTCTGGTCTGTGGTAATAATATCTGTGGAACCGTGATCAAATGGTACGAAATTCAGGCGCGCGCTTTTAACGTACCGGTTTTCTTCCTGGATACTCCTTTCATTCATGACCAGATCCATGAACACACGGCGCACTATGTTGAGAAGCAAATGGAAAGCTATATTGCGTTTCTCGAACGACAGCTCCACCGTCCCTTTTCAGAGAACCGCTTCCAAAGGGTCTGGTCTCGCTCCCTGGAGGCTATTGCCCTCTGGAAAGAGATCCTCGACCTTTCCCGGCGACATCCCGCTCCATTTGCTGCCTTTGACGCCTTTATCCATATGGCTCCGATCGTCACCTTAAGGGGAACCCTCTGGGCAGTCCGATATTACAGAAGACTCAAGAAAGAACTGGAAGAGAGGGTAAAGAAGGGAGTGGGAGCTTTTGCCCGGGAAGAGATCAGACTCATCTGGGACAACATTCCCATCTGGTACGATATTCGGAACCTTTCCAAAATGCTCTCTTCCCATGGAGCTGTTCTGGTAGCCGATACGTATACCTCTGCCTGGGCTCTGGATGAGATTGATTCGACGCAACCTTTGAATGGTTTAGCCAGGGCTTATGCCACGATTCATCTCAATCGCGGCTTAGAGTATAAGATACAGAAGATTGCGAACTTGATTGAAAACTACGGGGCCCATGGATTTATCATGCATTCGAACCGGAGTTGTAAGCCGTACTCACTCGGTCAATACGATCTCAAGAGAGAAGTATCGAAGGCCACCGGGAAGCCAGGATTGATCATTGAAGCAGACCATACCGACTCACGAAGTTACGCCCCTGCCCGTGTCGAGAAACAGATTCAGATCTTTATGGAAATCGTGAAGAATAAAGCCTAAAGATGAGGGGCATGCGAGCCCGTGTCCTATGAGACGGAGTTGATAGAGATGGAGGATTCGTGGGCATCCATAGAAGTGTAAAAACGATATGCGCCCAAGGCCTCGACCTTAACCGACCGCCTTCACATATCTCATTCTCAGATCGTAGAGAATATAATCCATAAGCTTTTCTTCATCCTGGGAGAGGTTCCCCTTTGTCTTATCCTTCAGCATCCCGATAATATCGATTGTCTGCTTGGCTAAAGGAAGGTTCTTGACAAACTCGTTGCTCATCGGGTCCTGGATGTCTCCCAGTTGAATAAGGGCTGAAGTACTCAAGGAAATGACAAAATTGGGGAAAGTGATCTCAGGAAGAGGAGTATCCTGGCCGGAAGTATCTTCTCCTTTGGGCTCTTCCATTTTTGCTCCCTCTTTGCCTTGAGTCTCCTCCCCTTCTTTCCGGGCGCTAAACCTCTTGTCCTTCACAACAAAGCCCTTCTCTCCTTCTTCTTTGCTTCGATCATCTGCCATAATTTCCTCCAGAAGGTTTTGGTCTTCGGATCTCCTCTTAATGGCCTCAGCCAATCTTTCTGGCAATGGAGCCGTTCTTATTTTATTATTTTTAATTAACACAAGCAAGGGGGACGGAAGGAGTTTCTCTGTGATTCCATCAGGGTCTTTGAATTTTTATAACCTTCTGGAATTGCTTGGTTTTTTTAAATATGCCCCTCCCCTCCTCCCCGCAGCGGGGGTACGACGGCATGGGGCAATCCAAGTCCAAACCCTCTCCTGAGAAATTGAATGGTCTTCGAAAAAATTGGGGGAAGGCTTGACATGGATTATTTTGTTCCTTAAAATAGTTGTTAGCACTCGGTTGAGGCGAGTGCTAAGCTTCCGTGGGGTGATAAAAATGTCCAATTTACCGGCTGTCAAAAATTCTTTAGAATCCTACCTGGTCCAGATAAACAGATTCCCGCTCTTAAAGCCTGAGGAAGAGTTCAATCTTGCCGTGACATATCGTAAAACCAATGATGTTGAAGCCGCTCAGAAGCTGATTACATCAAATTTAAGGTTTGTTGTCAAGGTCGCTTTTGAATATAAATCCTACGGGGTTAAACTTCTTGACCTCATTCAGGAAGGAAACATAGGCCTGATGATGGCCCTCAAGAAATTCGACCCTTACAAAGGGTACCGATTCATATCCTACGCCATCTGGTGGATCAGGGCATACATGCAGAACTTCATCATTAAAACCTGGAGTCTGGTGAAGATCGGCACCACTCAGACGCAGAAGAAGCTCTTTTACAAGATCGGGAAGGTAAGAAAGGCGCTGGAGTCCAACCGGGATGATGAGAAGAGGTATGATACGCTCGCGCACGACTTGGATGTGCCCAAAGAGGACCTGATCGACATGGAACAGAGGATGTCCTCACGCGACCTTTCTCTCGATGCGCCTTTCGACGACGATCATGAGCTGACGCACCTCGACCTCCTTCAGGAGGAGTCTCTCAATCAGGAGGAGGCCCTTGCCCTGGAAGAAGAAAAAAAATTAAGAGAACGCAATGTCCAAGACGCCATGGTGCGTTTAAATGAGAAGGAGAAATATGTTATTACGAATCGGGTGATGGCCGATTCTCCCCTTACCCTTCAGGAGATCGGGAGTCACCTCAAGCTCTCCCGGGAACGGGTGAGACAGATTGAGAACGAAGCATTGAAGAAGCTAAAGAAGGAGTTCTCTACCGGGGCCAGCCTGGAAGCTTAACGGGAGGTTACGAAGAATGCCCATCTATGAATATCAATGCAACCATTGCGATGAGCTCTTTGAGATCTTTCATAAGATCGACGAAGATTGCAAGGTTGTCTGTCCCAAATGCCTGGGGCCTGCCAAGAAACTGATTTCAGCCACCAACTTTGTCCTGAAGGGCGCTGGCTTTTACGTCAATGATTATCCTTCGAAGAGTCGGCAGGAAGGAAAGAAGGCAGAAAAAGAGACATCCGGAAAAGGACCCAGCGAAAAGAGCGGAGAGAAGTCGGCTGAGAAAAAGGCGTAGGCGGGAAATTCTTCTCCCTGTTACTACCCCCCTTTTTTCTCTTTTAGAATTCGCAAGACCTCGTCAAGGATCTTCTCGGCAACTTCCTCTTTTGAGCGGAGTGGAAGATCTGTTGTCTCACCAGAGGAGTGCAGGATCTTCACCTGATTGGTGTCCACTCCGAAGCCAGCATCGGACCTCGTTACATCGTTTACCACGATGAAATCGAGGTTTTTTTCGAGCAGTTTCTTTCGGCCATTCTTAACGAGATCGTTTGTCTCAGCAGCAAAGCCAACGAGAATCCGATTCCCCTTCTTCTTTCCTATCTCTCCAAGGATGTCTATGGTTCTCTCCAGTTCTAAGGACAGATAGGGTTCGCCCTTCTTCAATTTTTTCTCACTCACCACTCTCGGACGATAATCGGAAACTGCCGCTGCCTTGATAACGACAGAACACGTCTCCGTACGGGCCAGAACGGCTTCCCTCATCTCCTCGGCAGTTCGCACCGGAACCATCTCGATGTCTCTTCTCGGTATCGGAAACGAGGTCGGGCCGGTCACCAGAAAAACCTCTGCGCCCCTTCGTCTCGCCACCTTTGCCAGGGCATAACCCATCTTGCCGGAGGACCGATTGGTGATGAAGCGAACGGGATCGATGGGTTCTTGCGTGGGACCGCCGGTGACGAGGATTCTTTCGCCTTTCAAATCCTTTGGGGCGAAGAGATCCTCCATCTTCTCCATGACCTCTTCAAGGTCGGCCAGTCTTCCTTTTCCATACCACCCACAGGCGAGCTCTCCCTCCCCGGGGTCAATGAAATGGAAGCCCCTTTCAGCCAGCGTCTCAATATTCCTTTGCAGGGCCTTACTCTCCCACATATTGACGTTCATGGAAGGAACGAAAAGGACAGGCGCCCTGGAGGCCATGACCATAGTCGAAAGGAAATCGTCCGCAATCCCATTGGCGATCTTGCCGATGATATTTGCCGTTGCCGGCAGGATGACAATCATTTCTGCGAGATCAGCCAGAGCGATATGGCCGATTTTTGTCTCGTCTACGAATTTGAAAGAGTCCGTGGTTACCGGATTCCCGGAGAGGGTTTGAAATGTGAGAGGGGTGACGAATTCCTGGGCATTTCGGGTCATCACGACATGGACACTGGCCTCCCTCTTGACCAGAAGCCTTACGAACTCTGCCGCCTTGTAGGCAGCAATTCCACCCGTCACTCCAAGGACAATCTCTTTTCCTTTCAACATCTTCCCGCCCTCTCCTTAGCCTTCATATACCACAAAAATGGGGGATGCACAAGGAAAGGTTAGAGGTTCAGAGGTTCAGGGTTCAGTTCGTATACCAGGTTCCCCCTCCCACCAGGAGACTGTGTCGTAATGCCTTTTTGTCATTGCGAGCGACCGTGTTAAAAGAATTCTTAAAGAATCCGTGTAATCTTGCTTTTTGCATCGGCGTAATCGTCTCTTAAGGGTTTGACAATCCGCTCAGCCGCTGCTATGTTGATCTTACGGACATTCGTTGGGCAAATTCGACGATGTCTTGCGCCATGCGCTATGCTCTCTATGCGCTCTGCGGTTTACTTGACAAGGAGGGTGTGAAATGGCTGAAAGAGACCCGGTGGAAGTAATCAAGGAGCAGTTGAGCACAGTCGAGGGACTGTCAGGCCTTCATTCCGAACACGAGACGTTTAAGCATTGGCATGCAGAGACGAAGATGATTCTGGACAAAATCTTCACTGCCAGGTCGGTCCATTATCAAGGGTTCCTGGCTCTGCGGTTTCGGGAGGTGACGGTAAAAGCGTTCGCTTCTCCGGAGATCGATAGAATCAACGCCCACCGCTACAAGAGAGATCTGGAAAATGCGAAAAACATTCTCCAGGGAGCGATCAAAGAATTAACCCTGGACCGGACCCTCTTTAAGAAGATTCAGACAACACCGAAAAGCGTGGAGGTGTCTCTGAAAGGAGAGTACTTCCTCTCTTCCGGGATTGAAGATACGGAGTTGCTTCAGGCCCTCGAAAGAGCCTTTGAAGGAAGTGGGCTAAGCGCACTTCGAGGGTGCGAAACCATTCAGAAACAGGAATCTTTTGATTCACGGATTGATCAAATCAAACGCGCCAGGCTCGGCATCTATGATGTCTCCGATCCCGCGAAGGTCGATGTCTTTCTTGAATTGGGTGCAGCCCTGGCAATGGGTAAGAAAGTTGTGGTGATCTTCAAGAAAGGCTCTCCTATATCCGAATCGATTAGGGGACTGAACCCGGTTGAGTACGAGGATTTTTCGTCCCTCTCTGAGAAGCTGAGGAAGAGCATCCGATTCTAATAATCTGTTTGACAAATGTCACACAACCGTCATCAATCGATCGAGCCGGGTCGGGTTGATCGAGTTTGAAGTGAAGAGTCAAGAGGGAACGCTTCTCGCCAAAGGTCAGCAGTTGATCTATTTCAAAAAAACGAAATAGACCGGAATTTCAAACCTCAAAGCGCAAAGCACAAGGATAATCGTCCCTCGTGAGGGAAAACCTTCCTTCGAAAAACGGTGGAAAAATCTTGACATCATCATCGGTTTGGGTATATAACCTTTTCTGTATACTGTATCCAGAAAATGACCGGGGAGGTGATTTCGATGGACGATGCGAATCTTTTTAGAAATATTACCGTTTTGAGCCTGGAGCAGGCCACAGTCCTTCCCTATTTGACCCTCCGTCTGGCGGAAGATGGAGCCAGCGTGATTCGCCTTGAACACCCGATCTATGGGGACCCGAACCGCCGGATCGGGGATGATGTTCTCAAGGAAGACCGGATGTTTTCCTATTTTCTATCGATCAATGCCGGCAAGAAAGCGTTGACTCTCGACCTGGGAACGCCTGAAGGACAGAAAATATTGAAGGAGCTCATTCTCAAACTGAAAGTCGATATCTTTGCCACCAACCAATTGCCGAGAAATTATCCGAAACTGGGGATTGAGTACGAGATGCTGAAGCCCATCAAGGAAGACATCATCTGGATCGGGATGACCGGGTTTGGCCCCCAGAGCAATGAGGCCGCCTACGATCCGGTGCTTCAGGCCCGTGGAGGGCTGATGGAGCTTACGGGAGAGAAGGGAGGAAGTCCCCAGGTCATGGGCATTCCCCTTCCTGATATGGGAGCGAGCGAGCACGGCTATGGACTCCTGATGAAGGCTCTTTATAAGAGAGCGGTGACCGGACAGGGAAGCCGCATCGATCTCTCCATGTTCGAAAGCACCGTCTCCTGGCTCACCCAGGCGATCACCCATACCGTTACTTTCAAGAAGAAAGTTGCCCGGAGGGGAAACACCCATGAATTCTTTGCTCCGGTCTCCGTCTATGAGACAAAGAATGGTTATGCCTATGTCGCGGTCGGAAATGATCGACAGTGGGAGACGATGACGAAACTGCCCGGGTTCGAATCCCTTTACAAAAAAGAGTACGAGCGCAATGCCGGCCGGATAGCCGATGTGGATCATCTGAACAGTGCGATCAATGCCATTACCAGGAAATTCGCAACCGAAGAGCTGATTGACCTCTTCACCAAGGCCACGATCGCCATTTCGAAGGTGAACTCGATTGAGGAAGTGGTGGAGGATCCTTACGTCAAGTCCAACCTCATTCGAACCAAGGATCCGAAAACCGGATTGGAAGTTACCGTGGCCCCCTCTCCCTTCACCACAGCCTTTTTAAAATCGGTCAACAAGAGACTGAGCTTTCCTCCACGATTCGGAGAACAGAATGAAGAAATCTACGGTGGTCTTCTGGGATACAGCGCGGCCCAGTTGAAGGAGTTTAAGGAAAAGAATGTCATCTGAAAACAGGTTGGAGGTTTCAGGTTAGAGGTTTGAGGCAGAAGACAGTTGAATCTGAAATCGCCAATCGCAAATCCGAAACCGGATTCGTACGACGAAAGGAGCAAAACCCCATGGCACTTGATTTCACTCTTACCGAGGAGCAGGAATTTTTCAGGCAGGTCGTCCGGGATGCGGTAAATCGATTGATTAAGCCGAAGGTAGCCGAATTGGACGAGAAGGAGGAATTTCCCTGGGAGTTATGGAAGGAATTTGCCAGCCTCGGATATCTGGGTCTGAGGCATGATGAGAAATACGGGGGGATGAACGCAGATAAAATCTCCCAGATGATCTTCTATGAGGAACTGGCGAGGGGGTCCTGTGGATTCGCCATGTCGGTCATCATGCAGATCCTCATGGGGACCTACTTCGTCGCCCGGTTCGGAAATGAAGAGATCAAACAGCGGGTTCTCGTGCCTGCGATCAAGGGAGAGAAGGTCGGCACGATCTGTTTCACGGAAGATCAATCGGGCTCTGATCTCGGTGGGACGAGAACCCTGGCGACCAAGGTGGATGGGGGCTGGAGGATCAATGGAAGAAAGCAGTGGATCACCAATGCACCCATCGCAGAATTCTCGACGGTCATGGCGACGGTCGATCCCAAGCTCGGGCTGAAAGGTCTCAACTTCTACCTTGTCGAGAGGAAGACGGAAAAACGGGATGGTTTCGTCTCCGGCCAGAAACTCCACAAGCTCGGTTCCCGCTGTTCCGTGACCGGGGAGCTGGTTCTGGATAACGTCTTCGTCCCTGATGAGAATTTCCTTGGAGAAGAGGTCGGAAAAGGGGTCTCATACGCCGGAGATATCCTCAACGAAGTTCGCGTCATGACGGCCATGAATGCCCTGGCGATTGCCAAGGCCGCGATGGATGATTCAAAAGAATATGCCAAGAATCGGGTCGCCTTCGGAAACCCCATCAGCAAGTACCAGTTGATCAGGGAGAAATTCGCAAAATACTGGGCCTGGTACGAGGCGTCATGGAATTATGCCTATAAGTGCGCCTGGATGATTGAAAATAAGATCCCGTGCAACAACGAGTGCATGATGGCCAAGTATTTCGCCACCGAGATGTGCATGTATGCCGTGGAAGAGGCGATGAGAATCTTCGGGGGAAATGCCTTTTGTACAGAGTACCCTGTCCAGCGATACTGGAGGGATGCAAAATTTCTGCTTTACGGCGGCGGCACCCATGAGGTGCTCTGCGATTACCTGGGAAGAGTCTTTTTGAAAGATTAGTACCAACGTTAGAGGTTTGAGGCTTGAGGTTTGAGGCAACAGATTTGGCCTCCCTCCTCCAACCTTCATCCTCCGACGCGGGTTTGGCCAGGGGAGGTTCATTATGGAGATTTATGTTCTCGTCAAACAGGTTCCCGATCCGGAGGCGATCGTCAAGGTCAAATCGGATTCCGAGCTGGAGATCGAAAACAAATATTTCACCAACTTCTTCGACGAAATTGCGATCGAGGCAGGTCTGAAATTGAAGGAAAAAAATGGAGGGAAGGTGACCGTTTTAACCGTGGATAACCGGAAAGTCGATGCCTTAAGGCGAGGGATCGCCATGGGTGCGGACGAGGCGATCCAGATCACCGATCCTGCCATCGAGGGATCCGATCCATTTGGCGTTGCCAGGATCCTCGCCGCCTATCTCAAAGACAAGCCTTTCGATTTTATCCTGACAGGAAGACAGGCGATGGATGATGATGCCGGCATTGTTGGGCCAGCAGTCGCTGAATGGCTGGGCATTCCGCATGTCAATGCCATTGTCAGCCTCGAAGTGGATGCCTCGAAGAAAGAGGCGAAGACGACCCGGGAGATTGAAAGCGGGAAAGAAGTCCTCACCTGTCCTCTTCCCGCTCTCGTGACCTGTCAGAAAGGATTGAACATCCCCCGGATCCCTCAAGTCATGAATGTGATGAAGGCGATGAAGACTCAGATCAAAAAAGTTGATCTTGCTGCCCTGGGGTTGAACCCGGCGGATGTGGGGTCCCAGGGAGCTAAGGTGAAGGTCCGGAAATATTTTCCCCCACCCAAAAGGGCGCCTGTCAAGATGGTCAAGGGAGATTTCCCGGAGAACGTGAAGACTCTCGTGAAACTCCTGAGAGAGGAAGCCAAAGTCATCTAATCCCATTGCAGATTCCAGATTGCAGATTTCAAATTGAACATAAAAGAGGATAGGGGGAACACAACGAACAACATTGCAGATTTCAGATTGTAGATTTGAGATTTAAGATCTGTTCCCGATGATTCAATCTGCAATCTAAAATCTGAGATTTTAAATCAGAGCGGAGCGTGTTATGCCGAATGAGATCTGGGTTTTTGCGGAACAACAGGACGGAAAGGTGAGAAAGGTTGCCGTCGAACTCCTCACCGCGGGGGCGGGCTTTGGAAAAAAGACCGGCCAACCGGTCGCTGCGGTGTTGCTGGGAAAGGGCCTTGAAGAAGCGGTCAAGAGCCTGGCACCATTTGCCGACAAAATCTATGTATGCGATGATCCGAACCTGACACCCTACACCTCGGATGCTTATCTTTTAAACATTGCAAACCTGGTCAAAGAGCATCAGCCCTCCATTCTTCTGGGAGGAGCAACCTCAACGGGGAAAGATTTCTTCCCCAGACTGGCTGCCCGCCTCCAGGCCGGATACGCCCCGGACTGTACCAATTTGGCCGTGGGAGAGGACGGCAGTCTGGTTGCGACACGGCCTCTTTTCGGCGGGAAGGTTTTTTCGGAGGTGACCTTTTCTCAGGCCAGGACTCAGATGGCCACGGTGAGAAGCAATACGTTTGCTGTGGATCCCAATCTCAACAAATCGGCGCAGGTTATTTCGATCCCTTCTCAAGCTGGGGAGGCCTCGATTAAGAAGAAGGTCCTTGGCGTGGAAAAGGCTTCTGGAGCGAAGCTCGATATTACGGAGGCCGAAATTGTTGTCGCCGCAGGTCGGGGAATTAAGGCCCCTGAGAACTTCAGGATCATCGAAGAGCTGGCGGATGTGCTCAACGGGTCCGTGGGAACCACCCGGGCAACAGTGGATGAAGGCTGGAGGGACCTGAAAGATCAGATCGGAAAGAGCGGGAAGAATATCTCTGCAAAGCTCTATATGGCGTTTGGCATTTCAGGAGCCATTCACCATGTCCTGGGGATTGGGACGTGTAAGACGGTGGTCGCAGTGGATACGGACCCGAATGCCCTGATTTTCAATTATGCAGACTATGGCATTGTAGGAGACCTCTTCCAGATCGTCCCGGCTTTGACTGAAGAACTGAAAAAGGTGCTCGCTGACAAATAAAAACGCATGGCGCATAGCGTAAGATTCAAAAATGCTTCAATCGTTTGCACTTGAGGAACTTTGAAACCTAAACCCAACCCTGTGACCGAGATCCCGAAACAAGTTCGGGATGACAAATGAGAGGACAATCGGTCCTCGTCATGCTGAACTCGATTCAGCATCTAATTCAGAGAGTACACCTCAAAGAAGGAAGAATAAGTTGGAAAGACGCTATGCGCCATGCGCTATGCAGTGGGGACGCGATGGATAAGGTGGATGTGATTATTGTGGGCGGCGGGCTGGCAGGGCTCGCCTGCGCTTATGAGCTCGCCGATTCTGGGATGATGGTCCTCGTCCTTGAGCGTGGAGATTTCTCCGGGAGCAAGAATGTGACCGGAGGGAGAATTTACCTCAACCCTCTCCGGAATTATCTTCCTGATGTCTGGAAGGAGGTTCCCCTCGAGCGGCATGTCACTAAGGAGATCATTACCTTGATGGGTGAGTCTAATTCGACAACCCTCGAGCTCTACAGTGATCGCTTCAGTCGAGAGCCTTACCCGAGTTATACCATTCTGAGGGCAAAATTCGATCGGTGGTTCGCCGATCTCATCTCGGAGAAGGGGGGCTTTGTCGTTCCCCAGAAGAACGCGGATGACCTCATCAAAGAGGGCGAGAAGATCGTTGGCATCCGGGCCGGGGATGAGGAGATTGGAGCGGATTGCGTGGTTGCCGCTGATGGGATCCTTTCCTTCATGGCTGAGAAGGCAGGGCTCCGTAAGCCTTTTCAGCCCCAGCACTTTGCCCTGGGATTCAAAGAGGTGGTTGAACTCGATCCCAGGGCGATCGAGGACCGGTTCCGGCTTGGGGAAGGGGAAGGAGCTGCCCAGCTCTTCGTTGGTTCTCTGACGAAGGGGATGATGGGAGGAGGGTTCCTTTATACCAATCGAGAGAGCCTTTCTCTGGGAATCGTCGTGGGGATTCATTCGCTCAATCGAAAGGAACCTCGTGAAGAGATTTACAGGCTCCTGGATGAATTTAAAGCAAGGTCCGAGATCAAAAACCTCCTCAAAGGGGGAAACACGATCGAGTACTCAGCCCATCTCATCACCGAGGGCGGGATTCACATTAAGCCGAGAGTCTATACGGATGGGATGCTGGTCGTGGGAGATGCAGCCGGCCTTGGCCTCAACATGCTGGTCACGGTGAGGGGGATGGAGTACGCCATTGCCTCCGGCGTCCTTGCTGGCAGGGCAATCAAGCGGGCGAAAGAGAAGAATGACTTTTCCGCCTCTTCCCTCGCCTACTATGAGAAACTTCTGAATGAAAGTTTTATAATGAAGGAGATGAGCACCTTTCAGAACACGCTGACCGTTCTCGAGAACGAGAGACTTTTTTCAAAGTACCCTCAGGTGATTTGTGATCTCTTTGAAAAAGTGATGTGGGTCGATGAGCATTCAAAGGAAAGCCTTTACAAAACCGTTTATCAGGGGTTGAAAGAAAACTTTTTAAACCTCCAGACCTTCAAGGACTGGCTGGAGTTCAGAAAATTGTAGTAAAGAGTTTCAAGGAGCGATGATGAAAATCACTGAAAAGCTGGCTCTTGATGCCTTCAAGAATGATAAAGAAACTCATATCCAGCTTGACGAGAAAATCTGTTACCCATGCAAAGAACGTTTCTGCATCTATGCCTGCCCGGCAAACCTCTATTCCCTAAACGAAAAAGGGGAGATGGTCGTGGAGTATGCGGGTTGTCTGGAGTGCGGCACCTGCATGATCGCATGCGTCTATGGTTCCGTGAAGTGGAAATACCCCCGGAGCGGATTTGGCGTTCAGTATCGCTGCGGATAATCAGATATCCTATTTTTCCCATCCCCTGCATAACGGACTCGATTTGATCGATTTTCAATTGACCCCTTGATCTCGTTTCGTTAATGGATAATAATAACGGAGGCAGGATGGCTTGCCTCGTGCCATTTGCGGAGACTCGAAGGAGGGACGATTCCATGAAAAAACCAATCATTTTATTTGTGGTATTTACCAGTCTTCTTATTTTTTCAACAGTTCATGTCGCCTCCCCACAGGTGATTCCCCCCAAAGCCCGTGGGACCTCGCAGGGAGGGCCAACGATCGATCAGGCCCAGGCAGAAGATGCGATGGGGCCAAAGGCCAGGGTGGCGGTCAATAAATTCACCGATAAGTCAGCTAAAGGAAGGTCCACGGGCGAGATCGGCGATGGAATGGCTGAGATGCTCAGCAATGCCCTTTTCGCGAGCAACCGGTTCATCGTGCTGGAACGGGGATCACTCAAGGATGTGATGCGGGAACAGGACCTCGGAGCCTCGGGCCGCATGAGACAGGACACCGCAGCCCCAATTGGAGAGCTAGAGGGAGCCGATCTCCTGATCCAGGGGACAATCACGGAATTTGAGCCAGGGCAGTCAGGAGCTGGTGGGGGAGGCGGAGGATGGATTCCCGGGAGATGGGGAGGAGTGGTTGGCGGAATCGCGGGGGGGGTGAAGAGCTCCCACGTGGCCATGATCGTCAAGGTGATCGACACCCGAACAGGCCGGGTCCTTGCCTCAGAGCAGGTTGAGGGAAAGGCTACGGACATCGGAGGAGGATTCGGTCTCGGAAACTATAGATTGGCAGGGGCCTTCGGAGCCTATTCGAAAACGCCCATGGAGAAGGCGATCCGGGTTTCGATCGAGGAGGCGGTCAAATTAATCGTTGCTAAAACGCCCCCTGAGTACTACCGGGTGCCTTCGGCTCCCGAGGCTCAACCTGCCTCAGCACCAGCGCCAGCAGCCGTGTCATCACAGCCTTCTCCAGGGTCGGCAGTATCAAAGCCTTCTGCCCAACCTTCCGGGTCCGAGTCGCGAGTCGTCTATGTGAAGTGGCCGACGGCCAGCCTCCGGGAAGGTCCTGCTACGGACTACAAAGTCGTTGTGGAGGTGAAGAAGGGAACGGGCCTTATGGTCCTGGAAGACAAGGGCCAGTGGTTGCGTGTCGGTCTGGAGGATGGTCGGGAAGGGTGGATCGGAAAAGGAACGATCTCCGAGGTGCCGTAAATTGTCATCCCCATGAAGGGGAAATAGGGGCGGGACGAAAAAATGCTTGACATTTCAAAAAGACGTGACATAATGGACTGGAAGTTTAAGTTGTAAGGAGTAGTTGTTTGGATCAAAAAAGGTCACAAAGGTCACAAAAGTGCTGTCCAAGACTTCGGTGGCCTTTTTTTGTAAGGACCAAAGGCTATTACAACTTACTTCAGTTTGGAATGAAAGGAGGTGAGTTGTAGTGGCCAAAGGTCGTGTTAAATGGTTTAACGAGAAGAAGGGCTACGGGTTCATTTCCAGAGACGACGGAAATGACGTCTTCGTTCACTTCTCCGCTATCAAGAAGGACGGTTTCAAGGTTCTTTACGAGGGTGACGAGGTAGAGTTCGAGATTTCGGAGGGTCCCAAAGGTCCGCAGGCAACGAATGTCGTTGTTCTGGGATGATCGAGAGACTCGTTAGATAGAGGTAAAATAGAGACCCCGGGGTTCCATACCTGGGGTCTATTTTTTTGGCGGCACGGGGTGGCGGATGGCAGAAATTAAGTCGGCGTTGGAATTGGCAATGGAGAGAAGCAAGAGATTTGCCATCTCCGATAAAGAGAGGGAGGAGATCAAGCGCAGAGAGATCGAACAGAAGGCAACCGGTCTTTTTCATCGGTATGTTGAGGGGCATCTTTCACTCAATGAGATTCTGAAAGAGATCGCAAGAACGGATGAAAAAATGCGCACTGTGATAAAGGAGGGCCTTCTTTCCCAGTGGATTGATGCTCTCTCGTTGAACGATGAAGATGAGAAACTTCTCCGGGGGATTGAATCGCTGAAGAGTCAAAGTCTCGATGAGGTAAGAGGGAGGCTTCACGGTCTGTCCCAGAAGTACTCAGAAGAGAAAGAGCATGTTCGCGAGAAGACAAGAGAAGAGACGGCAGTGAAGTTGAGAGAGAGAGGAATCTACGGGAGCGCCGTGGAGCCGAATGTCACCGGAAACCAGGCGATGGAAAAGCTTCTTGAAGGAATTGATCTGGCGTATCGGGAGAAGCTGCGGGAGGTCAAGGAGGCCTTGAGAAAACTATAGGTAGGCGAAGAAGCTCTGCCGGATGAGGTCGAAGTTTTCAAGAACAGCTTCCTTTCCGGCCAAGATCTCACCATGACCCGGGAGCAGGATCTCGATGTCGAGACGGGAAAGTCTCTCAATACTCTTTGCCAGCTGTCCCGGGTCTCCCTCCATAAAATCTGTCCTTCCGATTCCGCCGGAAAAAACGACGTCTCCGGTGAAAAGGGCTTTTCTCTCCGGCCAATAGATCGAAAGAGAGCCGGGGGAATGCCCAGGGGTCCGGTAGATCTGGAAGATCTTTTCCCCAAAGTGGATGTCTCCCTCCTTCAGGTAGAAATCGATCCGAAATCTGGGCAGGGGCTGCCTCATCGTCTCGAAGAGGTATTTGCCACTCCCGAGCAGGTATGTCTCTTCTTCCCGACTCATCGCCACTTGAACGGATTTATCGAGGAAGGCCTCGACGCCCTCGATATGGTCCGGGTGGGAGTGGGTGATGAGGAGGAGATCAATCGCCTCCGGAGAAATTCCATCCTCCTCCATTTGCGAAAAGAGGTGACTCACATGGTGCAAATGACCCGGATCGATGAGAAGGGTTCTTTCCCCGGTGATGATATAGGTGTTGCAGTTGTTCTCATAAGCGTTTTGCCATACGTAGGCATAAAGATTTTGTGCGAGTTCCATTTCTTTCCTCTGGGTTTAATTGTGCAATCAGTATAAATTAAAACGGACTCTTCGAATTTGCAACAAAATCGCCTCATCGCCCCCACTCAGCCTCTTCAAGTTAGGACAGCATGAGAAAAAAGCTGTTCGCCACCCAGTAAGGCGGAAGAAAGGGAAAAGGTTGAAGTCAAAAATTTGATCAATTATAGTAGTAAAGAAATGCTGGAAAGGGGAGGAGAGAAGAAATGATATTTGAGCAGTTCGAGGTGGGGAATTTTGCGGTGTTTTGCTATTTGATCGGGGACGAAGAAACCCAGGAAGGGCTCTTCATCGACCCGGCCGATGAAGCAGACAAGCTCATTTCGAAGGCGAAATCGCACGGTCTCGAAAAGATCAAATACATCGTGAATACCCACTGCCACGTCGACCATATCATGGGAAATGCGGCGATGGCGAAAAAGACGGGAGCCGAGATCGTCATTCACGAAAAGGACGCAGAGGCCCTACCTCGGACACCATCGTACCTTCTGGAAATGTTCAGCGCCGCACCCTCGCCCCCTGCTGATATCCGTGTTAAAGAAGGCGATATCATCCAGGTGGGCAAAATCGGGCTTCAGGTGATCCACACACCAGGACATTCTCCGGGGGGGATGTCGCTTTACCTGGACGGGAAGGTTTTCACAGGGGACACGCTTTTTGTCGGATCTGTGGGAAGGACCGATTTTCCCGGCAGTTCATGGGACGTGCTCGAAGCCTCTGTTCAGAAGAAGCTCTATGTATTGCCAGGTGATACGATTGTCTACCCCGGCCACAATTACGGTTCCAGCCCCTCCTCTACCATCCAGTACGAAAAGCGGCACAACCCCTTTGTTCGCGGATGACGCTCGCCGGGATCCGTTGCCATGTTCGAGCAGAGACTTCGCATAAAGGCCTTCCGCCTGAAGGCTCGACTCCTGACATATTGATTCGGCCGTAGATTGGAGTAGAGGCTTTAGCCGGTTTTTTTCCGCCTTAAGAGTCTGGGAATGGTTCGGATAAAAAAGAATATCCTCATCACTGGCCTTCCGGGTGTCGGCAAGACAACGCTCATTCAGAAGCTTGCCGGGGAGCTGAACGATTTTCATCCGGCAGGCTTCTACACGGCTGAGATAAGAAATAGAGGAACCCGAAAGGGATTCGAGCTCGTGAGCCTTGACGGAAGACGAGGAGTTCTTTCCCATGTCGATATGGCAAGCCGACACAGGGTGGGGAAATACAGGGTTGATGTCAAAGGTTTTGATGATTTCCTTGATAAGCTCCCCTTCTTCGAGCCATCAACTCGCTTGATCATTATAGATGAGATCGGTAAGATGGAGTGTCTTTCGGAGAAGTTCAAGAAACTCGTGAAAGGGCTTCTCGATTCTGAGAGACTTGTTGTGGCCACCGTTGCCCTGAAGGGAGAGGGGTTTATCGCGGAGGTTAAGGCACGGGAGGATGTAAAGCTCTACGAGATAACGCAGGCCAACAGGGACTCCCTCTTAGCGGAAATTCTCAAGGCATTGAAGGTCTTGTAGGGGCAGACCAATGTGTCTGCCCGAAAGCTGGGCGATCATCCCACGCTTCACGGGAGATCTCCCCTACAGAAAGCCCTGAGCCTGATTACGCTCTCAAACTGCAGAAGGAGGCTCCCGACACACTCCTCCTGACGGATGGGTCTTCAATCTCCCCGCAAAAACTTCGTGGGGTTTTCCATGAAACCCTTGTAGATCTGATAGTAGGCCGTATCTTCGTAACGAACCGTTTTCACCGGGGCGTGGTCGAAGCTGTAGATCAGGGCCCCCGGACAGGCCAACAGGATCGGGGAATGGGTGGCGACGATGAATTGGGCATGGCCCAGACCACTCATGTCGCGAAGGAGCTTGAGAAGTTCAATCTGACTTTTCGGCGAAAGAGCCGTTTCGGGCTCGTCCAATAAATAGAGTCCCTTGATTTTGTAGCGAGCCTTGAAGAAAGACATGAGGGATTGCCCATGGGACTGGGTCAACAATGACTTCCCGCCAAAGTAGTCGATCTGCCCTGGATTGTCCGCTTCCCATTCATCCAGGAGCTGTGCGAAATTCCGAAAGATCTGGGATGAGAAGAAGGAGCCCTCTACACGGCCATCCGCCCATTCAACCTTGATGTAAAGGTGCAGCCATTCTTCGTAAGGGTTGACCGTGGCGCGGGTTCTCTCTATTCCTCTCCAGATGTGGATATTGCACCTCTGTGCGAGGGCCTCCAAAAGAGTCGATTTCCCTGATCCATTCTCTCCCGTAAAAAAGGTCACGGGCGAAGGAAATGCCAGGCCTTGGGTTTTCTGAAGGACGTCGAGATTAAACGGATAATGATCCCTCGTAGGATATTGGTCCGATAATAACCTGACTTCGTTGAGATGCAGCATACGGTTCTCTCCTTGACCGGAAGGCTTCGTTGCAACCCATGGTTCAAGATTTGAATTCTTTCTGGCATAGACCTATCATATCCTGGATTTCATTGCAAGAAGAGTCCCTCGTCCTGATTCTTTGCTCAGACAAGGGATTTCTCTCTGACGGAGCCCAGTGAAAGGGCGGTGTCCAGCCTGCTAGGCCGAGATCTCTTCAACTGCGAAATTTTGCCCCGAATGTGGCCAGAAAATCGGAAATTGAAAGGAATTACTTTGGCTTGAACATAATGGATGGTTTTACTTTGGAGGAATAGATAAATCCCTCGGCCTCGCTGGTCGCTCCATATCTTTTCTGAAGATCTTTCACGGGATCGGCATCCAGAGCCCTCGCAGGGCAGCTCTCCACACAGACGTGCTTTTTCCCCTCCTCCCACCTTTCCAGGCAGAGGTCGCATTTCTCCATCGGTCCCCCGGGCTCGCTCCGAAACTGGAGAGCCTTGTATCGGCACGCCTCCAGGCATAAACCCTCTGCCGCATTGCCCGGCCCTTGAGGCAGGCCCTGAGTGGGGGTCCTTGCCATCATCGGTCTCGATCTTTGTGATGACTCCATCCACAACGTACACCTTCAGCAGACAGATTCCGCCACAGTGTGTGGAGCAAACGGTAGAGACAACTTTTTCCTCTTTCGCTGTCACCCTATTTTCCTCTTCCCTGGCCAATTCGCGGCGAAGGTTGATTCCTGATATACCCCTAAAGCATAACACTGCAGAGATATAACTACAAACCTCCAGGCTCCGCGAGGGTCTAACGGAGGACCGCCGTTATTTGCCTCGGGTCCATCAGAGAAAGAAGGCATTTAGCCTGGATTCCCACGGAGGCGGATGCTTCTAACGGAATACTTTCGAAAACGGTCATTGTTGGCCATTCCGCCCGAGGGGATGTTAGTAAATTATAAAACTTATAAACATATATCCACTAAGTCAATAT
>Ga0209777_10002159_pt1 | contig 26566 bp, 20 predicted proteins | sample FrelakmetHBP12HB_FD_187147 | JGI IMG/M metagenome (GOLD analysis project Ga0209777, IMG submission 187147) | Freshwater lake sediment microbial communities from the University of Notre Dame, USA, for methane emissions studies -HBP12 HB (SPAdes)... | ecosystem: Environmental > Aquatic >... | reverse complement strand
CTGGATTTCATCCATGGAGTGCGGGGCCTTCTGCACGTCACCTTTGAAGAAAGAACGACGAGATTCGGCGGTTTCGCTTTGCTGGCGATAAATCGGTTTACCGTATGTAATCCTGAATCGGGATTCTTCGCCGCCGCAGTCTAACGGGAGTAGAATCTAGGCCGTAGATTCTCTCGCCTCCCCGGAGCGTACCTCCATAACGGAATGGAGATATTCCTGGAGGCGACGGTCCAGCAACGGCAACTCCCGGGAAATTGGGCCCTGTCCTGCATTCGGAAGACAAGCAGGTTTCCGTTCTCCTGCGGAATGCGCGCCTTGTTTAGCTGTTGGGAGGGAGTATGAACCTCCGCAAAGGATTACCGGCGGTTGACCTCTCTGGTTTCATTTCGCATCCACTCAAGATCGTGGCCCCAGCCCTGCTCCTCATGATCCCTATTCTCCCGCACATCCCAGTCACACGAGCCGCCGGACCGCGCGATGAGAATCTGAACATCGAGATTCAGGTAAACGTGAGCTGGAAAGACTACGACAGCCATTCTGCGGGCATCCTTCAGACCGGCTCGTTCTCCGTACAGGTGAGCGGCACGGCCACGCAACTGCCTACCGGGAACCAAAACCAGGGGGTCAAGACTTTCCTGCCTGGGCAAATGAATGCCACCTACCACTATGAAAACAAGGGATACAGCAAGAATCCCGGCGGGAAGTGCCCAGCGCTGCAGTTCGACGTCAGCGGCTCCGGGTCGGTGCAAGTCCTGAGCGCCATGGGAATGACGGCCATCCCGGCGGACCCCTCGAGCATTGTTTTCTTTCACTTGGTGACCGGCACTGGCGATGCTTTCAAGATGGGGTATCGCGCCTTCTTCCAGGATTACGTTCTTTCGCCAGAAGATTTCCAGAGGATAACCTCTGGGCCGGCGCGAGACATGTATGTTTTCAGTTTCGCGCCGCTGACAATGAAGTACAAGGGCCGGCGCCAATGGAACTGCGCCGAATATCGGGACACGGATGGCCATCAGAGTTTCATTCTCGGAGGCGTTTTCGGGCTTCCCGCCCAGGGCATGATTGCCTCTTACCATTGGCAGTGCGAGCCGGTGAGCTGCGGCGCGTCGGCTTTAGGGGAGGACATGAGGTTCTTAGACTGGGGAGAAATCAAGAAGTATCCCCAGGACACTGGTTCAGGAAGCCACCGTTACCAGGCCAGTTGGCGTTTCGGGAAAATCAGGCCGATCGTCAAGATCAAGCGTCTGAAGAAAGTCGGGAACGCGGAGGTCTGGGACGACATCACCGACCGGCCGGATACAAAGCCCTCCAGTATTCTGATTGGGAAAAAGGTCAGGTTGAAGGCCGAGGTGGAACCGTCCTCGGAGGACGCCCAGAATGGGCAGTGGGAGATCAGCGGCGACGTAGTTTCGGGTTACGAGGCCGACGATGATCATGGCAAGGTCCTGCCACTCGGCGATGAGCAGAAGCGGTCGCCGAGGATTGAATTCGCCTGGGTGGACGGCCAGGCCGCCGGTGCCCCTTACAAGGCGACATATCACGCCGTCGCGAAATCCGGAGACAAAGCCGATGGGAGCGCGACCTTCCGGGTTTATGAACCGCAGGTCGCGGTGACGAAGGAGACGGGGAATGTCACTGTCGGACCCTGGCCGCCTCACAGCTGCCGGCTCTATCTGGGCAGTTTGAGCAGCGTCGGGCCTAACCCAGCAGGCCAACCCGGAATGTATCTCGAGAGCAATATCACTTTGCCGACGGAGTTTATGGGCGAGCCCTATCGGGCAGCCTACGTGCAGCTCATCAAGGAAGACGCCTTGGCGAGGCGGTCTTCCGGCGGGAGCTACCGTCAGAATGGGCCGTCCTATTACTGGGAAAGGGAAGCCAATCCCGAGCTGTGTCTGGACACTTCGTACCCCTACCACTATAAGTTCTTCGGCAACATGGACGAAAAAGAGCTGGATGATACGCCGGGGGTTGAACTCGATGACTCGACCTGGGAAGCGCGCACCCACGATTCCTTCGAGACCTATTTGATGTTTCTGCCAAGCGAAAACCCGTATTCTGACCCGGATGCCGTCTGGGTCCCGCTCAAGAAGGTGACCTGGAATTGGGGAGCGGGAGTCTTAAGGGGGGAAAAGGACGCATACGCCTGCGATCCCCGAGTATTCAAAATCATCAACCAGCAAAAGCCGACCCCTAAGGTCGAGGACTGCCACAAACACCCCGAGTGGACCTGCAACGTCAAATCCGACCATTGGGTATCCGTTCCTGACGGCAAGTGACGAGAGCCCCAGTTCACTTCGATTCGGGGAGGCTGTCGTCAAGGGACGTCGGGTGTTCCCCGTCAGCGCAAGTGGGACCAGTGAGACAGGAAAGTTGAGCTACAGTTTGGAGTTGGAGTCACCCCGAAACTGGGGTTAGACTGCCGCAGCGAGCCGCAAGTGTTCGTCGTTGACGCGCGCGAAATCTGCGAGAATTGTGGGCCATGGACACTATCCCAAGTCAGAATCAGGTCAGGACCTTCATCGTCGGTCTCGGCGGGCCTTCCGGCAGCGGGAAGTCTACGGTTGCTAAGCGCGTAGCCGCCCGTCTCGATGGAAATGTTATTTCCATGGAGGTCTACTCCGCCGCAATGAGTTCGGCTCCGTTTGCAGAACGGGAGAAGATTAACTACGACTTGCCCGGAGCCCTTGACCTCACGTTGCTGGTCAACAATGTTCGCGACTACGCCGCCGGCAAGGCTGTCGATGCTCCCATCTACGATTTCGCGCAGCACCTTAGGGTGGAGAATCAGCACACGCATATTCCAGCAAAGCCGCTGTTGATCGTGGAGGGCATCCTGGCACTGTACTTCGAGCAGTTGCGGCCGTACTTCAACCTGTCCATCTACCTGGACGCACCCGATGAAATCTGCTTCCATCGCCGCAGGGTGAGGGACATCACTGAGCGCCAGCGGCACACCGAGTTCATTCAGTGGCAGTGGGAGAACATCGTGCTGCCGGCCGCACGCCAGTATGCGCTTCCCAGTAAGCGTTACGCGGACCTGGTGCTGGACAGCACGGCGGACGTCAGCGCCATGGAGAAGAGCGTCTTTGACGCCATCCAGGCAGCGATGGCGAAGCACACCCCGGCAAGCTAGCTGTGTTTTGGGAGGCGCCGGAACAGCCCCGTCCACGAGAACATCAGGTGGCAATCTTCACTCGCCGATGCCTTCACTCGGTCGGAGCGGCCGGCACCCAGCTCCCCGCTGCCCTGAAGGCGATTGCCAGTGACTTCAGCGCACTGCGGGCGCTCTTTCCCAAGGCGTGCCGCGTCTGTCCACCGGCGACATTGAGGGCCGAAGAAGTTTGTTCCGCGCTGGTGGCAATGGCACCCTGTGGCACACTGGCGACTGCTACGGCCCGTTGAAAGCCGCGGAAAGGAGGGTTCCGCGCCGCCACCGGCTCTCCGGTGCTCGTCAGCCGCCCGATACGCTCCTGGGTGAAGTCGCTTCGGCTCATCTTCACCGCCAGGTCCCAGCCCGGAGATTGTGCCCACGCCGTGCCGTTCATCGGGAAATCCTTCTCTCCGAGGTTGACTACCGTGCCGGCCACAAGCGGCTCGGCTCCGCTGCACACGTCAGCGCCGCATCCCGTGCCGCACTGCGCAAGAGCGAGAAACGACGCGTGCTTCCCGCCGGAGACCCACACCTTCGGCCCATGCTCTTCCGCCTGCAACGTCTGGGCCGGATACAGGCGGCTGATGTCGCACACCGTGTCCTCGTGCGCGGCGGCGTACCAGTAGACCGCCCGCCACTGCTCCGCCCCGGCATCGGTGTTCGTCTTTCGCACGAGCACCGCCACATGTTCCGCATCGAGCGGGTGCCTGCGCTTGCCGCAATCACTCGTCCAGAGGTGAAAGTAATGCAGCTCTACCATGCTGCCTTCGGTCGGGCTCGTGACAGGAAAAGCTTGTCCATAGATTGTGCCATTGCGTGACTGGAAGGTCGGCGTCTTCAACTCCGGCGTGAATGTCGCCGGGGCTACCGCGCAATCCGTGGCGGAGATCAGGAACTGCGGCACGAACTGATCGAGCAGCATCTGCTCGTCGGCATCGCTCAGTCCGTCACGGTCGCTGTCGCGGGGGCTGCTCTGCTGGCCGAATGCCGTGGCCGCAAGGAGAAAGACGATACAGCAATCATGGGAGAGCCGAGCTATGAGGCGATGCATGCGTTCATCTTACGCTCCGCGACGCCCCGCCATCGGAGACCAATCGGCATCCGGCAATCTTCAATCGGCCATCCCCGGCATCACCAGCACCTGGATCGCCGAAGGCTGCTCCTTCCAGTGGTAGACCCGCTCCGTGGCCTTCACGAAGTCCGAGGGCTTGGCGTCCGGGATCTCCAAGAACGTCTGCGGATTGCGATCCACCAGCGGAAACCATGTGCTCTGCACCTGCACCATGATGCGGTGTCCGCGGCGGAAGCAATGCGCGATGTCGGGCATGTTGAAGTCAACTTCTTCTGTCTTGCCCGGCGTCATCGGCTCCGGCTTCTCCCAACTGTGGCGGAACTTGGCGCGCATGGGCTCGCCGCGCACAAGCTGCTGGTAGCCGGCCATGGTCGCCTGCGGTAACTGCACGTCGGTCGGCTGCTTGTCGGAGGTCGCAGGCGGCTCAGGGTAGTCGTCCGGATAGACGTCAATCAGCTTCACCACGTAGTCCGAATCCGTCCCGCTGGTGGAGACCCACAGCTTCGGCGAGACCGGCCCCACAATGGTCACATCGCTTTCCAGCGGATCGCTCTGGTACACGAGCACGTCAGGACGCGTCGCCGCAAAGCGCTGATCGCTCGCCATGTACTCCTGCGGCGGGCGCGCGGGGTAGTTGTAGTTGATGTACGGCACCGGGCGGTTGGGGTCGCTCACATACTCGTCGTACTGCGCGTCGCTGCCCTGGGGCGCGCTCCAGCCCAGCTTGCCCCCGGCCAGCAGATAGAGCATCGCCGGCTTGGCCTGCTTCGGAGGCCAGCTCGCGTACTGCCGCCAGACGTTCGTCCCCGTCTCAAAGATGTAAGCCTCGGGCAGCTTCGGCTGGCCGTCGCCCTTCAACGTCTGCTCGAAGAATTGCGCGAAGATGTGCTTGCGGTAGAACTCGCCGGTGTCGGAGTCGAAGTTCACCCGCCCCAGGCTGTGCCCCTGCCAGTGCGCCCAGCCGCCGTGCACCCACGGCCCCACGACGATGGCATTGAAGATGCCCGGATTATTCTTCTCGATGGTGGCGTAGGTGGTGAACGGGCCCTGCAGGTCCTCGGCGTCGAACCATCCGCCCACGGTCAGCACCGCGCAGTGGATATTGTGAAAGTGCCGCGAGATGTCGCGCGTCTTCCAGTAGTCGTCGAAGGTGGTGTGGCGCATCTGGTCGGTAAAGAGCGGGTTCGAGCCATCGAAGAACTTCTGGTCAATGTCAGCCAGCGAACCGGCATCCAGCAGCAACTGGTAGCCGTCCGGAACCTGTGCGCCACCACTGCTGCCGGACCGCCGCTCGGGCGCCGACGGATTCTGCTGTGGGCGGAAGAAGCTGTAGAAGCCGAAGTTCGCCCCCAGCATGAACGCTCCGTTGTGATAGGCGTCGTCGGTGTTGAAGAGGTTGGTCATCGGCGCCTCCGGCGAGGCAGCCTTGATGGCCGGGTGTGAGTCAATGATGCTCGATGAGGCGAAGAACCCGGCGTACGAGATCCCCCAGATGCCCACCTTCCCGTTGTTGTAGGGCACGTGTTTCAGCAGCCATTCCACCGTGTCGTACATGTCGGAGCTCTGGTCAACATCCTGCGGCGTCTTCTTTACGTCCAGGTGCGGATACATCTCCTCGAACTTCCCTTCGGACATGTAGCGCCCGCGCACGTCCTGCACCACGAAGATGTAGCCTGACTCGAGCAGCTCCTGCGGTCCCAGGCGCGCCACGTTGTCTTCTCCGTAAGGGCCCACGCTGTACGGCGTCCGGCTCACCAGGAAGGGGTAGAGCTTCTGCGGACCGGCGTCCTTGGGCACATAGACGGCGGTGAAAAGGTGCACGCCGTCGCGCATGGGAATGCGGAACTCGTACTTGGTGTAGTGGGCCTTGGCATCAAACTCGGGAGTGCGGCTCTGGCCCAACGCCAAACAACTCAAACCGCACAGCAGGAAGAACACGGCGGACAGCCTTCGGATCATCTCGTCATCGCTCCGGGATGGAATTTCGCAACCCTATCGCCACGGGGGCAGCGGCGTCAAGCTGCGCGGGTTGGGCTCAGTTGTCGGTTTCGGTGGGAGGGACGGCGAGAATCTCAATTTTCAATATTCAATTCGTGGTGATTCGCCGCGCTCCGGTTTCTACTCCTATTCCACCGTGTGCTTGGCCGTGTAGCCGTCGCGGGCAATCACCTGATACTTCAGCTCCTTGTTTTTCTCGTCCTTCACGATGAGCGGCTTGTCGGTTCCGGGCTGCACCAGTTCCACCTTCAACTTGCGGAAGGTCCCATCCAGCTTGGTGTTCGCCGGGTGGTAGTAGATGGTGTACTGGTTGCGCACGTCGGCGCCGATTTCGCGGAAGAGCGCCGGGAGCTCGCCGGTGAAGCGCGGGCTGAATGAGCGTCCGCCCGTCATCCGTGCGAAGGTAGCCATTTCGTTGTCGGCTTGTAGGAAGTCGAGCGAGCGCATCTGCGCCCCCATGCCCGACCGCATTTCCAGCGCCTGCCGGTAGAGGAAGCCAGTGCTCACGGTGAAGATGGTGACGTTGGGCGTCTCCTTGATCTTCTTCAGGATCTTGTCGTAGGTGATGCGGCTGAAGGTGTCAAGCCCGCTGCCGATAAGGACTACCTCTTTGCGCCCTTCGATGCGGTCCAGGCGGTCGAGCGTGTCGTAGAGCGCGTCAAACATGTTGCTCTCCCGGAAGCCCGGAATGCGCATCATGTTCAGCGCCGAGTACACCGCCTTCTTGTCGTTCGTGAAGTCCACGAGGATGGTGGACCTCATGTCGTATTCGATCACCGCGATGTAGTCATCCTTGCGCATCTGGTCGGCAAAGGCATACGCCGCGTTGAGCGCGTCATACATGAACTGGTAGTTCGTGTCGGAAAACTCGATCAACAGCACCGCGGTGAACGGCGCCTCGGTCACGCGGAACCCCGTGACCTTCTGCTCGATGCCGTCTTCCAGCACGCGGAAGTGATCGCGCTTCAGCCCGGGGATGAACTGACCGTTCTTGGTCAGCACCATCGCGTTCACCTGCACCTCGGGCACGTTCACGCTGATCGAGTAGTTCGGCATCCCCTCCGGCGTCTTCGGCCTCGGCGGGGGTGCAAGCGCGGGCTTGTCATCGGTCTTCTTGGGAATGGCGTAGGGCCCGGTTTCGCCCTGCGGGCCGCCTTCTTCGGTGGGTGGAGGCTGCTTTTGGCCCTGGGCCTGGTCGCCCTGCTGGCCCGTCCCTGCCGGCTGACCGGACTGCTGAGCCCAGCCCACCGCCGTCAGGCACAACCCGAGGAAGAGCGCCAATATCGCTGCTGCCGCGACTCTTCGAAGTGCATCCAAACCTGGGTGAATACGAATGGACATAAGCCACCTTTGGCACGCGGAGTCTACGCTAGTATAGACGCTCCGCCGCACCGCAAAGTAGCGCCGAACTTCAGACCTTGCAGGAAGGCCGCCCACAGGGGCAGCCTTCACATTTCAGGACGAGATTCGTCTACCAGACCTCGCACCGCTTAGCTGCCGGACGCACCATCGCTGAATCCGCCGGACAGGAGAACGCTTTCTGGAAAGGCGGCAGGTTCGAGAGCGGCCCGATGACACGGTACTTGGCGATGGGATGGGGATCACCCTGGATCATCAGGCGCTGCGTTTCCGGGCGGATGGCGTCACCGCGGAACTGTCCCCAGGCGATGAAGAACTGCTGGTCGGACGTGAAACCGTCGATCACCGGCAGCGGCGAGCGCCCTTCCTGTGACTTCTTGAATGCCAGGTAGGCGATCTTCGCGCCCGCCAGGTCGCCGATGCTCTCCCCGAGCACCAGCTTGCCGTTATGGTGGATCGTGGGCTCGATGAAATAGCCCTCAAACTGATCCACCACGCACTGCGTCTTGGCCTGGAACTTCTTCAGGTCGTCGCTGGTCCACCAGTTGTTCAAGCGCCCTTCGGCATCGTACTGCGCGCCCTGGTCGTCAAAACCATGGCTGATCTCGTGGCCGATGACCACCCCGATGGAGCCATAGTTCACCGCGTCGTTGGCCTGCATGTTGAAGGCCGGCGGCTGCAGGATGCCTGCGGGGAAGACGATCTCATTGAGCTGCGGGTTGTAGTAGGCGTCCGAGGTGGGCGGCGTCATTCCCCAGCGGCCGCGATCAACCGGCTTGCCGATCAGCGAGCGGTCATCCGCCACGCCGAACTTGCGGGCGGCCACCACGTCGGCAAAGTAGGCATCGCGGCGGATCGTGACGCTGCTGTAATCCTTCCATTTGTCCGGATAGCCGATCTTGGGATTGAAGGTCGCAATCTTCTCCAGTGCTTTCTTCTTCGTCTCCGGGCCCATCCAATCGAGCCCCTTGAGGGTGTCGGTCATCGCCAGCAGAAGGTTCTTCACCATCTCTCGCACCCGGGCTTTGTATTCCGGCGGGAAGTAGCGTGCCACGTACTCCTGGCCCAGCGCTTCGCCCAGCAGGCCGTCGGTGGCTTCCACGCAGCGCTTCCAGCGTGGCTTTATCTCCTGGGTGCCTTCCAGATAGGCGCCGTAGAAGTTGTAGTCTTCCTGTACGAAATCAGCCGAGAGTGAGCCGGCAAAGCTGTTCAGTACGTGCCACTTCAGGTAGGTCTTCCAGTCCGCCAGCGGAACTTCCCTCACCTGGCGGTCAACTTCCTCGAGGAACTTCGGCTGGTCCACGTTCAGATCCACCGCCGGAAGATTCGCGGCCTTGAAGTAGCCCTCCCAGTCGAGGTGGGGAGCAAGCTTCTGCAGCTCGGCGAATTTCATCTTGTGATCGGTGGCGGCCGGGTCGCGCAGCACCACGTTGTCGAGCGACGCTCCGGCCAGACTGGTCTCCATGGCCATCACCGAGCCGGACATCGCGCCGGCCGAGGGTGCGCTGTAGCCCGCCAGTTCAAACATCTTCTGCACGTGCACAAGGTACTTTTCGCGCGCGTCCTTGAAGCGTTCATCGGGCTTGAGATAGTAATCGCGGTCCGGTAGCCCCAAACCGCCGGCAAAGCTGTCGGCGATCACCTGGGTTGGATTGTGGTTGTCCTGCGAGGAAACGATGCCGAACGGAATGAAGATGCCCATGCCGTGCAATTCAATGATGAATCGCTGGACATCGTTCATATCCTTCAGGCTGTCGATCTTCTGCAGGTACGGCTGAACCGGCGTGATGCCCAGGCTATTGACCGCCTTCTCATCCATGCAGGCCGCATAGAAGTCGCCGATCTGCTGGCGCACACCGCCCGCGGGCTCGCCCTTCCCGGCGGAGACTTCGTCGAGAATTTCCTTCAGCTTGTCCTTGGAGCTCTCTCCCGCGGCCCAGCGCCGGCTCCAGCGCTGCATGGACGGCGGGATGGGATTGTTCGCCCGCCACGTTCCGTTGGCAAACTCGTAGAAATCAGTGCAGGGGTTCACGCTGCGATTGATGTCTGACAACTCGATGCCGCGTCCGGCGGAAGTCTGGCAGAGCGCCATCGCTGATGCTGTCACCACTAGAAAACACACACGCAGAATCCGCATATAGTCCTTTCAAACTTTGTGGAGATGGGACCGTCCTATTCTCAACCTCGGGGCAGGTCGTTCACAACACCCAACTCCGGGCGCCCAACGCCGGAAAACACACCTTCCCCGCTGTTGGTACGGAGTGGATGAAGGATTAGTTGCAGCGATGTCGGGCCGATGGACGTGCCACAAGGATTCAGTTGCCCGACGGCAGTCTGATTTCGATGTTTCCTCGCCGCCGACGATTGTGTATGCTCATTTGCACATCTACGATCCGGGGGTTGGTATGTGCGAGACTGCGTTGGTTCGCGCTCTGAGTTTCCTGCCGTCGAGTTTCGCCGCTCCCCGCGCGCGCCGCCTCTTCGTGCCCGCTGCGCTGCTTTTCCTGCTGCTGTGTGCTGTGTCGGCAGCAGCGCAGACAAACGCCTGCCATCAGCCGGCGAAGTCCGCCGGCGCTTTCACCTGCCCGGCGGTGATCGTGGTGACGGCCGGCAAACCAGATGCTTCCGGCTGGCAGGTGGAAGGAAGCTCCGCCGACGGCAGGTTCGCCTTCGAGTCCGTGGCTATTCTCAACGGAACGCCCGGTCCCAATGAGGCCGAGCTGATGCCCGACGACATCAAGCAGTCCGGCAGCCACGTGACCCACCTGTGGCGTGTGAGCGACTACCGTGCTGAGAATGTCTTTGCGCGCTGCAGCTACCGCGGCACTGCGCTGAAGCTGCTGTCCAACGTGCCGCCGGAGATCACCTCCTGCGCGCAGCACCTCAACCTCAACGCAAAAGGCCTCCCCGGAGAAGGCTCCACCATGGCCTGCCAGGCCGGGAAGTCTGCGTCGTAAGCCTCTATAATGCCGGTGAGCGCCGGCTGCGCCGCGGCGTTACTTCACCTATGGCCAGCTTCGAGCTCTTTGTCGCCGCCCGCTACCTGCGCGCCAAGCGCCGGCAGGCGGTCATCGGCGTCATCACCGCCATCTCCATCATAGGAGTGGCCGCCGGCGTCGCCTCGCTCATCATCGCCCTGGCCATCAACAACGGCTTCCGCCAGGAGCTGCAGGAGCGCCTACTGGGCTCCACTTCGCACGTCAACCTGATGCGCGTGGAGAACGACGGCATCGTCAACTGGCGCACGCTGCAGGCCCGGCTTGACCGCACCCCGCACGTCCTGGCCTCGGCCCCGGCCATCTACGAGCAGGTGCTCATCTCCCGCGGCTCCCGCGCCCGCGGAGCCGTGCTCAAGGGTGTGCAGCCGCAGGAGGAGCTGCGCGTCAGCGACCTGCTCAATTCCGTCTCGCCGCGCACGGCTCTCGACGATTTCTCCCGCCGCAGCTCTCCGCACCAATTCGGCGCCGACGCCGCAACCACCGGCGAGAGCGATTTCGCCCTCGAGCGCCAGCAGCTGGCGCAGTTGCCGCCCATCATTCTGGGGCGCGACCTGGCCAACGAACTGGGCGCCGCCACCGGCGCGGTGGTGCTCGTCACCAGCCCGCAGGGTGAGCTCACCCCCTTCGGACTCGTCCCCAAGTACCAGCGCTTCAAGGTCGCCGGCGTCTTCCAGTCGGGCTTCTACGACTACGACTCTTCCTGGGCGCTCATTACCCTGCCGGACGCGCAACGCCTGTTCGCGCTTGGCGACGTGGTGAGCCTCGTGGAGTTCAAGCTGGACGACATCTACCGCGCCGCCGAGGTGGGCCGCGCCATCGAAGGACAAGCCGGCGCCGGCTTTATGGCCACCAACTGGATGGAGCAGAACCGCGCCCTCTTCCGCGCCCTGCGCCTGGAGCGTGTCGTTACATTCATCACCATCGGCCTCATTGTCTTTGTCGCCGCCCTCAACATCCTCATCTCGCTCATCATGATGGTGATGGAGAAGACCCGCGACATCGCCGTACTCGTCTCCATGGGCGCGCGCCGCTCGCAGATTCGCCGCATCTTCATCTACCAGGGCCTGCTCATCGGCGTCATCGGCACCGCGCTCGGCCTGGCAGCCGGCTTTTCCCTCGCAGTGCTCGCCGGACATTACCGCTGGATCACGCTCTCCGCCGAGGTCTATGCCATTGATTACGTGCCCTTCGCGCCGCGGGTGATGGATGGCGTGCTGGTTGCCGCGGTTTCGCTCGCCATCTCATTCCTCGCCACCATTTATCCGTCCCAGTCCGCCGCGCGCATCCTGCCCGCCGAAGCGCTTCGCTACGAGTAGGCCCGTACCCGGCCCCAGTGCACTCCTCATGCACCGCTTTGCACATTTTTCGGCTGCCGGCACTTTTTCCCTTTGTGTCTCCAACCTTTCAGACCCATACTGATACTGTTTCGGACGGTTCCGCATATTTCAATATGCACCGGAGAGGTAGAGGCCCGCATCCAATGGAAAATGAGATGATTCTCAGGGCGGACAGCCTCGCTAAGGTCTTTCGCTCGGGCAACTCAGACTTGTTGCTCTTTGAAAATCTGTCCTTCCAGGTGCATAAAGGGGTGATGCTGGCTATCGTCGGCGAGTCCGGGGCGGGAAAGAGCACGCTGCTGCATCTGCTCGGCACGCTCGCCAGGCCCACGCGCGGCACGGTGCACTTCGGCAACCTCGACCTCGGGGCCCTCTCCGAGGAAAAGGCGGCCGAGTTTCGCAACCGCGAGCTTGGTTTTGTCTGGCAGTTTCACTATCTACTGCCCGAATTCACCGCGCTGGAAAACGTTGCCATGCCTCTGCTGCTGCGCGGCGTCGCTCGCCGCCAGGCAGAGACGGAGGCGCGGTACTGGCTTTCCGAAGTAGGGCTGGCACAACGGGGCCATCACCGCTCTGGAGAGCTCTCCGGCGGCGAACAGCAGCGTGTCTCGCTGGCTCGCGCTCTGGTCACGCGGCCGCGCATGTTGATGGCAGACGAGCCCACCGGCGATCTGGACAACAAAACGGCGGAGACCGTGTTCGAGTTGCTTGCCAGGTTGCATGGAGCCTGCGGGTTGACTTCGCTCCTCGTGACCCACAACGTCGCCTTCGCCCGGCGCTGTGACCGGGTTCTGGTGATGCATGGAGGAACGGTGACTGAAGTGCGGCCGGAATCATTGCCGGCGGCTTAGTTCTTTTGGGAAGGACTGGCATTTTGTGGTAACTGTGGTGATGGCGGAAGCCGGGCAGGGCTTCCGTTGGGTGGCACTGGCAGGCTCTTCCTGCCGCGCCCGGGTGAGGCAGAAGCAAGGTCCTGTCCTCGCCGCCGGAGTAAGGCGGTGCGGCCGGGGACCCGGAGAAGCATATGTTTGAGCGGTACACCGAGAAAGCCAGGCGCGTCATCTTCTTCGCGCGCTACGAGGCGAGTCAGTTCGGCTCTCCGTATATCGAGACGGAGCACCTGCTGCTGGGACTGTTGCGCGAGGACAAGGCGCTCACCAATCGCTTCCTGCGCCAGCACTCCTCGGTGGAGTCCATCCGCAAGCAGATCGAGGGCCGCACTACGATTCGTGAGAAAGTCTCCACCAGCGTGGATCTGCCCCTGAACAACGAGTGCAAGCGTGTGTTGGCATTCGCCGCGGAGGAGGCCGAGCGCCTCTCCCACAAGCACATCGGCACCGAGCACCTTCTCCTAGGACTGCTGCGCGAAGAGAAATGTTTCGCGTCCGAGATCCTGCAGGAACGGGGGCTGCGCCTGCCTGTCGTGCGCGAGGAGCTGTCGCGCTCATCCCAGGAAAAACCCCAGACCCAGCCCCAGCGCCAGAGCCGCGAATCCTCGCTGCTCGCCGAGTTCTCCCGCGACCTGACCCAGTCAGCGATGGAGAACCTGCTCGACCCTCTGGTCGGCCGCGACCACGAGGTGGAGCGCACCATTCAGATCCTCTGCCGCCGCACCAAGAACAATCCCGTGCTCATCGGAGAGCCCGGCGTTGGCAAAACGGCCATCGTCGAGGGCCTAGCACAGCGCATCTCGGATGGCGCCGTGCCCTCGTTCCTTGCTGACAAGCGCATCCTTGCCCTCGATCTCTCGCTCATCGTCGCCGGCACCAAGTACCGCGGCCAGTTCGAGGAGCGCCTCAAGACCATCATGAAGGAGCTGATGGACTCGCAGAACTGCATCATCTTCATTGACGAGCTGCACACCCTGGTCGGCGCCGGCTCGGCGGAAGGATCGCTCGACGCCGCCAACATCCTGAAGCCAGCGCTTTCACGCGGTGAGATTCAGTGCATCGGCGCCACCACGCCCGGCGAGTACCGCAAGTCCATCGAGAAGGACCGCTCGCTCGAGCGCCGCTTCCAGGCCGTGAAAGTCGCCCCTCCCAACGAAGAGGATGCCCGGCAGATCCTGATGGGCATCAAGGACCGCTACGAGAAGTTCCACGCCGTCACCTACACGGACGAGGCGATTGACTTCGCGGTCTCGCACTCGAACCGCTACATCCCGGATCGCTTCCTGCCGGACAAGGCCATTGACCTGATTGACGAGGCGGGCGCGCGCGTCAAGCTGCGCCAGACCGCCATGCCGGAAGAGATCACCGAGGTGCAGAAGCGCATCAAGTTCATCGTCCACCGCATGGATGGCGCCATCGCCAACCACGAGTTCGAGAAGGCGCGCTTCTACAGCGACGAGGAGCGCAAGGAGCGTGAGAACCTGCGCGCCCTGCGCGAGAAGCACCATCTCGACGATGCTGCTACCGGCGTGGTGCAGCGTGAAGACATCGAGGAGGTCGTCTCGCGCTGGACCGGCGTGCCCGTGGCCAGCATCAAGGAAGAAGAGTCGCAGAAGCTGCTGCGTATCGAGGAGGAGCTGCACAAGCGGGTCATCTCGCAGGACAAGGGCATCGGCGCTCTTGCCCGCGCCATCCGCCGTTCGCGTGCCGGCCTCAAGAGCCCGCACCGGCCCATCGGCTCGTTCCTCTTCCTCGGTCCCACCGGCGTCGGCAAGACGGAGGTCGCGCGCACCCTTGCCCAGTTCATGTTCGGCAGCGAGAAGTCGCTCATCCGCTTTGACATGTCGGAGTACATGGAGAAGCACTCCGTCAGCAAGCTCATCGGCTCGCCTCCCGGCTACGTAGGCTACGAGGAGGGCGGCCAGCTCACCGAGCGCGTGAAGCGCGCGCCCTACTCCGTGGTGCTGCTTGACGAGATCGAGAAGGCGCACCCGGATATCTTCAACATCCTGCTGCAGGTCTTCGAGGACGGCCAGTTGACCGACGGTTTGGGCAACACGGTTGACTTCAAGAACGCCATCCTCATCATGACCTCCAACATCGGCGCCCGCCACCTGATGAAGCGCACCGGCCTGGGTTTCCAGTCCAACGCCGAGGAGGCGGTCAGCGACAAGGTGGAGGAGATGGTGAAGAGCGAGGTCAAGAAGACCTTCAACCCCGAGTTCCTCAACCGCATTGACGAGGTGGTGCTCTTCCAGGCACTGACGGAGCAGGACCTCATCCAGATCGTGGAACTGATGGTCACGCAGCTCAACCAGAACCTGGCGCAGCGCTCCATCACCATCAACGTCACCGAGGAGGCCCGCAAGTGGATCCTCGACAAGACCATCACCGACCGCTCCTACGGAGCGCGCCCGTTGCGCCGCGCCCTGCAGAAGTTCGTTGAAGACCCGCTCTCCGAGGCGCTCATTCAGGGCAGCATTAAGACGCGCCCGGCGTTCCTCGAGGTCTATCTCGACAACAACCAGCTCTACTATCGCGAAGTCGGCGAGGAGAGCAGAGACGGCGCCGCCATGTTGCTCAACTAGGCAGCCGGCAGGTCACAGCACAGGGGCGGTCCTCGGGCCGCCCCTGACGTTTGCCGGGGTAGCGCCGGGCTTCAGCCCGGCGCTATGCGCCCAAAGGAGAAAGGGGCTTTAGCCCCTGAGGTGCGACCATCCCTGCGCCGCCCTAATTGAATCTTTGCCCTGCCGGATTCATCTATATAATTGTGACTTTGCTCGTATACTCCGCACCTTGGTGCCCTGACTGCCGCGAAGCCAAGCGCTTCCTTGAAGAGCACGGCATCCCATACACGGAGATCAACATCGAAACCACCCCCGGCGCTGCCGATGAGGTGATTCGTAACACGGGCAAGCGCGCCATTCCGCAGTTCGTCCTTGACGGCAAGTGGATTCAGCCTTACCGTCCGGGCCGCGGCTTTCTCTACGAGGAGATGAGCCACCTGTTGGGAGTGACCACCAAGCTTTGAGTTCGCCTCCAGCCCGCGAAACTGCGGGTAGAGGCTCCCCGGCGGGCCGGCAACGGCCTGCCCCTGGAAGACCGCCTGTTCGAATCAGTCCTTCGCGGCCATCCAGAAGAGCATGACCCCGGCCGGCGCAAACCAGCACGGCTCGGGTCATCGCCCCAGGGTTCGGGAGACAACGCCGCATAACCGCGCGGAATCAAAGTTCCAAGAAAGACTTCCTGACAGGCCGGCACCCGCCGGCCTCAATTTCTTGGTTCAGCAAACCGGGTTTCCATTTCAAGCAACCTTGCTGCCGACCACCAGGCCTATAATCGCCGTATCCCAACAGCAGTCAGGCCGAAGCCGTCGAAGGAGGGCCTTTATGCGCCGTCTGTTTGCCTTTACTCCGTTCCTCCTGTTCTTCTTCTCCGCCGTTCTCGCCGCCCAGACCAACTACGCGCCATGCAAGCCGAAGATCGCCCATGGCACGGCGACCAAGGACCCCGCCAGCGGGCAGTACCGCCTTGCGTGCGACTTCGGTTACGTGTTGAGCGGCAACGCCACTGCGACGTGCACGGTCACTGCCGCGGGTGGTGAGCAGTGGAGCCAGAAGCTCGGCTCCTGTCTGCCCACCTGCGTGGTTCCCTCGGTGACAAAAGGAAAGGTGCTTGACAGCAGCGGCGCGCCGGCCGCGGCCAGAGTGCCGCTGGGCAGCAACGTCGTAGTGCGGTGCGATCCCGGCTACGCGCCCTCCGGCAACGTCAACAATTCGTGTCTGGGTACGGACACCAGCACCCACTGGGCTTCGCCATTCCCTACATGCACGGCCATTGGCGCCTCCCAGCCATCGGCGCCGGCAGGGCCGGCAACGCAGGTCGCCTGCCCTCCCTCGCTGCAGATCACACAAGCCGACTTCACCACCAGCGTTGGAACGCTGAAGTACTCACCCGCCGACTGGCGGTTGAGCGCCGGCGCTGCGCTCTCGTTGACGCTGCAATTGCAGTCGGCCAACGTGGATAACGGTCAGTTCCTCAACTGCGGTTACGGCTCAAGAAACGGCCTCGCGAGCCTGCTGAAACCGGTCTCCAGCTTCGGCAGCCGGTGCGTGGTCGCGAGCGACGGCATCTCGTTCAACTGCTACAAATAGCTCCCGTGGGCGCTAGGGCTGGGAGTCGCGAAGCAGGAACCGCGCCTGAACCGCTGCTACAATGATTAGTTGCGCGCCGCCTGCCGCACGCACCGTCGCGCCATGTCCCAAGGAGAGCTTTCGTGATCGCCCGCTATACCCGCCCGGAGATGGGCCGCATCTGGCGCGACGAGAACAAGTTCCGCACCTGGCTGGAGGTCGAGATCGCCGCCAGCGAGGTCCTGGCGGAGGCTGGACTCGTCCCCAAAGCGGCGGCCCGCGCCATCCGCACAAAGGGCGATTTCGACCTCAAGCGCATCCGCGACATTGAGGACGAGGTCCGGCACGACGTCATCGCCTTCACCATGGCCGTCTCCGAGAAGGTCGGCCCCGAGTCGCGCTGGCTGCACTTCGGGCTGACCTCCAATGACGTGGTGGACACCGCGCAGGCGCTGCTCATCAAGCGCGCTTCCGAGATCATCCATAAGGACATCGAGCGCCTGCTCGACGTGCTCAAGCGCCGCGCCTTCGAGTTCAAGGACACTCCACAGGTCGGCCGCACCCACGGCGTCCACGCCGAACCCATCACCTTCGGCCTGAAGCTCGCCAACTGGTACAGCGAGATGCAGCGCAACCTGGAGCGCTTCGAGCAGGCTGCCGAGCAGATGCGCGTCGGCAAGTTTAGCGGCGCCGTGGGCAACTGCGCCCATCTTGAGCCGCAATACGAGGAAGCCATCTGCGAGCGCCTCGGCCTGGAGGTGGCGGCAGTCTCCTCGCAGGTCATTCAGCGCGACCGCCACGCGCATTACGTCGCCACGCTCGCCATCATCGCCAGCAGTCTGGACAAGTTCGCCACCGAGGTCCGCAACATGCAGCGCACCGAGGTCCGCGAGGCCGAGGAACACTTCAGCGAGAAGCAGAAGGGCTCCTCCGCCATGCCGCACAAGCGCAACCCCGTCATCAGCGAGCAGATCAGCGGGCTGGCGCGCGTGGTGCGGGCCAACACGCAGGCCGCGCTGGAGAACGTGGCTCTCTGGCATGAGCGCGACATCTCGCACTCCTCCGTCGAGCGCGTCATTATGCCGGACTCCACCATCCTGATGGACTATTTGCTCGCTAAAACGGCCGACCTCATTGACCGCCTGGTGGTCTATCCCGAGCGCATGCTGCGCAACCTGCACGCGACCGGCGGACTCGTCTTCAGCGGTCAGCTCCTGCTCGACCTGGTCGAAGCCGGCATTTCGCGCGACGAGGCCTACCGCCTGGTGCAGCGCAACGCCATGCGCGCCTGGAACGATGAGATGCCCTTCCGCGATCTCATCTTCCATGAGGACGCCATCATCAACCGCGTTGACCCGGAGACCCTGGAGCGCGCCTTCGACCTCGACCGCCAGCTCCGCAACGTGCCCCGGATTTTCAAGCGCGTATTTGGCTCCGAGGGCAAGGCCCGTGCGGCCAAGCCTCAAAGAAACACCGCTCGGCGCATCTTGGAAGCCGCCGCTTCCCGCCGCCAGCGCTGAAATTAGCGTCCAAATGAGAAGGGGCGCGGATCACTCCGCGCCTTTCGTCCTGCGCAATCCTCGCTTCTAGTCTCGATCCCCTGACTCTTAATCGCGCGAGGTGCGCGCCTCTTCCAGCAGCCCGACCAGCACGCGCAGCTTCTTCCCGCCCATGTGCCCGAGCAGCTCGCGTCCGAAGTCATCAATCGGTTTGTCGAGCCGCTTCAGCAGCTCCACCCCCTTGGAGCTGATGCGCGACACCACCGCGCGGCGGTCCTGCGTGTCGCGCGAGCGCGCCAGCCAGCCGGCGCGCACCATGCGGTCAAGCAGGCGGGTGATGTCCGGGTCACGCTTCACCATGCGCTCGCCGATCTCGCCGCACTTGTGGCCGTTGGGCCCGGCGCCGCGTAGGATGCGCAGCACGTTGAACTGGGTAGGCGAGACGCCGTAGGACTTCAGCATCTCCGCCATGCGCGATTGCAGCTCGTCCGCCGTGCGCTGCAGCGCCAGGAAGGCTTCCTGCTCGGTTGTCCGGAAGGGCCTCTTCTGCTTGAGCTCTGCCTGTAAGAGGTTCTTCTCCGGTTTCACAATAGATGTGATAACGAATACTTGCCGGAAGACGCAAGAATTCGACGCGAGTCGTTCTCACAGCCTGTTGATCAGGCTCGCCACGTACCCGCCGCCGAAGCCGTTGTCTATGTTGACCACGGTCACGTTGCTGGCGCAGGAGTTCATCATCGCCAACAGCGCCGTCAGCCCGCCGAAGGAGGCGCCATAGCCCACGCTGGTCGGCACGGCGATGACCGGTACTCCGACCAGTCCGCCGACAACGCTCGGCAGCGCGCCCTCCATGCCAGCGCACACCACCAGCACCCGCGCCGCAGCCAGCGCCTCGCGATGCGCCAGCAGGCGGTGCAGCCCGGCCACGCCCACGTCGAAGATGCGAGCCACCTCGTTGCCCATAAGCTCCGCCGTCAGCGCCGCCTCTTCCGCTACCGGCACGTCGCTCGTTCCGGCTGAGACCACCACGATTGTTCCCTTGCCGAGTTTCTCTTCTTTCTGCCGCAGCGCCAGCGCCCGCGCCGCTATGACGTGCTCCGCCTTCGGCACCCGTGCCCGCGTTGCCGCCACCTGCTCGTCGGTCACGCGCGTCGCCAGCACGTTGTTGCCCTTGGCGGCCAGGCTCGCGAAGATCTCCGCCAGCTGTTCCGACGGCTTACCCGGCCCGAAGATGACCTCGGGCGCACCCATCCGCAGCGGACGGTGATGGTCCACCTTGGCGAATCCCAGGTCCTCGAAGGGAAGATCTTTGAGCTCCTGCAGCGCGTCGTCCGGCGAGAGTTCGCCCGCGCGCACCCGCTCCAGCAGCGATTTCAGTCGGTCAGCGTCCACCTGTTCAGCGTATCACGCGGAAAGATCCTTCGCTTCGCTCAGGATTTCGGCACGCGACTCCCGCAGTCTCCCCTTCTCCCGCCTCGCGGGATCAGGGTCGACTGCTCACGCCGCGTAACGCCTCAAGTTCCCGCTTCCTGGTCCCCGGTTAGTTCCGGTCGGCAATCGGCATTCGCCAATCGGCAATATTCAATATCCGATCTTCAATATTCAATTCTGCTAGGCTATCTCCATGCCAGATGCCCCTCTGCCTGCCGCCCGCGTCACCCTGGCCGCCACCGGCGCCAGCGGAGCCATCTTCACCCGCGCCATGCTTCATGCGCTGGAGGCCGATGCCCGCGTCGCCGAGGCTAACTTCATCGCCAGCGACAACGCTCTGCGCGTGATGGCCGAAGAACTCAGTCTCACCGGCCGCGCCAACATCGTCGAGCAGCTTCTCGCTGCCGCGCCGAAGAAGACCCGCCTGCACGCCAACGCCGACATCGGCGCAGACATCGCCAGCGGCAGCTATCCCGTGCACTCCATGCTGGTGCTGCCCTGCTCGGTCGGCACGCTGGGGCGCATCGCCAACGGAGTCTCCGGCAACCTCATCGAGCGCGCCGCCGACGTCTGCCTCAAGGAGCACCGCCCGCTCGTCCTCTGCGTGCGCGAGACGCCGCTCAACCGCATCCACATTCGCAACATGGGCCTGGCCGCCGCCGCCGGCGCGAGCATCTATCCGCTTATCCCCACTTTCTACAACCTGCCCGACTCGCTGGAGACCATGGCGCGCGAGTTCTGCAACCGCGTCCTGGCGCACGTGGGATTGCCCCAGCCCGGCGCCTATGTCTGGAAGGGCTAGGGACCATTCTCAGTTCTCCGTATTGTGATTTGTATCAGGGCACGGCTATTGCCGTGCGCTTGCGGACGCAACTGCTGCGGCTTCAGCCGCTGAGGGGAACGCGGTCAGCGCCCAGCGCCTAGACCGGCTCTTGATCGCAATTGGAAAACAAACTTCACCTAGAACATGTTCTGGAATTGACATACCGGAGAATCCGGCGCTAGACTCCATCCAACACTGGAGAGGAGGTGGTCCGATGGAAAAAAGTTCTTGCGACTGTAGCAGCCATATCGTGATCAGTGAGGTGGCTGAGGCTTAGGGCGGCATCGCTCTAATTACTCGCCAGACTTGGCTTCTACGAGTCTGTCGCCGGGACCATCAGGCACGGCGGCCGTTGATTGGGAAACGGCAGCCGAATCCGCGGAACGATCCGCGCGGACGCCCGAGCGAGCCCGCCTCAGGCCAATCTAAACAGTTCCACCGCCGCCCCGCGTGCTACAGCGCGGGGCGCGACTTTTGATTCTTGAATTGTTCGGATTTACGAATTCTCGAATTGAACTATCAAGATCGCTCTGCGCGCAGGCGTTTCATCGGACGCGGTGTTCAATCTCCAATTCTTTGATCCCTCGCCCCAAACTGAATCCCAATCGGCACTCGTCAATCGTCAATCTTCAATCCCTTGCGTATCATTCCGACGGTGGCCTCCCTCATCCCCAGCCCATCAAGCTCCTCTGATGTAACCCACCTCGCCTCGCTGGCGTCGCTCCCTGCGCGCAGCTCGCCGCCCACCACGCGGCAGAGGAAATCAATGAGGACGTAGTGATATCGAGTGCGGCCATCGGCGTCGGGGAAGATGCTGTCGAAGACGTCGAGCACCGGGCCGACTTCCACCACCAGGCCGGTCTCTTCCAGCACCTCGCGGGCGCAGCCCTCGCGCAGCTTCTCGCCGAGCTCCAGCAAACCGCCGGGGATGGACCACTGCCCCGCCAGCGGCTCGCTTGCGCGGCGCACCACAAGTGCGCAACCGTCATGGATGATCACCGCGCCCACGCCCACCAGCGGCCGCTCCGGATATTCGCGTGTCATGCCCTCATGATAGCCCGCCGGGCGTGCGGTGGCCGCGAAGCCGGCATCGTAACGCCAGCGGAATCTGTTGTAGCTGTATTTATGAACCGTCATCCTGAGCGAGGAGGCGCGGCAAAACAAGTGCGCAGCGCGTGGATGCGCCTCCGAGTCGAAGGACCCTGTGTTTTGCCTTCTCAAAAGCGAACGCAGGGTGTTTCGACTCCGCGCCCAAAAGCAGGGCGCTCCGCTCAACATGACGATTCAGGAGAGGGATACGCCAACTCGTGAGCGCTTCGAGACGCCGGGCTGAAGCCCGGCTCTACCCCGCTGCTCTCGGCCTACAGCTTCAGCCCCTTCCCCCACTGGTCGTCAAAGCACACCTGGCTGATGGGAAAGCGCCCGCCGTACTTCTTGTCTTCGCCCTTGCGATGCCCAATGGCCAGCAGCGCTACCACGCGCACGCGCTCAGGGATGCCCAGCACCTCTCGCACCTTAGACTCGGCAAAGCCTTCCATCGGCGCGGTGTCGTAGCCCAGCGTCTCGGCTGCCCACATCATGGTGGTGAGCGCAATCATGGTCTGCCGGTTTGCCCACAGGCCGAAGTCCGGCGTAACTCCGCCGGCGTCGCCGGGCGCGCTCTCCAGGAAACTCGAGACATTCTTGCGGATCGTCTTCGCCACTTCGTCGTTCACCATGCCGCGCTCCTTCGCCAGGGAGATCATCTGTTCCAGGTCGTTGTCCTTCCAGCCCAGCGGATCGCCGCAGGCAACGATCACCACCGGCGCCTCTTCCACCTTCGGCTGGCCGAACGACGCCGCACGCAGGCGCTTTCGCTGCTCCAGGTCGCGCACCACCACGAACCGCCACGGCTGCAGGTTGTAGCCGCTGGGTGCCTCCAGCGCCAGCCGCAGAATCTCCTTCAGATCTTCCATCGGGACGGGTGTGGATTCGAAGTTTGATGTTGCGCGGCGCTCCGCCACCGCCTGGCGGAATGACTTCTCATGGATTGCCATCTTGCGCTCTCCTTGGGTTGATGATGAATTTCTCTCTGCGCTCTATCGGATGGAGCGTTTCCGCCTCCGGCTGCATTATTTGTTGCAACAACTAGTTTGCAGCCACAGGAAGCGTTCGAGACCCGAACCCGGCATCCCAGCCCTGGCCGGGGCCTCGTTCCGCTCGGTCACCCGTCCAAGCGCGTCGCGAGATGCTCAGTGACGTCTAACGAATCGCGTCCCCGGAGGTTACACTCCTGCCGCTGCGGCGTCTCATCAGGCACAGCATTCGATTCGCGCATCCAGGGGAGTGCGGTGGTTCGGTGTAGAATGGAAGCCCTTAAGGCCATGATTTATCGCGTGCCACAATCTGGGTATCGCAGGGAACGCAGAGGGTTCCGCTTCCTCGCTCTGTCTCTGAGCTTCTTCGTGGCGGTTCTCTTTGCCATGATTGCAAGCGCCTCGGCACAGATGGCAAACCCCAACGGCAGCAGCCCGACGAACCTGAAGACTCCCGTCGCTGCGCGCAATCAGGGCCAACACGGCTCGCGGCGCCTCCATGGCGCTGCACACGCCAAGCCCGCGCCGCAGGCGGCGAGCAGGTCCGCCGCGCCCGTCAACGTGGTGAAGCCTGCGCCGCCGAACCTCACGTCAAAGCCGGCGGTGACTCCCAGCGTGGAGTTCACCAGCGGCCAGCTCTCCATTGACGCGCCGAACTCCGAACTGGCCGATGTTTTCCGCGCGGTGCAGCGCGCTCTGGGCGCCACCGTCGAAGGCGGCCGTGTGGGCGAGCGCGTGGTGGTCCGGCTCGGGCCGGGTTCGCCGACCGAGGTCCTCACCGCATTGCTCGATGGCTCCCGCTACGACTACATCCTGGTGGGCAAGGCGGAGCAGCCTGGCGTAATCTCGCGCATCCTGCTCACCCCGCGTCCGAGCGAAGAATCGTCCACACCTTCCACCGGCAGCGCGCAGCCTGCGGCAAGGCCCGCTCCCCAGGCAGAAGAGAATGCCGACGAGACGACTGAGCCGGAGCCGGGTCAGTCGGAAGAGCAGCAGTCTCCACCTCCCATGCCGCCGCAGTTGGACCAGAACAACTTTCCGCCCAACCCGCGCATGCAGCAGATGCAGCAGCCGCAGCAGCCGCCGGAGATGCCTCCGGACAACCAGCAGCCGCAGTAAGCCTCCCCGTCGAACATCACAGCGAGCCGGTGATTCGCCTCACTGCGGCATTTGCCCATCCCGCTTAGAGTAGCCGGTTCTGGGGGTGCTGAAATCCGTCTGCCCGGCGGCCACTTCTTGCCGGAGGCGGTGCCGGCCCACGCCGTCCTGCACACCCCGGCCAGAGGGCAAAATGGCGATCCTTGACTCCTCCTCGCGGCGTCCCACCCAGCAGTACAGCGTAGAACAATTGAAGGACACGGCGGCACTCATGCGCGGCTACAATCTGGCCGCCCTCTACTGCGCCGGCTCCGGACATTCGGGCGGCACGCTCTCCGTCATGGACATCACTGCGGCGCTCTATCTGCGCGTCGCCGATCACGATCCACGCAATCCCCAGTGGACCGACCGCGACCGCATCATCTGGTCCGCGGGGCACAAGGCCCCGGCGCTCTACGTCGGCCTCGCCTTCGCCGGATATTGCGAGAAGAAGGACCTGTCGCTGTTGCGCCGGCTTTCGTCGCCGTTCCAGGGACACCCCCACTGGCTCAAGCTGCCGGGCGTCGAGGTCTCCAGCGGCTCGCTCGGGCAGGGCCTGAGCGTCGCCGTGGGCAACGCGCTGGCCGCGCGGCTTGATAAGAAGCCCTACAGCGTCTTCTGCATCATGGGTGACGGCGAGCAGCAGGAGGGCCAGGTCTGGGAGGCCGTCATGGAAGCCGCCCAGTACAAGCTCGACAACCTCATCGCCATCGTGGACAACAACCACCTGCAGATCGACGGTCGCACCGCCGACGTCATGAACGTTGACCCCCTCGACGAGCGCTACAAGGCCTTCGGCTGGGAGGTGGTGCGCATCAACGGCCATGACATGCAGCAGGTCGTGGACGCGCTGGAGAAAGCCAAGCAGTCGCGCAACGGAAAACCCAAGCTCATCCTCGCCGAGACCGTTAAGGGCAAGGGCGTCAGCTTCATGGAGAACGTCGCCGGCTGGCACGGTAAGACTCCCAACAAGGACGAACTCGCCAAGGCGCTCGACGAACTCAAGGTCGCCGACAAGGTTGACGTTGCGGGTCTGGCCGCCTGCGCCTCCGAGTACCAGGGCAAGGTGGATCGCAAGCTTGCCGCCAAGATGCCCAAGTTCGCCGAGAACTACTGGTGGAACGCACGCGACAACATGAAGGTGAAGATGGAGCCCACGCGCAAGGGCTTCGGCAAGGCGCTGGCCGATGAAGGCGGCGACGAACGCGTTTGCTGCCTCGGGCTTGACATCTCCGGCTCCATCACCATCAGCGATTTCTACACCAGCAACCCGGAGCGCAAGCCCCGCTGGCTGAGCATGGGCATCGCCGAGCAGTCGGCGACGGCCGTGGCCGCCGGCCTGGCCAAGGAAGGCAAGCTGCCCGTCCTCGGCACCTACGCCACCTTCGCCGCGGCGCGCAACCTTGACCAGGTCCGCGTCTCCGTCTGCTATGGCAACTTCAACGTCTTCATCGCGGGGGCGCACGGCGGCGTGAGCGTGGGCCCTGACGGTGCCACCCACCAGGCGCTGGAAGACCTCTTCGCCATGTGCAGCCTGCCCAACATGAGCGTGGTGGTCCCGGCCGACGCGGTGGAGACCTACAAGGCCACCCGCTACATGCTGCTCAAGCACAAAGGCCCCAAGTACGTGCGCTTCGCCCGCGAGGCCACGCCCATCGTCACCACCGAGAAGACGCCATTCGTCTTCGGCAAGGCCAACGTCCTGCGCTTCCGCGGCGAGAAGCCCGACATGGTTGACGCCTTCGAACAGATGCTCGCCGCCGATTACAAGGACGAGCACGAAGACCTTACGCTCATCGCCTGCGGACCCATGGTGCCTGAGGCAATGCGCGCCGCCTGGATCCTGAAGCGAGACTTCGGCTATGAATCGCGCATCCTCAACATGCACACCCTGAAGCCGATTGACCGCGAAGCCATCCTGCGCGCGGCGCGCGAGACCGGCGTCATCGTCACCGCCGAGGAGCACCAGGTGGGGGCTCTCGGCTGGCGCGTCGCCGGCATCGTGCTCGAAGAGCCAGCGCTGATGAAGCATCCCGTACTCTGCGGATACATCGGCGTGCTGGACCGCTTCGGCGACTCCGGCGCTCCGTGGGAGTTAGTGAAGGAGTTCGAAGTCTCCGCCGAGCACATTGCGCACAAGGCCGCCGAACTGATCGCCGCGCGCAAGCGCAACCTGGAACCGGCGCTCGCGGCGACGCACCGGTAGCGCCATCGCTCTTGTAGAGCCGCCGACGGCGCTGGTCGTCGGTGCGCGGCACAGAGGGGTCCGCTCAGCGGGCCCCTTCCATTTGCGCGGAAGATTGGTTCGAACAATAGACCGCTGGGGCGAAAACAAACGCAGGGTCCTTCGACTCCGCCGGATGCTGGCGCATCCGGCTGCGCTCAGGATGACGTGTGTTTTTCAATCGCCGGGATTATCTGGTCATGATTGAAACGCGGCGGTCAAAATGAACCGTCATCCTGAGCGAGGAGGCGCGAAGTCAGGCCCGCGTAGCGGGCCGATGCGACTCCAAGTCGAAGGAGCCTGCGTTCTAGACCAACTTAGTTAATAGTGTAGAAGCTGAATGGGTGCTATGTTGCGGGTGGCGATTCTCCCGACAGCGCGACGATGGCGAGAGCTTATTCAGATGATCTGCGGTGCCGCATTTTGCGGGCTTAC
>Ga0209777_10002158_pt1 | contig 26585 bp, 30 predicted proteins | sample FrelakmetHBP12HB_FD_187147 | JGI IMG/M metagenome (GOLD analysis project Ga0209777, IMG submission 187147) | Freshwater lake sediment microbial communities from the University of Notre Dame, USA, for methane emissions studies -HBP12 HB (SPAdes)... | ecosystem: Environmental > Aquatic >... | reverse complement strand
TGGAATAATGAGTTTGTCGGAGGCATTTACCGTCAGGAAATGGCTCTGCATTTCGATGACGTCAGATACCGAAAACGACAACTGGTTGAAAACATGTTTTCAGTTCTGAAAAGAAAGTTCAATGGCGATCTAAAAGCGAGAATATACCCCATCCAGAAGAAGGAAATCACCGGGAAAATGATTGTCTGTAACATTCACAGGTTCTTACAATTTCTTGTCTTTGAGGTTTTCTACAGAGCAGAATAATTTAAAATTTTAACAGTTAACAGTGCGTAAAAAATTATATTATAACCTGCACTTAAATCGCCAAGTACCCGTCCTCATCTTCTTTTTGGGTTGTTCTTGCTTACTTGATTTCTGTCCGTTCCCCAGTCTCCATGTAATAAACGTTCTCGGCAATTGAGCAGGCATGGTCTCCACAGCGTTCAAGGTATCGGGCAATCATGATGTAATGTGTACAGCGTGAGATGTTTTTCGGGTCTTCCATCATGTAGGTAATCCCTTCCCGGAACATCGAACGTCGTAATGCATCGACAGTATCATCCCGAGATGAAAAATTCTCTATCATCTTGATATCATCAGATTCGAAGGCTGCTATCGCATCATCCACCATGTCGATTACCAGATCCGCCATGTGGGGGATGCTCATCAGGTTGGCGATATGAGGTCGATCAGCAAGCTCTTTTGCAATCTTTGCAATCTCCTTGCCATACCGACCGATCCGCAATGAAGCCGAGATCACTTTTAATGTGCATACGATTATCCGCATATCCTTTGCCATCGGCTGGTAGAGTGCTATCAGGTGGTAACATTGCTCTTCAAGCCGGACTTCCAATACATGAATCTCATTTTTTCTGACTATTACGGATTCTGCGAGTTCCGGATCCTGGCGGATAAGGGCGTTAACTGCAGAGCGAAGCATGTCGCGCCCCAGGTGTGCCATTTTAAGGGTGTCCTGCCTTAGAGTCTCGAGTTCCGTATGAAATTTTTCTGCCATGTATTCTCTCTTATTCGAGCATCTTGCCAGTAGTACGTGTGTTTGCAGGTGGACTATAAATGTTGATGGTAGGTCCGAAGGGATTATTCCATTGTAGCGGCACGAGTGCGTCTTTTTGGGCAGGAGGAGTGCTGATCTTTTTCGGATTGAGCACCCGCTCTACCTGTTGCTGGTGTGGTGCTACAGAACCGGCATCAGCGTGTAAAAGAGGTGGTGAATTTTCCCGTCACGCACGTTATTTTCTGCTTTCCAGAATTTTTTCCAGAAGATTCTTCAGCTCGTCATTCTCTTTCTTGTGCAGACGGCGGAGGGTCTGCACCTGCCGGTCCTGCCAGAGGGAAAATCCAAAAAGGAGAACGAGGAACCCGATGGCTATCGACAGGGATCCCCATTTCACGGTAAACGGTGAGGTCAGAAGATAGAACCCGAAGTAGATAAACAGCGGGCCCATGATAAGGAAAATGGCTACCGATATGATATTCAGAAGATTGCGTTCTTCAAACTGTTCATCGCTGAGGTTGCTCTCTTCAAGAAGAATTTTCTGGGTCTCAATTTTTTTCATAATGTAACTCCATACTGAGTTGTTTTTTCGTTTGTTTGCCAGGAATCATGCCCGTTGCCCTTGTCTGTCATCCACTCACTGTCATTGTGTGAAATCATCACTCATCACCCCAAGTTCCGGAAAAATCCGCTGCATTTCGCGTACATGACTATCGGTTTCTTTGAGATACCGTGAAAATGCGGCCGGGTTGTTTTCACGGTCGGCCAGGACTGCCTGCATGCATGATATCTCGGCATCCTCCGCCTTGTTGCTGATTTGTTCAATTCGGGGAATGACCATCCCTATGGAGAAACCCTGAGACGAACCCGGTGTCGTACTTGCCTTGGCTGCCGCAAAATAGTCCAGTGACTGAGTTATCTCCTCACGGGATGTCCGGAATTTCGTGCAGACTGCCACTTTCTCCTTCGAATCGCTCATTTCCGGCACACCGGCAAGCTCAAAAAAAGCCCCGGTACAGCCATGGTAACCTGAGAGGAAGAGGCTGACTCCCTTGCTCCACCGTTCCTGGTATTTTTTCCCCATTTCTTCGGTCGGGAGAAGTGCCCGTGAATACCCTTCTACACTGGTCTGCATATACTCATTTCCCGGCTTGTCGATCTCCTTATAAAAGACGTCTGATCCGAACTGGTAGATCGAATCGGCCGTTATTTCTGCATCCCGGGGATCGCTGAACGCGTGCTGCGGGTTGAAAGGGCCGGCAACGACTGCGGTGCTGGCAAGAATCGCACCTATCAGCAGACAATACTTGATGACTATCAGGTTCATGATCCAGTATCCGAGCCAGCACCCTTTGTTTCAGGTGCCGGCTTTTAAGGGAATTCTGACAGAAACATTGTGTCAGGATTGTTAAAAAACTTCGTAACATAGGTATATAGAGAATCTATAGGCAATTCGGTCCTTGTTCCACTAATTTTGTGAGATATGCTGCTGGATTGCGAAAGGGAGCCCAAATATGAAAAAAACTACTTATTATGAAGTTTTCATCTCTATATATTATGGGTTTATCAATATACTATGATAAAAAACTATAATGAATGTGCCGTCAAAGCTCAGATCGGATGCCATATCCCAACAATTATCTTAGGTTTTGGTCATCAATGTTGCCTAGGGAATACTTCGTAAATAACCATCCTTTCGCAGAGTACAGCACGCCATACACTACAGGTCATAAGAAATTGATTCACATAAACGAACAGGAATAATTGCCAGTATCGTGGGAGCAAAACATGGGATACATCTCATCAAACATGATCAACCTGAACGGGCCTCTCATCCAGCTATTTGTCGGGTTTCTGCTGGCGATAATCGGTTGTGTAATCATGCTCAGTGCTCCCGATCTCTCGCAGATCTCCTATGCTCTCTTTCTGATCGCATTCATTCTTCTCGCCCTGACAGTTGTCACACTTGCTCGCGAATGAGAAGACTAGGTCTTCTTCTCTATAGTTAATGTAAAAATATATAAATTATTACAAAAGAATAGAGTAAGTAAGATTAGATGATGTTTTCGGGACAGGGGTTGATCGGTGTGCACACTATATTCATCAAAACATTCCGGCTGCGAAAGAAAAACCTGGAGAAGTAGCATGAACCCGTTGATCCGGTCTGGTCTTATTGGAGGAGCCATTGGCGGTGAGGTGATGGTACTACTCGTCCTCATCAATACCATCCTTCTGAGGGATTTTGCCCAGGGGAATTTTTCGGAGACCCAACCGTCACTCGTCCTTGCATGGGTGATAGCTTATCCCCTCCTTGTCATCCTGATATTTGAAGCGGGCGGGATCTTCTCCGCATGGCTTTCCCGCAAACATGCACACACTGGAAAAGAGGCATTGATGACGGGTGTCATCGCGGGGATTACTATCGGGATCCTCCTAGAAATCATGTGGATTGCAAATATATTGAGCCTGGCATCACGCACTGCTGAAGAAGTAACCGGATTTGGTATGGGGCACGAAAATTCTCTGATTGTCATTGGGCTGCTTATTGTGCTGGTTGTGATGGGTGGTATTGTCTCCGCGTCCGGTTCGTACATCTTCTCCCAGTCAATCGATCGAAATGTGAAGGTGGAGGTATGAGACAATTGTGTTCCTGGGGTAACTGACCGTCGGAAAAAAAACTGAAAGTCAGGAATGATAAATATAGTGATTAATGATTAAAATATAGGTTTATATAGATTCCTTTGACAAGTAATATATTCGTCCAGATCATATTCTCTGGTGACAAATCATGGCTGGTATACAGAATGAATCGGGAGTGTCGGTAATCATCGGTACCTTGCTCCTGATCCTCATCACCGTAACGGCAGCTGCGGGCCTCGCAATCATGGTCTCCCAGATGCAAAAGGATGAAATGAACCGGCAGTCACATCTTGCCGCGGTGAAAAGCGAGAAGATTGAGATACTTAACATCGGCTTAAAAAATGATCGTGTTGCCTGGAACCAGTCCCCCTTTAATGTAACGGAAAATCTGTCATGGAATAACTGGAGTTCAGTTACCCTCACTCTGTCGAACCTTAATACTGATGATGTGAAAGTAATCGGTATTGCAATTAATGATCGTTATACCCGGAATTATTCTACTGTAACCGATACCCCTATTCCGGTGAGGGTGTCGTATAATTTATCCAATCAGGAATACCTGACACTACCAGGAACAAAAAGTCAGAAAGTCCAGATCAATTTTACTGATGACTTTCCCGCTCCCCGTTATATTGCAGATGGGGAGCAGATCACGGTAAAGGTCATCACGTCCATGTACAATGTGTTTGAGAAGACCTTCAAACCCCCGAACCCGGTTTTCCTGACAAAGATTCTTACAGAGGATCTCGGCACCATCGAACGTCGCGTAATCGTTCTTGATGGATCTTCGTCAACAGCAGATTATGCAATTGTTGAGTGGAACTGGACGATCGACAGCGCGGCCAACACCTATCCGTCCCCAGGTAACTGGATGGACACCTCAAACCAGACTAATACTACTCACAAAGGATCCATTGTCCGTGTAAGCCCTTCGGACCAAGGACCATTCCGTATCAGACTGAAAGTAACCGATAACGTCGGTATGTCCCGGATTTCCGACCCCGTGGATATCCCAGCTGACCAGAACTATGTTCCCATAGCTAATATAAAACCAGATGTGATTCCTTTCTGGATCAATCTTTCCGTGAATTATAACGTGACCGTTACACTCAGAGATATCAATGGTAATCCTGTACCGGGTCAAATGGTCAATTTTGTAACTGGCTCAGATCCCTACCACAACCTTACTTTTAGTCCATACTACAGTTTGACAGATAACAATGGAAATGCGACAACGAGCGTAACCAGTGGAATTGGGACTATTAAAGCAATATACGGAAAATTCGTTGTTGAGGTTCCGGTCGGTAATTAGAGATATCGGATTAGGAGTTCCTGGTTTATCCTGTCACCAAGCCCGCAGATTACTCAACAAAATAAAATCCTAGGGAATGGATTGCGCTCACGGTATTTTTATGACGAAATCGGAAACCGATTTTTACCATTCAAACGCAGTCCGGGATTTGAGGACCTATTCCAAACCTGAGGTAAAGGACATAAAAAGAAATTTGCCTGTACCTTATAGAAATCCGGAATCCTTTAAAACCTACAGGTTCACTTCCATCATCACAGGACAATGGTCGGAACCCTCTACTTCGGAAAGGATCTCTGAACTCATCACAAAGGGTTGTACCCGTTCGTTCACGAAGAAATAATCCAGCCGCCTCCCGAGATGCCGTTCGCTGCACCGGAACCCGTTGGGCCACCAGGTATAATGACCCTTCTCCTGCCGGAAGATGCGGAACGTATCAGAAAAACCCAAGCGGATGAGCGAATCGATCTTCTCTCGCTCCCCAGGAGTGGTCCCCATCTGTTTTGCCGCATGCTTTTTAATGCTCTCGACGTCATTGTCCGTGTGAGCAACGCTGAAATCGCCGCAGACAATGACCGCCCGCCCTGTACTGCTGAGGTGTTTTGCACAGGAAAGAAATTCATCGTAAAATGCCAGCTTGTGTTCCAGCGTATCGACCGGCCCGATACCAAGCGGGAAATAGATATTCATGAGGACAAACGTATCAAAATCCGCGATGATAATCCTTCCATCCACATCTGATAGCGGGGTGCCGAACCCGTACCGAACCGATATAGGATTTCTCCGGGTAAAAAGCAGGGTCTCAGCAGTAAAATTCCCGAGCGCGACCGTGGGGCAGAACATCTGGTAACCATGAAGTATTTTCAATTCAGAGGGGATTTTTTCTTTCAGGGTCTTGGTCTCCTGTATGCAGACGAGATCCGGGTTATGACGAAAGATAGGCAGGAACTCATTCTGCGCATGACGCTGCCGGAGACCGTTCACGTTCCAGCTGATGATTATTGTCATATTCCAAAACACCCCGGTGTAAGAACCCTGGACAATGCTTCATGAGACGTGGTGAAAGCTAAGAGGCCTGAGCCTGTTGCCATCCAATCATCACACCCAATATTTCCCAACATACTTATCATCCTTAATGTCCTCCCCTTGTCAGGCAAGACTTTTCACACCGGAGATTCCTTTGGTACGGTTTTCATCAGGTACACGCCCAGCATACATCCAGCCAAGAACCTCTTCCTTGTCCCGGTAATACACCTGGATCATTCTGGTAACCTCCTCGTAATCCCGGATATCGTTCTTCTGCAACCAGAGAATGAAGTCCGTCCTGTATTCCAGCTCTTCATTGAGCGTTTCCTTACTGACACCATAGGTGTCCCGGATGCGATCGAAGAGAAAACTCCGGCCCTGCCATTGAAACGTATCAGTATCCGGTAACCATTTGAAGGCCGTATTGGTGATAAGGTCGCCGGTATCTCGGTCGAGTTCGAGGATCTCAACGATGTTTGAAATCTTCCTCATACTCCGCTCACCTTTCTTGATATGCATCGGGAAGATGACAACATCAAGGTTCGACAACAGGCTTCGCGGTACATTCATCGGGTTGGACTCGACCCGGGCCAGCAGTTCATCCATGGAACCGGCATGGATAGTGCCGAGTGCTGCATGACCGACAGCGATGGCCTGGAAGAGAGTGAAGGCCTCCCCACCCCGGACTTCACCAACGATGATGAACTCGGGACGCTGACGGAGTGCTGCAACAAGGAGATCGTAAAGCGAGATATCTCCCGGAGATTTTCTGGATCCCCCGCCTCCAAGACCTGAAATCCCGCTCATACCCCCGCCATCGTCCGTTGTTCCAAAACCCGTCCGGGTGATCGACTGGATCCAGTTAGGATGCATCAGGTTCAGTTCGGCAGTATCCTCAATCGACACGATCTTGTATTCCGGTGGGATGAAACTGCACAGGACATTCAAAAACGTGGTTTTACCGGTCGCCGTTCCTCCCGAGACAAGGATCGAACGCTTGTACTCCATCAGGATCCACAGGAATGCCAGCTGTTTGGCATCGATAGAACCGTAGTCCATCAATTCGATAGAGGAGATCGGGTTTGCCCGGAACTTACGGATGGTAAAAGTGGAGCCTTTCTTGGTCACTTCACCGCCTAGGGTTATATTGCCACGGCTGCCGTCCGGCAGTGTCAGGTCACGGATGGGTTGGAGGAGAGAGACGTGCCGGCCGCTGACCTGAGCTAGTTTCAGGACGAAGTTGTTCAACTCGACCTCGCCGAATTTCACATTCGTTCGGATTGATCCGTAGGTCCGGTGCTGAACATAGAGATCTATATCGGAACCGTTGCAGCTGATATCTTCGATATATTTGTCTTTCATCAGGGTATCTATCCGACCATACCCGAGATACTGTTTGCGAAGATGGAAGTACATCCGCGCATTCTGGTCCGGTGCCAACCTGAGGCCGAAGATGTCAATGAGAGAATAGAACCGCTCATGGAGGTATTTTTCCCGCTGAGCTGCATCAATGAGTTCGGCATTGGTGCTCACCAGTTTCTCAAACGCATTCTCGATAATGGTGAGTGCGGCATTCTCATCGGAGCTCAGTTGAGGTTCGACGACGCTGTATACCATGGCCCCTTCGTGCCGGGAAAATTCGATATGGATGTACTGGTATGGCGCATCGACAACGTAGGTTATGTTAACATCTTTCAGGGCACCCTCAAGGGAAGGTAGAGCGAGGTGGCCCGGGTTAAATGCGAGGGAGTTGATATCCTGTTGTTCGGATTTTTTGAAGATGGAACGGAATTTTTGGAAAAAGGAAGGTACCGGAAGAGTGTCTTCATCCGGTATTGGTATATCTCCCTTCGAACCTGAATCCGGAGAATTCTTGACTGGATTTTCCCGAATTGCAGAAGGGATATTCCGTTGTGCCGGCATATTGGCTTGCACTGCAGGATTATCAGGAATTTCTGACGTATCCGTCTTCGGGTCTAGTGTTTTCCAGTCACCGGACTGCGAAACTTCATTTTCCTCATCAGATTCTACAAAAAATGATGTGATGCTGTTTATGAACGACATAATTCTTCATCCTGGGATTATGAATAATTTGAATAGTGATTGTGCGGACATGGTGATCACGTAACCGTCACGACGGCACTCCTGTTCACCCATATAGTGCCTGCTTTTCCCGATATCCTCAACTTTACATCATACGTTCCTGGTGATACGTACTGGTAGGTTGTATTCTGTATGTTTGAGTAATGTGAATCCCCGAAGTCCCAGTACCATGCAGATGGTTTCGGATACCCTGTCCCTGTGTCGACGAAGGTGATCGTGAGGGGAGCGACCCCGTGATCAGGCATTGCTAAAAATCCCGGCGCATATACGAAGACGTAATTGGTGGTATTTAGGAAGCTCGATCCAGCTGCATTTGCTGCGGTGAACCCGACCGTATACTGCCCTCCGGAATAATAAGTATGATTCGGGTTCTGCAGGGTTGAAGACACACCGTCACCAAAGGTCCATATCCAGGCAGTTGGCATATTCAGCGATGAATCCGTGAACTTCACCATAAGCGGTGCAAATCCCATGGCTACGTTCGAAGTAAATCGTGCAACAGGAACATTGATAATGCTGGAATTTGTCGTATTTGCAGTGTCGATAAGACCCGACCCGTTGATCGTTGAGCTTTGTGCTCCCGATATCAGGGGGATTTGTTCTGTGAGCGTCGGGGTTGCGATACCACCAGATCCTGCCTTTGGTGTGCGTGCTGACGATGCAACATACTGGTCCGGGACTATGGGCGTCTCACCAAGGGAATTTTCAGCGGATATCCCGGATTTTACCGCGGGTTTGGAGGTGGTGGACAGGAAAGAACAGCCGCTGGTACTGACGAGCAGGATGACGAGAACACTTGCCACGATGCCCGGTTTATACATAGATATAGGTTAATTTCTATAGTCTTAAATGATTCTATCTATATTTTTAAAGAACGCGCATCGGCATGACCGGAAACCATGAGTATACAGGGACTGTTATTGCGATTATTCAGACAGTGAAAAGAGAAAGATTGATGAAAGTTTGGAATCTATAGAGATACAATGAATCGCAGATTAACGAAAATTTTTGTCATGCTGATTTTTCTTTTCTTCCTCACCTGTGCCGCGGGTTGTACTTCGGTGCGGACCGCAGATACCCACAATATATCGGTTGCAGTCCAGAATTACAATTCATGGGTCTCCGGTCAGAAGGAATTCGACCGAATGACTAGGGATACTTTTACACTGATGAGCGATCATGTCAGCACCTATAATACAGAAATCGCAAAAGACCATCCGGACTATCCCCTGTTGCGGGAAAACCTCGCACAAGACCAGCAGCTCCTCGACCAGTGGGGTACCCGGCTTGATGCTCTCACAGCTGCAACGGATAGTTTCGATCAGGACACAGCTGCCCTTACCTACGATAATGCAACAGTTACCCAGACACGGAATACCCTTGGCCTGATGACTCAATATATGAAGATCTATTCGGTCGACATGGGCAATGCGAGGCAGTACCTGATCGATTATGTGAACAATGCCGATGCCTATATCGGACCGGATGATCCGGATTACTGGAATGACAACTACCGGCAAAAGGCACTACGGGCAAAAGAACAGGCAGTGTCAACCCTTGCCGAAAGTGATGGGGTGCTGAAAAATATCACGGAAAAGGCCCGGGATCTGCAAAATCTTCAGTAAAGAGTTGTGCACACCCTCTTTTTATACCAATACAGGAAAGGCATAGTACTCATTATTTTCCCAACACCGACAGTTTCCGAGAGACTTAAAAGTGACTTCCGGACGGTTTTCCTCTCAAAAACAAGCTGCCCCCCGGAAACTCTATAAAGAACACAGGTAAAGAGCATCGTTTCCGATGAGAAATAAACATGTTTCTGAATATTGGAAGATATCCTGCCATTTTTTCTGGCCATGGACTGAAAGAGAGTTTTGCCTAATAATTGGAGGAATCAGAGCATGAACCGGTGAGATATGAGGGTATCTTTCGTCAAAAAGCGTATTATTATTGGAGAGCTGAAGAAGCCGAGATAGTCCGGAAATGGCCTCTCATGACGGGATCACTTGATTACCCAGTCATGAACCGTCTGGTTCATTGAGCCATCAATATACGTAGAGTTGGAGGAACTGGTCAGTCGCAGACTACCTCCTGAGTTCATCCCGAGATTGGAGATCCGGATCCAGGCATTGTCAAGATCGCCAAGAACATCGAATCCGCTGACGGCAACGTACGTATACGCTGAATTGGGCACCAGGTAATAGCTGAGCGATGTCCTGAATCCGGAATAAGCGGGGATGTAGATGCTGTCTACAGGACCCACTGCCACGAGTTCGCCGTTTTCATATAATGCTATATCCGGGAAGCTGAACTTCATGATCTCGCCACGGTCGATATAGATCTCGCCCTGCTGGTCGCTCATGGCATCGAGACGGACAACGGAACCCTGCTTAAGCTCGCGATACCCTCCGTTGATGCTGATCGATGCCGGTCGGTCCAGTACGACGAACTCCACAACAGAGTCCTTCTCCAGGTATCCCTGTTTGCCGGTCTTGACCAGGATTGACTTATCGGGTATACGGAAGGGTTCCGTAACGGTGATAAACTCCGGGCGGGTAATGTCGCTGCTGCCATACACATTGCCGGAGGTCAGGGAGACCGCATACGTCCCGGGACTGGGATAGGTGACCACCGGATTCCTCTCGCTTGAGTTCAAGGGCGTGGAGTTTGGCCCGAACGTCCAGATCCACGAAGAGGGTGCATTGATCGATGTATCAGCAAACCTGACCTTCAGGGGTGCTGGACCCTTCATGGGTGTGGCGGAAAAATTGGCGATGACGCGAGGGGGACTGGCAATGACCGCGGTTTTCCGGATGAGCGAATCTTTCTGGTCACCCCGGTTTACCGTAAGGGTAACCGTGTATGCCCCCGGGATTGAATAGACGTGCGCAGGATTCTGTTCCACCGATTGTGTCTGGTCCCCGAAGTCCCAGTGCCATCGTTCCGGGGCACCGGCCGATGTATCCCGGAAAGAGACACTCAGGGGGGCAGATCCTGTAAAGCGTGGGCCGGGTTCGAAACTGGCAATGACGGCGTCACTGATCGTAAATGAATTCGCTACCCCCTCAAAGAAGGCCGGGTAGGTGACGAGAGTGAGGTCTTCCCCTATCGCTCCGGAACGGTAGGTGACGAGAATCTGCGAGTTCTCAATGCCGGCCCGTATTTTATTGCCATCAACAGCGATCTGGCGGATTTCGCCGTTCGTGGGTCTCACCGCGTAGGTAAGGTTGGCCTTAAAATACGTGTATGAAGGCAGGATGCAGTCACCTGCTGAGCCGGAGGCAACCTGTGTGCCGTTGATAAAGAGTGTCACGTCGGGAAATGCAAAATTGACCAGCCTGCCACTCCGGATATTCATCCTGCCTTCAGCATCAGATCCTGCCCGCATCTTCACGACCGATCCTTCCGGGAGCGGATATGGTTTACCATCGATGATAACGGACGCGTTGGCATCCGCCGGAAGGAAGGTAACTTCGGAGCCCTTACTGATATATCCCTCCCGCAGGGTGTCGATAAGAACGGAATGGGAAGGGGGCTGGTCTTTACCGAGGATATTGTTTCTGGTCAGGGTCCGCTTCGAGCCGTCACCGCGGGTTACGGTCAGGGTGACGTTATAGACCCCGGGCATGGCGTACTGGTGTACTGGGTGCTGGAGAGTCGAGCTCAAAGTATCTCCAAAATCCCATGTCCACTGTCCAGGTGTTCCCCGGCTCTGATCGAGAAACTTTATGGTGAGTGGTGAGTACTGCCCCTCCGGCGCTGAACTGAAATCAGCTACAAGGGGTTTGTTCACGGCCAAAAGAAGGGGATCTGTGTCATTTGCCAACACCAGAGTAGTTGTTGCAGTTACTTTTGGCTCGAAGAGGTTCACCAGCATCCCGGGACTGGGCAAGAGATGGAGGAAGTATCCAGTGGCAAGAAATACGAACACAGCTATGAAGATGATGATGAAAGCAATTCGCTTCTTTTTCATCTTTTTCCGTTTCGGGATCCGGAGAGTCTCAGCCATAAGAAAAATCCTCTGTCACATCAGACCTGTACTACTCTTTTCAAAGATGCGCTGCAGGTCTCCGCGGCAGATCGTGCCGGCCGGACTCCCTTCGTGCCCATCGTCACGTTCGCATGTACTATAGGAAATCTCCTGAAATATATCTTTTGAATAGAGAATATAGAGATATCAGGGATCTCTCACTTCACACAACCTGAAATCCGGCTTACCCTGCTCCTGATTTCAGCCGCCATCTCGTCCCGCTGTTGGCATTGAACGAGATTCCGACATAGGTCTGGTCGAGGTTTTCCTTCACAACAGTGTCGGGGACTTCAAATATGAGGAAACCGTCAATCGCGTTGCCAGGGCCGGGTTTGATGAAGAATCCCTTGCCGTTATTGGATGAACCAGAGCTGGTGCTTGTTGTTGAGGAATCAGTCAGGGTCGGTTGCGGAGTGACCGTTGCCTTCGTGGTCGTATAGGTTCCGACGAATCTCCATTCGCCGAAGATGTTGTACCCGGTCAGGAATGCGTAGTCCCGCTTGTCCTGCCCAAGTTCCCGGACCCACTGGTAGGGAAGCTGTTCAAAGTGATCGGTGTAATACTCGGTCTGGTACGAACTGAGCACCGATGTATTGAAGTACGGCTCGTGCGAGTATACACTACCATTATTGGTGATGTGGATCATATCCGCTGAAGGTACAATAGCACTCTTTGCCCCGATATCCTCTACCCTCATAAATACTACAAGGTACGAATTTCCGTTCTGGGGAACCTGCTGGACGAAACGATTGTAGTCGATGAACCACCAGAAGTAAAACGGGAGCACTTTGTAATCGTACACTGTCGCCTCGACTATCCGGTTGGTATCACCGTACCGGTATGATTCACCTATAGAGAGGGCGTCCTTGACGGGAATTATGACCCCCCCGGAGGAATTCACCACAGGTGCCGGATGAGATGGGGCGGATGATGACAAAACAGCATTATTGACCTGCGCCGGTGATGTCCCGCCATCAGTTCCTTCATACTCTGCCATGAGCGAGGCGAGGAGGGCCTTCCGGTCGGTAGTGCTCTTTGTCACTGACTGTTCACCGGTGCTGAAGATCCCGGGAGCTGCCAACGCACAGATGATACCGGCAATACAGAGCAGGCAGACTCCTGTTGTGACACCGGCAAACCCGACGCGGCGGTTTTTACCTTTGAATACTCCAGCCTTCCTGGCGAGCAGGAGTCCGAAGACCACCCCGACAATCATGACACTGAGATACAGCCCGATCGTCAAGAGTCTGGCATCGGAAGGACTGACCGGAGCGAGTGCGTGGTGGAGCGGGGGGATACTGGCGAGGAAGGCAATGAGCAGGAGGAGCGCGGCGGGAATAGCGAATGGGAGGTAGGCGCGGAGGAATGTGCGGACCGGGATTTTTTGAGTTGGTGAGTTGTTCTTTGGAGGTGCACCTTGCGGTACCATGAGCGGAACGGATTTTTTCTTCGTGCCGGAAAATATCGCTGCGATACGTTTCTTCAGTGACAAGGATTCTGCAGCCTTCGTTTCAGGTTTATAGCTTGATGGCATCATAGATTTGATCAAATCCTCCGGGCTTTTTTTACTCGGGTCGGAAGCACTTATGGTTTCAGGTGCTCTCTTTTTTGGGAAAAACTTATTTTTCAACTTGTCTATCCATGATTTGCCTGTTTTTCCGGTTAATCCATTACCAGCTACACTGCTTTTTAGAACCGCTTTGCCCAGAATGTTGATGGAAAAAACAATTACAATCAGCACGAAAGCAGCAGCAAATCCGGCGGAAGGTTTCACAACATTTGAGTTTTGAAATCCATGGTAGACAGCATATGGAAGGGTGGCTACCTGATCCTGGATCGGGTAGATCTTGATGCCACTAGCCAGTTTGTCGCTTTGCTTGATGGCGAGTTCCGGCATATACTGAGTATAACCTGCAGTAAGGATCACAACAGCCGATTCTTCCGCTGCGCGACCGAATCCAAGAGTGAATCCGGTTAGGATTCCAGTAAATGCTGCCGGAATTGTTATATGGCGTATGGTCTGCCATTTATTCGCACCTAATGCATAACTGCCCTCCTCAAGGGGTAAGCCTACTGTATCAATTGCCTCTTCGAGAGCCCGTTCCATTACAGGCATGATCAGTATGGCCAGAGCCAGTGATCCTGCAATCAGGGAAAAACCACCAGTGATTTCTTTCATGTAATAAACAAACACAAGAAAACCAAAGATCCCTACAACAATTGATGGAGTACCTGAGAGCACTTCAAGAAGAAATCTGAATGCTTGAGTAATCTTATTTTCAGGTGCGTACCGCTTCATATACAGAGCTGTCCCAAAACCAAACGGTGTGGCGATGATTGTTGCACATAGAGAGATCAGAATAGTACCAATAATCGCGTTTGCGATACCCTGTCCCATCGCAGGAGTTGCATTTTCGGGAGTTGTGATAAAGTAAAATGACAGTGAAGGAAGGCCGTAAAAAAAAACCTGGCTCACGATCATGAAAAGAATACCGATGACAAGGAATGCTGCAATAGAACTGATAATGATGACTATTTTTTCTGTCAGATTACGGCGGTCGAATTGCATGACTCTCAATTCCTCTGTGTTTTTGATGCGATATATCTAACACCCGCGACCGCGACAATCTCCATGAAAAAGAGGACTACAGCAATCCCGAATAGAGCAGCCCGAGATTCAGGCTGGTCCATATAATACATAATATCATTAAGGATTTTTGAGGTCATCACTTCACCAGTGTCAAATATATCATGGGGTATGTGATCTCCACCACCCATGAGCATAACTACAACCATCGTTTCTCCCATTGCACGCATCATGCCAAGGATGATTCCGGTAATGATTCCCGGCTTTGCGGACGGAATGACGACACCTTTAAGTGTTTCCCAACGGGTTGCACCAAGAGCAAGAGAGCCTTCACGGAATTCACAAGGGACGGCATTCATAGCATCCTGCGCTAAGGCAACAATTGTAGGTAAGATCATTACTGCAAGGATACTTGCGGTAAGAAAAAAACCAATACTCATATTCGTCCGATGCTCATAAAAAAACGGAATAAAAGTTCCCAAGGTATTTGAAATAGCTGGATTGATTTGATTATTGTAAATTTGGGAGAGAATAAAAATTCCAAACAACCCATATACTACAGAAGGTATTCCCACCAAGAGCTCGATAAGTGGGCGAAGGATTTTTTCCATCCATGCCGGTGCCCATTCCGTGAGGAAGATCGCAGTCAGGATTCCACAGGGTACAGCGAGAATTAATGATATTGCTGTCAGGATGATTGTGTTAATAATTAATACACGAATGCCATACTGATGAGTTTCATAATTCCAGGAATTACCAAGGATAAATCCAATACCAGATCGTACCAATACAGGGGCGGCGGTATAAATAAGAAATCCTATAATAAAGAAGACCAGTCCAGCTGTTAATGCCGCGATCAAGAAAAACGTTGTCTTTGGCAGATCAAAGGTTCTGGTCATTTTTCGTAGAATGTTAAAAAAAATTGGGTGTTTTCAAACCGCTCAGAATATTTGAGCAAGTGAGAAGGTGTTAGTATCCTTGAATCCCTGCACTGCTGAGCCAGATTGAGCGAAGTCGATGTAACTCTTGACAATCGAGGATGAGGGTGCGCCGTTTGTTAGGTACACGAGTGGGTGGATCATTGAGATGAGATAATCGTTCTTTGCATCTGCCTGTCCAGCGAACTTGGTTTTCTCGACATTGTTCCGGTATTCATTCTGAGCTGCTGCTGCAAGCCTGTCGTACTGGGCCGCCCATTCCGTGGCAGGTGCACTTCCAGATACCGCAGTTGTGGTATATATTTTAGTAGCAATTGTCTGTGTGATCGAAAGCATATCGACATCGGTTCTACCTGATACATATCCGTAGTCACCGTATCCAATTGCATAATCAGTTGCGCCAACATACTGGACAACTGCTGCGTTGCCTGATTTTTTAATTACGGGGTTTGCTGCAGAGGTAAAGACCATGTCTGACTGCTTTGAGCCGTTTATCCACTTGAAGAAGGTGTCTGCGGTTCCTGAGCTGTCTGCACGGGTCACACCAAAGGTAGCTGCGTTGAATCCTGTTGGCATTGCTGCATTACCAGTATAAATTGCATCAAGATCCGTCTGTTTTACCGCTGTTGTAGCAAAAGCGGCAAGAGCTGGGGTCTTGTGATTTTGTATAACTGCTACTGCACCAGAACCAATGCGGTACTGTTGTGCATTCGGGTTCTGGGTCATTTTTGCCGTGTCGGGGAACTCGGACATTGCACCGATGTCAGTAACACCAAGGGTCATTGCCTGGAAACCTGCGCCAGAGCCGGTTGCCTGAGAACTGATTTTGACTCCTGGATTCTGTGCAGAATAAAGCTTTGCAATTGCCTGCGTGACCGGATCAACGGTTGTTGAACCAGCGATGACAATCTCGGTTGCTGACGCTGAGGAAGCCTTATCCGAATTCGCCTGCTTCGATACATCGGATGAGAAGGTACCCATGATGGTACCGACTGCGACAGCGCCGATGACTGCAACGACGATAAGGACGAGCGTTGCAACGATCGGCGATACTGCCATATCATTGTTTCTGTGTTTCAGATTTGCCATGTGATGTTTCACCTGTTTTTCTTACGGATGAGTTGTGGAAGTGTTGAAGAGAAGTTTGTGGATTTTTTAAAAAATTTTTGGAAATTTGCAACGGTTTATTTCGGTGAATTCATTCATCCCCCACAGATGTCATTTCACCAATCAGATAATGGAACGGGTTGGTATATATTTTTACCTATTTTACTAGATATTCAAATCTAATAAATATAGTAATATATATTTTCTACATAGGTTTTTTTGGATATACTTATCGTTCTTCTGGGACTCTCCTCGACCTGAAATAGAGTACTTCCAATCAGGGGGTGATGTAGTGAGAGGTAATGATCAGGGTGATGGTAACAATGAGGACAATAAGTATCGAGGGCACCAGGAAGAAGGTGGCACTCCCCCAAAATGATATGCTTAAAAGTGTCAAAATGGCTAAACAGGCTGCCGGTATGACAGTTCCTAATTTTCTGTTGCTCATAAAATCTGGATAGTGTGTCATATTGCGCGTCCTTCTCTTTCCGGTAAAATCTGGTCACCCGGGCGGCCTGTCCACTACATCCTATGTTTAATGGATAATATATGTTTTTTGAATTTAATCTATATTTATGTATGCATAATATAGGGTAATAGTTCCACAAACCCCCAGCATTATCCTTCATAAACCCCAGTAGGGGCCTAGATCGTTCTCTTTTGGCGTACGGAATCAGGATATGATTTACTTCAGCGCCGGTACACTTTCCTTCCAATCCGTTTGATATGCACTTGGTTCCTGAATGCATCAATGACGAGCTCGCACGATAGAGTTTTACAAAATCCAATCCGATCGTGGGGAGCTGCGGTAAGGTAAAGAATATAATTAAGTACAAACGTTATACTTCGAAAGTTACCCTTAGGGTATAATTGTATAAGATTGCGTACCTGTACAAGAACTGGGAGATATCACAGAAAATATTGAGACTATTTAGAGAAAGAGATCGTCAGATCATGAGCAGGACAAAGGTGAACGACGGAGAAATTGCGAATAAGGGGGGGGCCCTCACCCCGAGTACATAGGCTGACCTGTCCCACGTTGAAAACCCCGGGTAAGTCCCTTGGCGAAACCATCACCGACCTCATTGAAGAACACAAACCGATGCAATTCGAACGGGATCTTGACGAAATCAGAAAGAACGGTTGCTACATTCCCTGGGTAGAAGCAAAGAAGGAACTTGGTCTTAACCGGAGCATCTCGTGAAGATAAAAGTCGAAGAAATCGTAAAGGATTATATCAGGTCGCTACCTAATAAGAGCGGCTCGTTATCGGGAATATATCAACCGGTTGACCGAACATCCCCCAAGCGACTGGGGATATTAAGAAACTTAAAACTCGTTTTCCCAATGGCGAATGCCTATATATTCGAAATATACCCTGTTATATTGTGTTGAGGGTGACGCAGTCTTAGACGACCTAATCATGACAATTGAACGGGCTCACAATAAGTTTGGGAAGATCTAATCCCCAGATATTTTTTACAGCCGTTTCTTTAATCACGGGCCGGTCTGCTTTCCCTGATTAGTGAAAACCCGAATACAAAAAATGCGATGACAATGGAGAGGATGGATATCATCATGACACCGTTCGAGTATATCGCGTTCCGGAAATACCAGGACATGCCGCCAATGATATGGGTGATGCTCAACGTGACTATCAGCAGTACGCCGAATTTGTAATAGTCTGAGCCATCAAGGATGCGTAATACAGCGTACGAAGCCCCGTAGTAGAAGAGGATGATCCCCACAAGATACGGGATCAGAATGTTGTTGACGACCGCGAACCGGACGAACGGGCTAGCTTCCCAGCTGATGATCATTGAGGTATCCCCCGCAAGGAAAAATGTCATCGCATAATCGAGAATAACACCCATCGCAGGTAATGCTGCGATCAAACGATAATCATGGTAGAGTATCCCGGCTATTCCCTGTTTTTTTTCCATTCTTCCCTCCTTTAAGGTATTCCTCGAAATTTCAGAGATTAGGTAAATTTTTTATTTGTTCTTTTTGATATATATATATTCCTATTTCTTTCAAAGTGATTTATTAGAGATTATAAAAAAATTAAATGATAAATTTGCAGTAAATAAACATTTTGACAACATCTCATTACACATTTTGCTGAACACACATCGAACTCGTGATCCGGAAAACAGATTCGCCATCGGATCTATTGAGAGACGCATAATTTATCATAGTTTTCAGCATATGATTTATAATGGATTTTGTCGATGGTCTGGAGATCGTCCCGGAAAAGTGCGTGCTTTGTATTGAAGAGGATTCGGGGAATACAAAATCACTCTTCGCAGCATTGGTTTCATCAGAACGGGGGAAGAAGGGAATTGCTGTCAATTATCTCACACTGCGGAACCGGGAGGAAATCCACCGCCAGATAGAACAGCTTAACCTGAAGGTACCAGAAAAACTCCGCGTGATCACCATTTCTCCGCAAAACAGTGCCCAGGATATCATCACGCTCATTTATGAACCGGACATACCTCTTATCATTATTGATGCTTTCTCGGTCATTTTCTCGGAATACACATTCAACGATCTATACACCCTTATGTTCCGGATGACATTAGCCAGTCATAACGGAACCACTTTCCTCCTCCTGATCGACCAGGGCGTGCTTCCGGAACGCCATGAAAATCTCGTACGGGCAATGGCTGATGGGATCATTGAGTTTACTATCGTGCCGGAAGGCGACAAGCTCAAGCATTACATCAATATCCGCAAGATGCGGGGCGAGTTCCCCCGGGACAAGATGCTGCCGTTCACGGTCAACGAAGAAGGCCTGCTGATCGATACCCGCGAGCGGCACGGGTAGTATTTTTTTAATTTCCTACGCCACTATACCTACTATTCTCCCTGTAAAACAGGACTTTGAGTACTTCCCGTTGATGGTGACTGCAGCAGCCCAATTTTTCGGCATGCCTTCACAAGACGTGTGACCGTATGGATCGCGGGGTTCATGTGGTTGTAGTGGACCGTCGCATCCGGTAACGCCTTCATAAGCCCTTTCGGATCTGAGAATGGCTCGATGCTTACATACGTCCTTCCCAGTTCGAACGAGGTATGCGCATCGGATCCTGCGGAGACCGGTTTCCCGCACCTGCCTGCATAGCCCCGTGCTATCGCGTTCTCCCAGTCATCCAGTATCCGGCTGTTGAACCCTTCAATGATATCAATACGGTCGATGATCTTATCCATAACGTCTTTCCGGAGTGCGTTCATACGGTAAGAACAGAATGGATGAGGGACAATTGAAAGTGCTCCCTGGTCGCGGATAGCATCGAGTGTCTCCTCAGCACTCAGGAGCTTTGGGATCTCTTCCTGCAGGAAAAGCCCGATGATCTCCCCTTCAGATGTCAGGATCTCTTCGGCGAGTATATAGGGAAGTTCGGGATCACTTTTACAGAGGATTTCATAGGCACGTTCAGATCCGGCAACACTGTTGTGATCACAGACAAGAGGCAGGATGCCGGAGCGTCGGTAGCATTTTATTATGTTTTTCACGGGAACGGACGAGTCAGATGAGTAACTGGAGTGAAGGTGCATGTCAAACCGTATCCTCCCAAAGCTGTCGAATGTTGTCATCTCTTCGAACAGTTTTGTCGCTCGGACCATACTCAATCACTCCAAGCCAGACCGAAGGATCTTCTGTGTGACCGGTTAAGGTTGAGTTGTCCACACGTTCCATTGTCCATTGTCAAATACCTCCAAGAATTTAATGTAGAGAGGAATGTCCCGGGCAGATTCATTGCCGAAAGCTGGAACATGAAGTACCAGTTGCGCTACAATTGCCGCATCGTTACCCGAGATCGTCTTGTTCACGACGGTATATCCTTGTATGATATTTCCGGGTGACAACAGGGGGTTGTCGCTTTGGGCGGAAATGAATGCCGGTCGGCTGACCTGTTGCCTTATTAATAACGGGGCGAGATCATATACGCGGTCGTAGTCATGGTTGTTCACTGCGTATGTCCAGGAATTCACGCCGGTTTCCGGATCAGGCCGTTCTGATGTACAACCGGCGAGGATAGCAGCCGTGGCGATACAAAGAAGAATAATCGCCAGAAGAACGGTATGGTTTTTTTTCATGTGTCCAGCTCCCTGCATTATTCTGATTTTGCGATGATGACCCGATTTGCAATCGATTCCTGCGATTTAGCGATAACAATGTACGTGCCGGGTGCGTTCCCGAGAGTAATTTTCACTTTGACTATGCCTTCCTTATCTGATATATCGGAGGAAGGATTCACCGACCCTGAAGGGGTGATGCTGAACTGCACCGCTGTACTGTTCACTGGATTCCCTTTCATGTCGGTGACCATGAATGCGATGGGATCCTTGAGAGGAAGGGATGTGAATCCATCGAGGGTCGCATTCGAAACCGGCACGATCTTTACTGCCTGGCCAATAGGAATTGCCGGCGGCAGGATGAATATTGCACAGGCAATGTACCCTACCGTCATCAGGATCGCTGAATGTTTAAGACCGTGGCGGGCCTCCCCCTCAGCGATTTTCCCGATGATGAGCCCCCCGAAGAATGCATTGATCATGATAAGATGGAAGAAACCCCGGGCGAAGTTCAGATTCACCAGCTCGTTCTTCCCGAAAGGACTCGATGGTCCCAGCTGGTCGATGAAGGGGAGTAAACTTGTCGACAGTGTGAAGATAATGAAGAAGATGATGCCCTGCGCGAAGTAGAAGATGATAACGTACTGCGAGAGGTTCCCCTCCTTCTCCCGCTCGATGCCGATAATGCTCCGCATGTCCTCGGATGCCTTGAGGATAAGGTCAGCGACGTATCCCCCAGAGTACGATGCCTGAACTACAAGGTTAGTATACCGCACGATCAGCTCGGAGTGGAGATTCTTCGCCATGGTCTTCATGGAGTCTTCAAATGACTTCCCATAGACCATCGATGTCGCAGCGTTCCGGATGTTTTGCGTGAGAATGCCCATGTCGGTCTTGGAGAGTTCTTTGACAGACTTTATCGGGTCAAGCCCTCCCCGCATGAATTCTGAGAGCTTGAAAAGAAATTCCGTGTAGAGCTCTTCCTTACGGCGGGTTGTACGTTTCTGGAGCGTGATATCGATCGAGTAAGGGGTGATTGCAAAAATGACAGCAAAGACGACGATCTCATCGAGGCCCATCTTCGGCCCTTCTTTTTTTGTGGCTGGTGCCGGGGTTGTCACCCCCTCTTGAGCATTTATCTGGGCCATGAGTTCGTTGAGGGCCTTCTGCTTATCACTCTCACCCTGCTGCGCCTTTTCCGTCCCCTGGAACGTCAATCCGGCAAGAAATGCTCCAAGGACAATAAGAATCGCAATCACGACTGGCAATACGACCGTGAAATACTCCCGTGGGGGGTTGTAGAGGATCCGGATCTGCTCTGCCAGCTCGCCGAACTCCTCTTTTTTCCTGCTGAACAGGCTGCGGGTGTCGTTGGGTTCCATAGGTATCAGGGTGTGGTAGAATATTTGACTGATAGCATCTGTAAGAAGATGATGCTGATGAGCGGGATGAACAGGTAGATAAGGGCGTTGAAGAGTTCCTGGGGTTTGAAAGGCCCGAGCTGGATCCCAAGCGCGCCCGATATGACAATACCGAGGATCGCCAAGGTCATGAGCATCACGATCCCCCCAAGATACAGTTCACCGAAGATAGCCAGTGAATCGACAAACTCCTTATAGGTCTGCCGGCGTATCGCCATGAGTTCCTTGGACTTGGTCTCCAGGTACGACTTTAATCCTCCTCCACCGTAGATGATGTTGGTTAAGTCAATGCAGATATCCCGGAACAGATCTGAAGGCGTGTTGTGCACAAGCCCGTTCATCGCCGTCACGACATCCTCACCAAGAATATCTACCCGGAACAGGACCTTGCGGAACTCGTTTGAGATCTGGCCATACTCCTCACGGGAGATTCGGCGGATAATCTCCAAGGGCGTTGCCCCGGAACTGGAGAGGATCGACATGAAGGTCAAGGCGTAGGGGATCTGTTTGTCGATGTCACGTTTCTTGTTCTCGATCTCGTTCTGGAGGTAGAAAGGAAACCCGATGGCTGAGGCACCGGCACCGATGAGGGTGATGAGAAGGATATAGATATAGGGGGATTCAGTGTACACCGGGCTCTGAGGGAGCATCAGGAGGAGGGATGACAGGATGAGCATCAGGAGCCCGCTCAGGGCTGAGGTAACGAGCCACAACGAGGTAAACATCCCGGGCGTCATCTCGAGGTCTGCCTGGTAGATGAGTTTTGTGATATCACGGTTCGGTTTTTTGTCAAAGGATTGGCCGAAGATATAACAAAAGCGTTTATAGGCTTCAAAGAAATTCTTAAAACTCAATGCCGGTGGCGCCATAGAAAGGGAAATTTATATATAGTAATCACATGCAAACAATATTTTATCAGGGAGCTAACACTTCTTGAGAACCGTTTCAGATTTGCATACGGCAAATCCCCCACAGATTTTTTCTTTTCTCTCTCTTCTGCTCAGGAAGCGTGAATCCATTATCCAACAATCCGTTAGTACACGGTTTTTTTCGCAAGCGTTTCTTTCAGTACCAGCTCGGAGAACCGTTTTGCCGTAATCCAGGCAAGGTGTGCCTCGAAATCATCCGGGTGCATCGGCACCGTCTCATCCTTATCACTGAAAGGTTTCTTTCCTTGGGATCGGGCCGGAATTTTTCTCTCTTCAGATAGATTCATCATTTCCCTCATCACTTGTCACAGATCCGGTCGAGATCGCAGGACCTCACGGCCTGGTAGGTAAAGCCCCGTGCATCTTTGAGGATATCCAGAGAATGGGTATTGAGGGCCTCCTGATCAAGCCTGTTCACCAGCACGGATAGGGATGCAAGGGTGGATGCCATCGCCTGGATATGCATGACCTTGTCCTGGTCTGAACGGCATTCCTTGTACAGGATTTCGGTCTTTCTCGCGAGAACCCGGACAAGATTCCTGCATTCTTCCCAGGGACAATCTTGGGACTTCCATTCGGTCACTGGGATCCCTCGTACCTTCAGGGCCTGCCCTAGTCTTTGCTGGTGGTTTTCCATTCTCTTACTCCCTGGTTCAGCCAATCAGGACCTTAATCGCGAATAACGTCCCATCTACTATAGCAATCGCTAAGCTGAGAACCAAGATCGCACAGAACAAGTCATACTCGGAGAAATACGAGTCGTGATAGTTCATATTTTCACTTAACATACAGATTCCTCAAATCCTCACAGATGTTATTCCAATTCTGGACTACACTTTACCTATTCTATTCTGTAAGTATATACTTAAAATATTTTCTATATATAATTTACATAGTTACTATAGATACGCCAAGAACAAGTCTGGCGAGACCTCCTTAGAGTATCACGGCAGTTAAGGAAGCCGTCGTTTATGCTCATACACCGGGACAAGTGTTCTGTCAATCCACGCGATGATTGCATTCCTCACATTCCGGAACAACGTGAGACATTCCTCCGGTATTCCGCCGCAATCTGATGGATCGGGAAAATTGATATGAATAACCGTTTTTGCACCGGGCAAGAGTGGGCAGGATTGGTGTGCAATATCACAGACAGTCACGACGATATCAGCACCCCAGTCAAAGAATTCATCGATGAGCTTGGACCGGTGCCCGGAAATATCAATCTCTATCTCCTCCATCACTGCCACCGCCAGTGGGTTCAGCACCCCCACTTCAGTCCCGGCGCTTCCAGCCTCGAAGAGGTCGCCATAATAAGCCCGCAGGTAGCCCTCCGCCATCTGGGATCGGGCGGAATTGTGGGTGCAGACGAAGAGAACCCGGAGTTTTCGTTCTGTGCCCTCAGACGTTTCGGTACGAGAGATCATTACCATTGCCTCATGTTCCCGATTTGTCATTTGTTGTCGTTTTATCCTGATTGCTTTCGGGACAATCCGGGAAAATCTCGGTAAGCCATGAATCGATTTCGTCCCGGAGTACACGGAAATCCGCAAGGATCTCTGTCTTGTTCTCCTGGATATCCGAAGGGCTCACAAACCCGCGGTGAATCATATTCTCTCCCTGAGGAATAGATTTGGGCGCCGCTCCTTTTACCCGGTCGCACATTGTAATGACGTAATCGAACCGGATACCGGTGAAGTGAGCCAGTTTCTTGGACCTCTGGGCGGTGATATCAATTCCCACTTCTCTCATCACGGCAAGGGTATAGGGGTTCAACCCTGCCGGTGCAATACCAGCGGAAAATGCGGTATAACGGTCCTTACAGCGGTTGTTGAGAAGCCCTTCTGCTATCTGTGACCTCACCGAATTGAATGTGCAGACAAAGAGCACAGTCTTCTTTTCCATATTCCCTCCTTTAATCCTGCAGTTCAATGGATCTCAACGCGCTCACCAGTGTGCATATAATGGACGTTCTCAGCGATTTTACAGGCATGGTCAGCACACCGTTCGAGATAGCGGGCGACAAGGATATAATTGGTGCATCGGGTGATGCTCTTGGGATCTTCCATCATGTAGGTAATTGCTTCGCGGAAGATCGACTGGCGTAGTGCATCTATGGTGTCATCCCGGGCTGAAAACTCTGAGATCACTGCGAGAGTATCTTTCTCGTATGCCTCAATTACATCATCAATCATTTCCATCACCAGGTCCGCCATATGAGGGATACTCATAAGATTTGCGATGTGCGGTTGGTCTGAAATCTTTTTCACAATATTTGCAATTACCTTGCCGTACCTCCCGATACGGAGAGATGCCGTAATTACTTTAAGCGTACACGCTATGATCCGCATATCCTTAGCCATCGGCTGATTAAGGGCGATAAGCTGGTAACAGCGTTCTTCGAGCCGTACCTCCATTGATTGGATCTCGTCTTTTCGTGCACCAACCGATGCTGCCAGTTCCTTGTCCTGGCGTATGAGTGCATCGACTGCCGTCCGCAGCATGAACCTACCGAGGTGAGCCATCTCCAGTGTCTCAGTTTTGAGAGTTTTGAGTTCCGCGTGAAATTTTTCTGCCATGATACTGACCTACCCGAACCGCCCGGTGATGTAATTCTCCGTGAGTTCCTGTTTTGGATGCTCGAAGATCTGCACTGTTTTCCCGCATTCGATCAATCTGCCAAGATACATGAAACCGGTATATTCGCTAACCCTCGCCGCCTGCTGCATGTTGTGGGTAACAATGATCACGGTATAGTCCCTTTTGAGGAGCTCTATGAGGTTCTCAATCTTTGCGGTTGCAATAGGATCCAGCGCAGAGCAGGGTTCATCCATCAGGATCACTTCCGGTTCCACCGCGAGTGTACGGGCGATACAGAGTCGTTGCTGCTGCCCGCCAGAGAGACCAAGCGCTGAATCATTCAGACGGTCTTTCACCTCTTCCCATATTGCTGCGTGGTGCAGGCTCTGTTCAACGATTCTATCAAGCTCGGCTTTGTCTTTCACCCCATGCACCCTGGGGCCATAGGCCACATTGTCGTAAATGGATTTAGGAAAAGGATTGGGTTTCTGAAAAACCATCCCCACCTTTTTCCTGAGCATAACCACATCAGTTCCGGGTGTATGGATGTTCTTATTATCGAGCTTGATCTCGCCGGTGATCTTTACGTTATCGATCAGGTCATTTAATCGGTTGAAACACCGGAGTAAGGTTGATTTACCGCAACCTGAAGGACCGATCAAGGCGGTCACCTTGTTCTTGGGGATCTTCATCGAAACGGATTCAAGAGCTTGTTTCTCTTTATACCAGAGATTTACGTTATTTGTGGTAATAATTGCAGATTCAGACATAGTTCATCCCCGTGATTTATTCTGGAAATGAGTTCGTACGATAATTGCGACAGCGTACAATCCAA